>ENA-OPSD01000496-OPSD01000496.1-human-gut-metagenome-genome-assembly--contig:-NODE-496-length-37526-cov-5.310000_pt1 | contig 37526 bp, 32 predicted proteins | sample MGYA00241453_ERZ501898 | MGnify/ENA primary metagenome ERZ501898 (study PRJEB25962, sample SAMEA2042226) | human gut metagenome | biome: human gut; feature: human-associated habitat; material: faeces... | reverse complement strand
ACATTATTCACTGTACCGTCTGCTGCAAGGATCTGTGCTTCCCCTGTTCCGTGAAGCTGCAAAAAACGGTCTCGCTCCAGTATATCTTCCTCGTCATAAAAGAAGTTTCTCAATGAGCCTTTTGTCTGTTCCATGAAAGTATCGAATGTATATCCTGTACTATGCAACAGCAGATTATTCACAGACAAAATAGACAGGTTTTGGTCATAAGATCCTGTCATTATACCTACCCCGCCATTATTTTCCAGTGTTTTCTGTACGGCCTGTGACATGGCCTGTGTCTGCCCCGTTACAGTCTCACCTAAGGAATATATTTTGTCTTCATAATTTTTCATTTTATAAAAATCCTCTCTCCGTCTTATGCCTTCTTCATCCTGCTTTTATCTGTATACAGAAAACCTGTCCCTGCTAGTTTTGTTACCCATTTTTGCATACAAAAAGGACATCTGCCAAAATCTGCCAGTGTCCCTACTATATTCTTTAAAATCACACATCTATATAGTATAAAAGGTATCGGAATCTCTTCTGTTCAAACATCTTTTCCATATATTATGATGATATGGAAACAGTGGCAACCGGCTGACATGGTCAAGCTTTCTGACTTTAGTCCCTTCTGGCTTTGCGCCCCTGCCTTTCAACAGGTTTGCCTTTAAAATAATCTCTTTCTTCAAAAGACCATACCACACGGTTTTCCGCACGTCAATAATTTTTTAAAAAAATCTACACATATTTTACTTCATAAAAAATCTAAATCGATGAATCCTAAAAACCTAACATTTTTTTCATATGAAGCTCATTCATCATTTATAGTGCTATTCTCTCCATTAACTAAACATAACCTATTGTTCGATAATAAATTTTAGATCCAAAAAGAGGCTTCACACCACGAACCAACTCGCAATGCAAAGCCTCAGCACGGATCCGTTCCCGATCTATAATGATATAACAAACAGTCCCTACTGTATATTTTAATCCAATTTTGAACACATTCTCTAATTTCTTTCGGTATATTTTTACAAAATTTCTGTATCCACGTTTCACGTAATTTACCTTTCGATGCTTTGATTTTTTAATGCCTAAGGATTTCCACTCTTTGGTTCTTTTACCCTCTTTTTATTCCTCTATAATTGGTAAGCGATTTATCTTAGGGTGTTGCTAGAATAATAGAATGCTAGTACTTTACTCCATTTTTCTAGCAAACATCCTTTGCACTTTTTCATTCCATGGTGTTAATTTTTCTAATTCTTTCTGGGCAGTTCTCGCATTCAGCCTTTTTTCCAAAATTTAATCTAATGTCTCAGGGCACTTAAGTTCGGGACCTTAACAGTATTTCAAGCCACGTAACCACCTTTGGATGTCCAATGAATGAAAAAGATTTATCCAAAATTGTTTCCTACTAATTCGTCCTGTAAGAAAATCATTTACATAATTCCATACTGTATCATCTGCCATAGGTCCTTCTACAATATCATAATTATGTGTTTTTCCGTTTCTACATTGTGCAATAAGGTCTAACCACTCATCTGACATTTCTGGAAATTTTAATATTTTCAAACTATCGTTTGGTTTGGATTTCTTAATGTCCCAGTGATCAACGTCCTATGCCCACTATTTCTTCAAAACTCTATCAAAAATTCTATAATTTCGATCATCTCTTGGAGAACAATACACCGCAAATTCAATATTTTTGAAACTATATAAGTATTCTCGAATTACATTTTTTGCTGCCTGAGCAACAATCTGAGGATCATTCATAAATGCACCACATCCAAATGCCCCAAGAATTATCGTTTCATCATCTTCTGAAAGTGCTGTATCCAAAATTCTTTTTAATCGCTTTTCATGTAATTTTAATAATTCGTCATTTGTCATCTTTTTCGCGTTATTATATGATGACTTGCCATTATAATTATTTTTGACTCTTAGATTCGGAGCTGCACATGTGATTACATCTACATTATACCAATCAGATGCATCCATGATCTCTGGTTGTTCAGTATCTGTTTTAAATACTGTGACTGCAGGTGTATAAATGATATCATCATTATAAATTGGATTATGTGCTTGTCTGTGTGGAGAATAGAATCCATCCCACATTGTTTGTGTACTTAGACAAACATATAGTCCTGAACATCTACACAGACATTCTTCTTGTGCATTAGATCCTCTTTTTACTCCACCACCTGGATTAGTTGCGGAAGCAAAATTATGTACCGCTGTCTTAGTATTTTTATATGCCGATGCTGCTTGTAATGTTCTCTTTTTTGATACAATAATATTTGCAGGTTTTTCATATCGTTTCTGGTTATTGCTATTTATTCTTTGATTTTGGAGGATTAGTTTTTGGTTACATATTGAATTTTTGATCGATTGTTTTAAGCTTGAATTTGTTTTACATAATGTTTCTGTATCTTCGAATATTTTTATGTTTTCTTGTTTTCCCATAATCTAATTTCTCTCTTTTTCTTTGTTATATGTATAAACTAGGATAAATACAACCTATTTTTACAATAAAAAGCCATTGCTATTAATACTCCCAAGGAGATATTAAGTAACAACAGCTTTAATAAATTTATTAATGGGTATTTTGTTTAGAATTTTTCGGTTTATTCTGATTAATTAATGTCTACAGAATCTTAATTATTCCCAGTGTCGTGATTTCTTAATATCTGCGGAAACCTTAATTGCCGCGGTAGCTTTTTGTTATTTCATTTTTTCAACTAATTTCTCAAATTCTTCTTCATTCTCAATAAATGTATAAGGTGCATATTCTCCATATGCTGTAGGTCTACTAATTGTTACTAATTGTATTCCTTTTGATGCCACTTGCTGATTCATCCTTCTTTTCATTTCCACTAAATGACTTCCATGTTGAGTTTTTAATGCATAACATCCATGCATATTTTTGCCGTATCTAATGTATCCTTTGCATTTTGCATTCGGTAAATAGATAAATCTCTTTTCTTATCCATTCACTATCACCCTTTCTTCATGAATGTTTTTATAAAATGGCAACGTATCTAACCAATATTCATATTGCTCTTCATTTTTTATAATTGGCGAAATATCAACTCCTGTATCCATTTCTATATCAAATGCTAAATCATATACCTGATTTTCTATTTTTTTAATCTCATTATCTGACATTTTTACCAGAATCATAACATCAACATCTGAACTTGAATTATAATCACCTCTGGCATAAGAGCCATAAACAATAACTTTTGTTAATTTTGATCCCATTATGTCTTTTAGTTGCTGAGAAAATTGATAAATTATATTGTGTATTCTATATTTATTTTTTATACATTGATATTTTATCATATCTCGATCACTATAACAACGAAAAAGCCATTGCACACCATCTACTCTATTAATTGGATGATGATTTACAATGACCTTCTTCTTTACATTAAATGATTATTTTGTTTAGAATTTTTGGAACAATTTGTTCTTATTTGTACAATTTATTTTATAAACTGATTTCTTAACGTCCCTGAGACCTTAATATTTATTATAAGTTTTTTCCAATATTTTCAAGTTCTTTTATAGAATCCTTGTTTTTTGCAAGTTCATCACTGGCTGTTGCATAATATGATTTTTGGAAAATCATATCCCATGAAAGATATTTCGCCATGCAGTCGAACTGTTTGTCAATTAACTCATACTGGATACTATCCACCGGGGATCCTCCCACAACGATTGTTCCAACTTTTTTATTTTTCAGCTGCAAACCGCGGCAGTAGCACTTATCAATGATAAGTTTCAACTGCGCAGACATTCCCCACCAATATACCAGAGTAGCAAAAAGAATCACATCTGCAGCAGTAATTTTATCAATCGTGGAATTTGTATCATCCTGATCAATACATCCTTTATAACATTGACAGGCCCCACATCCCTTACAAGGTGCTATATGAAGTCTGTCTGGTTGGATGATTTCAATCTCATTCTTTTCTGATGCCCCTTTTACAAATGCGTCAATCGCCGTCAGCGTGTTTCCCCTTCTGGCACTTCCGTTAATAATCACAATTTTCATGTATGTTTCCTCCAGCTTCTGATTTCATGAAATCATTATACCTTTTTTCGCTTATCCTGTCATCACATTTCATCAGATCAGAACCTGTCAAAATCCTCCTGTGTGGCGGATATGACGCACATCCCCGTCAAACTCAAAAAGCAGGGCAAACAGTGCCAGTTCTGCATCCGAGTTTTCAATCAGAACACCCTTGGCATCCAGCTTCTCTCTCAGCACATCCGTCCGGAAACTCTCCGGAATCAGTGCAAGTTCCAGACCTCCGACTTATTATAAAAAATCCCGGCATCATCCAGAACTGTTTCCACCAGAGCTTCTGCCCCTGGATCCTTCCGGTCCGTGTAAAGCTCTATCCTTACTTCACTGATCCGGAAGTATACCCGCCCGTCTGCCGAAAAATTATCACTGCCGGGAAGCAGATAACAGATAAACGGCGGATCCGGGCTTTCCCCTTCTGCAAAATGATCAACTTCCAAATATCTCGCAAGACTTATCACTTATCCGTAACTCCCCTGCTTTAAATTGTATTCTTTATTGCTTTGTATGGAAATTCAACTGATTGTCTATGTCCCGTCCAGCATACATTACTCTAAGTATTGTTACAATTTTTTTATCACTATTTGGAATATATAGTATCACATAATTATCTACTGGTAATATATGAAGTTCACGACTTTTCCATGGTTCTTTTTCATATTTTCGATAACGCTTCGGCATCGCATCAAGACTTAATATCTGTTCTTCTAGACGATTAAGTTGTCCGATTGCATTTTCTGGTGATTGTAATTCAAAAGCAATATATTCAAAAATTTCTCTCAAATCACGGTCTGCCTGTTCAGATACTTCTACTTCATATATCATAAGCCATAATCCTTGCGAATATCAGCAAAAGCTTTCTTCGCATTTTTTGTCCGTCTATCATGCATATCTGCATATCCTTTCTCCAATTCTTCATTGAATTCTACTCCTGATAATGTGCTGATATCAACAGGTCTAGCGGATGGTATTTTTACTTCAAATGGAAGTCCTCTCTGTAAGATAATCTGTTTATAAAACATATTGATAGCACTAGAAGCAGGAATACCAAGTGCAGACAAAATACTTTCTGCTTTTTCTTTGACTTCTGGTTCAATCCTTACATATAAATTTGCTGATTTTGTAGCCATATAAAACATCTCCTTTCGTAAGTAGTTTTTCTATCTATCTTTATTATATGCAAGTGTCCGCACAATAGCAATACAAGTTTTACCTTTTCTTTTTCCACAGTCTTTTACATAATTATTCCTTGGACTTATTCTGTATTTCCATTTGCATTTTGTGGAATAGAATATATCTGTATGACAAATTAGCACCTATAAATTACATGATTATTTTGTTTAGAATTTTTCGAACAATTTGTTCTCATTTATACAATTTACTTTGTAAACTGATTTCTTAATGTCCCTGGGACCTTAAGGATTACGTAAGGACCTCCGATAATTAAGATGTTTTTCATCCGCCAAGATGATATCTTAATTATACTGTGAGGTTCTTCTTTCGTCTATTGACATTATTTATGAATTACAAGAATGCTTAAATCATATTTCAAAAATCAAAAGGTTGCTTTTTAGTTTTTATAATCTCTAAAAACGCTTTCCTTGGAAGGCTTATTAAAGTGCACCCTTTTTTCATGTTTTCTCTTATAATTTTTCATGATAAAATTAATATTTTTTATAAAATTTTTCACTGCTTATTAAGTTGACACTTGGTTGACCACATTGTCTACGAGATTTTAAGTCCTTTACATAAGTTACACAAAGCCTCTTTATAAATATATTGCAATAGGAATAATCAATAATGCTGGACCTTGTACAATTGTCTGTAATTTACCAATATTTATATCTTCATTACTATCAGCATTAAATTCAGATAGCATTTCACCTAATATACTCTCCTTAAAAAGACTTAAACTAGTATTTCGAAGCAAATCTATTTTTTCATTTTTATCACATACCTTAGCAATTTTTCCTAATACTTTAAATTTTCCATCTACTATTTCACTACTATTTCCGTTAAAAAAATAGTCCATATAAACTGGTAAAACTGCTTTGAAAGCATTTTCTCCTTCTATTTCACAAATCATGTCCACCATTCCATTTGCTTTAAGGCTATTTGTAAATGCTTCCATTTGTATAATTGTTCTTTTATCTTCTAAATTTTTTTGTTTTGCTTTTTTACCAGTGCCATCATTTTGCATAACAGTCGCAAGCTCTAATACATGTGTCATATTTTCCATTGTTGTTATTAATGGATTAATCTTTAATACTCCCGATATTTCAACAAATTCACCTGGTTTAATATTATTGAAACTTTCATGAACTTGCTTTACTAATTTTTCTTTGAACAATTGCGATTTTAAATTATTAAACAATGAAGATGGGGTATGAATTTTTTCTTGTTCTTGTTCCTTGTTATTTCCCCTATTATGTTCCACATCCGTCTTTCCTTTTAATTTCACACCCAGTAGTGTAAAAATATTCTTATTACCCAAATCAGCTTCTATAGTTCCACCTATACTTCCTTCAGAAGTATATGCTGTTTTTAATTTTGTTACCTGAGTAAATCCATCATTTATTGATGCCAATAAATCAAATACTATTTTTTGATTTAAATATAAAGGAATCTCTAAACTATGTTTATTCAACTTTTTGTCCTCCATTTCTTAAATACCATTCCCTATTACATAAATAACCACATATATTCTGTTTATTTTAATATAGATTTCTTATATCTAATGAAACCTTTATTCTTTTTTATCGTAATATAAGAACATATGTTCTTATATTGGATATTATATCAAAATAGGAAACTAATATCAATATTGAAAAAGCAACTTCTTCTTCCGCGTAAACGGTAAATCAGTGTTACCGATAAATTTTTGATCACTGGATTTTTATCCAGTGATCTTATTTTTTACATTCTGTTGGCAGGTGTTCTGACCATGGTAATAGTTCTTCTAAAAAATCTAGATTTCTATCTTCCATGTGTTTTGGAATCTCTATCAGCAGATATTTTAAATATTCATATGGTTTTAACTGGTTCGCTTTGGCTGTCTTTGTAATACTGTAGATCATTGCACTTGCTTTGGCCCCATTCACTGTATCTATCACATGCCAGTTATTCCGCCCAACGCAAAAGCTCCGAATAGCAATCTCTGCATTATTATTATCGAGAGGTACTAATGGATCATCCAAAAACGCTCTGAGATATCTTTCCTGATTCAGACTGTACTGCATTGCGTTATATAAAGCACTCCCAGTTCCTACAGATCCTATGTTTGATCTTACCCACGAAAAGAAAGCATCGACCAATGGTGATACCTGTTCTTTCCTCCGTTTTTTTCGCTGCTCTGGTTCATACCCGTCCAGGCTGTTATCGGTATGATAGATCGCTCCGATCTGGGCAACTGCAGCTTCTGCAAGACTTCCTTTTGATGCTTTTTTCCCTAATGCTTTACAGATCTGGACATATTTCCGCCTTGCATGAGTCCAGCAGCCTGCAACTGTGATGTGTGCATTTTCCCTCGCAATCTTATGATATGCTTCAAACCCATCACAGACGATCGTTCCTTCATATCCTTTCAAAAACTTCGCCGGATGGCTTGAATTTCTGGTTTTCTGATATTCATACAGGATCACTGGCTGTTGTCCATCTTTTGTACCAGTACGATAAACCCACATATAACTGTTGCACATCGTATCCCGGCCGTCTCTCTTGACTTTGACTGGTGTTTCATCCGCATGGATCACAGGGTCCTGATAGATCTGCTGATGCATCCGGTCATATAATAAAGATAAATAGCGTTCACTGCTTTTGATCACCCAGCTGGACATTGTCTGTCTTGAAATATGAATATCATTCCTTTTAAATTCCTGTTCCAGACGATACAAAGGCATCGCATTCACATATTTAAAGTTCAGGACTGCCGCTAACAGAGATGGCGTTACGATACTGTTTTTTAAGATTTCAGAAGGTCGTTCTGCACTTATGATCTTATCTTCATTTTTTGCACTATAATAAGCGACATGATGCTCGATCACTTCGAAAGTTGCTGGATGAAAATCCAGTTTTTTATAAATCCTGTCTGGAAGTCTCCGATATCCATTTGGGAACAGCTCAGAAAGCTGTTTTTCAGAAAGTTCATGATATTCTTCCCGGACTGGAAGTCCTGACAGATCTTCATCACGTTTTCCTTTCGGTCTTTTTTTACGTTTATATGCAGGAATGACTTCTTCGATCAATGGTTCTTCTGCACAGTCTGTTTCTATCGTAACTTCAGCTTCGTTAAAACACAGAGTCAACTGATCATAGTCAAATTTCTCCATTTTCTGAGCAAAACGATCTGTTCGTGACATGGTAAGCTGTTCATAGATCAGGTCAAACTTTCGGTTCAGTTCTTCAAACTGTGTTGTCTGTTTTTGCAGCTGTTCCTGTTGAGAAAGAAACAGTTCGATGATCTGTTTCTTTGTAAATCTTTTAATTGTCCCTCGTTAAATATGATCTCTTTCATAAGACCACACTATCATAGAACATAAACGCATGTAAAGAGATATGAGACAACTTTTTAAATCCGTGGATAAAGTCATTTTGACAGGAATACTTTATCCACAGAATGTTCAGACGAAACGTGGATGATCTATTTTCTGAATACATTTTTTAGGCTTGATCGTCAGACCTTCCATCAGCCATCGAAACTGCTGGGATGTAAGCTTACATACTTCTTCCTGACTTCTGGGCCATTGGAATTTACTGGCTTTTTGTTCTAACCGTTTATAACAGAGTAAAAATCCATCACCTTCCCATATAAGTGCCTTGATCCGGTCTGTTTTACGTCCACAGAACATAAACAGAGTTCCAGGCTGAAAAGGATCCATCCCATAGGTTTGAGAAATGATGTTTGAAAGAGAATCGATTCCTTTTCTTAGATCTGTATAACCACACACAATATAAACAGCTTGAAGATCTTTTGCATCATTCAGCATTTTTCAGGTTCCTCAGCACACGGAAAAGAAGTTGTTCGTCCGTATTTTCATAGATACGAATGCGAAGATCATCCTGAAAGATATCAAGGAAAGAATCTGTGGTTTGAAGTTTTGATGGATTTTTTTGTACACCCTGATCTTCATGAAACAGTTCTTTGGGTACGATTGCTAGATTTTCCTGAAGTTTTTCTTCAGATACTTGATCGAGATAAGCTTCTTTTACCTTTCTGACTCTGTAATAATATCCATCTGCAGAAATCCCATAATTCTCTTTACACCATTCATCCAGAGGGATCTGTTGAGGTCGTCCTTTGGATTCCTGCATCATATGAAACCATTCCTGCAATTGAACCTGTTGCGTGACTAAAGTTGTTTTTGACATAAACTATATCGCCTCCTAAAAAAATCAAGAATGTTAAGACTCAAACTTTTTTACAAGTCAAAAAAGTTAAGGCTTAACATTTTTGACCCCTGTTTAAAATCTTGAGTTAATTATCTCAGATTACTTTAGGATTTTGTAGAGAACACTGATTTACCATTTACATATTCGCCCATAATTACACCACCTTTTGTAATTTTTTATATCTCTGAAACAGAAATAATCTGATTTGTCGGTATTGTCACATCGTCTTTTACATATAAGAACGTCATTCCCAAATCGTCATGTGCCCTATCAATAGCATGTGATAACATCCATTTTTTAAGTTTCATTTCATCATCAAGTTCAAACCAACCTTCATAAGGAGGGTCTCTATACTCATCAAGTTCAAAATTGAATCTATGAACTTGGTCGACGGTCGCATAGAAATCAACTCTGTAGCTCTCAGCTTTATTTCTCCAGAAAGTTTCTACATTTTGTGCTTGCGGTAACAATTCTCCTAAAGTCATAAGGAACTCTGGTCTCTCATGAATGTTAGTACCATAATTATATACATTATCATTAGCCATGAATCCATTAACACAAAAATCATAATAAACTCGATGAGCTACTTGGTCTAGCTTTTCATCTATTCCCGTCAAGAAATGATGACCTCTGTACTTTTCATAATCTATGTCATAACTTTTCCCATTACAGAACACGAGCTTATTTTGAATATCAAATGTAACACCTGCTCTTTCTAGCAACCTCTTTAAGGTAGTCTCCTCAGAAAGTACTGTTTGTAAATTCATCAGACCTTTTTCTTTAATCTCTCTGCATCCATCGAGTGACCCCACAACATGGAATGCCATTAATCTTAATCCGGAAATATCAACAGATTTTATACGTTCAATATTTCTGTTCCAGAATGTCTCAAAGTCATTCCCACAATTTATTATTCGCTCAGTAATGTACTCATCAGGCGTCATGTTCATAAAATCTAAAACAAAATAATATGCCGCATCGCAAGTTCTTAAATCAAAATTCATGCAAACACCTCCTTACATATCATCTATTCCACTGACAAGTATGTCACTAGTAATCTTTGGTGTATATATCATAATAAATTCCTCCGTAGAGAATTTATTATAATGTGATTTTGTACATTTTTAAATGATCATTTCTGTACATTCGTATATTAGCATTTATACATGGCAGTGATAAGTGATTTTGTGGTTGTTATTTTGTGGTGATTTAACAATACTACTTTTTGAATCAAATATCTACTGCCTTTATTAATTTAAAGAAAAACCGCGCCACAGCCTTGGTCGGCCATCGCGCAGCGATTTAGTTCAATTACAATTTCCTTTTCTTTTCGAGTGTACATCCAAAATCTCCTGATTTATATATTCAGGTCCAAGTTTTGTCTGCACCCTCTATAAACTGTTTTCTTAATGTCTACGGGATCTTAAATTCTTATGAATTACAGGACTACTTAAATTCTTTATGTACTATTCTCAACAAATTTTGGAAAGAAACAATTATTTATGTTAATTTATATTCTAGATACAGAATTTGCAACTCTTTTTTCTTTTGTTATTGGTGTTGTATAATATCTTTGTTCAATTCCCCAAAGTAAATATTTCATCTCATTTTCATTATTTATTGTAAATATTTCTTTATCGACTTCATATTCTAAATGTGGATAATATTTATGTGTATACTCTAAGACTTCTTTTCGTTGATTGTTATCAAATGTTTTAAGTGTTTCTATTGCCATTGCAATTCTTTTTCTATTCATAGTTTTTATTTTATCTACACTATAATTTTGTCCCAATTCAATAAAACTATTTTTCACAAAATCTTCCGTTTCTTCTTTTGTTGCTTCTTTATACATTATTTCAATTCCATTAAAAATTGCTGTAATATTTTCTAATTTTTTAAAATATAAAATATTCGACTCTACAACAAATAATGCATCGGGTAAATCATTTATAACAATACTTCTTTCTCCATTATCAAGAGAAATATTGTCTCCTAAAGTTAATCTTTTTTGAACAAGTAAATTCCTTTTTAAAATTCTTTGAAAATAATATACCCCATTGCTGTAATCAAAAATAAATTCTATCTCACTTGTTCTTGCTTTATTTATTTCTGGATAAAGTGGTGTTCTAAATTCGCTTTTAATAATATCAATACAATATTCTTGATTTGTAAAATTTTCTATTTTAAACCATTCATCATCATCAAGTTTTCTATCTGCTTCATATGGTATTGCTCCACCTAAATCTTCTGGCATTTCATATATCTCTGTATCCCCGCTCCATAATTTTTCATACGGATTTTCTTTTTCTTTCTTTAGCTTTGCAATTAAATAATCCATGTTATTATTTCCTCCAATTATCAATATATGTATAATTATTAATACGTTTTAAATTAGAAAATTTCAAATTTTTTATAGATAAAATATTTTTTCGAGAAATAACAAAAAATGTTATTTGATCTTCAATATTCACAGTATAAAACTTATATCCAAAAAGCAAAAACATCGGATTAAATATTTGCGCTTTTGAAAAATATGTAAAAATAAAAATTACAAATCCTACACATACAAATGTTTCAAAGTCATTAATACTTAATGCTACAAAAAAATATCCTAAATAACTTGGTAAATATGAACCATTAGCTGATTCAACCTGTTTTATGCCCCCTGTTATAATTTCATCTGGTAAGAACTTTGCTATTTTTAAACATATTGCCGAAAACAAAATTATTAATATAAAATATATCAGATATGAAATATATGCTGACTTGAAATACTCAATTGGTAACTGCTTTTTTTCTTTAATTATATAAATTATTACAAATACTGCTAGTGAATTAATTGTTAATAATATTCGATATAATTTTTTAAGCATTCCAATCCCCTCCTTGTATAATCTATAATTAAGTAATTTTGTTGAAATTACAATTACTTATGTCACTTTCATATCTAATATATATTGATTCGTCCACAATTCTTTTTAAACTAAGTATACCTTCTTTCCTCTTTCAAATCAAATTTTTCCGAACTTATGTTCATTTAATACTTCTTAAACTTTTATACTATCTTATCAGTTCCTAAATTAGACTCATTTATATCATTCGTATCTTTAATATTTAGTTTATTCATATAATAAATAAGTCTTTCAGCAACTTCGTTTCCTTTTACAATCAATGGTTTATCAAAAATAAGTTCTGGTGCTAACTTATTATCAATTTCATTCCATTTCACTTGTACTGATAAAGGTCTATTTCCATCCCATTTCTTAGAAAAAGTTCTATAATTCAATGCTTTACAAGCAAAATATATATCTGGATACATCATAATATAATCACTAATAGGTATCATTCTATCTACTACATCTTGTGCTGAATGAATATCTTCATCCATCAAAAGATAATTCGCTACACCACTATTTTCTATAACTTGTCCACAAACTAATGCATTCCTTTTATCTAATGAAAGGTTACTCCCAGCGTAAACATCTAGTATTTGTCCATATGTAAGGAGCATTTTCCCAGATAAATCACCACTTTTTTTATTAAGTAATTCAAATTTCCAACCGAGCGTAATCGACCCTTTTTGAGTCTTTTTAAATTTATTTTTATAAATTAACATTCGTTGAAAAAATTTATCCTGAACAGCCTTTGTTGATCGTTTAATAATATCACTCCATTCATCTCCAAACAACTGTTCTGCTCTTTCTATACTCATTTTATTTTCAATAAAATCTGCATTTTCTTTTTTATATGATATTTTTATTTCAATTGTATCCTCATCAGATTTTGCCAAAATATAAATATCTGTTTTAGGTTCACCCTTTGAACATGTTGGTTTATCAGAAAATTGTACTTCATATTGTTTATTATTATATTCAAATACAGTTCCTTTCAACATAAAATTTAAAATTCTTTTCTCTGCTGTACCAAAATCACCCATAACATCCCTCTCTTAAATTACTCGTTTTTATTTTTATCAATAGACCTTGTAGATTTCTTCATAAATAAACATTAAATCAATTTTTAGTTAAATTAATAAGACTCAATTTTGGCGTAAATGTTATTATAATTAAATCCTACAAATAGTTTTGTCACATTATTCGTTTCTAGCACATCATTTATTTTATCTATTAAATATTTCCTGTAAATAATTCTCTAAAGTCTCTCTTTCCATACTTTCTTCTAAACTCCATTTATAAGATAAATTATTTATTATATAATTAACATTTTGTGTATCTCCATTTTCGCATATTGAAATCTCTTCAATAATTGTTTTAGCATTTTTTGAATTTACTGTCTCATATTTATCTAATATATCTCCAAATCTTTCCTTAACAAGTTTACTTTCTAATAATATTTCTTCTGGTATTTTCTTATTAGGTAGATAAAATACGTTAGTAGAAAAATATCTAAGATAATTCAAATAATCTTCACATTTCTGATCATTTCTTTTTCCTCCTACTCCACCGTCTGGATATACTTTTAACGTCATGCCAAACGCTTTTTTTACACATTCTTCTAAATATTTAGGATCATTTAATTGATTATTTGTAAGTTTATTTTCGTCAAAAATATATTCTGTTTCCATATCTCCATCTAATATCAAAAACACTTTTTCTGACAATATTTTATTTGACGCAATGGAGGTCATATAATGATTTACTAACGTCTTCTCTCCTCCGTGAAAATACATAACCTCAAAAAATTTTTCTTTATTCATATAACCAAGAGTTTTTTCTATTAACATTTTAGCTGCATAATCTTCACAATACACAATCTTTTTTTCATTAATCTTATCCTCCACATTATAAAATGCCTCTTCATAATGAACATTTTCTTCAACAAAAAAATTTCCACATTCATTGGTTTTAAACAATTTTATTGCCGTATTAGGTAATCCACTTATTAATACTGGTGAATGTGAAGAAATAATTATTTGCAATTTCTTTTTCTTTATCGATTCCAACAAATATAATTTTAAATTTTCTTGTGCTCCAGGATGCAATGAAACTTCTGGTTCATCTAGTAATATTAACGCATTTTCTGGTGCACTTTCCACTTTTCTTACTAATTGAACAACCGCTATCTCTCCACTACCTGCATTAGCTTCAGAATATCCTGTAGCATATTTATTTTTTATATATACAGACGTTCCAAAATTTTGAAATAATTTATGATCGGCTACTTTTATTTCTTCATACTTCTTATTTAATATGTTTTCAATAATTTTTACAGTATGCAAAGGTAGAATTTCAATTTTAGCCATTTTACTGTCTGCTATTCCAGGAAAACGCATTGGTTCTCCATCAAATAGCCTTTTTAAATATTTAGATTTTTTTCGTAATTCTTCTTTTCTAGCATCTAAATCTTGTTTTGAAAAATGAAAAACCTTATCAAAAGCACTAACCTCTGCTCTGAAATCTAGATAAATCACTTTTTTATCTACTGGCGAATTACGATTACTTGGCATCATGCCATCTTTTATAGACGGTCTTTGTGTTTCCCAATAATCTGGATCTGCTTTTTTCGTCTTTGAATCTCTTTTCATTCTAGTTTTCATTACTTCTTTAATATCCGAATTTCCATTTTCTCGATACCCATAAAAATATCTGTTTCTACCACCCTCTCCTATCGGATCTACATCTGTTGAAAACCAAAAATCACTACATGTGTAACCTTTAGGAGCTCCATACAATGCATGTAATGTCGAACTTTTTCCTCCTCCATTTTTACCTATTAATATCGTCATTGGAAAATCAAAATTAATTCTACAATCTTTAATCAGATTTTTATAGAATGGAAACTGAATATATTCTATATAATTATTAAAGCAGTTATTTTCTTTCATCCTTTGTATTGCCAAAATAATATCTTGTATCTTTTGTTTATCCATACTATACTTCCTTTATTCTACGCTTTTGTCTTGCTCGATTTAATTTTATACTTCTAATTGCTTCTTTAAATACCGCTCCACTTGCCCTAACTAAATCAATTGGAACTGCATTTCCTATTTGCAATGCAGAACTGGTTAAAGAATTATCAAACATAAAATCATCTGGAAATGTTTGTAATCTTGCAGCTTCTCTTATAGATATTGCTCTATCTTGATTATAATGACCATATCTTCCTTTTGAGTAGCACAAACATCCTCCTGTAATTGTAGGGGCTGGTTTATCTGGATTCATTATTCCATATACATCTCCATGTCCTGAAAAAGCCTTTCCGTTTTTGTCCTTTTTTTTATGACAATCTAAAATTAAATCTTCTGGTAATCCATCCCGTGAACCTCCATTTTTTCTAATTATCTTAATTCTTTTTAGGTTCATCTTTGATAAATTAGCACATTTATGATTATGTATTTTCCCATCATCTTTATACTCTTCACCTGCTTTAATTTTAGGTAAATCATCGATGACTTCTTTAACTGTTTTCCATTTTTTAAAACCTTTATCACCATTTTTATTGTGCGTAACTTTAGGTAAATCAAATACAAATCCTATAGATTCTAATTCTTTATTAATGTCCTTTCTCACTGCATGCAAAACAAATCTTTTTCTAACCTGTGGGACACCATAATCAGCTGCATTTAAAATATTCTCTTTAACATAATAATATCTTTTTAATCTTTCTAAAAATTCATCTAATATTACTTTATTAAAATCAGATTTTATTCCTGGAACATTTTCCATTAAAATAAACGGAGGTTTAATTTCTTCTATAATTCGCAAAAACTCAAACAATAATTTTTTCCTATCTTCAATCGATTTCTTCTTATTTGAAGGATTTTGTCTTGAAAAATTTTGACATGGCGGACAGCCTGCAAATAAATATATATCATCATTCTTAATCCTTGCAGCATTTAAAATTTGTTTCCCGTTTAAATTGCAAATATCATCATTTAATACCTTTACTTTTTCTAACGGTTTATAATTTAAATACGTATTTACTGCCCTTTTTTCAATTTCTACTGCTGATTTAATTTTAAATCCCGACAATGACAAACCACAAGAAACCCCGCCACAGCCAGAAAAAATGTCAATTGCCTCATACTTTATTCTCATTTAAAACTCCTCACATTCTTCATCAAATGCTGCAACATACTTTTCTCCAGTAGGAGTATAAATAACTGGTGGCTTGTCTTTCCTTTTAAATTGCTCTCGTTCTTGTCTACATAAAGCTTTGTAATCACATTTTTTACAATTTGTTTTACAGGCTCTCATTGGAAAATCTTCTGCTAAAATTCCTTTTACCGCCCATTTTATAATATCAATAGCATTACAAATTGATGATTCATCTACTGGAACGGGAACTCTCTTATTATTTTTTAAGGTATGTACGTACCCTGTTTTTACATTTTCACCAATAACTTGCTTTGCAGCTCTTGAATATAATTGTACCTGTAACGCCATCTCTCTCCAATCAAATTCTTTTATATTATCTGGAACTTCCATCGATTTAAAATCTATTACTTCCGCTTCACTAATATTCTTAGATTCATCCTCCTTTAACAATAAATCAATGGATCCTGTAATTAATGTTTCATCTACTAATAATTCAAAACTTGCTTCATCCTGACGAATTCTACAGAAATCCTCTGAATACATTTGAACATATTCTTTCATTATCTTATGTACAAGATTTTTTGCACGTTCATAAGACCCAGGATTATTTTCTGGATCTTTACTCGGAAATACATGTTTTAACATAAAAGTGCTTTCAACTATATCATAAATTTCTTTTTCTGTCGGAATTCTATCTTTATATTTTTGATGTAATTTTTCCAAAATTGTATGGGTTGTTTGTCCAAATCCAAACAGTTCTGGAACTGCTGCATTATAACCATATATATTTTGTAATTTATACATAAATGGACATGTCAGATAACTTTTTACTGATGAAAAATTAGTAGGTAATTCATTATCATCAAATCTTGAACTTCTGTCAATTTTACTATCTAACTCCGTAAAATTTTTATCATCTTTTATATTTAAATCCTTTAAATCTTCTATGAATCTAGACGGCTTTTTTTTTGTTTTTAATCCTGGATGTATTTCACTACCTGTCAAATATAATACCCTTTCCGCTCTTGTAATTGCCGTATAAAACAATCTCGCCTCGTCCTCCAAACTATTACCATATGCACCTCTATCTATTGCATTCCGCATTAATTCTGTAGGTAAAATTCCTTTATATTGATACTTTTTTCCTGGAAATCGTTGATTTACTAGATCTACAACAAATACCACTGGATATTCAAGGCCTTTAGCTTTATGTATTGTAGATACATTCACAGCATCAATTTTTGAAATATAGTCAATAGAATCTAATTCATAATTTTTTGCTATATTTTGTAAAAAATTTAGCATTTCCCTATATCGCCATATAGTATCAATACTAACATATGTTTGCTCTATATCCTTAATTATATCACTAAATAATCCTAAATCTCTTAATGCTGTTTCATCTTTTAATTTTCTTAAATTAATTGCATCTGCTAATTCATGTAAAAAATTTTGAGGATATACTTTTCTTCTAGCAGAAGTTGTTGACATACATATCTTTGAATACCAATCTTGCAATACCTGAAAATATTTCATTTTATTCGCATCTGGAAAAACAGGTAAAACATAATTATTAAAACATCTTTCTACTTTTTCTCGATCTATTTTCTCACCATCCCTTAATAACTCCATAGTTTTTAATATACTTTGTGCATATTCCCTATCGAAAATTCCTCCTTCTCCAGATGTTTTTACAGGTATATTTAATTCTCTTAATGCGTTCACAAACTGAACATCTCTGTTTTCTCCATTTTTTGAATGAATTCCCCTAATTAGCACTGCAAAATCACTATATGTAAGTCCTCTTTTAGTTCTTTCTGTCCCATCAGAATTATATTCAATGTATGTTGTTCCAATCAAAGATTTGATTCGATTTGCTACCCATTTAGCTTCATCTGCTCTGTTTAAAAACCACAAACTTTTTAAATCGTGAATATTTCCATTTTGATTATATGTAATTTCTTTTTTTAATCTTTGAATAGGTATTTCCTTTTTTATAAAACTATTTGACACATTGACAATATCTTCTGTACTTCTAAAATTAGTTAATAATTTATGAACACTTACATTTTGATATCGATCTTCAAATGTTAAAATATTTTGTACATTAGCACCCCGCCATCCATATATAGATTGATCATCATCACCTACAACAAATAGTGTATGTAAAAACGCAGATAATATTTTTATAAATTCCTCTTGTATAGGATTTATATCTTGATATTCATCAACAAAAAGGTATTTAAATTTCTCAATATAGGATCCATCCTCATCTTTTATCTTTTCTAATTCTTGAACTACAAGATATACTGCAAAAGAAAAATCCATATATCCATCTTCAATCATTAATTTTGATAATTTTTTTAATCTATCATACAATTTATCATCATATTGTTTAATTTCATCTATTTTAATATTTTCATTATTCATAGTTTGCCATGCATCGACAAATTCATTAATTCGTTTAAAATAACCTTTCCCATTATCTATCCCTAATTTAGAGCGCCTTGACATAACATACAATATTAATCTATTTTGATCCAATATATCAAATTGACGATATTTAGCATCTATATTTCCTAATAATTTTTGACAAAATGCATCTATTGTTCCAATAAACATTGCCCCAACAATATTTTCTGAAAAGCCCAATCTCTTTAACGCCTCAGCTACTCTCCTTTTTATAGAATCCGCTGCCTTCTCAGTAAATGTGAATGCAATAATACTTTCTGGTTCTTCTCCTTTTGCAACAAGATATGCTATTTTATATGCTAATGTTCTTGATTTTCCAGACCCAGCACAAGCCAAACACAATATATTTTTCGAATCATCAACAACTGCTTTATACTGTTCACTTGTCAAATTCTGTTGTAAAATATTATCTATATTCATATACTCTCCATTCAATATAATCATCTTATTTTATACTTTCCGCAATTTATTATATTTAAAATTTTATCATATCCACAATATATCTACAACATAAAGCATTATCTTATTTTATAAATTTTAATCTATTCTATTTTGAAAACTTTTTAATATTTTAATTTCAAATTATATCGTTATAATCCAATAAAATAACTATCAAATTACTTTCAATCTGTACTAAATAAATTATAAAAATACATCAATAAATAAAAACTCCTATAATATATTGAGCTGATAATAAAAAGCTCAATATATTATAGAAATCCTATTTAAGTTAACAATAAATACATTCAAAATGAATAGTAAATTTCTTTCCTACCTTCTAAAATTTTACTTTTACATAAATATTTATTACTTATTATTCAACTTCCACTTACATTCAAAATTAAGAATAGATACGGGCATCCCTATAAACTGTACATCAAATTTTAAACTAGGTTCTACCTTCGAGCTCGCATTATGTATTCTAAAACTAAGCTGCCATCCATTATTTAAATACATTTCTACAGTATTAGTACTATCTGGTTTAAACTCTAGTGCAATTAATCTTGTTGGTAATTCTATTACTGGAACAGAAATTTCTGATTTTTTATTTTTAGCTGGCTTATTTAGCGTATCATGCATATTAAACGTATGAACCAAAGTAAGACGTTTATTGTCATCACTTACAACCTTATAATAATCCTTTATACCGATTAAATATTCTACCATTTTTCTAGGTATATTTTGATCATTTTTATATGAACGTTTAATTTCATCCATAAACGCTTGCAATAATGGTATATACACGCTTTGTTCTTTGTCTTTAATATCTGACCACTTTGCATTTTTCCCTTTTTCTTCTTTTAGTTTATCAAAAATAGGTCTAACAGATTTCCAATATGAATCACTGCATGGTATTCCAAACCATTCTTTCCCAAAATCTAATCTATGACTTAAACGGCTATGTTTTATGGCTTCATGATTATGCTTTATACTTAATCCAATCTCCCATTCTATATCTTCTCTTTTTATAACAATGTCTCTCACATCTCCTTTTACACCTTTACCATCTTTCTGAAATTCAAATAAGAGTTCATCGTTATCATCTTCTCCTAATCTAGGTTCTAATTCCATAATCATATCAATTGCAGCTTCCGCAGATGTCATAAAAATTTCTTTCATTTCATTATCCATAATTGACCATGATTTTTTATTTGTAATTAAGCTTGAATTCTCGACTATCCTTGTTTTTCTCAAAACACTTATCGTATCATATAAAGTTTGCATCCACGCGTATTCATATGCACGACCTTGATCATTACTTTTTGCTTTAGCTTTTCTTTTTGTAATCTTCTTTGCATCTATTATTTCTTCATCAGCAATCACTGATTCACCGTCACCATCTAAATATTTTTTAATTGCTATCGCTATTTCATATGCTAAATTTACTGGAACAGCATTACCTATCATTTTATAAGCCGTATTAGTATTTTCATAAATAAATTTAAAATCATCTGGAAATCCTTGCACTCGCGCAATTTCCCTTATGCTCATTCGACGATATAAATCTTCTTTTCCCCCTACAAACCTACAATCATTTTTTCCTACTTTTACCATTTTAGGTGCTTGTGGATGCAACTGACATTGTCTTCCTGATGCCTGAACCGTATAAGCCTGTTCGTCCCATGCCTTCACTCGATTTCGACTCATATATATTGGTGAAAAAGCACCTGTAAAATATTCATTATTATTAATTGCCTCTGGATTATGATGATTTTTTGGTCCAGCTGGAACTGCCGTATCTTTCAAATCCCAAATAATATCTTTAAGTGTGATTTTTTTGTTATCATCTTTTGTCGATCCCTTTGGAAAACGAAAATCAATACCTAAATCTTTTCTAAATCCAATATAAAAAACTCTTTTTCTTTCCTCAGCTACTCCATAATCTTTTGCATTTACTAATGAAAAAGAAACATCATAACCTACTTCATCAAATATTTCTAATATATTTTGGACTGCAATAGAATGCCTATTAGCTAACATTCCACTTACATTTTCTGCTAAAAAAAATTTAGGTTTAAATTCTTTTAAAATTCTTATGTAATCGTAAAAAAGTTGCCCCCTTTCATCTTTTATACCTTTAAGTGCACCAGCCTCTGACCATGATTGACATGGTGGACCACCAATAATCCCATCTATTTCTTCTGAAATGTAACACTCTATATCTTCTTTTTTTATTTTTCGAATATCATTTTCTATTAAATGTGTTCTAGGATGATTTTTCTTATATGTCGCCCAAATAGTTTTATCAAATTCATTCGCAACTGGTATATTAAATCCAGCTTTTTCAAATCCTAAATCAAGCCCTCCGCAACCACTAAACAAACTAATTATATTCATGAATTACAACTCCTTTTTAATCAAACAACAATACATCAAGTTTTTGCCTTAATCTCGAACATTTGTTCTAATTCATAGTATAATCTAATTTATTGAATTTTTCAACTATAAATTAACTAATTAAACTATCAATAATCAAAACCACTGGCTTAGCCGGTGGTTTATTTGTTCATCAAAGTTCCGTTTCTCTTCTGAGAAACGGAACTTTGATGAACAGGCTTAAAGCCTAACAAAAAAAGCACATATCCTTTCAGATATGTGCCTCAAGAACCTATTAATCCCAATCACAAAATCAGAATCTTAAAGCCTTAATTATTTTAACTGAGCAGCAACCTCAGCCGCAAAGTCTTCTTCTTTCTTTTCAATACCTTCACCAGTTTCAAAACGAACGAATCCTTTGATTGTAACATTAGCTCCGTTTGCTTTAGCAACCTGTTCTACGTATTTTCCAACTGCCTGTTTTCCGTCTTCAGCTTTAACATAAGCCTGATCTAACAGACATACTTCTTTTAATTCTTTGTTCAAACGTCCAACGATCATCTTTTCGATGATGTTTTCTGGTTTGTCTGGGTTTTCGTTCATAGCCTGAACTTTTAAGATTTCTGTTTCATGCTCGATGTAATCTTTAGAAACTTCATCTCTGCTTGTGTATTTTGGAGAAATAGCTGCAACCTGCATTGCTACGTTTTTAGCCATCTCTTTGATCTCGTCGTTAACTACGTCTGTAGCAACTTCTACTAATACACCGATCTTACCACCAGCGTGGATGTAAGATGCAACAAATCCGTCTGCTGCAGATACTTTAGCGAATCTACGGATGTTTAAGTTCTCTCCGATAACAGCGATCTTACCATCTAATGCTTCTTTAACAGTTTTTCCAGCTTCTGCTTTAGATTCTTCTGCTAAGAATCCTTCGATATCAGCTGCTTTTGTTGTAAGAGCCTGATCAGCTACTTCTGCTACATATGTTCTGAATGTATCATTCTTAGCTACGAAGTCTGTTTCAGAGTTAACTTCAACGATTGCTGCTTCTTTTGCATCTTCAGATACTGCTACTGCAACAAGTCCTTCAGCTGCGATACGTCCAGCTTTCTTTGCTGCTTTTGCAAGACCGTTTTCTCTTAAAAATTCAACTGCTGCGTCCATGTCTCCGTCTGTGTTTGTAAGAGCTTTCTTACAATCCATCATTCCGGCACCAGTCATTTCTCTTAATTCTTTTACCATTGCTGCTGTGATAGCCATGATTCTTTTTCCTCCTAAATTGAAAGTGTGAATAAATTATTCAGCGTCTTCTGCAACTTCTTCAGAGTCTGCATCGATTCCCTGGTTTGCTTCGATAACTGCATCAGCCATAGCAGATGTGATCAGTTTTACTGCACGGATCGCATCATCGTTTCCTGGGATGATATAATCTAATTCTTCAGGATCGCTGTTTGTATCTGCGATTCCAACAAGAGGAATTCCTAAAGTATGTGCTTCCTGTACACAGATGCTTTCTTTCTTAGGGTCTACAACGAAGATCATGTCTGGAAGTCCACCCATTTCTTCGATTCCACCTAAGTTCTTCTGTAATTTGTCTTTTTCTTTGTTAAGTTCTAAAACTTCTCTCTTTGGAAGTACGTCAAATGTTCCGTCTTCTTCCATCTCTTTGATCTTTTTCAGTCTAGCGATTCTAGATTCGATTGTCTTGAAGTTAGTCATCATTCCACCTAACCATCTCTGGTTTACGTAGAACATTCCGCAACGTTCTGCTTCAGCCTGAATAGAATCCTGAGCCTGTTTCTTTGTTCCTACGAACAGAATCTTTCCACCCTGTGCTACACAATCTTTTACTGCGTTGTAAGCATCGTCAACCATTCCTACAGATTTCTGTAAGTCGATGATATGGATACCATTACGCTCTGTGTAGATGTATGGTGCCATTTTAGGGTTCCATCTTCTTGTCTGATGTCCGAAATGTACACCTGCTTCAAGTAACTGTTTCATTGAAATAACGCTCATTTTAAATCTCCTTTAGTTTTTGCTTCCGCTATTTTCATCGTTCTGACAAACCTCTTGGGCACTTACCAGAATTCCAATAGCGTGTTTATTTTTACCTATGACAGTATATCAAACCTTGTCCTTCTTTGCAAGAACTTTTTCTTTAATTATAAAAGAATTAATCAAGCTTTGTGATCTCGTCAAATATAAAGTCATTCACTACCTTAATATATGTTCCCTTCATACCAGAGGATCTTGTCTCAACAACTCCGGCACTTTCTAGTTTCCTTAGTGCGTTTACGACAACAGATCTTGTGATCCCGAATCTATCTGCGATCTTACTTGCAACTAAGACTCCTTCATTGCCTTCTAATTCTTCTAAGATATGGATCACTGCTTTGTGTTCTGTGAAGGATAACGTACTGATCGCGGAATCAACGATTCCTTTCTTTCTTCGTTCCTGTTCCACTTCTTCGCTTACAGATCTTAACATTTCAAGTCCGACAACGGTTGTTCCATATTCCGCTAAGATAATATCATCAATGGAATAATTTTCTCTCTGGCGGTACATAAATAATGTTCCGAATCTCTCTCCTGCGATATCGATCGGTGCGATGATCGCATAGTAATCATCAACGTCTGACTCAAATCCCAGTGTGGAAAGGCTGACATTTTCATTGGTGGAAAGGATCGTTAATAGTCTTTCATTTAATGAAAAATCAACATAATCTTTGACATTTCCTGAGATCAGCTGATGAAGCACTTCGATGTGGTCTGCTTCATTTTTACCTAAGATCTTTCCTTTTTTACTGATGACAAGGACGTTTGAATTCATTACTTCTGTCAGAACTTTACAGATATCGTTAAATACAACTTTCTGTGAATTGTTATTATGAAGTAATTTATTGATCTTTCTTGTTTTATCTAGTAATTGTATACTACTCATCTATATTTTTTCTCCTTATTTTGACACTGACTCCCCAGAAGTCTCTTTCTCTTTTGCATCTTCTGGCATGCTGCATACGAATCCACATTCCTTGCTAGAGCATACAAGCTTCTTACCTTTTTCGATCATATAGCTTCCGCATTTTTCACATTTGACTGTGGATGGTTTCTGCCATGACATAAATTCACATTCCGGATTATTTTCACATCCGTAATATTTTCTTCCTTTTTTCGTTTTCTTTAAGACAACTTCTCCGCCGCACATTGGGCATGGGATTCCGACTTTTTCAAAATGTGGTTTTGTATTTCTGCATTCTGGGAATCCAGGGCATGCAAGAAATTTCCCATATGGTCCGTACTTCACGACCATATTTCTTCCACATTCATCGCAGATAACGTCTGTGACTTCGTCTTCGATCTTGATCTTCTCTAATTCTTTTTCTGCATTCTTCACTGCGATCTCAAAGTCTGGGTAGAAGTTTTCAATGACGGATTTCCAATGGACTTTACCTTCTTCTACCATATCAAGCAGACCTTCCATCATCGCTGTAAAGTTCACATCGACAATACTTGCAAATGCTTTCTTCATCATGTTGTTGACTGCTTCTCCAAGCTCTGTGACGTATAAGTTCTTCTTTTCTTTGACAACATAACGTCTTGCTGTGATCGTTGAGATCGTTGGTGCGTAAGTACTTGGACGTCCAATTCCAAACTCTTCTAGTGTCTTAACTAAGGATGCTTCTGTATAATGAGCTGGTGGCTGTGTAAAATGCTGTTTTGGTTCTAAATCATTCAATGTAAGTTTGGTATCTTCATCGATGGATTTTAACATTACATTTCCTTCGGATTTCTCATTGTTAATGTTATATACAGATAGGAATCCATCGAAGGCGATCTTGCTTGCGGATGCATTAAAACGATAATCTCCGGCAGCGATCTTTACAGATGTATTCTCGTATTTGGCTGGTGCCATACGGCTTGCCATGAAACGGTTCCAGATCAGCTGGTATAAACGGAACTGATCTCTTGATAGTTCATCTTTGATGCTTGCTGGTGAGTTTGTCATGTAGGTTGGTCGGATGGCTTCATGTGCATCCTGTACTTTCTTGTCGTCTTTCTTGGCGACAGTTCCTGCTCCAACAAACTCGGCTCCATAAGCTTCCTTGATATATTCTTTCGCTGCGGCATCGGCCTCTACAGAGATACGTGTGGAGTCTGTACGTAAGTATGTGATCAGACCGACGGTTCCCTGTCCTTTGATATTGACACCTTCATATAACTGCTGTGCGATACGCATTGTTTTCTGTGGTGCGAAGTTTAACTTGCTGGATGCATCCTGCTGAAGAGTACTTGTCGTAAATGGAAGTGGGCTCTTCTTTAATCGTTCTGTGACTTTCACTCCTTCGACGGTGAATTCTTTTCCTTTTAAATAGGATAAGATCTCATTCATCTCTTCTTCGCTGTGGATCTCGATCTTCTGTTCTTTATTGCCGATCAGTTTGGCTTCTAATGGCTTCTTGCTTCCTTTGACATCTAATAAGGCTTCTAAGGACCAGTATTCCTGTGGAATAAACAGATTGATCTCTTCTTCTCTGTCACAGATCAGGCGTAGAGCTACGGACTGAACTCGTCCAGCACTTAAACCTCGTTTGATCTTTGCCCAGAGGATCGGACTGATCTGGTATCCTACGATTCGGTCCAAAACACGTCTTGCCTGCTGTGCATCGACTAAATTCATATCGATGTCTCTTGCGTGTTTGATGGAGTCTTTGACAGCTGTTTTTGTGATCTCATTAAATGTGATTCGGCTGTAGTTTTTGTTCTCCAGTTTTAATGCGTAATATAAATGCCATGAGATGGCTTCTCCTTCACGGTCCGGGTCAGTCGCGAGGTATACTTTGTCTGCTTTTTTTACCGCTTTACGAAGAGCTGCTAATACTTCACCCTTCCCACGGATCGTAATGTACTTTGGTTCAAAGTCATTCTCGATATCTATTCCTAAGGTACTCTTTGGCAGATCGCGAACATGCCCGTTGGACGCGATCACTTCGTAATTCCTGCCCAGGAACTTTTTGATTGTTTTGGCTTTCGCCGGTGATTCGACGATAACTAGATATTTTGGCATATAGTATTACCCCTTGTTTACATTTTTTTGATATATAAGTTCTGATGGATCTGTTTGATATATCCTTTCGCTTCTAATTGAAATAAAGCTTGGATCACTTCTTCATAAGAATCTTGGGATGTACTTAAGATCTCATCAATATATTTCGGTTTCAAACTCAACATATCATACACCCTTTTTTCTGCCTTTGCAAGAGATTTTGCACTATGCTTTGGAAATTTTCGTGAAAATCCCGTGAATTCTGAAAATTCTGTTAAAATATCGTCGACATTTTCAACTAATTTTGCACCTTGTTTGATCAATCCATGACACCCTTGGCAATGTTTGTCTGTGATCATTCCGGGAACTGCGAACACTTCTTTGTTCTGATCAAGCCCGCAATCCGCCGTGATCAGCGATCCGCTCCTTGCTCTGGCTTCTGTGACGAGGATTCCATCACTTAATCCACTGATGATGCGGTTCCTTTCTGGAAAATGCCATTTGAGCGGTTCACTGCCTGGCGGGTACTCAGAAATAACTGTCTGATTCGCATACATGTCATAAAATAACTGAAAATTTTCTTTTGGGTAAATGAGATCGATCCCACATCCTAAAACCCCAACAGCCTGTCCTTTTTTGTCGATTATTTCACGGTGAACCGTCCCATCTACGCCCCTTGCGAGTCCACTTACGATCTGTACGCCTTGCTGAGCCAGCTCTTTTGCGAACTTTTTTGAGATTTCGAATCCATAAGTTGTCGGATATCTTGATCCAACGATCGCTATTGACAGTTCTTTTTCTTCATATGGCTGACCTTTTTGAAAAATCCCATACGGAGCATCGTAGATCTTTCTTAATCGATTCGGGTAAGCAGCTTCTTTTTGAATGATAAAACGAATATTTTCACGATGTAGGGCTTCATAGCCTTTCTTGATCGCTGTTTCATCTCTTGAATGGACGAAACGATCGTATTCAAGTTGTGTCATGTGTTCTTTTAAGATTGCTGGGTTGATCTTATAGAGTTCTTTTGGATGAATGAAGATATCCATCAATTCTTTTTGCTTCTTGATCGGCAATCGGACTTTGCCACATAGCCAGTACCAATATAATTTATCTTCCATATTCAAGCACCTCTTTGATAAATCCTGTATTTCTGAAGGTCATAGCTTCCATCAGGTGGATTGGTTTGATCTCTGATTCATTTTCCATAAGCATGATCGTCAGTGCTACTTTTAAAATCTTATCCATTCCTCGCCTTGTGATCTTGCCAGATCGATAGGCGATATCTAAAATCTCTTTGCATTCTTTGGATAAATGAAGGAGCTTGTTTAACTGTATGTGGCTTAAATGGCTGGTATCACTGCATTGATAGTTTTTTAATAACTTTTTTTCTCTTTGGATAGTTGTTTCGATGCGTTCTTTGATCTGATGGGATGTTTCTTGACTCTCTTTTTGTATCTTCTGTGTATCAGCCTCTTTTTTACTTAGACATAGGACCATGTCAAAACGGTCTAAGATCGGACCGGACAATTTCTTTAGATAACGCTTTTTTTCATGATAAGTGCATCGACAGATCCCATCTTCCAATCCATAACCGCAAGGACATGGATTCATGGTGGCGATCAGTTGAAAGTCTGCCGGAAACTTGTGGTAGATCCCATTTCTGGTGATATCGATCGTTCCATCTTCCAATGGCTGTCTGAGTGCTTCGATACATTCTGTTTTAAATTCCATAAATTCGTCCAGAAATAAAATGCCATGATGTGCTAATGTGATCTCTCCTGCCGTCGGCGTCTTGCCGCCTCCAAGGAATGCGGCTTTCGGGATCATTGGATGTGGCTGGCGAAATGGTCTGGTATCATCTTCTAAATACCGTGGAATTCCAGTGGCATCATAGATTGCCTGAACTTCCATCTTCTCTTCTTTTGATAGTTGTGGAAGAATGGTCGGGATCCTTCTGGCTGCCATTGTTTTTCCTGAACCTGGGGAACCAATGATCAATAGATGATGTCTTCCAGTGACCGCGATCTCCATCGCTCTTTTTAAATGTTGTTGTCCGATGATGTCACTGAAGTCTTCTTCTGACTCTTCCTTTTGATAAGTTGTTGCACTTCTGCAACTTTTTTGATGATATGTTCCATGAAAATAGTCCAGGACATCCTGTAAACTGTCCATAAATACCACTTCAATATCTTCAATCCCTCTTAGAGAATTCTCATCTTCACTTGCCGCAAAGAACTTGTGAATTCCTTGTTTTCTTGCTTCTAAAACGATTGGAAGACAGTTTCCTACACCTCTGATCTTGCCGTTTAGTCCTAATTCCCCCATGATACAGATGTCATCTAACTTGCTTGCATCGATTAAATTCAGGCATCCTAAAAAGGCCACGGCGATCGGGAAATCGAACGCGGTTCCGTTCTTTCTTATATTGGCTGGGGATAAATTAACGGTGATCTTCATCGACGGTAAGGGATGGCCGATGGAGCGCAGTGCTGATGCAACCCGCTCTTTTGCTTCCATAGATTCTTTGGAAAGATAGCCTACCATTGTAAAATATGGCAGGCCGTTTCTGATCTCTACTTCTACGTGGATGAGCTTTCCACTCACTCCACTGACGATTCCTGTGATTACTTCCTGATAAATAATACTCAACTCCTTCTCTTCTCAAAAAGGAAGCTGGTTTCAAAATGATATGGTTAGTTTATCACAAAAGTAATATTTTTACAATCTTGTTTATTCAAAACAATTGTGATTATTTTAATAATTTCTTTAATTCACTCATAAATGTGTTCACATCTTTGAATTCACGGTAAATGGCTGCAAATCTTACGTATGCAACTTCATTTAAATCCTTTAATTTGTCCATGACCATCTCTCCGATCACGGATGTTTCGACTTCTCTTGTTCCCATGTTATAGATCTTTGTCTCGATCTCATCGATCGCTGCTTCGATCTGCCCCATGGATACTGGGAGTTTGTGACAGGATTGTACGATTCCATTCCGAATCTTGTTTCGATCGTAGAGTTGTCGTGTCTTGTCTTTCTTGATGACACTCAACGGTTCTGTCTCTATCTTCTCATAAGTTGTAAAACGTTTTCCGCATTCGTCACATTGTCTTCTTCTACGGATCGCATTGTTGTCTTCTGCCGGTCTGGAATCTACGACTCTGGAATTCTCACTTCCACAATATGGGCATCTCATCTTCTTGTACCTCCGTGTTTTTACTGCTTGAAGTATATCATTTTTTTTGTAGAAAAGAAAGCTTTTCTTTTATTTCAGGCATTCTTTTTCGTTGATATCGACTAGAATCGTATCTCTGCCGATCCTTACAATGCATTTGTAGGGGATTTTGTAAACTTTATTCTTGCCAACACATATGAGCATCTTCGTTGTTTTGGGAACGATCAGATAGCAGATCTTACCCGTATGGATTTCAAATTCGAGGTCTAGGACAAAGCCTAAACATTCTCCTGTATTACAATTGATCACATCTTTTTGCCGAAGTTCGAGAAATTTCATGTCAGGAATCCTTTTTCTTCCTATTATAATAGTATTCTTTTTTTCCATGAATAGAAGCAGAAAAAAGCAGGAGATTCTGATCTCTCGAATCTCCTGCTTCTTTATTATTATAATGATATAAAGAAAGATTAAGCTTCTTTCTTTGGTGCTGGTTTCTTAGGAACTAATTTCTTTCCTGTAATGATTCCTTTTGGACATTTACCTGCACATAATCCACAACCTACACATTTATCATAATCGATCTGTGCGATGTTGTTTTCAACTTTGATCGCTCCAAGTTTACATACTTTTTCGCATGCTTTACATCCGATACATCCTGCTTTACATACAGACATAACGTTTTTACCGAATTCTTTAGAGCTGCACTGTACTCTTGTTTTCTTGTTTTCTGGTACAAGGTCAATCAATGCTTTTGGACATGTTTCTGCGCATTTTCCACATCCTACACATGCTTCTTCATCGATGTGAGCGATTCCGTTCACGATAGAGATCGCATTTTCTGGACATACTGCTGCACAGCTTCCAAATCCCATACATCCAAATTCGCATCCTTTTGGTCCTGCACCTGGTACGTTCATCGCTTCGATACAGCTTTGAACTCCTGAGTACTGGTATTTGTCAGATGCTTTTTCGCAAGTTCCGGCACATTTTACGAATGCGACTTTCTTCACGAATTCTCCTGCTTCTACACCCATGATCGCACTGATCTTCTCAGCTGCAGCTGCTCCACCAACTGGACAGCCGTTCACTGGTGCTTCTCCATTTGCGATTGCTTTTGCAAGTCCATCACAACCTGCGTATCCACAACCACCACAGTTATTTCCTGGAAGTTCTGCACGGATGGCTACTTCCTTCTCGTCTACAGGAACTTTAAATTTCTCTGAGGCAATTCCCAGTAAGATTGCGATAAGCAGACCGGTTCCTCCGACAACAACCATGGCAAGTAAAATTGCTGATATATTCATCTTCTTTACCTCCTAAATAAGTCCTGAGAATCCGAAGAATGCGATTGCCATTAATCCTGCTGTTAACAGTGTGATAGGCATTCCTTTGAAAGATTCTGGGATGTTGTTGTATTCCATCTTTTCACGGATACCAGCAAGGATAACAATAGCGATCAGGAATCCTAAAGAGATACCGATACCATTGACTACGCTGGCGATGAAACTATAGTCGTTCTGTACGTTTGTTAATGCTGTACCAAGAACTGCACAGTTTGTTGTGATCAGTGGAAGGAATACTCCCAGAGATTCATATAATGCTGGCATAGATTTCTTTAATACCATTTCTACGAACTGTACTAATGCTGCGATTACCAGGATAAATACGATCGTATTTAAGTATGTTAAATCTGTTGGTACTAATAAAAATGTATAAATTAAATTTGTAACTGCTGATGCGATAGTAATAACGAAGAGAACGGCTGCACCCATTCCGGCTGCTGTCTCAACTTTCTTAGAAACTCCAAGGAAAGGACATAAACCAAGGAACTGGCTTAATACGACGTTATTTACCAGCGCTGAACCGATGGCAATTAACAGTAAACTTTTCATCTTAATCCTCCTTATTTGTCATCTACAGTTGTATCAAAAAAGCTTCTGGAACCGCAAGCGCTGTTTCCGCAGTGAGAACAATCTCCGCATCCACCACTCTGTGCTTCTCCGGCTTTTTTAGGTTTTTTGCTCTTAACTTTATTCTGGATCGCTACTAAACATGCAAGTACGAAGAATGCTCCAGGTGCCAGGATAAAGATTGTGATTGGTTCGTATGCAGATGGCATTACCTGCATTCCGAAGATCTGACCTGCTCCTAATAATTCACGGAATGCTCCTAAAATTGTTAAGGCTACAGTAAATCCAAGTCCCATTCCAAGTCCGTCAAAGAAGGAGTTGATCGGTCCGTTCTTTGCTGCAAAGGATTCTGCACGTCCAAGGATGATACAGTTTACTACGATCAGTGGGATGTATAATCCTAATGCGTCGTTAACTGCTGGAACATATCCCTGTAATAGGAACTGTACGATTGTTACCAGAGATGCGATAACTACGATATATCCTGGAATACGTACACGATCAGGGATGACATTTCTTAATGCGGAAATGATCATGTTAGAAAACATTAATACGGCTGTTGTTGAAAGTCCCATTCCTGCACCGTTGATCGCAGATGTTGTTACTGCTAATGTAGGACACATACCTAACATTAAGACGAAGGTAGGGTTTTCTTTTACGATACCATTAATCAATCGTTCCATTGGATTTGGTTTCATGTTTAATTACCTCCCTTCAGGCTCTTTGAATATGCAACACAGCTGTTAACTGCACTTGTGACAGCACGGCTTGTGATCGTTGCACCACTGATGGCATCTACTTTAGAATCATCGTTCTTACCAGATCCATCTTTTACAACTTCAAATTTGTCTGCTTTTTTGTTTTTAAAGTTACTCTTGAATTCTGGTTCTTTGGCTTTCATACCTAAACCAGCTGTTTCGCTGATGGATAATGTTTCATAACCATTGACTGTTCCATCATCTCTAACACCTACAGATAAAGATACATCTCCACCGTATCCTTCTGGGTTTGTTACAGAGAATACGTATCCAAGTTCTTTTCCGTTTTTGTCAACTGCTTTTACAACTTCAGAAATCGTGTTCTGTCCAAGATCATTTTTCTTTAAGACAGCTGCTACGTCTTTCTGGTCTAATTTTACTGTATCGAATTTCGCTGCATCTTTGAATACGGCTTTGTAAGCTTCCTGTTTTGTCTTTTCTTCCTGTGCGGCGATCGGTGCTTTTGTTACATTATATACGATACCTAAAAGGAGTCCTGCAATTAATGTGATCACACATAATTTGATACAATCCATTACGAGATTCTTATTCATTGCTCTTACCTCCTTTTTTTACGATTCCAAATGGAGTTGGTACTGTCACTCTCTCGATCAGTGGAACTAATAAGTTCGCAATGATGATTGAATAAGATACACCTTCTGCCATTGGTCCGAACAGACGGAATAATCCAGTTAAAATACCAAGAACGATCGCATAGATGATCTTTCCGTTCTTTGTAATTGGAGATGTTACGTAGTCTGTTGCCATGAAGATCGCACCTAACATTAATCCACCACTGAAGATCTGTGCTGCCATGTAAGATAGATCAAATCCATGACCACCGAAGATCAGTACGAAGATTGCTACAACTGCAACGTAAACACATGGGATGATCGGAGAGATGACTTTCTTAAATACTAAGTATACTCCACCGATGATCAGTAATAATGCAGATGTTTCACCAATTGTTCCAGGAACGAATCCTAAGAATGATTTCATAACATCCACGCTTTTTCCCTGTTCCATAACAGCAAGTGGTGTTGCTGTTGTCACACCATCATATGTAAATGTTGTCATTCTTGCTGCAAATGAGATCATTAAGAAACATCTTGCACCAAGGGCTGGGTTCATAAAGTTCTGTCCCAATCCACCGAACACCTGTTTTACAACGATGATCGCGAAGATTCCACCAAGGATCGGCATCCAGAATGGTGCTCCTGATGGTAAGTTTAATGCAAGTAACAGTCCGGTTAATGCCGCACTTAAGTCACCTACAGTGATTGGCTGTTTCATAAGTTTCTGGTAAATATACTCAACGACAACACAGGTAGCAACAGAAATTGCAACTGTCAGTGCCGCAGATGCTCCAAAGATATAGATACCAAAAATTGTAGCGGGTAGTAATGCGATGATAACATCTAACATAATCTTTTGTGTTGAGCCATTATCTCTTACATGAGGATTGGCTGACACATGATATAATGTTTCGCTCATATGTATCTCTCCTTTATTTCTTTCTACGGTTAGCTAATACCTGTTTACGACCTGTCTTCATGGACTGTGCAAGGTTACGTTTTGCTGGACAGATAAATGAACAAGATCCACACTCAACGCATTCTGCTCCATAAAGTTTCTCAAACTCGTCAAACTGATTATGATCTGCTAATACAGATAATTTCGCTGGCATCAGCTTCTGCGGACAGACGCTTACACATCTTCCACAACGAATACAATTGCTTGGTTGGTTCGCAGCAACTTCATCTTTTGTGAATGCTAAGAAGCATGAGAATGTTTTGACAGCTGGTACGTCTGTTGTAAACATTGCCATACCCATCATAGGTCCACCAGAAATGATCTTCTCAGGCTGTGTTTTAAATCCACCGGCTGCTTCGATCAGTTCCTGTACGTTTGTTCCTGTACGTACTTTAAAGTTGCTTGGATTCTTGATCGCATCTCCAGTAACTGTCACAACACGTTCATATAATGGTTTACCATCTTTGACAGCTTCTTTGATCGCTACGATCGTAGCTACGTTATCTACGATGCATCCTGCATCTGCTGGTAACATGCTGGAGTTGATGCTTCTTCCTGTTGTTGCATAAATCAAAGAACGTTCTGCACCCTGTGGGTATTTTGTCTTTAATGTAGCAACGCTGATTCTTGCATCACCTTTTACTAATGCTTCTACTTTAGCAATTGCATCTTTTTTATTATCTTCAATACCAATGATACCTTTTGCTTTTGGGAACATATCAAGTACGATATTTAATCCTTCAATTAAAAGTTCTGGTGTCTCCATTAAGATGCGGTAGTCACCTGTGATATAAGGTTCACACTCCGCTCCATTTACGATGATATATTCGATCGCATCTGGATCTTTTGGCGCTAATTTCACATGTGTTGGGAATCCGGCTCCACCAAGTCCTACGATTCCAGCTTCTTTGATCGCTGCTAAAACATCATCTTTAGACATCTGATCATAAGGTTTTGCCTCAAAGGCAGCCTCTTTGAATTCTCCATCATTCTCAATTACGATAGAGTTAACTTTTGCTCCGGCTGGAGTCATTCTTGGCTCGATCGCCTTTACAGTTCCTGAAACAGAGCTGAAAATATTCGCGGATACAAATCCTCCAGCTTCTGCCACCTTCTGGCCTACTAACACCTGGTCTCCCTTGCTAACGATTGGCTGTGCAGGAGCACCGATGTGCTGACCTAAAGGTAAAACAACATCTCCTTTTGGCAGGTATTCGGTGATTGGTGAATTCTTTGCAAATTCTTTACCATCTGCCGGATGAACACCGCCGCTAAATGTAAACAATGCCATTTTAAGCCTTCCTTTCTTCTTTACATTTTTTTCCATTGCGAAAAAAAAGAGTTCTCATAAAATGAAAACTCCTTTGAACACAAGACTTATAATACCATAGTCTTTTTTATTTTTCAATGTTTTTTTAACAATTTCTTTGCATTTGCATACAAAATTCTATGTTTTTCTTCAGATTTTCTTAAGATTCTGAAATAATTTACAATTCTGGCTTTTATATTCTATTATTTGCGGATCTGTCCATTTCCATAAATAATAAATTTGCTGGTTGTCAGTGCATCTAATCCCATTGGTCCTCTGGCATGAATCTTCTGGGTACTGATTCCGATCTCTGCTCCAAATCCAAATTCAAATCCATCAGTAAATCTTGTGGATGCATTAACATAAACGGCTGCTGCATCGATCTGATTTAAGAATTCCTGTGCATTCTGGTAAGAATCTGTGACGATCGCTTCCGAATGCCCCGTATTGTAATGATTGATATGTGCCACTGCTTCGTCAAAGCTGTCGACAGTTTTCACAGAAATGATAGAATCTAAGTATTCTGTTCCCCAGTCTTCTTCTGTTGCAGGGATGACCTGGTCATTTAAAGCACAAACTCTCTCATCTCCACGTACCTGTACTCCTTTTTCTAATAAAGCATCGATGATCGCTGGACCGTGACTCTCCAAGATGTTCTTATGTAATACTAAAGATTCACATGTATTACATGTTCCAAGTCTCTGTGTCTTTGCATTGATGATGATGTTAACTGCCATGTCTTTCTGGGCAAATTCATCTACGTATACATGACAATTTCCTGTTCCTGTCTCGATCACTGGCACTGTAGAATTCTTTACAACACTCTGAATGAGTCCTGCACCACCTCTTGGGATCAGAACATCTAAGTATTCATTTAACTGCATCATCTTTGTAGCTGTCTCACGGCTTGTATCTGTCAGCAGCTGAATGCTGTATTTTGGCATATTGCAGGATTCTAGTGCACTCTGGATCACATTTGTGATCGCAAGATTTGAATTGATCGCATCACTTCCACCACGAAGAAGGCATGCGTTTCCTGTCTTAAAACATAGTGCAAATGCATCTGCTGTTACGTTTGGTCTTGATTCGTAGATGATACCGACAACTCCTAATGGTACTGTTTTCTTACCGATCAAAAGTCCATTCGGTGTTTTCTGCATATGTTCTACAGAACCAATGGGATCATGCAGTTCGGCTACCTGACGAAGTCCTTCTGCCATTGCTTCGATACGGTCAGGATTCAGGGATAAACGATCGATCAACGCCTCGCTCATATCATTGCTTTTTGCATTCTCTACATCTTTATAATTCTCACTTAAGATATATTCCTGATTCTGTACCAGACATTTGGCTGCTTCTCTTAATACTTCATTCTTATCTTCAATCCCTGCTTTTCCAAGAATTATCGATGCTTCTTTTGCCTGTTTTCCTAGTTGTTCCAACATTATGAATGCCTCCTTTTCGGTGCGGTTTGCATCTATCATCAATATGTTCTATCTAATCTGCTCTAGTTTAATCCTTTTGGTTTTAATGGAGTGATCGATCCATCTTCATTTTTAATACTTACATTATTAAGCTGCGCTCTTAAGTTTGCACGAACAGACTGGATGTATTCATGTCTTAATTTTCTCTGTTCTTCTTTCTGTTCTGGTGTTAACCCAATGGATTTATCCAGATTGTATAATTCATTAATTCTTTGAATATCTTTTTCTTTCATCTGTAATATTTCCTTTCTATATAATACATTGTTTTATCTTATTATGCCTTAAAATATGGGCGTTCTGTTAAATATTTCTTGAAATCAAAGTCTGGTCGTTTGTGTGCTAAGAATAATGTTCCGATCTCTTCTCCTGCAACAACTTTATTGACATTATTTAAATTATTGCTGTTTACGATCACCATATCTGCTCCAGCATCTGTTACGATATTGGCTGCTGCGATCTTCGTTTCCATTCCACCAGTTCCGACCTTAGTTACA
>ENA-OPSD01000492-OPSD01000492.1-human-gut-metagenome-genome-assembly--contig:-NODE-492-length-37599-cov-6.561368_pt1 | contig 37599 bp, 33 predicted proteins | sample MGYA00241453_ERZ501898 | MGnify/ENA primary metagenome ERZ501898 (study PRJEB25962, sample SAMEA2042226) | human gut metagenome | biome: human gut; feature: human-associated habitat; material: faeces... | reverse complement strand
AACAAACAGTTCTATTTTTTATTTTATATAGTTATTATGCATGCAATATAGTAGCTCTGGGAATCCGTAATACCACCTGCAAGCGGCAGTTCACAAGTTAAACTACGGTTACGCCATGCTGTTGACTGTTTTATATTTATAAAGCATCTCCGCATGGTTCTGTTCTTCGATCTGAATGTCAGCCAAAAGTTTTCTGACACCCGGATCACCGAATGCAAACACTTCCGTATTATAGGTGGAGGAAACAAGTTTTTCTGTTCCGATACAATCTGTTGCAAGGAAACAGTCCGTTTTCTTATCCTCGGAAGGTGCCATGCTGTAGGTAGCAGCCGGGTTATAATCTTTTCCATCACTGTCGTTGCAGTCGCAGGAAGGAACTTTTCCAGACAGCACCTGTGTCAGGGATTCTAAATGCTTCTGCTCTTTTCCATGCAGATCTGTGAACAGGTCAATGAGCACCTGATCTTTGGCAAGTTTACTGTATCTCTCGTATTTTTCCACGCAGCACTGCTCCTGTGTCTGTAAGTCTTTGATCACGGTTGTCTCTTTTTCGCTCAATATCATCTTTCTACCTCTTTCCGACGGATTTTAAAACCCGCACATTTTTTTCACGATGATATTATGAGTCATAAAAATGGTAATTATTCACTATTTCGTGAAAATCTGCTGCCCGGGCAGACAGACTGATAAATCTTTTTGGCGTCATTCCATATTTCTTTTTAAACTCCCGATGGAAATAAGACAAATTCGAAAATCCACAGGCGAGCGCCACCTCGAGCGTATTTGTCTCCCCATTTTCAAACTGGTCTGCCGCGCGCTCCAGACGCACATTTTTGATGTACTGCACGCATGACATTCCCATGTATTTTTTGAAAAAACGCATAAAATAATACTCACTGAAAAAACAGATTCCGGCAAGTCCTGAAATCGTCAGTTCCTCCATATAGTGTGCATCGATATAACTTAAAACTTCTTTTAACTTTTTCGCATGTTCTGTCAAAATCGCATCTGCCTCTGTATTCCGGGTACAATATGGAATCAAAGCCGCCACAAACTGCAACAGATATGACTTGATAGCAATCTCGTATCCGGGTTTTTTTTTGTCATACTCCGTGTTTATATCCTCAAACAGATCTGCTGCCTTTTCGTAAAGCGGATGTCCTTTTTTGATTACAAACGGCGGGATCAATTTCTGGTTCATCAGTGGATTCAAATACCGGATGGCACAGATATCCGCAGCCTTTGCACCAAGAAAATCCATATGAAACACATACGTTTCCGACTGCATGCGCTCCTCTTTTTCATTGGAAATCGCATGCAGCACCGCAGGCGGAATAAAAATCAGATCTCCCTCTTCCACATCATAAGTTTCAAGATGGATCTGATATGTGCAGCTTCCCTTCCCAATCCGTGTAAATTCTGCCTCCTCATGCCAGTGCGCCGTGACATAAGGATACTCTTTCCATAACGGCGTCACATATTTTTGCAGCGGAAAAATTTCTTCGCCGTGTCTGGCGTTCTCATGCTGGTCTAAGGATAAAGTTATTTTTTCTTTCATTGTATTGATTCCTCTTTAACATCATTGAAACAGGTTGCAAAACGCCTTCCAGGCTGTCTTAATCCACATTTGCATAGCAGTTTTGTGCAATAATTCCTTATATTTATGCAAGATTTTTTCTTTTCTATATTCTATTATAACAGTATCATACAATCAAGTGCAGAGATTGCGAAACTCAAAGAAATGTAAATTTAATTGTGAAAAATTAACAAAAGCTTGAGAAAACACTGGGGAGCAGAAATCGAACAAGTTCGATTGGCACTTAGAAGGTAGGCACGACATTAGTCGTGACTGGCTTCTTAGTACCGTTACCAGCGACACGTAGCGAAAGCGTGTTTTCGAAAATTTTGTTAATTTTGAACAATTTTAATAAACCAAAAAATGAGTTTCGCACCCCAAAATCAAATGAAAGAAAAGGAGAATTTATGAAAAGAAAATGGTGGCACGATAAAGTAGCTTATCAGATTTACCCAAAAAGTTTTTTGGATACAAACGGAGATGGAATCGGCGACTTAAAGGGAATCATCTCAAAGCTGGACTATTTGAAAGAACTCGGAATCGACATCGTCTGGCTCTCCCCGGTTTACGAATCCCCTTTTGTCGATCAGGGATATGACATTTCCGATTACTATAAAATTGCAGAACAGTTTGGCACAATGGATGATTTTGACACCCTTGTCGCCGAAATGAAAAAACGCGGTATGCATCTGATCATGGATCTTGTCGTCAACCACTGTTCCGACAAACACGAATGGTTTCAGAAAGCACTCGCCGACCCGGAAGGTCCTTACGCCGGCTACTTCTATTTCCGCGAAGGAAAAGACGGCAAGGCACCAAGCAATTACCGCTCCTATTTTGGTGGATCTGCATGGACAAAAGTTCCCGGCACAAATAAATATTATCTCCATACCTTTGCGAAGGAACAGCCCGATTTAAACTGGGAGAACCCGGTCGTCCGCAAAAAAATCTATGAGATGATCAACTGGTGGTTTGAAAAAGGCATTTCCGGTTTCCGTATCGATGCCATCATCAATATCAAGAAAAATCTTGATTTTCCATCCTTCCCGGCGGACGGTGATGACGGACTTGTCTCCTGCGATAAAATGTTAGCTTCCGCACATGGAATTGGCACATTTTTAGAGGAAATGAAACATGAAACATTTGACAAATACGACGCTTTTACGGTCGGCGAAGTATTTCATTTAAAAGAGGATGAACTGCGTGAATTTATCGGTGAGGACGGTCATTTTTCCACCAAATTTGACTTTTCCGCCCATGTGCTTTCCTATGGGGAACACGGCTGGTATGATGCTCCTGCCCTCGATTTCAACCGGTGGCGCACTGCCCTTTTTGACACCCAGAAAGCAGACCTTACCGTTGGCTTTGAGGCAAATATTATTGAAAACCACGATGAGCCACGAGGTGCTACACACTATCTTCCTGCACACGCCAGAAATGAAGCCGGTGTGAAAATGCTTGCAGCTACTTACTTTTTACTGCGCGGAATTCCTTTTATCTATCAGGGACAGGAAATCGGCATGACAAACTGTGTCCGAAACGATATTTCCGAATACGATGACATCAGCACCAAAGATCAGTATCAGGCTGCTTTAAATGCCGGATGTTCGAAAGAGGCAGCACTTCACGCCTGCTATGAAAACAGCCGTGACAATGCAAGAACCCCTATGCAGTGGGACAATTCCCTGCACGGCGGTTTCACCACCGGAACCCCCTGGCTTGCGGAGAATCCAAACTATACAAAGATCAATGTAACCGACCAGCTGAACCGGCCAGATTCCGTACTCTCTTTTTACAAAGAACTGATCGCACTCCGCAAAGCACCGGAATACGTGGAAACCTTCACTTACGGAACGTTTGCCGCTGCTTATGAAGATGTTGACCATATGTTTGCTTACTACCGCACCAATGAAGAAACCGGACAACGCATTCTGGTTGCCGGAAATTTCGGCACAGATACCGTGACACTGCCGCTTGAAAAACCGGCTGACCGTGTACTTCTCACCAATGGAAAAGCTGCGGATGAAATTTTAAACAAAAACGGAGAAAGTGCTACGCTTTTATTGGGAAGCTGCGACTGTGTTGTTTTATTATTAGGTCAATAAATTTTCTTTTTCCTTGACAAATCATTTTTTTCATGCTTATAATAGCGTTAATTGAAGCAGAACACAGGCTTTGACGGGAAGAAGTACAGTTAAGCGGAAGATACAGAAAGCTGCCGGCTGATGAGAGGCGCATCGGAACCTTAATTCGAATACATCCCCGAGCTTCACACCGAATTTGTTTTTGATATTTGATAATCTTGCAATAGTAGGCTGTGACGTAGTGGCGCACGTTAACCGCGCCGGAGTGTTGTCGGACACTCACGAAGGTAAGCAGTGTGAGCTGCTTATGAATTAAGGTGGTAACACGAGTTTAACCCTCGTCCTTTTATTAGGACGGGGGTTTTTGCGCGTATTAAATGAGCAGTGCCGTCTGAGGAAAGAACAAAATGCTGTGCTTGCACAATGCATTTTGTGATTTTCTTAGACGATAGGGCGAAGCCCGCGAACGAGAGAGCTTCGCTCTCGAGTGGGCACTGCGGATTTTAATCGTTCACTCAAAAAAAGAAAGGAACCTAATAAAATGACATTATACGACGAATTAGTTGCCCGCGGACTGATTGCGCAGGTAACAGACGAAGAAGAGATCAAAGATTTGATCAACAACGGAAAAGCAACTTTTTATATCGGATTTGATCCGACAGCAGACAGCCTTCACGTAGGACATTTCATGGCACTCTGCCTAATGAAACGTCTCCAGATGGCAGGAAACAAACCAATCGCTTTAATCGGTGGCGGTACCGCAATGATCGGTGACCCGTCCGGACGTACCGACATGCGTCAGATGATGACACCGGAAACGATCCAGCACAACTGTGACTGCTTCAAGAAACAGATGAGCCGTTTTATCGATTTTTCTGAAGGAAAAGCATTGATGGTAAATAACGCTGACTGGCTGATGGACTTAAATTACATTGATGTTCTCCGTGAAGTTGGCGCTCATTTCTCTGTAAACCGTATGCTCACTGCTGAGTGCTACAAACAGCGTATGGAGAAAGGCTTAAGTTTCCTGGAGTTCAACTACATGATCATGCAGAGCTACGATTTCTACACCTTATACCAGAAATACGGCTGCAACATGGAGTTCGGCGGCGATGACCAGTGGAGCAACATGTTAGGAGGTACTGAGCTGATCCGCCGTAAACTCGGAAAAGACGCTTACGCTATGACTATCAACCTTCTTTTAAATTCCGAAGGCAAAAAAATGGGAAAAACCCAGTCCGGCGCAGTATGGCTTGATCCTGAGAAAACTTCTCCATTCGACTTCTTCCAGTACTGGAGAAACGTTGCAGACTCTGACGTATTAAAATGCATCCGTATGCTGACTTTCCTTCCATTAGAGGAGATCGATGCAATGGAAAGCTGGGAAGGTGCACAGCTCAATCAGGCAAAAGAAATCCTTGCATTCGAACTGACCAAATTAGTTCACGGGGAAGAGGAGGCAAACAAAGCAAGAGAAGCTTCCCACGCACTTTTTGCCGGTGGCGGAGATTCCGCACATATGCCAACGGTAGAGTTATCCTCTGCTGATTTTGCAGACGGCGATATGGATATCCTGTCTCTTCTCGTAAAAACAGAGCTCGCTCCATCCCGTTCCGACGCAAGACGTGCCGTAGAACAGGGCGGTGTCTCAGTTGCAGACGAGAAAGTAACCGATATCAGGACCGCTTACAATGCAGATTCCTTCGGCGCAGATGGACTTGTTGTAAAACGTGGTAAAAAGAAATTTGTGAAAGTAATCGTAAAATAATGAACTGTATCATAAGAAATGCACAAATGAGCGACTATGACTCCGTCGTCCGCATCTTAAATCAGGGGCAGGCACTTCATATAAACTGGCGTCCCGATATTTACAAACCCAATGATGCGCTTCTGCCAAAGGCAGTATTTGAGGAAATCGTAAAAGGCGATACTTTCTATATTGCAGAAAATGAAGGAAATGTGATCGGAATTTTAGAACTTATCTTCCGGCATATTGAATCTCCTGCACAGGTGACACGGAACATTGTTTTTATCGACACAATGGCGGTTGACGAACCTTACCGCGGCATGGGTGTCGGACATCTTTTCTTTGAAAAAGTAAAAGAGATAAAAGCAAAAAAAAGGCTGGATGGCATTGAACTTCAAGTAAATGCTAAAAATCAAGCCGCTTACGAGATGTACTGTAATTACGGATTTACGGAAAAATCCATTAATATGGAATTACTGTAAAAACTATATTTACCTAAAAAAGGACACATACCTCTGATGCTATTACGCATTATCTGGTATGTGTCCTGGTTTTTATCTTCTTTTTATTTTATTGGTTGACATAATTTTTAATCCACTTTACTGCATAAAGAGGAATATTCGTCATCCAATCCTGCTCTCTATAATCCGACATTGATGTTCGGACTGCATAAGATGGTTGATACTTTTCACAAAAAGCTTTCAAACTCTTTGCTTTCAGATTTTCTTCCGCCTTTACTTCAATTGGAATAACAGATGTTTTTCCCTGAACTAAAAAATCAATCTCTCCCTTGGAATTTTGCGTTGAATAATAGTAAGGTATCACTCCGACATCTGATATTAACTGCTGCAATATATACTGCTCTGTCAGTGCTCCCTTAAATTCAGTAAAAATCTTATTTCCTTCTATAATCACTTTTGCATCCAGATCTGTCATCGCAATGAGCAATCCAATATCCACTAAAAAAAGCTTAAAAGCATCAAAATCAATATATGCTTTCAATGGAAGATCCGGTTTTTGAATCCGTTGTACTTTATGAATCAATCCGCAATCCAATAACCATTGAATTGCCAGTTCAAAATCCTTTGCCCGGCTCCCCTCACGTACCTGTCCGTAAATATATTTTTTATTCTCTTTTGCAAGCTGCATCGGAATCGAGTTCCACACAAGATTCAGTCTTGGAACAAGCTTTATTTCTGCATGCTTTGAAAAGTCCTGCTGATAATAATTAATAAGATTCTTCTGAATCGCACGAACACGATTATAATCCTTTTTTTCCGAAAAATCTTTTACCACCTCTGGCATCCCACCTACAAAATAGTATTCCCTTAAACGTTCTATATATTTCGTTTTGAACACTGTTACCATCTGCGTATCACAACTGTCTAACATGGAAACAAATTGTTTCTCTCCCATTGCGCACAAAAATTCCCTGAAATTAAGCGGATACAAATCAAGAAAATCTACCTTCCCAACTGGAAATGACGTACCTTGGTGTAATGCAACTCCAAGAAGTGATCCTGCTGCAACAATTGCATACTGAGGTGCATTTTCATAAAAATACTTTAATGATGTAAGTGCTTTTGGTACTTCCTGAACTTCGTCGAAAATGATCAGCGTATTCTCTGCCTCAATAGAAACTCCTGTCTCAGCACTGATTGATAAAACCAGTCTTTCAATGTCTAAATCTCCTTCGAATACCTGTTTCATACGGGCGTTATTATCAAAATTAACATAGGCTGTCTTCTCAAAATACTGTTGACCAAATGTCTTCATGATCCATGTTTTTCCGACCTGTCTTGCCCCGCGGATAATCAATGGTTTTCTATTTTCATTTTCTTTCCATTCTTTCATTCGTGATAATGCAAATCGTTCCATGAGCCTTCCTCCAACTCCTATATTCTATAAGCATCCATTAAATTATTTCCATATATCTGCATTATAAAATTGTACCCTGCTGGTGTCAACATTATTAAGGACGTAAATATGTATTTACGTAGCACTTTTAAGGACGAAAAATGTACAAATACATCATTTCCAAGTACCGCCGGAATGTGTACCTTCCATAAATAAATTAAAGGAACCATCAAGCATATAAAGAAGTTCATAATTTTTGTGCTTATGTGCCATTTCTACCGTATCATATATAATTCTGGTATCAATAAATCTATCCTTTTATCCGAGAACAGTTCTTTAAACTTTTTGAGACTTTTACCGGATGTATTGGCTTCAGATTTAACCTCAATCGAAAATAGGAGCAGTGCGATTGAAAAAATCCAATCGCACTGCTCTTATTTCTTCTCTCCGCCAACCTTGCGGAAGTTATTGAAATCATTCACGACTTCCCGAACGCACCAGACCAGTGTATCGAATGCGCCCGCCTCGTACAGATTGATCAGGATCATACCGATCGGGATAGCAAGGATCATCCCCACAACACTGCCCGCCCTGTAACCGATGAACATGAATAACAGCGATGCAAACGGATCAAGTCCTACGGAATCGCCGATCAGCTTCGGCTGTACGATCTGGTGCACGACAAGAGAGACCACATATAAAACGATCATGCCAACCGCCATCTTGTAATCTCCGGTAAAAAGTTTGATAACCGCCCACGGACAGAGCACTGTTCCCGTTCCAAACACCGGAAGCATATCCAGAAACGCAATGCCAAAGGCGATCAGCCATGCAAAATCTACCCGGAGGATCAAAAGGCCGATCAGAAGAATGACATAAATAACGCCCATGATCTTAAACTGTGCTTTAAAATAGCCTCCTACCGCATGCACAAGCTGTTTATAGATGCGTTCTGTTTTTGCAAGAAATCCGGCAGATAAATGTTTCTCCACCCCGGTGATCAGTTTGTCTTTATCTGCAATAAAAAAATATGCTGCAAGCAGTCCTACGACTATGCCAACGATCGTATCCGGCAGGCTTTTCGCAAATTCTCCGATTGCCCCAAGCGTTGCAGAATCTGAGCTGGACACAAAATTTGTCAAAAAATCCTGAATTGCAGTTCCGATGGCGCTTAAATCCACATTCTGCGTAAATGGCAGTTTTTCCAGCAGCTGCTGCAGCTGATTGATTGCCTCGGAAAATTCGGTTCCGGCATTGGCAGACATCGTTGGCAGATACGCCATAAATGCTCCGATTCCTTTCGCAAGGACTGCCCCTGCGCCATAGCAGACCAGCACTACCAGTCCGATGACCAGCACGATCATGATGACCGAACCATATTTCCGGTTAATTTTGATCCGTTTCTCCAGAAACTTCACCATCGGATTTGCAATCATCGCAAAAATCATTCCCACCACAAACGGCATAAAATAGATCAGCAATTTGGGAAGAAATGCGAACACAAAAATCAACAAAAACACTGCCCAAAGCAGATTGCATGCAATTTTTAAATATTTTGTCCTGAAATTGCTCATAACTTCTCTTTTTCCTCTCGATCAAAAATCTTTTCCATAGATTATTTTCCATAAATTGCTTTCTATTTTAACACATTCTTTTTTTGAAAAAAATATATTCCCGAATCTTTTATACTTTCTTTATCAAATCTTTATTTTTCCGCCATAAGAGCTGCTCCGTGTCCTACAAATAGAGTTTAAATCTTCTTTTTTACAAGAAAATGGTTTGCAGCCGTAACCCCGGCTCCTGCCAACAAAAGAAAATAGAAGTTCAGTCCCCTGCTGATCAGCATGGATGGGATCAGACTGCCCTTAGAAAATACCGGTGCAAAGACTGACCGATACATCAGTTCGGTGATTCCCTGCGCTCCCGGCAGCGGAAGCATATCCACCGCAATGTAGACCGATGCCTGTAATAGAACTACCTCCTGTATGGAAGTCCCCGCCTGTCCAAGTCCGAGATATACCATATAAGTTAGCAGAAATACACTACACCTCTGCAAAAACGTCACGGCGATGACCACTATTAATTTTCCCGGATGCTGCTTCAGCCAATCCACGGCATTTCTATAGTTTCCCGTAAATGTCTGCACCTTATCCATGCGCTGTGGATTTGCTTTCCAGATGTCGAGCCGGATAAACTGCTTTTCCACCCACGTCCAAACGACAATCATCCACTGTGGAAAAAGCATTGCGGCAAGTACAACTGCAACGGCAACCATGTTCAGCGCAAGCCCCAGCAAATATAATGCAAAAAAGGACTGCAGCTCTGTTTTCAATGCGCCGCCGCAAAAAAGTAACATTCCGACACCTAAAACTACCAACACAATTTTATAAATTACTGCCACCGTCATAAGCACTATGGTACTGTCAGAACCTTTGTTTCCATCTTTGTTCATATAATAAAGCTGCACCGGCTGCCCACCTGTTGCGGATGGTGTGATGCCCGAATAAAAAAATCCAATAAACGAATATTGGATACAACGCCACAGAGAACATACCTTTTCTTTTCCAACAACACAGAGAACTGTTGTCTGGCTGTCTGTTTTTTTCCGCATGGATGTGAGCAGATACCAGATCATGCTGCCCTCTGCGCAGACAAAAAATAACGCCAGTCCTGCCGCTGCAATCAGGTACGGAACTGACATATTTTTTACTGCCTGATAAATTTCTGACAGATTCTGTCCATGGAGTAACGTATAAAAAGTCAAAAACATAATCCCAAGAAATAAGACTGTCTGCAAGATTTTCTTTTTCATATCCACGTAGCCACCTTTCCTCTTTTTTGGACAGAACTGTTACGCAATTTTTTCAACAGCACAAACCGTTTCTTCCTGCACAGACATTTCCACTAATTCTCTCAAACTTCCTTCAAAAATCCGTTTCCGTCCAAATTTTTCCATGAAATCCTTTGGTGTCACAAGGGAAAAATGTTTTTCCCAATGACAGACGCCGTACTCCTCTAATACCCGTGCCACGTAGGAAGAACAGGTGTAATGGTTTTCCTGGTAAAATGGAATGTTCCACAAAATAAATGGTAATCCTGCAACTGCATAATGATAATGAAATCTTTCCTGCATAGCCAGACGCAGTTCCTGACGGATTGCCTCCTTTTGTGCAAGCGAACACTCAATACTACACACCATATAATCAGCCGTTGGAAACACCGTTAGGATTTTTCTTTTATCCTCTTTTTCAAATCCGGCAAACAGCGGAACCGCAGGATTTCTGCGTCCCACACTGTATGCCTCCTCAAGTTCCGCATCCATCGAAAGAACCACATGAATATACTTCTGTTTGATGACCTGCCGTATCATTCCGGCAAAAAATCCCGGTGTATCTACAAATGCAATATAAATCTGTGCCATATCTTTATTCCTCTGTACTTTTTTCTTATCACTGGAACTGATAAATTTTTCTTGCCATGCGGTAGTCGCCGACTGTGATTTTTCCACCTAATCTTCCCGGCAGATAAGTAAGACCGCTTAAGGTAGAACATCTTAACCGGTAATAAAGTATCCTGTCATAATCCTTCACCTGCTCCCACATCCTTTTACGTTTCTGGAACGCCTCCTCTGTTTTGATCAGAAGAAGATGGATTGAAGAAATGGACAACATGATTGAAATATTGCGCATCATGTAAACGGCCAGTTTTGGATACATTTTTTTCACTTCTCTTAAATCCACACTTTTTGCAACAAGCTCTGTCACGCGGATCTGCTGGTCGATACGCTTCATCAGGACTTTCTCGTTGACCGACTGATCTTCCCTTCCAAGGTAGTAATGATACAGGTCAATATCCATGTAGTAGAGATTCTTCGCATACGGAAGCGGCTGATAGGAAAACAGGTTATCCACATAAAACGTGTGCTCCGGCAGTTTTACCCCCGACTGTCTCAATACTTTCGTCTGAAACATAAGTGCATGCATAATCAAATACTGCGATGGATGAAAATGTCCGATTGTGTTCCAGTTGCACATTTTTTCAGTTGGAAATACATTTCTGTAATTCATCGGTTTCTGGATTCCCTCATCCAGATGATCGTACACATAATTACAGATGATCAGATCCGGGAACTGTGCGACTTCAAAACTTTTTATTTTATCTAACATTTTCAGATAAGCATCACGGTCGAACCAGTCGTCGGAATCCACGACTTTATAATAAAGTCCATGCGCCAGCTCCAGCCCTTTGTTCACACCGGAACCATGACCGCCGTTTGGCTTATGCACCGCTTTTACAATGTTTGGATAAAGCATTTCGTATTCATCTGCGATCGCACCTGTCCGGTCGGAAGAACCATCGTCAATAATGAGGATCTCGACATCCTCGCCGCCCACCAAAAGTGAATCCACACATCTTCGCATATAATTTTCTGAATTGTAACATGGGATTGTAAATGTGATATATTTCATTTGGAATGACCTCCGCTATACTCTGTAACATTTTTACTGTTAACGAGTATAACGGTTCATTCTTAAAATACACATGGATTATTCTAAAGAAAAGGTAAAGATTACCTATAAAAATGTTAAATCTTCAATAATTCGATCATAAACAGCCAGACCAGACCATAATAAGTGACCACTGCTACCAGATCATTCACGGTTGTGATAAGTGGTCCTGACGCGACCGCCGGATCGACTTTGATCTTATGGAAAAGCAGTGGGATCGTTGTTCCGACAAGGCTCGAGATCACCATCGCAAGCATTAAGGAAACTCCCACACAGCCTGAGATCAAAAACGAATAGGAAAGCGCATTTCCTTTTATGAAACACACATAGAGTCCGATAAATACAAATGCCATAATTCCAAGAAACAGTCCATTTGCAAAACCAATGCGCATCTCTTTCAAAATCAGTCCAAACTTATCTTTCCGGTTTAAATTCTCATCCATCAGCACACGGATCGTCACCGCCAGCGACTGGGTTCCGACATTTCCTGCCATATCTAAAATCAATGACTGGAAACACATCACAATCGGGATCACTGCAACGACCGTCTCAAAAATTCCGACAACCGAAGATACCACCATTCCCAAAAACAGCAGGATGATCAGCCACGGGAGACGTTTTTTCATACTCTGAAACGTTGTCTCCTCCAAATCTTCTTCTGCAGTAAGACCGGCTAACTTCGCATAGTCCTCTCCCATCTCTTCATCCACGGCTTCCACGATGTCGTAAGCTGTGATGACTCCTAAGATTTTTCCTTCCTCTGACAATACCGGAATGGAATCCTCTGCGTAGTCTTTTAACCGTTCGATACACTCACTGATTTTCTCATGTGCTCCCACATACGGATAGGAAGTCGAGATCAGATTGTCCAGATCCTGATAATCTCTTGCCACGATCAGGTCTTTTAAATCGATTGCTCCATAATACTGCTCATTTTCATCTACTACATAGATCGTTGAGATATTATCGTTCTCTCCCGCCTGACGGATCAGCTCATGCGTTGCCTGACGGATGTTCAGATTCTTTCCTATGACGATAAAATTCGTTGTCATTTTGCTACCGATCTCATCATCTTCATAAGATAAAATCAGTTTTACATCTTTTTCCGCATCATCATCCAACAGATCGACAATCCTAGTCTTGGTATCCGCATCCAGATTCTCCAGAACATCGACCGCATCATCGGAATCCATCTCCGAAATGACTCTGGCAGCATTTTCCAGGTTGATCTCCTGCAAATACTCTGCCGCATCCTCGGTATAGGAAAGGATTTCCGCAATATACTCCTCTCCAAGCAACGGATAGAGTTTTTTTCTTTCCTCCGGTGTCATCTGCTCCATTGCATCCGCAATGTCGCTCTCATGATAATCGGAGATTTTTTCGAGCAATTCTTCTTTTCCAAGATTGCTTCGGAATAATGTTAATAATTCTTCTACATAAGTCGGTTCTTTTAATACTTCTTTTTGCATTCCTGCCTCCTGTTCTCCCTGAAAAAGGGCATAAAAAACCACCGCTTTACTTCCAAGCAGCATGTGTAAGTTCCTGCTGTTATAGTTCATGACAATAGATTGTCCGCGAAGCGTGCACTCTATTGTACAGGCATGTAAACCGGTGGTTTCAGAAGGCATATTCTATTATCACAGAGGTCAGACGCCCACAGACATCTGCCCTGTGCCAAAGCATTCAGAAAATCCATCGGTTTTGTTCTTTCGCCCCGCACTATCACAACTGTCCATGAATGTCACCTCCTAAAAAATTTCCATTGCTATTATATAATCGTGACCGGAAATGGTCAACTCATTTCTGCCTCATTTCTATCTGTCTTTCATAAATGCTTCGATCTCGTCCTGATCACGGATAATTGCCTCTGAGAGACACTCACAGCCGTTCTCTGTGATCAGAAGATCATCCTCGATACGGATTCCGATTTCCCATTCGTCAATGTAGAGTCCCGGTTCATCAGTAATGATGGCACCCGGTTGTAATGTTTCATTGCAAGCCGCTGTGACATCATGCACATCGATTCCAAGATGATGGGATACGCCATGCATATAATAAGTATCAATCTCGTCCTCTTTTTCGATCAGACCGAGTTTCATGCAGCCTGCTGCAAGCACTTTCTTTGCAATCTCATTTAACTCTTTTAACGTCATGCCCGGTTTTGCAGTCTTTGCAACCTCACGGTTTGCAGCTAAAACAATGTCGTAAACCTGTCTCTGGCGCTCTGTGTATGTTCCGTTTACCGGATAAGTTCTTGTGATATCTGCGCAGTATCCGCGGTATTTTGCCCCGAGATCCATCAGCAGTAAAGAACCATCCTCACAAATGTCAAGGTTTGTGTCGTAGTGAAGCATGGTTCCGTTCGCACCGCTTCCTGCGATGGTAGGGAATGCAGTTCCCTCCGCTCCGTTATAGCGGATCATGTATTCAAAATCAGCCTGTGCCTGATATTCTGCCATTCCCGGCTCTAAATGTTTCATCACATACTGCAATGCTTTATCGGTAATGCCGATCGCCTCCCGCACAAGTGCTACTTCATCCCCGTCTTTTTGCATACGCAGTTCTGCGATCACCTGCGAAATATTTTTCACTGCATGTCCCGGATATTTTTCTGCAAATTCTTTTGCTTTGATCATATTGTAATCCGGCATGTCCTCAAACTGATATCTGTAACAGTCAAAATACAGGCTGTCGATATCTTCCCTTGCCATCATGCGGTCAACAGCGCCCTCAAAAGAATCTAAAAACATCACATTATCGATACCGGAAATCTCTTTTGCCTCATCCACTGTCACTTTTCTTCCGTACCAGCGCTCCTGTGTCGGGTCTGCTTCTTCGATAAATAGAATCACCTGCTCCTCTTTCAATGTCTTTTTCATCAAAAGAATCATATGGTCTCTTCTTAATCCTGTCAGATAAAAAAAGTTTCTGTCTGCCTCAAATGGTGCATATTCATCTGCACTCACATGGCTCTCAATCCCGGAAAATAAGATCAACGCTGACTGTCTCTCCATTTTCTCAAAAACCTGTTTTCTTCTCTCTGCAAAATTCATGGTTGTTCTCCTCTTTTTTCAATCATCTATTGACAGAAACTCAAATCGTATTTTCTGTCATAATAAAGGCAGGTTCTTTCATCTCTGAAAAAGCCTGCCCGAAAAACTTATTGGTTGTCACCTATGCCTCTGCGCTCATCTGGATTCTCGTTGTGATCTCTTTTACTTCAGCCATCAAAGCAGAATACATCTCCATCTCAATTCCAACCGGCGACATATGCGGATGCTCCTGTTTCATACGGTATGCCTGTACCAGTAAACTTCTCTTCACATCTTCAAGTTCTAAAAGCTGCTCTCTGCTCATAACCAATCTCCCACATAACATATTTTCATTTGCAGTGCACTATATCTCGTACGTGCGCCTCAACTATAATAGCATATATGGTAGATTTTAGCGCATGAAATTCATCGGCAAAAGTAACAATATTTTTTCTGACATTTGGCACATTTGTCTATTGCCTGAAAAATTTTCATCACTTTTTACAATTGCATCAGCGTTTGCAGTGCCTCATTTTCTACAATACATTTTCCGTGTTCTTTTATAAATGCAATTTGTCCGACCTCAGCATAACGGCAATTGTTATATTCTACAATTGTAAACGCAAATGGCCGTAATTCTTCCCTTGAAAAATGGATCAGATCCATCACAAGATAGTATTTTTGCTGGAATTTATAAAGACTGCTTGTAGGCATTTTTTCTGTAAATGGTGCCAGACGGATCAATCGCAGCATTTCATCCAGACTGGAAAACTCCAGACTAAACGGAACCGATGTCTCAAAAATTTCATTGTCCTCTTTCTGCTCAGTACCATTTGCATCTTCTGTCTCTGTCTTTTTTGCATCCTGGCTGTGCTTTGCCTTATATTTTTCGAGGAAATCATCGATAGCACTCTGTTTTTCCTCTTTATTCATCTGCCGAAATTCTGATAATTTTTCCGGTGCGAGCTGGTTCATCAGCTGTCCGACCGTATCCACAAGATTCTTAAAACTCATCTCGGAATCTCCGCCAAACGTGATCGCCATGCTGTGATCCTGCAAAAGTTCTGCCTTCACTACCGGTGAAATATTCTGCATACTGATATTGCCCTGCTCCTCTACCAGTTCCACCACCGCACGCATAAACTCCTGCGTCACCTCGGTATTTCCAATAATCTCATCAATATTGTATCCCATTTCACGGATTTCTTCTTCAGACAGTGCACATCTGATCTTATTTTCACCTAATCTCTCAATTTCCATATGTATTACCTTCTAAAACATCTTTCCGATGCTTTGCAATCCAAAAATACTTTATACCTTTCGAATGGCTTTGCATTCTTGGAATGCTGTTTCTTCTTATAAAGAATATGTTGTTATTTTCACAGCTATTATCCTATTTTTTTATGCATTTGTAAATAGGGTTTCGATTCCACATATCTGCCACAAAATAGGTCAATGCTGTCCATGTATACACGGAATAGAAAATGCCGTACTCATCAACGCCGTCCTTTAAAATTTTCTGTGCCTGCTCTTTTGTCAGAAAAGAAAAGCCGTCAAAACACTCGCTTCCCTCTGCACCGTCCTGTGACATACCTGTCAGAGTATCCCGGTTCAACACGATTTTCACAAGTGCGTTGCTCTCATCCGTCATTCCCGGTGTGCTGAAAAGACATGGATTGATCACTTCCAGTTCATCTGTATCCAAAACCTCAATTCCGGTTTCTTCTTTCAGTTCTCTTTTCGCAGTCACAAGCAATGGTTCGTCTTCCACCTTATCTGCCGGATCAATCAGTCCCGCCGGGACACTCAGCAAAAATTGTCCTGCCGGATACCGGAATTCACGATTCAGCAGGAGCTTGGGCTCACCGTTGGATGGATTCCAGATCGTGATGCAGCTCACCGCATCTGGAAGCATATTTTGAAATTCTTCCGTAGACTTCACTGCCACAAGATCATCTGCGCTCCGTCTTGTTGCATTATAGTAATGTCTGCCCTCGGCATACTGAAGATCAAATACTTTGATAAACTTTGTTTCCAACAGCGTTTTTATATTCTGTTTTGTGATTGTTGGACGCATGGCAGGCTCCTTTCTTATTCACAATTATTTACACCCGATAGCGATTCAGGCAGGAATAAATCTCCTGAATTCTTGGGATTGCGTATCCACCGGAGATAACGCCATGCTCTGCGGCAAATACCATTCCTTCCTGCTCTAACTTATGTTCTAACCACTGTGCCGTTTCTGAAATGGTACGCTTTCCATCCACCAGATGTTCCACAGTATATTTCAAAAGCAGTCCCAGTGCCGCCGTCTGCTCGCTGTCGATCAACTGCTCGATATAGCGCAGGTCGACATTCTGTTTTCCAAGCATAAAGCCATCCACACCAAGCGTCTTTACCTTCAAGCGCTCCGGCTCGCCTTTTTTCACTTCTCCGCTCCGGTAGTCCCTGCGTTTTACCGCTCCATTCCTGTCTTTTTCCATGACACGGTGGCTATCCGGTAAAACAAATGGTTTTGCTGTCTCCTGCATGATTGGAAATTGTCCACACAGGTTCTTTGCTTTCTCTGTGATATCCACAGGTTCATACTGATCCATCTGGATCACAGTGTCTGCAATGTGGAAAAATGCTCCCGAACTTCCCGCAACCAAAATGGTAGAAATTCCTGCTTTTTCATACAGATCCACTGCTCTGGATAAAAACGGTGTGATCGGCTCTTTGTCCGGGCTTACCACTTTCTGCATAAAGGCATCCCGCACCATAAAATTGGTGGCAGAAGTATCCTCATCCAGCAAAAGCAGTCTGCTGCCAGCCTCAACCGCTTCCACGATGCCAGCCGCCTGGGACGTGCTTCCACTCGCATCAGCAGTCGAAAAATCCTTCGTATCCCTACCGTTTGGAAGATCATTGATAAACATGGAAATATCTACGTTTTTGATAAATCTTCCATCCTCAGAGCGGAGCTTTTGTGCCGTTTCATCTGCGATCACATACTCCCTGCCATCTCCGGCAATATGATTGTATACGCCTAATTCCAACGCATTTAAAAGCGTAGATTTTCCATGATAACCGCCGCCTACGATCAGGGTGATTCCTTTGGGAACTCCCATTCCTGTAATCTTACCCCGGTGCGGCAGTTCTAACGTCACACGCATTGTTTCCGGAGAAACAAATTTTACAGACTGCTTCATTGGCTTGGAAGAGATACCGCTCTCCCTTGGCAGCACAGAGTCATCCGCCACAAAAGCAGCCAGTCCAAGTTCTGGCAGCTTCTCACGGATTGCCTGCTGATCTTCTGCCAGTTCCACAGCCTCTTTTACTTTTTGCGCATTCAGATTTTTATAATAAAAAGACTGCTCCACGCACTGTGGCAGATATTCAAATAAGATTTTTTCGAGTTCTTTTGCATTGATTGTTCTTCCATTTGCAGGAAACCCGACTGCAAATCTGGCGGTAATCTCTTTTTCACTGATTTCACATGCTGTCCTCTGCAGCACTTCCTGTCCACAGTGTGTCACTGAGATCAGCCCGCTTTTCCCGGAACCCTTCGCTTTAAAGTTAAACTGATTCACTTTTGCCGCAAAATTGCGAAGCAGTTCATCCGCCAATGCGGTTCTTGTCAGCTTATCTTTCATTGCAAATGCCGGAAATCCGGCTGCCTTCGTATCTACTGTCACCCTCACATCCGATGGTGCCGCAAACGGATCGCCCTGCACATGGTCAATTGACAATATGTATTTGGGGAACTGGTAACTTCCACGCAGGGATTTGTATAATGGGTAACTTTTATGGTCTATTGTTTTTAATTGTGATTGTAGGTCGTTGTATGATTGCATGGAGGGACTCCTTTTTGTATTGTGTTTTTATGAAATTTTTGTGCTATTTGCTCGTCTTTCTTATTTGCAAATATGTACCGCCTCTAATTAATTACTTCATTTGACTGAAAACTATGAAAAAGTATCAAATAGGTTTTCTTTATAGTATCCATGATATCATATAAATAACTTTATTGGGCAGATATTTTTATAGATATTACAGAAAGTAAGTTATTTTCATTCAGCAGTAAAACACTTGCTGCTTTGCTGCGTAAAGAAGTGTTTCACGAATGAGCAGGCTTCTTTTACGATGCAAAAACTTAAAATGAGTTTTTTTCATCTATTAGAATCACTTTTTACTTGTTTTTTGAAAGATAAAACCCTGCATAATCACTGGGATTATGCAGGGTTTACCGTTCCCTATTATAACATACCAAGTAATAACCGGGAACTACAGCTGATTTTCGAATCTTTCCAAATCCATATCAATTATAACATACCAAGTAATAACCGGGAACTACAGCCACCAACGAGGGTTGTTCGATATTGTTGTTATTATAACATACCAAGTAATAACCGGGAACTACAGCTCGACCGTATAAAGCAAGGTTTTTATTAAATTATAACATACCAAGTAATAACCGGGAACTACAGCTCAACACCACTTGAAGCACGTAAACTTTATATTATAACATACCAAGTAATAACCGGGAACTACAGCTTCTGCAACTGTGTCTGTAAGTTCTAATGTATTATAACATACCAAGTAATAACCGGGAACTACAGCTACATCAATTGTGCATGACAATTCAATTACATTATAACATACCAAGTAATAACCGGGAACTACAGCACTCATAAATGGACTACCTTTAACACTTCTATTATAACATACCAAGTAATAACCGGGAACTACAGCATTGTTCCTCTGCCTGCTCTGCTGCCTTGTATTATAACATACCAAGTAATAACCGGGAACTACAGCAGTCCTGCTTTCCGGCTCTGTCTATGTACTATTATAACATACCAAGTAATAACCGGGAACTACAGCTGTCGACCGCAGTGATACGGCCAGCGCGGTATTATAACATACCAAGTAATAACCGGGAACTACAGCTATGATTGAAAAAATAATGATACTGCATGAATTATAACATACCAAGTAATAACCGGGAACTACAGCTGCAGACAGAAACAAAAGCAAAAGATCAGAATTATAACATACCAAGTAATAACCGGGAACTACAGCCTTTCAAGTGCTGTCGGTTTCATGAAATATATTATAACATACCAAGTAATAACCGGGAACTACAGCAATGGCGTGACGGTCACCGGAACAGAAGCAATTATAACATACCAAGTAATAACCGGGAACTACAGCCGTCCAGCAGCTTGTCAACTCCCAGCACGTATTATAACATACCAAGTAATAACCGGGAACTACAGCACTTCGCTATTAAAAGCACTGGTTTTATTTATTATAACATACCAAGTAATAACCGGGAACTACAGCGCATTAAATAATTATGTAAAGTCTTTAAATATTATAACATACCAAGTAATAACCGGGAACTACAGCAAACCTTGCAAACATATGTATTTTCTGGCCATTATAACATACCAAGTAATAACCGGGAACTACAGCCACAGAGCAACCAAGGGGAGATAGAGAAAGATTATAACATACCAAGTAATAACCGGGAACTACAGCAAAATTGTATTTATCGTTATACCCATTTAATTATAACATACCAAGTAATAACCGGGAACTACAGCATCATGGCACATGAACCATATAATAAAGAATTATAACATACCAAGTAATAACCGGGAACTACAGCTTAGAGTTAAAAGATGATCGTGCTAATATGATTATAACATACCAAGTAATAACCGGGAACTACAGCAATTTCTTCAATCACTTCTTTTACACATTTATTATAACATACCAAGTAATAACCGGGAACTACAGCCATTGTCTGCTCTCTTGCCTCATATAAGATATTATAACATACCAAGTAATAACCGGGAACTACAGCTACAATGTATTATGGGAATCCAGTGATAATATTTTAAAAAAATATAAATGGAAAAGAAAAAGCCTTGCCATTACGCCAAGTGATGTAAACATCTTCTCGCAAACGTCCGAAACGCTTAATGGTATAGCTTTTAAAAATATTATATCACAAAGTCAAAAAAATAATACTTTAAATAAACGCGATCATATATAACGGTAATGTAATGATACCATCATCACTTACACCTATATTACCATCAACAAACTTGTATCCATAAGGAATGTCTGCATTCATTTTCAAAATAGATTTTAAGGAATTAGCCCGCGTATTTCCACTTTTAACCTCAATCGGAACTACCACACCATCTTTTTGGATCATAACATCAATTCTTCTCTTGGTTGTCTCATTTTTATAGAAATATAACGGATATCCTTTCTTGTAAAGTGCATCTGCTATGGCACATTCATATATACCGCCTTTTGAGTTTCCGAATAACGTATTTTCTACGATATGTTGCTTTAATGAAAAATCTTTCATCGCCATCAAAAGAGATAAATCCGTTGTGTATGCCCTGAAAAAGTCATCTCTTGCATAGTCATCCAGATCAAATCTGACATCTGTTACCAGTTTGCATAAATGCACCATATCCGCACGAAGCAACCACTCAATACTTGAAAAATATTTTTGTGCCCGACCACCATGCTCGACTTCTTTATATTGAAATTTATGGTTTTCCTTATCCAGTAACTGTTTTGCAAGAGAAAGATAACACTTCTCTGCTTTTACCTTTTCCTCAGCTGTTGCATAATGTGCTATGTCATACTGGTATCCCTGTAAGAGGCTGCGCTGTATCCTGTCAATTTTCCTAAAATCTTTTGTGTCTATATATTTCTGTACTGCCTCTGGCATACCACCTATTGCAATGTACTGTCTGTAATAATTCATCATTTGCGAATGAATTGCTTCAGGCACAATCATTTTAGAACGCAGATAACCACAGAGATTTTCTATCATATCCCCGGATATTCCCATTCCCCACAGAAACTCTTCAAAATCAATCCCATACATTTTCAAATAATCAACATATCCAACCGGATAAGAAGAGGCACGTTTGTAGTCGATTCCAAGAAGTGAGCCAGATACAATTACATCATATTTATTATCTATCGCCCAAAATTTAAGTGATGTGACCGCTTCCTGACATTCCTGAATTTCATCCAGAAAAATCAATGTTTTTCCAGGAATAATTTTCTTTTCAGGGAAGCGGAACCGCATACCCATAACCATAGCATCTACGGTAAGATCTCCAGAAAATATCTCCATCGCAGAAGGCATCTGTTTAAAATTAATTTCAACCAGTTCTTCATAATTTTCTTCGGCAAAACGTTCAACGGTATATGTCTTTCCTGTTTGTCTGGCACCCTGAACGACAAGGCACTTCTTATCCTTTGTGTTTATCCAGTTTTTCATAAAATTTGTTGCTTTTCTTTTTAACATAAGGCACCTCTGATCAACATAAATAACACTTTTTAATGTAAATCATCAACATTTTAGGAAGATAAAATGTATATCTGTCAACATTTCAGAAAAATTATATCATTAATTTGAATCGATGAAAAGGATTATTGCAAATTTCATCCGCAGTACCTGTAAAAGTATGGCATAATTTCCACGAAAACAACTGTAATTTTCTTCCAGCATGTGCTATGATGATGACATAAATGTAGCAACACGAAAGACATTCCACTGCACTTTTCCGTAAGCGCTGCGGATTTATGACACACAGAAGGAGGATTTTATGTACGAATTTACAGAAGACTGTATGCTTCATATTGATGCAATCGATGAAGAACACAAGCGTCTGTTCCAGATGATAAATGAAGCATTCGAATTAGTTGAGAAAACAGAGGATGTGACAGCCATCGGTCAAAGCCTGATCGCAAACCTGAAAGATTACGCAGCTACGCACCTTGCTCATGAGGAGGCTTATATGGAGAGTATCCATGATCCTGAGCTTCCTCTCCAGAAGACAGAACATGCTGCATTTGCAAAGACGATCAACGAATTTAAACTGGATACCACATCACCACGCAATGCCAAGAGATCGTTAAATGAACTTCTTACTTACCTCGTGCACTGGCTTTATCATCATATTTTAAGCAGCGATATGATGATCGGGAAAATGATCCCTACGGAAGAATCTACAGAGGATCCATTTGCATTCACGGACAAATACAAAACCGGCATCACATTTGTCGATGATGAGCACCGCAAGCTGTTTGAGATCATCAGTGATACCAATGACCTCATCCACGACCAGCTTTTACATGATAAATACGATGAGATCATGCGTCTGCTGGCAGAACTGAGAGATTATACGGAATTACATTTCAGCGAGGAAGAGGCCCTGATGGAGCGCATCCATTATCCTGAACTTCCTTCACAGAAGCGGGCACACGCTGCATTTGTAGACCGTCTTGTAAATATCGATCTGGATGAAATGGAGGATCTGGATGACAACCAGCAGGTATATCTTCTTGATCTGATCCAGTTTTTACTGAACTGGCTTGCAAACCACATTCTTGCCTGTGATAAAAAAATTGGTGAATATATGCGCGAAAATCATATTTCTGAATAAGCAGGAACGGTTGTATGGGTTTTCACCCGAATGATAAAAGATCACAAGTCATCCGGTCAAAAACTCATACAACTTTTTTTATTTTCTTACTTGACAAAGTCAAGTATCGGTTTTATACTGTGTGAAGTTGGAAACGAAAATACTCAGTTTTCGATGTGAAAATTGGATTTCGCTTTGCGATGTAAGGAGGATTTATGCTAATATCAACTCTTTCCTACTATACAACTGAACTATATAAAGAATTTGCTGCTTACACAACAGAAAAGCTCCATGAGTTAGGTCTTAACTTTGGTCAGATGTACTTTATCATTTATGTGGGCAAACATCCTGAGTGTACCCCATCAGAACTGACCAGCGCCTTAAAACTGGACTGGGGACATTCGCAGCGCTCCGTTGCGAAACTTGCAGAAGATGGTTTTCTGATCAAAGAAAAGAAATCCGGCCGCAGTTACCGGTTAACCTTAACCCCTCTTGGGAAACAGGCTTTTGATGTCTGCCATCAGGTACTTTTCGACTGGGATGCCACCAAATTGACCGGTCTTACCAATGAGGAGCAGCAGCTCCTTTTAAATCTGCTGTGTAAAATATCAATTCAGAAAGTGTGAGATTATGTACGAAACAATTCAGACTCCCTTCAATTATGGAGGATTAACCTTAAAAAACCGCATTATTTTTGCCCCTACAACATTCGGTTTATCGGATGAAGATTACTTTGAAAAAATACGCCGGATCGCAGCTGGCGGCTGCGCTATGATCATTGTCGGAGACGTTCCGGTTGGAAAAAGTCATTTCGGAAAATCACTTTTTGACAAAAAAGGCTTTGCATTCTATGAAAAAGTGATCGGGATCGCCCATGACAATGACTGTAAGGTATGCGCCCAGCTTCATCAGTCCGATTCCAATATCAAAGCCATGTTAAAATATGTTCCGGGCGTGCTCACAAAACGGATCAGCATGCAGGAACTCCGCCCTCTTTTAAATAATGAGGTTGCTCCATATATTACGAATATGCCTCACAAAAAAGTAAAAGAGATCACCTCTGCTTTCGGCACTGCCGCTGTTCTCGCAAAAAAAGCAGGATTTGATATGATCCAGATCCACGGTGACCGTATGTGTGGAAGTTTCAGTTCTTCCATTTACAACCACCGCACCGATGAATACGGCGGAACTGCCGAAAACCGTGCCCGTTTTGCAGTGGAGGCTGTTTCTGCCGTCCGCGAAAAACTGCCAGATATGCCAATCGATTACAAGCTTGCCGTCCGTCAGGAGAATCCACACTACGGAAATGCAGGTGTTATCGAGGATGAGCTGAAGGTATTTGTTCCAATGCTTGAAAAAGCTGGCGTTACAAGCTTCCATGTCACGCTCGCAAACCATTCTGATCTTGAAAATACTATTCCACCGAAAAACCATCCGTATTTTGGTGAACCGGGATGTTTCCTAAAATTCTGTGATGAGGTAAGACAGTACACCAATCTTCCGATCTGTGGTGTCGGCGGACTTACCGATCCTGATTTTGTGGAAAAACAGCTTGCCGATGGCCGTATCCAGTGTGCTGCCATGAGCCGCCAGTTACTGGCTGATCCTGACTGGGTAAACAAGCTGAAAGATGGTCATGCAGACCAGATCCACCGCTGTGTCCGCTGCAACAAAAAATGTCTTGGCGGGCTGATGCAGCATCAGGGAACACACTGTATTTATGAGAAATAATTTTTTAAAAAAAGAATGCATCCGGATTAATTTCCTCCGGATACATTCTTTTTTATTTGTTCTTACTTTTTTATTTATTCTTACTTTTCTATTTCTTCTTAGTGTTTTGGAACGATCTTCTCAATTCCACCCATATATGGCTGAAGTGCTTTTGGAATGTTGACGCTTCCGTCCTCATTTAAGTTGTTCTCTAAGAATGCGATCAGCATACGTGGCGGAGCAACAACTGTGTTGTTTAAGGTATGTGCAAAATATTTGTTTCCGTCTTTTCCTTTTACCCTGATCTTTAAACGTCTTGCCTGTGCATCTCCTAAGTTTGAGCAGCTTCCAACTTCGAAGTATTTCTTCTGTCTTGGAGACCATGCCTCTACGTCGCAGGATTTTACTTTTAAGTCAGCGAGATCGCCGGAGCAGCACTCTAATGTACGGACCGGAATATCTAAGCTGCGGAACAGGTCAACGGTGTTCTGCCATAATTTATCATACCAGATTTTGGATTCTTCCGGTTTGCAGACAACGATCATTTCCTGTTTCTCGAACTGGTGGATACGGTATACACCACGTTCCTCGATACCGTGTGCTCCTTTTTCCTTACGGAAACATGGAGAGTAAGAAGTCAGTGTGTATGGTAATTTTTCTTCATCGTTGATCGTGTCAATGAATTTACCGATCATGGAATGTTCGGAAGTTCCGATCAGGTAAAGATCCTCTCCCTCGATCTTGTACATCATAGCATCCATCTCGTCAAAACTCATAACACCTGTTACAACGTTGCTTCGGATCATGAATGGTGGTACACAGTAAGTAAATCCGCGGTCGATCATGAAATCTCTTGCGTAGGAGATCACTGCGGAATGGATTCTTGCGATATCACCCATTAAATAATAGAAACCGTTTCCTGCAACTTTTCCTGCTGCGTCAAGGTCGATACCATCAAAACGATCCATGATATCTGTGTGATATGGGATTTCAAAATCAGGAACGACAGGTTCGCCGAATTTTTCGATCTCCACGTTGCAGCTGTCATCTTTTCCGATTGGAACAGACGGATCGATGATGTTTGGGATTACCATCATGATCTTTGTTACTTTTTCCTGCAACTCTTTCTCTGTTTCCTCTAACTCAGCAAGGCGTGCTGCATTGGCACTTACCTGTGCCTTTACTGCCTCTGCTTCTTCTTTCTTGCCCTGTCCCATTAACTGTCCGATCTGTTTGGATAAGGTGTTGCGGCTTGCACGAAGCTCATCTGCCTCTTTCTGTGTTGCTCTTGCCTTCGCATCTAACTCGATCACTTCGTCTACTAACGGTAATTTCTGATCCTGGAATTTGTTCTTAATGTTCTGTTTTACGATTTCCGGATTTTCTCTTAAAAATTTTAAATCGATCATTTTTTCTAAGCTCCTTTTTCTTTCTTATTGTTTTCCAGACAATTGCGAAACTCTGATTTACGTTATAAACGTTGTGAAAATGTAACAAAATTTTCGAAGACACGCTCTCGCTATGTGTCGCTCACAACGGTGCTAAGAAGCCAGTCACAACTCATCGTTGTTCCTGCCTTCTAAGAACCGGTGGCTCCCCAATGTCTTCTCAAGCTTTTGTCACATTTTCACAACTTCATTCGTGTTTTCAGGAGTTTCGTAATTATCTTCATAACTAACACAAAAGCCTTCCGCCCCTGTGCCAAAACACATGGGACGAAAGGCTGTATTCTCTTCCGCGTTGCCACCCATATTGCCGGAACACTCTGCCTCTCTTTCTCTATGTTAAAGAACAGATCTTCTTCCGACCTCTCAAACGTACGATACAGGGTACGAACCTTGTGACTTTCATCACCGGCTCTGAAAGTGGAAAGACCTTACTCACTGCACCGGTTTACACCTGCCACCGGCTCTCTGAAACAGCTTTGCGGTCGTAGCTTTCGTCACTGCCAATTTCTTCCGACATTATACCCTCATTATCTGCAAAATGCAACTGTTTTATGCGGAATTCTTCGCTTTTCTCCGATTACTCCCGTTTCTCTCTCAATCTTTTCTGTCTGTCCCGCGTGCATCTTCCTCGATCCATTCCAGCAGCTGATGTGCTCGCCTGATCCACGTATGTTTTTCTTCCACCACAGGGATACCGGCTCTTACGATCTCCTCCCGGCGTGCATCGTCCGCCAGCAGATCTCTCACCAGCTCCGGCAGTTTTTCCATATAGGCAAGATCGTAATAACATACGCCCTGTCCTTCTTTTAATTCCCCGCAAAGATATTTGCTCGTATCAGTCACGCTGACAGTGCCATTTAAAATTGAATTGAAGACACGGTCATGTGCTCCGTCCTTAAACCATGGCATGACGTTTAATGATATTTTGGACGCCGCAATTGCTTTTAAGCACTCCTCTGAAGTTGTCTGCGGATGCAGGATCATGTTTTCCGGGTGACCGCAGGTGAGTTCATCCCAGCCCTTGCCGAATACATCCACCTGTATTCCTGCGTCCACCAGCACTTTTACCGCCTCCCTGCGCCAGTAATTGCGCACATAGATATCAATAAATATCATGCGGTGCAGCGCCATGCGGAGATCCTTATAAGTATTCTCCCCCATCTCACGCTCGCAGTGTTCCAATGCCACTTCCTCGACCGTGCGATGCGGATGCGCAATGATGTCATCGATGATCCCCTGATAAAAGGCTGCATATTCATCGTTGATCCAGTGGATATACGGTTCACAGAATGACGTCGGGGTAAAGTTTCCTGTCATAATGACATTGTATTTTTTCTCAACAGGCTTCCTATTTGCTTCTGCCGGATATTCAACCGATTGTTTTCCATCTTCCTTACCGCTATTCGGTTTACATAACTCTTCTAAACTACTTCCTGCAAGCGGAAGAAATCCACGGTGCGTAAACTCCGGATAGAAATGTTTAAAATAATCCTCATGCAGCCGGTCGATGCTGATGTGGTAATATTTTTCCGGAAGATCAGCAAGTCTCTCATGGTAATAATACGGATGATCGACGGCGATGTTGTAACACGGAACTGCATATTCATCCCATACATAGCCAATGCCTTCACGGTAAACGCCTGCCTCTTTTTCCAGACCTTCAAAGTTAAACGTGACAAGCACTGTCTCCCCCGGTTTGATAAATCTGCGCAGCTTTTTGGCGCTGTTCATCTCATCCTCCAAGTCAAAATAGAACACCTTATAGCCCATGCGCTTCCATTCATTTCCCATCTGTATGGAAAAGTAGGCAAGCGTTTCCACACCGCCAACCAACAAAACAATTCTTTTCATAAATACATCAAGGCGGTATTCTGTCCTGAATACCGCCACTCCTTTATTTTTTCCAATGTCACTTTTTTTTCACCGGACGCTCTTGTGCTTTCACATGTTTCATCCAGATCCGCAGCTCTTTCACAAACACCTTGATCCACTGCACCAGCTTCTGTCGGATTTCAGTCTTGTGTTTCCACAGCCAGTGTATTTTCCCGGCTGTAAAAATGACCGGATAGATCAGACATAACAATTCCAGAATTAACAACAGCGCTGCAAGATCCTCATAAGCTCTCGCCCGGTTTTCCCAATATGGAAAAACAATATTCTTTGTATTCATCGAACGGATTCCAAAATTTCTTAATACCGTAAAACGATTCATCAATCCAAAACGGGAAGAATTTTCAACGATCTCATAACTGCTTTTATCCGATCCCAATGCTTCTTTTAATGCATTGAATCCGAACTTCTGCACCGGATTTTTGATGAGAAGCTCATAGCTGTCAAGCGTCGTTCCTGCTGACTGTCCGTAACTTCCACCCTTTGAACCCGTTGTTCCTGCTGCCGGTGTGCCAGCTGCTGCGCTGTCCATGCCGCCTGTACTGCTGTCTGATCCGCCTTCTAAAATCTCATAAGAGACATAAACGGTTGCTGCTTCCTCGTCCGCCGCATCACTGAAATATCCCTTATCGCTTTTTACCACACCGCGCACCGGATACTGTACTCCGTTGATTTCCACATACATTCCTGCGACATTGTTGGAACCAAATAACTGCCATGCAACATTTTCATCAATGACCACACCGTCTTTGTTTAAATCTTCTCCATCAAAATAACTACCGGACAACAGTTTCAGCGGATGAAATGTAAAAAAATCTCCTCCAACACCGAATGCTCTCGCCGTGATGGATGCCCGGTCAGAATAAAGGGTAAGTTCCCCTTTTGTACTGTAACAGTCCACCAGCGTTCTTCCATTTACATCCGATGTATCCTCTGATGCCTCCTGCAATGCAGTTTTTAATTTCTGTTCCAGCTGTATCACATAGTCCTTCGTCACTGCTGCATCTTTGGAAAAAAAGCAGGAAATCTGTGCATAACTGTCTTCTGCTGACCACTCTGATGCGATCTGCTGTGTGGAAAGCTGTCTGCCGAGTGCCCGTTCCACACAGCCAAAAAGAATGGCAGCACATATCATCAGCACTAATAGAAGTATTTTTCTGTACTGCTTTACCTTCATGTGTCATTCCTTTCTGCTTATTCTGATGCCAGACGTACCTGTTCGTTTTCTTTGATCGGTTTTGTAGTCGTTGTGATCACATACTCATAACCTTCCAAAGCTCCGGTCACTGCTGATTTTGTATCGTCTGATGTGATAACATCCACATCCACACGTCTCGCATAGTAACGGTTTCCAAGCGGTGTGCTCTTTGACTCTATGATCAGAATGAATTTTCCATTGGAATCTTCCCGGATAGCACTCGTCGGTACGATCGTGTCATAGTTGGAGCTCTGCTCCCCGATAGACAGTGTATAGCTGTCTCCGACTGACACATCCCCTTTCATCTCACAGATGATAATACTGTTGGAGCGGTTCTGTGGATCTTTGCGGATGGCTGACACGACTGCGGAAACATCATTTCCGTACCAGTTATTCAGTATTTCCGCTGTATCTCCGACTCTGACCTTCTTTGCCTGATTTTCAGTCACAGAGAACTGTAACACATACGCTTTGTTTTCCGGCTGAATGGTCATCATGACATCGTTGGCGTTGACCGTAGTTCCTGCTGTCACTGAAATATCAGTAACAGTTCCTGATATTGGTGATGTGATCTCTGTTCCGATGGATTTTGCCTGTAATTTTGCTACTTCTTCCTGAAGATCTGTCATTGTTTTATAGGCAGATGCGATCGTCACCTCGCCACTGATCTTATCGGTCACTTTTTTCTGATCATTGGTTGCACTGGTCAATGCAGTGTTTGCATCGGTCAGTGCCGCCGTTGCCGTGTTCAGCTGCGCCTGCAGGTTGTTTGCCTCCGCGGTGTTCGTGCCAGTCAGTTTTTTCACGGAGAGATTGTAGTTTGCATTGCTCAGAGCATTCTTGCTGTCGGTTGCTGCGGACTTTGCAGAATCGTAGGAACCCTGAACTTTGTTTAAGTTCGCCTGACATGTCTTAAAGTTGGAATCGGCAGTATTTACTTTTACCTGCGCAGTCGCCACCGCAGTTTCTGCTGTCTGTTTATCTGCTGCTGTTGCAGATGAACTTGCATTTAAAGCATCGCGTGTTGCTTTTGCTTCTTCTAAATCTGCCTGTGCTCTCTGTAAACTTTCCAGTGCCGTATCATACGCACTCTTCACCGGCGTATAAGCACTCTCCGCACTCGTCAGGCTGTCCTGCGCCTCACTGTTCTTTTTCTCTGCATCTAACACTGCCTTTTCCTCTGCAGTCGTGTCTGTCGTTGAATTGCTGACCGCATCAATCTGTGCTTTGATCTTATCGACACTTGCCTGTGCAGCATTCACTGCCGCCTGCGCATCTTTCACTCTCTGATTTGCTGCTGCGATCTCATTTTGTTTCTGGGTGAGGCTTGATCCCTTTCCAGCCTCAATGCTCTGACGCTCTGCCACTGTGATCCCTGCGGTAAGCACTGCAGATTCATAGGCTGCCTGTGCCTCGTTTAAACTCTTCTTTGCAGCATCTAACTCATCACTGTCTGTATCCTCTAAGGTAAACAGTAAATCTCCGGTTGCTACTTCCGCATCCTTTTTCACGTTGACCGTTGCGATCTTCCTTGTCTCCTCGATCGTGACGGAATAACTCTCACTCGCCTCCACAGAACCGCTTCCGCGCACCTTGGAAGTGATCTGACCGCTTGTCACCTGCTGTGTGCTGACTTCCACAAGCGAATAATTCATGATCGTATTGGAAAAAAAGGTAAGTATCAGCATCACCAGTAAAAATATAATTGTGATATTCTTTATTTTATCTTTTCTATCTGTCATCTTTTTAACTCTCCATTTTCTATCCTTTGACACCGCCCTGATAAGCGATACCTTCTACCAGCTGATCCTCACCGTATAAGAAAATCAAAAGGCTTGGGATCATGTAAAATGTCGCCACTGCAAATGCCAGTCCCACTTCCTGCGCATTGATCTTTGACAAAAAGATCGACAGCGGGTATTTATCTGTATCGTTAAAAAACAGCAGTGGCTGTTCTACCATATTCCAGTAATCCATAAATACCAGGATCGCACAGGTTGTGATCACGCCCTTACAGATTGGAATACATATCTTTGTAAAGACCTGAAACTCGTTGGCTCCGTCAATCTTCGCCGCCTCGATGAGCGGCACTGGTATTCGTCTCATATACTTCGTGATCAGGTACACACTAAACGGTGAAAAAATACCCGGAAGCCATATGCTCCAGTTCGTATCCAGTAGCTTCATCCAGTTTAAGACCAGATAATTTGGCACCAGTGTAACCTGATATGGCATCATCATTAAGATCACATATGCAAAAAAGACGATTGCGGAAAGTTTTCCTCTGGTCCTTGTGAAGCCATATGCAGCGAGCACTGCCACCACCAGCTGGAATACCACGATCGGCACCACTAAGATCACGGAATTCCAAAACTTCAACAGATAGTCCGGACTCTTAAATAACACGGTCGCATACTGTGAGAAAGTCACCATATCCGGTATAAATTTGAGGTTTACCGTCTGAGAGATGTACTGCTTGCCCCCGGTATCCGTTTTCTGGAAAATAGAACCATAGTTGGAGGTGATCTCCGCTGCCGACATAAACGAATTGCTGATGGTAAGAACGATCGGCATGATAAAAATCAGCGCCGTAACCACTGCGATCACCGTCAGGCAGATGCGGATACATAATTTTTTTCGTTCTGATCTCTTTTTCATTCTTCCTCCAAATCCTTTCCAAAATGATGTTCCACCCAAAATAAAATTCCCATAATGACGATCATCACAAAGGACATATAAATTGCTGCCGTGGAAAGTTTCTGGTAATCTGCCGAAGCAAACGTATTGTTCATATAATGCTGCAGCATATAAAGTGCACCGTACGGATACTCGCCTGTCAGAAGATAAATCTCACGGAAAACCTTAAACGAATTGATCATGGAAAGTATCGTCACAAACATGATCGTCGGTGACAGATACCGCAATTTAACATGCAGGAATATCTGCCAACGGTTTGCCCCGTCCAACTCTGCCACCTCGATAATATCCTTTGGGATATTTCCCATCGCAGACAAAAAGAGGATCATATTGTAACCTAAGTTTTTCCATAAAAACAGCAGAATAATGACCAAAAGACCTGCTGAAGATTTCAGCCAGTCCACCTGTCCTCCGCCGAACTTCTGCACTGCCACATTCACAACACCATTGTAATCAAAAAGCACCTGCCAGATCAGCACGATAGACGCTGTCGGCACCATAAGCGGTGTCAGAAAACAACTCCGCAGTTCACTTTTTAACGGAATGCCTGCATCCAGCAGAAATGCGAGTGCCATGCCAAGGATCACGGCAAGCGGCACTGCCACTACCGAAAAAAATAGTGTATTTCCAACTGCTGTCCGGAATGCCCCATTTTGAATGACATTGATGTAATTTGTCAGTCCCACAAACTTTTTTGCCACCGGATTATTCACAAAGGAAAAATAGATCACTACAAGAAATGGGAGTGCAAAAAACAACAGTACTCCCAGAACGCTCGGTGCCAGGAACGCTCCTGACACCAGCCTATGAAACCATGATTTATTCTGTTTTTTTATAACCTTACTAAAATCCTTTTTCTTACTTCGTCTCACTTAAATATACCTGCATTCTGCTCTGGATAATTTTTGCCACATCCTCTGCGGACTTCTGTCCTGAGAAATAGGCTGCTGCCTCCTCATTGATGATATTGGTGATATCATCGGAAACGGCACCGGAAACAGCGGTTGTATTGTATACAAGATCTTTTACCTGATCTACATCCTCCTGTGTCGCCGGCTGGATCTCAACTTCGAATTCCCCCCAGCCCCAGGTACTTCCGCCGTCAGAGTCTGCTTTCATTGCGTTCTGACAATATTTTTCAAAATCGTCTTTTCTAATGGAAAATCCATAAGTGTAATCACTGTCGCCGTCGCTGCTCTTCTTTGGCAGATAAAATGTCCTTAAAAACTGCCATGCACCATCGACATCCTTACAGCTATTGGAAATTCCAATAATATTGTTCAGACTCAGCATTGCTCCGTTTCCCTCGCTGGTCGGATAACCAATAAATGTTGTCGGACCTCCAAAAATCGCACGGTACATCTGTACCTGCTCAAAATCACTGAGATAATAAGTATCTAAAAGCTGTTTTCCCTGACTCAGCAGAACCGTGCTGTCTTCCATATCATCTCTATATTCAAACTCTTCCGGGAACATATTTGCAAAATCCAGTACATCTATAAATTCCTGACTGTCAAAATTACAGCTTGCATCCTCCCAGTTGATAAAATCATTATAGCCGAGACTCATCAGTGCTGTCAATGCAGACGTCCGGTCCATACCCCAGAAAAGCTGTGTTCCTTCCGGTTTGGATGCGAGCAGCGCCTTCATATCCGACACGGTCCATCCTGGTGTCGTTCCAACATCATCCGCTTTTCCGATCACCGTCTGTAACGTAAAGGTCTGCGGCAGGATCGCCAGTTTTCCATCATACTCGCATGCAGTGAGTACATTTGGAAGGAAATCATCTCTCGAAAGTTCCGTGTCTTTGTCCAGCAGTCCATACAGATCCACATTTAATCCTTTGGATGCAAAATTGATCGCCTGGGAATAATCGTTAAAAAGCACCAGATCAATGTTGGAATCCGATGTCACTGCCGTGTTGAAGCTGTTCACTGCATCCTCGTACTCCTCTGCGCCGTCTCCATAAGACTTCATTGTGATATGATACTTATCCTGACTCTTGTTAAATGCGATCACCTTCTCCTCCACGTCTGAACCTGTCCACATGCAGGCGAGTGTGAGATTTACGGTATCTGCCACTTCACTGGCATCCACTTCTTTGATCAGTGCGATCTCCGTCTGGTTTCCGTTGGAGTTCCAGTTCTGAAGATAAGCTGCGATTCTTCCATCGGACAGGACTCCGTAGCTGCTCACGCTGGAGCTGGAAATATTACAGTCCATCCAGCTGAAAAATTCCTCTTTTTCCTTCGTATCCAGATTGTACTTATAAACACTGCTGCCCTCTGTGACCAGCAGATTCTTCTCATCTAACACAGAGACTGTATCGGAAGGGACTTCAATTGCCTTGTCTGTCTGTTCTTTCATTGCGCCGACATCTAACGGCCGCAGCTCACATCCGGCATCCCCATATCCGATGGAGGCAACCGTTCCGTCCGCAAGCCCGACCAGTCTGGATGTATATCCATCCGATGGGATCCTGCCCTTCTGGCTGCCGTCCTCTCCTATTACGAGTGTAAAATATTCATCTGAGCTGACGCTGTTGCCACTGTCATTATTGGACCAGGTATTCAGGGCAAGATAAAGGTTTCCCTCCTTATCCACTGCTATCCCGTTACAGCTTACATTCTCTGCATTTGCTCCGAGATCCATGTCCTGTTCAAACGCAATATTTCCGGATGTGTCCACTTTGAGAATGGAAGAGGTCTGAATGAATCTCGCATTCTGAGCCAGCAGAAATCTGCCATAGTTTACATTGCCGTTCTCATCCGTATAATCTTTTGCATAATAATCATTCCAGTCCTTTTCTGCATCCTCGGCACTGTATCCCCACTGGTCTGCCATATAACTTAACACATCATCCAGTGTTGCGTCAGAATAATCCTCGGTGACACTCGACTCATCCATCTGGTTCTTCGTCACAAACAGGTAAACCTCTCCGCTGTCTGCCACGGTATATCCTGACACCCAGCTGCTGTTTCCGCTGCCGTCACTCTGCGCCTGCTCATAAAGCTGTGCATTTTCTCCGGTGATCAGATTATAGGAATACAGTCCGGATTTTGTGTAGTCCTCATTGCTGGAAGTGTAATACATCACATCTCCCTTAAACTGTATATTACTTGTCGTATCATTAAAACTGTCCGGCAGATCACTCAGATAATCTGCTTTGAAATATCTCTTCTTTCCGTCTGCGGATGTGCTGTTGCCGCCACCGCCACAGGCAGTAAGCCCTGCTGTCATTGCGGCTGTAAGTGTCAGTGCCACCGCCTTTCTCCATAAACTTCGGTTCATATGCATTCCTCCCATAAAATGCCGCTTTCTGCGGACGTTTTTTCTATAATTTCAGAATATAGAAGTCCTTATGGAAAAGCAAGATACAAAAGTTTATGAAATTCTTAATTTTGTCTGAATGGAAATTTATGGATCAGATTCCATGTTGGCAGTGCATATCCCTGATTTTAAATAGTGGTGAATGTTTTGTTGGAGATTTAGAGCCTATCGAATATCTTGCTGCTTATGATCAAAATGACAGATTGAATTATGATTGGGAACTTTCACTTGTAGCAGGCATTCATCCAACAACCGTGAGTTTCATAGTGCAAATTGCAGATTCTGTGGTGCTTTTCATAACGTTGACTGGGCAAATATAAGCGTCCTCTCACAAGTCATTCACAGCGTAAATGAAAGAAAAACGGTACAGACAAATATGATTTCCTTTGTGAGCCATGGAGATAAGACTCTTTAGAGGCTTATCGGAATGCCCGGCGAACAGGAACATCATATTTCGTCTGTACCGTTTTTCTTTTCATAAACCTATAAGATCACGACTTGTGAGAGGACACTTATATCTGCCCCTCACAACCTATAAAAGCACCGCAGAATCTGCGACACTACGTCCGTTAAACTCCGGTTATACACGCTTTCTAAAAGTTTTATAAAATATCAGCAGATCGCATATACATTTTACTTTATAAATGCTATTCTTAATCCATCGCAGATGTATTGCAGTCATTCAATGACTGCATCTTTTATCTTATCTGTATTTATACATTCGAAAAAATCTGGCATATCGCCTCATTTTTCAACCATCATAACCACATATCTACGAAGTAGGACACATGACCTTACACACAAATCTATCTTTTGAAACTGCAACCGGCAGTATTGACTATCCATTTACAAATGACTATATGTTTCGTGCTATTTTACAGAAGGACAAGCAGGTGCTGAAAGCATTGATTGCAGCTTTGCTACACCTAAAAAAAGAAAGTATTCACGATGTAGCCATCACAAACCCAATCGAGCTTGGTGCTGCGATTTCAGACAAAGATTTTATTCTGGATATCCGCGTCAATCTGAATAATGAACAGCTTATCGACCTTGAAATGCAGATGTCTAACGAATACAACTGGTCAGAACGTTCCATCAGCTACGCAGCAAGAAGCTTTGACCAGCTCAATTCCGGGGAAGAATACAAAGAAGTGCTTCCGGTTCACAGTATTGGATTCTTAAACTTTACATTATTTGAAGATCAGCCCGAATTTTTCGCTACTTATGAACTTCGAAATAAAAAAACAGGGCATCTTTACAGTAGTAAATTTTCCATCCATGTGTTAGACTTAACTCGGATAGACCTTGCCACAGCCGAGGATCAAAACTATGAGATTGACCGCTGGGCGAAACTTTTTAAAGCTAAGACATGGGAGGAACTCAGAATGATTGCAAAGAACAACCCAGATTTATTGCAGGCTTCCAATGATCTTTACACTGTCAATGCTGATGAAATCATCCGGCAGCAGGCGAGAGCACGTGCAGATGCGGAGTTTTGGGAGCGAAATAAAAATGCTAAAATTAAACAGCTGGAAGATACGATTATTGAACAGGATAATACAATCGCTGAAAATCAAAAACTGCTAGCTGAAAAGGATGCAGAATTACTTCGTCTTCAGAAAGAACTCGCAAAACTAAAACAGCTTTAACCAGAGTTTCACTTATATGCTTGAAGCAAAATATAATATAAGTAATATGGCTTCTGGAAATTTATTGAAAAAGCTGGGCTTTCAAATTGATGGAGAGCTTAGAAACAGAAGAATTGGAATTGAAGATGTGTAATTGTGATTAAAACCGTCCATGTTCATAAGTTGTCAGGTGAAATGTTTTATCGCATAGAGGTGGAAATAACCGTGAGTTCCATAACATAAATTGCAGATTCTGTGGTGCAATTCACAGCGTAAATTGGGCAAATATAAGCGTCCTCTCACAAGTCATTCGTGTAGAGTAGGCGGATGAAAATTTCATCCGCCCCTCATCAAACCGTGCATGAGGTTCTCCCTCACACGGCTTTCCGACATTCTTCTTTCTACAGCATTACGTCATGCTCTAGCCATTTTCTTTAATCCTTT
>ENA-OPSD01000485-OPSD01000485.1-human-gut-metagenome-genome-assembly--contig:-NODE-485-length-37808-cov-4.309009_pt1 | contig 37808 bp, 31 predicted proteins | sample MGYA00241453_ERZ501898 | MGnify/ENA primary metagenome ERZ501898 (study PRJEB25962, sample SAMEA2042226) | human gut metagenome | biome: human gut; feature: human-associated habitat; material: faeces... | reverse complement strand
GACGGCTTTATCGGATAAGCCAGAGTACCAAAATCCCCGTAAGGGGACTGAAACGGCCAAACAAGTTTAACTAGCAATACTAATAACGCCCACGTCAGGGTACCGAAATCCCCGGATTTAATTAGACTCCTTTTGGAAAAAGGAGTTTGTACCATAGGGGACAGAAAACTGAATCTTGCATGAGAAAAGCCGATACCGTCATCTATCTGGGATGTCTGGTATCGGCTTTTGTCATGGAAGTTATTTTTTTAGGTACTAAAAATGTGCGTACTTGTAAATTTTATACCGGTAAGTATAATGAGGATAACCCGATGACGGGGAGACCTTATGCGAAAAGGAGACTTGACCATGGAATTTGAACCATTGATGAAGGATCGTTATTCGGTCCGCAAATTTTTGGATAAAAAAGTAGAACCGGCCCTCGTTGATAAACTGAAGGAAGCCATCATGCTGGCGCCGAGTGCCGTAAACTATCAGCCCATTCGGGCCTGGGTCATCGAATCGAAGGAGAAACTCGAACAGATCAAGGCCATCACGAAATACCACTTCCAGGCGCCCCTGACGATTGCCGTCGGTTATGTACCGGGCGAAGCCTGGGTCCGACAGAGTGACGGCCGGAATCACGGCGTCGTCGATGCCAGTATCGCCGCCATGCAGGTCTGGCTGGCCGCCGAAAACATAGGTCTCGGTGCCGCCTGGGTAAGCGACTTCGACACAGAAGAGCAGAAAAAATTGTTCCCCGAAATGAAGGACGCCGAAATCGTCGCCCTCATGCAGATCGGTTATCCCGCTCCGGAAGCAAAGCCCGCCGCCTGGCATTTCCAATCGAAAAAAGAAGAAGACGTCATTTCCTATTTATAAGCCTATTTTCTGACAGTAAAGCCCGCTCCCATGCCTGGAGCGGGCTTTTTTTCATGGATTGGCAGCCGTTGTTTGCAGCTGTGTTTTGGTGGAAGTCACCGGCTGTGTGCGGGAGATATCGGAAAAATCAAATAGTTTTATTTTGATATAAATTAGTGTTATGTTAAAAATAAATGTCTGAACGGAGCTTTTTTCAACCTAACGGAGTAGACGATAAAGCCCTTTTACTGTTACAATCTCGTCATATATGAAAATTATTTTCAACAAATAACTGCGGTATGGAAACATATGTCGGGAAAGAAGGTTGTATGAAACAGAAGAAGGCCCTGACGTGGGCTATTATCCTATGGCTGTCGGCGCCGCTGACGATGGCGGCAGATGCAGCAGACGGCAGTCAGTCCGTAACGACGAAGCAGGTCGTCGTCCAATCGTCTCAGGCCGAGGAAAATGCCAAGTGGGAGTCCCAGCAGGTTCAAATCATTACGGCCAAGGAAATTGAAGAAAAACAGGCCAAATCGGTGGAAGACGTCATTTTCAACCAGACCGGTGTGTCTAAGACCGTCGATGCCATGGGGCGGACCGGCGTGTCGATCCGCGGTGCCGAGCCGCGTCATACGCTGATCCTCATCGACGGACAGCCCGTAATGGGTGATTTGGCCAAGTATTCCGGCGCCATGGATGAAGTCATGCGGTTGGGGACGGAAAATGTCGATCACATCGAAGTCATCCAAGGGGCAGCCAGTGCCAAGTACGGTTCCGATGCCATTGGCGGCGTCATTAACATCATTACCAAGAAAGCGTCGGACACGCCTCAGATACAGTTCAATGCCGAAAGCATGCGTGCCAAAGGCGATAAGGGGTTAGCGCCCTACACCAATCTTTTCCTCCGCGCCGACTCCGGCCAGATCGGAAAACTGCGCCTCGGCGTCTACGGCAGCAAGCGGGACATCATGCCCGTATACGCCAGTGAGAAGCCGCGGCGGACGTGGATCATCGAAAATAAGGATATGGCCAATTTTGAGCCAAACTCCCTGCGCTACCACGGGACGGCCGATACGATCGGTATGGTCGGCACGTATGACATCAATGAAAATAACAGCCTCCATTGGAACGTCGAACGTTATACGGAAGACCTCCTTCGCCACGTCAAGCACACCGACAGCGATATGGAGCCCCAACAGATTTTTAAGCGGCGGGCTGACCGCAATACGTATAATTTGGGCTGGACGGGACGGGCCGGCAGGACCGACTGGAGTGTAGAAACGAATTATTCCCGTATGAAGGAAGACGATATTTCCCTCATCAATTACTATGGACGGTCGTCTTACGAGGGCAAGAATGAGCTGAAATACGTCGACGACGTCGACCACCGCCAGCGCAGTCTCAAGGCGTCGGCCAATACGCAGATCAATGACCGCCATCTCCTCAGCTACGGCGTCGGCTTTATCAAAGAGACCGGCGAAGGAAGCCGTCTCAAGAGCTCGCCCCGGACGTCGACGCGCTACATCGATCCCTGGGATTACGACAAGGGCCTCCTCGTCGAAGGCATCGATGCCTATATGCGAAACGATGGAGATACGAGCGTTCCCGTCTGGTCCCACATCCACGACTATGCCTTTTATGATAACGGCACCAGCCTGCCTCAATGGGACCAAAATTATGAATACTACGGCGCCGACCGCAACGATCCGTCGACGCTGCCCCTCATTACCTATACCGATTACGAACGGCATAAGCTGAAGGATAAGGAGCCGAGCCGCTGGTACAATGACTCGTCCATGACCGACGACAAGTGGAAGGACTACTGGACATTTGAACAGCAGCTGCGCGACCAGAACCCGCAGTTGGCCGGCGCATCGAACATCGTCGGCAAGTATTTTGAGTGGGGCATGGCGACGGATCCCAAGACCCGGGAAAAGGCGCCGGTCTTTAACGGCCGCCATTTTCTCGAAGAGTACCGCCGCCGCAACAACCGGATTACGACGGGGCGAGGCACGATCAATCGGCGTAATTTTTTCATCCAAGATACGTGGCAGGTCAACGACAGGACCATCGTGACCCCTATTCTCCGGCTGGACGACAGCAGCCTCTTTGGCAGCCATCTTTCAGGCAATTTGGGGCTGACCCACAATGTCGGCGGCAACGAACACCGGCGCTTTAAAGCCAATATCGGCACGGGCTATACCGAACCGGGCATGGGTGAACTCTGGTATAACTGGGAAATGTACGGCAGCAGTCCCGTCGGCATCGGCGTGGCCCGCATGGGCTGGTACTGGGTCGGCAATCCCGACTTGAAGCCGGAAACGTCGGTTAACTTCGACATCGGCATCGAAGGGGAAAATGACAATACGTCGGCCCGATTGGGCTTCTTCCACAACCGCATCAAAGATTACATGACCGTCTATTTTACCGGCCGCTACATGGATTTTGCCCCTGATTTGGGCTTTTCGGCCAAATGGATGCGGGCCCCCGATTTGATTTACAGCTTTAAGAATATCGGCCGCGCTGAAATTACGGGATTGGAAGCGGAAGTGAAGCAGAAACTGGGCCGTCATTGGACGGCTAAACTGGGGTATACCTGGCTCCACGCCATCAATAAGAGCGACTCCGATATGCCGCGCCGCCTCCTTGACAAGCCGGTCCATAAGGTCGATATCGGCCTTGACTATGACGACCCGGCAAGCGGCTGGCGCGGGTCCTTATGGGGCAATTACTACATCCACATGCTGGACAGCAATTCCCTTTCCGATTCGTCGAACTACTGGCCCGATATCCTTCAGGGAGAAGGGGCCGTGTACCGCAAGCCCCGGTACCAGAAGAAGACCTTCGGCATTTGGAACCTCATGGTGCAGAAAAAGATCAATAAAGATTCATTGGTCTACTTCGGCATCAATAACTTGTTCAACCACCGCGACGACGACCGGGCGACGCAGCAGCGGGTCTACCGCTTTGGGGTCAACTTTAAACTGGGCCGCGATGCCCGGGACATCCTCGAAGGGAAGAAGGCTCCCGCTGCTGAAGGCGCAGGGGCTGCCAAAACGCCGGTTCGCATGAACGACTTCATCGCCCGCCCCTTTGACGAGTCTAAGGGAGAAGGCTGGGACATCATCGGTGACTACCGCCTGCGGTGGGATTCCCATAAGGGACAGGACCGCCAGCTGCCGCCCTTTAGGGCAGATACGTACATCGATACGGCAGACCGCAACATGTATGACCGGGGAGAACACGGCTTTAGCCAGCGCCTGCGTTTGGGCGTCGATGCCCGCTTGGGAGACGATACCAACCTGCGCCTCTTGGGCAGCGCTTCCGGGGCGGCAGCCGTCGATACGGCAGAGACCGTGCCCTTGTCAGAAGGCCTCCAACATCAGCGCGTCGAAGAAGCGGACTTGACGCACCGCGTCCGGCAATGGGACTTCTCCATCGGCCGCCTGACGGAACCTATGGGGGTCACCGGGTATTGGTTCGGGAAAGAATTCGACGGTGTCCGCGCCGTTTGGACCGGAAAGGATACCCAGGTCCGCCTGGGATACGGGTCCTTTAAGCACAGTACGGGTATCTCCGATTCGGCCTATACCCATTCGACGCACGCCGTCTTCTATCGGCCGCCGACGGTATCGGAATTGATCGGTCTCAATCGCGACGATTGGCCTTATGATCTGGCCAAGATGGCCGGCGCCAACCCCTTGAAGCCGGGAACGACCGATCCGGACCGGGAAGGAACGGTCTACGACGAAGGCAGCCCCAACGATATTTACAATAAGTCCTATAAGGGGAAAAACGACAAGGTCTACTTCTACCAGCAGCTGCGGGATGCCGTAAAAAACGGGGCCGACACGAAGGAGCAGGGCGCCGTGATCCGCCGCCTCCAGCACATCGTGAACACGGCCTACGGCAAAGAAGCGGCTCAGGCCGGCATTACCCTCAACGTGCCGATCCACGGCAAGGTATTGTACCGCTTGAAGCATAAAGACACGGGAGCCGTCGTCTATAAGGCGGCCGATGTCTACTATAACAGCTACATCAGCGACTTCGACTCGCCGGAAGAAAAGGCCTATAAACAGGAAATGAATAAATACTTTTCCATCAGCCTCAGTGACGACAGGGCTCTCGGTGACGGCCGGGCCTTCCTCACTTCCCGGGAAGCGGAACTGCATCGGGGCTATGAAGCCATTGCCGAGCATACGGCCAAAGAAGCTTGGGGCTATTACGGCAAGGACGATGAAATGGGGACGACCTACCGTCCCTTGGACGGCAGCAGCATGTGGCGTAATGTGAGCCGCAGCGATAGGGCCGGCGATTATGTCTATGACGGTATCGAAGGCATCGGCAGCCTCGATTGGAAAGATTCCGGTCAAGACGGAGCGGGTTGGTATTCACAGTACCGGTTCGACTCGACGCTGGACCATCTCATCGATGAACTGTACAAGGAAAATTACGGCAGTGCCGACATCAATGGAAACGACCCGAATTACGGGCTGAAGATTCCCAGACTGCTGTCGGAATACCTGAAAGCCCTGGAAGATCTCGTCCGCAGTGCCGATTCGGCCAGTAAGCAGCCCCGGGCGGCTTTGGAAAAAGCCATCGGTCGGCCGATCCTTACGGAAGGGACGATCCTCCGGCGCGACGTCATTGCCCCTCTCAATCGGGCGGCTTTCGTCCAGGTCAAGAAACAATTCGGCGCTGATTTCGGCCTTCAGGCTTGGTACTTCCATTCTTTCAGGCAGGACAAACAGCCGTGGTTCTCGGAAAATAACCACGGCAATGATGTCGATATCTTTGACCGTTTTGCCGACGTCGTCGGCATCGGGGCTCGCTGGCAGATCGGACAGAACCTGCGCCTGTCTGCCGACTACGGCCAGAACCGTACGGAATTCGGCCGCTTCCTGAACGGTCAGTCCCGGTACGATCATCAGCGGGGCACGGCAGACTTTACCCTTCTTGGCCGGGATAAGGGCGGAACGCCTCACTTCTGGACGGTGCGCCTCGACGTCGGCCGCAGCGATACGGATATACCGGGCAGCTGGAATGCCTTTGCCGACTATAAATACTTCCAGCACGGCTCCTTCTTCGGCGGCAACGGTACGGAAAGCCTGCCGGACCGCTATCTCGACGGCATTCGCAGCTTTACCGTCGGTGCCGGCTATGTACCGGCTAAAAATTTCCTCGTCGAAGCCTTCTATACCTTCGATGCCAAGGGCATTCACAGCCGCGATACGCTCTACGGGCCGGAACAGTTTACCTTAGGCGATTATGCCCGCCTGCAGCTGACCTATAAATTTTAAATCCCTTGCCTTAGGACCAATAATGGCGCAGTTGACAGGCCGTGCGGGCCAGTACCCACGACGCTGAACACAGGGCAAGAGGCATAGCGGCGATGACGACGGCCAGGTTTCTGGTTTCCGTCGTCATCGTGCTGTGGGTCAGCCAGAGCAAGGCTTTCAGTAGGGATTCAACAGTCACGCAGCCGGTGAAAAGGGCGATGACGAAGACGGCAGCGGCTAAGGGCAGCATGACGAGATACGAGAAAAGATAGAGGGTATGTTTCATAGGGGACGCCTCCTAAAAGGTTATAAGATTCGATGTATTAACATGATATACCTCCATTCTCAATATGTCAAATAAAATGATAATGAGAATAGCAGGAAAGGCTGTTCAGACAGGCGGTTACAAAATAAATGTCGGAACGGATCATTTCCCGACTGATTGGAGTGGTCGTTATAATTGTAATATGTTATGATTTTATTACAAAATATATTGAAAATCGATATCGATAATAAAACTTTTATATAGGAGATCCCCTTGGGAACACGCCGCCATCCCCGCCGGATTTTTAGGGAAAGGAGGACCTGTCTATGTATCGCATACAGGGAGAAGTCGTGTTCGACGGGACTGGCGAATGCTTCGCCTTTTTAGGAGCTTTATGGGCTTTGGCTGCATTCGTGTTTTATGTCTTGTTTTGGTAGTTTTCTTTGAAAGAGAGGTTCTTTTTTGCGTAAAGTATTGATTAGCAGTCTTATTTTTTGCGGCATTGTCATCGTGGCAGCCGTGGCCTGGTTCATGATGGCAGACGCCGATGGGGTACCATCGACAGCGACTCGTCAAGTCGTGGATGCAACCGGAGAGTCCGTCACGATTCCCGTTCACCCGCAGCGAGTCGTTTTTTTGAATGTATCCAATCTTGATTTATATGACGCTGCCGGCGGCCGGGATACGATTGTCGGCAAGCCGACGTCTGATTCTATGGCACCGGAACTGGCCGAGGCCTTGGCAGCCGTCCCGTCGGTGGGCATCATTCATCGGCCTAATTTAGAGACGATTTTATCGCTCCATCCGGATTTAGTCGTCGGCATCAACGTGCCTTTTCACAACCAGATTCGCCAAACCCTGGCCCAAAACGGCATCCCGCTGTACATCAATTCCTTGGATTCCTTGGAAGACAGTTTGAGGACGCTGGAGTTCTTTGGCGAATTGACCGGCCATGAACCGGAGGCAGCGAAGAAGGCTGCCGATATCAAAGATCGGACCGATGCCGTCATGGCAGCCGCCGGCGGGAAGGAAAGCCCGCGGGCCCTGATCCTCTTCAGTTCGCCGGACAGCAACAATATGGCTACGGCAGCCAGCTTTTCCGGCGATATGCTGAAACGCCTCCACGGTACCAATATTGCCGAGGGAGCCGGTTCTCACGAGCCCTTTGTGCCCCTCAGCATGGAATACGTCCTGCGCCAAGATCCGCAGGTCATCTTTATCATCTCCATGGGCCAGAGTCCCGATGAGGCCGATCGATTCCGGTCATCCATGGCTGACAGCGATTCTTGGAGTCAGGTCCGGGCTGTGCGCCAAGAGAAGGTCTATGCCCTGCCGACGGCCCTATTTACGGTCAATCCGGGAAGCCGCATTGCCGATGCCATGGAATACATGGCCGACCGCCTGTATGGGGGAGGGACCCTATGATGGCGGATAAGGTCACCCGGAAAAGAGAGATCCGGCGGCTGACGGTCCTCTTAGCCGGCCTGGTCCTCTTGGTCGGTGTCCTTATTTTAACGGTCGTCGTCGGTGCCGTATCGATCCCCTTACCGGATCTTTGGCTGGCGTTGCGGGCGCCGGGGACGACGGAAGATTACCGTATCATCTATACCCTGCGCATGCCTCGCGGCATCTGCGCCGCCTTGGCCGGGGCCAACCTGGCCTTGTCGGGCTGCATCCTCCAAGGGGTCCTTCGCAATCCCTTGGCCGATCCGGGCATTATCGGCATTTCGGCCGGAGCGGGCCTGGCGGCTATGGCCTTGATGATGCTGGCGCCGACGCTGACCGTTTGGGTGCCTTTAGCGGCCTTTGCCGGAGCCTTAGGGGCGGCGGCCATCGTCTTTTTCCTGGCCTGGGAGCGGGGCGTCAATCCCCTGCGCCTGGTACTGGCCGGGGTGGCCGTGGCGGCCTTCTTTGGCGGCGGCATGACGGCCTTGTCCGTTTTCTTTTCCGATAAGGTCCAGGGAACCGTGTCCTGGATGGCCGGCGGATTTGCCGGTGCCGGCTGGCAGAGCGTGCGCATGATCCTGCCTTATAGTCTGATCGGCATGGTGGGGACGATCTGCCTCTATCGGCGCCTCAATGCCCTGCAGCTCGGCGACGACGTAGCTCAGACGTTAGGCGTTCAGGTCCATCGGACGCGGGCTCTTTTAGTAGCCCTGGCCGCGCTTTTGGCGGCGTCTGCCGTCAGCGTAGCCGGCCTTTTGGGCTTCGTCGGCCTGGTCGTGCCCCACGTGATGCGCCTCATCGTCGGTTCTGACTTCGAGCCCCTTTTGCCTTGCTCGGCCGTGTTCGGTGCCGTCTTGGTAGCCGGCGCAGACGCTGCGGCCAGGACGGTCTTCAGTCCCATGGAAGTTCCCGTCGGCATCTTCATGTCCTTTATCGGGGCGCCGTTTTTCCTGTATTTATTGAGACGGAGGCTGGGTACGCCATGAGTCCTATTGAACTTAAGGGTCTTCAGATCCAATACGGCAATAAGGTCGTTGCCCGGGACTTGAACCTGGTACTGGACAAGGCAGAAATCATCTCCATCATCGGCCCCAACGGGTCGGGGAAGTCGACGCTGCTGAAGACGATGGCCCGCCTGATCCTGCCGTCGGCCGGCGTCGTCACCTTGAACGGCCGCGACATGAACAGCTTTTCGACGGATGCCCTGGCCCGTATGATCTCTTTTATGCCCCAGTCGATGCAGGCCCCCGGCGATCTTACCGTGCGGGACTTGGTCCTCTTGGGACGGCTTCCTTATCAGAGCCTCTTTTCCAGCCTTCGCGAAGAAGATGGTAAGGCTGCCGATAAGGCGCTGGCCGGGACGGGGATGACCAAGCTGCAGCACCGACGCCTTTCGGCCCTGTCCGGCGGGGAACGGCAGCGGGCCTGGCTGGCACTGGCTTTGGCCAAGGAGCCGGAAGTCCTGCTCCTCGACGAGCCGACGACTTATTTAGATATTCACCATCAATTAGATTTAATGGAACTCATCGCTGAACTGTATGAAACGACGGGCGTGTTGGTAGTCATGGTCCTCCATGACCTGAATCATGCCGCCCGCTACAGCCATCGCCTGATTGCCGTCAAAGAAGGACGGATCGTCGTCGACGGACCGGTTAAGGATGTGTTTCGGCGGGACATCATTGAACCGCTGTACGACATACAAGCTATTATTACGGAAGTACAGGAAGGTGCTGAAACGTACCGCCTGTGTGTGCCTTATGGGACGCACTGACTGCTGGAAGGAGCAAAGGGAATGAACTATCGTAACTATACGGCACTCTTAGCCGTACTCATGACGACGTCCTTGTATGGAACGATTGAAGGCGCTGCCGTCGGAAATGAAGAACCGGTCCAATTAAAAGACGTCATCGTCACGGCGACCAAGACCGAAGAAGAAGTGAAGACCGTGCCTCAGGCTGTCGAAGTCTGGACGCAGGAAGATCTGCAGCGCATGGGAGCGGCGAATGTCCGGTCGGCCCTGCAACTGGCCAATAACGTCAACCTGGCCCGGGCGGGCATGACGGGGAACGCCGTCATGATTCGCGGCATGAGCACCAACCACTCGCTGATCCTCGTCGACGGCAAGCGCTATGCCGGTGAAGACACGGATGTCACGACCAACGTCTATGCCCTGGAACGCCTCGATTTGAGCGATATCGAGCGCATTGAAATCGTCCGCGGCCCGTCGAGCTCCCTCTACGGCTCCGATGCCATGGGCGGCGTCATCAATATCATCACCAAGGTCCCCGATAAGGCCGGCGGCACTGTAGGCGTCGTCACCGGTACGGAAAATACGGCGTCATACGTCAATGTCGACTTTGGCAAACACCATCGTTGGTCGACGTCCTTCGACGCCCGTTGGGACCGGCTGCGGCCCTTTAACCGCTACGTCTACAGCAGCACCGTCTCCGGCCGCGGCACGCGGACCGTGACCGAAGGCTATGACCGGGCCATGTACGGCATGCGCCGCATGTACCAGCTGGCCGGCGTCTATGACTTTGAAAACAGCAACGACAACAAGCTGCGCGTCGACCTGGAGTATCATAATGATGACCTGCGGTCCGATTTTGCTCCGGCCTGGTATGCCATGGGGCCCATGAAGCTTCCGACGTCGCTGGATAAGCGGGAATTTTACCATGAACAGGAGCGGGCAGCCAGCGTCGAATACACGGGGAAGACCGGCCGCAATGACTACATGTTCCGCACGTATTACAATCAGTTGAAGAAAAATTCTGTCATCTACAATGACCGCCCTCTCTTTCCGGGCATGATGGAACGGATCTTAGGCGGCATGTACCCCAGAGCCGATATGGACCGGGCTGATTACAGCACTTGGGTGACCGAAGCCCAGGATACGATGTATATCGGCGACCATCATAACCTGACCTTTGGCGGCGAATATCGGAAACTGAAATACGAAGGGACCCGTCTCTCCGGTTCGTCAGTCGGTCTTGATAAGGCTGTGGCCGGGCACGAAGTCAATTCCTATGCCGGCTATGTAGAAGACTTGTGGCAGGTCAACGACCGCCTGCTGCTCATCCCGTCCCTGCGCTTTGAGCACAACAGCCAGTTCGGCAGTCAGACGACGCCTAAAATCGGCCTGACGTATAACATCGATCAGAACTGGCGCTTTAAATCGAATTACGGCCAGGGCTATAAGGCCCCGTCCATCAGTGAACTCTATATGGAAATGCACCGGGCCATGGGAGCGACGACGGTCAATATCTACGGCAATCCCGATTTGGAACCGGAAAAATCGACGAGCTTCGACTTCGGCTTAGAATACGATAAAGGCCGCAATTTCGGGAAATTGACCTATTTCCATAATAAGGTGACCAACTTAATCGAAACAGCTCCCATCGGCTATATGACCTATCAGTACATCAATATCGCCAAGGCCGATATCAACGGCGTCGAAGCCGAAGTGGGGCGCCGCCTCAATGACCGCTGGACCGTGAAGATGACCCATAACTACCTCGACGCGACCAACGGTACGACGGGCGAACGCCTCAATTATCGGGCCAGACATACGACGACGCTGCAACTCTTATACGACGATCATAAAGAAAAGGGCTTCAGTGCCGTCCTCTGGGATCAGTTCAGCAACGACTACCGCTTTGACGGACAGGATTATACCTATAATACGCTGAACTTCTCCTTCCGCAAGAAACTGAGCGGCGGCTTTGCCGTCTACGGCGGCGTCGATGATATTTTTGACAAGAAAGTCGACGACATCTATGTCGACGGCCGGATGTGGCGGATCGGCGCTGAATGGAAGTGGTAAGGGGGCGTCGTGATGAAATCCTTGTTACGAAAATCATTGACCTTGTGGGCTTGGGCCCTCGTCCTGGCCGTACCCGGACTGACGAACGGGGCTCAAGGACCGGACATCGTCGAAACGGCGACGGGCCGCAGTCTGTCGGTCTCGGAGTTAGCCGATCAGGTGAAAGGGGCGGACGTCATCTTCTTTGGGGAATTTCATGACAATACCGCCATTCACGAACTGGAAGCAGCTCTCTTTGAGGCTCTCTATGAGCGAAAAGGCCGCAATCTGGCCCTTTCGTTGGAAATGGCTGAACAGGACAGCCAGCCCGTGCTGGATGCCTATCTGAAGGGAGAGGTCCCTGAAGAAACTTATTTAGCCCAGAGCCGGCCCTGGCCCAACTATAGGGAGGCCTATCGGCCCGCCGTTGAATTTGCCAAAACACATGACCTTTCTGTCGTCGCCGCCTCGATCCCGAGGCCGGCTGCGGCGGCGTATGCCCGGACGGGGACGTTGGACGCCATTCCGGCATCGTGGAAATCCTATGTGCCGGAGCCCCTTTACCCGAGCTCTCTGGCTTATGAACGAAAATTTACGAAGATCATGAAGGCCTTAAAAGGGCGGGCCATGCCGGTATCGGAAGAAACGATCCCCAAGCTGTTCGCGGCCCAATCTTTAAAGGACAATGCCATGGCCGAAAGGCTGGCCGCTTATAAAAAGAACCATCCCGCTCATCTGGTCTATCATCTGACCGGGGCCGTCCACAGCGGCGGTTATTTGGGCTCTGTCGAACAGCTCCACCGCCGGCAGCCGGACCTCGATATACAGGTCATTACCGCCGTTTTCGCGGAGTCGTCCGAGACAGGCGGTGTGCAGCCGGGAAGGCTGTACCAAGATGAAGGGGACTATATCGTCGTCGTACCTAACACAGAGGCGGGCGATGGGGGATGAAGCGCTTTTTATCCTGCTACCGCTCGTACGGCCGGCTCCTGGCCGTCGTCGTTATCGGCTCCGTCTTATCGGCCGTCTTGGAGACCCTCTTTCCCATGGTGGTCCGCCATATCCTCGACGTCGTCCTGCCGTCCGGGGATTTAGAGGCCCTGATTCGGTCAGCCCTCGGCCTTTTGGGGCTCTACGTCCTCTGTCTGCTCCTGACCTTTCTCGTCTATTACTGCGGCCGGAATATGGGAGCCCGCATCGAGCATGACCTTCGCTGTGACCTCTTTTCCCATGTGGAAGGGCTGAGTTTTTCCTTCTTTGACCGCGTCCATACGGGACGGCTCGTGTCGACGGTCATCAGCGATATTTCAGAGATCGGCGATCTCGTCTTTCAACTGCCTAACTTAGCCCTCGTCTGCACGATTACCATGGCCGGCAGTGCCTTCTTCATGTTCCGCCTCAATTGGCAGTTGGCCGGTCTGGTCCTCGTCGTTTTGGCCCTAAAGACGGCCGATACGATATGGCTCAACCGACGGATGAAGAAGACCTTTTTCCGCGCGCGGGAGAAAATGGGGAGCCTCAGTACGGTCTGTGCCGAAAGCTTCAGTGCCATCCGGGTCATTCAGGCCTTTGGCAGTGAAAACCGCATCTTCCGCCATTTTGAAGGGGCCAGCCAAAAGCTGCGGCAGGCCCAAAAGAGGACCAATCTCCTGGAAGCCTATTTGATGAGTACCATCCTCTTTTTTACCAATGTAAACAACTTGGTCATCATTGCTGCCGGCAGTTATTTTATCATTCACGGAGCCATGGCCGTCGCCGATTTAGTCGTCTTTTTGATGTATCTAATGCTCTTTATCCGGCCTATCATGCAGCTCACCGTCCTGACGGAACGGTATCAGCGCAGTATGGCCGGATTTCGTCGTTATGCAGAATTGATGGACCAACAGGCTGAGATCGTCGACCGTCCCGGCGCCGTCGAGGCTGAGGGAATTGAAGGGCGTCTGGAATTTCGCCGCGTGTCCTTTTCGTATCCCGGCAGCGATACGATGATTTTGAAGGATTTTAACTTGACCGTCGCGCCGGGGGAAACGGTAGCCATCGTCGGTGCTACCGGTGTCGGAAAGAGCAGCCTTGCCAATCTGATCCTTCGTTTTTATGACGTTTCGGCCGGTTCCATCGTCCTCGACGGCCGGGATATCCGCGACTATACCCTGGCGTCGCTGCGGCAGGCCGTGGGCATCGTCCAGCAGGATGTCTTTCTCTTTGCCCGCTCGATTCGGGACAATATCGCCCTTGGCGATGAGACGGCGCCCGATGAGGTCCTTCGGGAAGCGGCGAAAAAAGCCGATGCCGCCGCCTTTATCGAGGCCCTGCCCGAAGGCTATGACAGTTACGTCGGCGAACGGGGCATCCTCTTGTCGGGCGGTCAAAAACAGCGATTGGCCATTGCCCGCATGTTCCTTAAGAACCCGCCGGTCCTGATCCTCGACGAGGCCACGTCGTCTCTCGATAACGAAACAGAACTGCGGATCCAGCAGGCTTTGACGGCCTTGTCGGCGAAGCGGACGACGCTGATCATCGCTCACCGCTTGGCGACGATCCGCCAGGCCGACCGCATCGTGGTCCTGACCGGAGAGGGGATTGCCGAAGAAGGGTCCCATGAAGCGCTGATAGCGAAAAAAGGGGCTTATTATGACTTATACCGGGCTCAGTTTTCTTCAAAAGCCTAGACAAAGGCGGTATTTTATCAGTCTTTGATCCATTTTTAAAGTAAATGTCTGAACGGATCCTTTTTGACCTCCTTGGAGTAGAAAGGGGAGGGGGAAATCTGTTACAATGACACTGCTTAAAGATGAGAATTGATTTCATAAAAAGGGAGCGTGTGAAAGAATGGAAGCTTTTCAGTATGCCTTACAGTTGTTTCACAGCGGCGGTCTGGTCATGTATCCTCTCTTGCTGCTGTCTATTTTTACCCTGGCCATCGCCATCGAACGCTTTGGCTACTACCGGGTGAACCGCAAAGGATCCAAGGAGTTCTGCGCCGGCGTCAGTGAGGCGGCCGAGAGCCGGGAATGGGACCGGGCCGATGCCTACTGCCGGCAGTTTCCGACGGCCATGAGCCGCATCGTCGCCAACGGCCTGAAATACGGCGGCGACGAAAATCGGATGAAGACGGCCTTTCATGAACAGATGCACGTCGAAGCCATCGGCTTCCAGCGGTATCTCGACTATCTCAGTGCCATCGTCACCATCGCTCCCCTGTTAGGGCTCTTGGGGACGGTTACGGGCATGATCAGTACCTTCAGCGTCCTCGATAACGGTGCCGGTGCCTCGGCCATCAGCGGCGGTGTCGGCGAGGCCTTAGTCGCCACGGCAACGGGCCTCTGTGTAGCCATCCTGGCCTTCTGCGTCTATACCTATTTCTCGCATCAGCTCGACACGATTGTCACCGATACGGAACGGGTCTGCCTCGACGTCATGCAGGCCCAAAAAGCAGGATAGGAGGCGAAAGTCATGTTTTCTCACGTCAGAATGAAGAAGAAGCCCGTGTTCATGATCATCCCCATGATCGACATCATCTTCTTCCTCCTCGTATTTTTTATGATGAACAGCTTGCAGACCGTCGCCCAAAAAGCCCTTTCCGTCCAGCTTCCTCAGGCCCAGAGCGCTTCGGCTCCGGCTCAGATGCCCTTGATCGTCACCGTCGACAAGGACGGCCATATTACCCTCGACAACAAGCCGGTCAGTATCGACGAAGCGTCGACTTTGATGAAGAAGCACATGGCCGATAATGCCAATGCCGCCGTCGTCCTCCAGGCCGATAAGGGCACGGCTCACGGCCAGGTCGTAGCCGTCATGGACATGTTGAAATCTGCCGGCGTCAAGCGGCTGGCCATTGCGGCCAAGCAGAAAGGGTGAGGTCCATGGACAGCCGTATTTCTTGGAAAAAGGCTTATGGCGGATCCCTGGTCATCCACGCCCTGGTCTTTGGCCTGTTCATGTGCTTTTTAGCCGGCTCCGTCGCTCACCATGAAGAAGAAAAAATGTACGTCATCGACCTCGATGCGTCGGAACTGACAGGCGCCGGGAGCGGTCATGCCGGCGGTGGCGGCGGCGGAGCGGCCAATCTATTTCCCGATAAGTTGTCCGACGCGGCCGTGGCCGAGCGAAGGGCTCAGGTCGAACAGGCTTCGTCAGCCTTGGCAGCTCCATCGGCCATATCGCCGGTAGAAAACGCAGCGGCCAATCCCTCTCCGGCAAATGCGGTTTCGTCTGATGGAGGCAGCTCTGCGGCAGGCGGGGAAGGAAGCGGCAGCGGCAGCGGCTCGGGAAGCGGCGAAGGCAGCGGGTCGGGCTCTGGATACGGCAACGGTATCGGCAGCGGCAGCGGCGACGGCATCGGTGACGGAGAAGGCTACGGCGAAGGAAGCGGCAGCGGTCAGGGCAGCGGTGACAGCGGCAGTGACGGTACGGGTACCGGCGCCTTTGATACCGACGGCTTTTGGTCCGCCGTCAATGCCAATAAAACCTATCCGCCCATGGCTGTGAAGCGCGGCCTGACCGGGACGGTCTACGTGACGGTCACCCTCGACGGCAGCGGTAACTGCATCGGCGTTTCGGCCAGCGGTGACGGACTGCTGGCTAAAGCGGCGATGAAGGCCGTCTACGCCGCCTGCCCTTATCCCAATCCGACCGGGGGCGACATCACCGTCAATGTCCCCGTTACTTTTGAATTACAGTGAGGAGAAGCATTATGAAAATCATCGTACTTTACTCATCCCGTACGGGAAATACGAAAAAAGTGGCTCAGGCTATTGCCAGTGCCCTGCCGGCCGGGACGCCGTGCCTGCCCGCAGCAGAAGCACCGTCCGACATCGAAACCTACGATCTGGTCTTTATGGGCTACTGGGTAGACCGGGGGACGGCCAATGCCGAAGCCAAGACCTTCCTCGAAGGACTGCACCATCCGAAGGTCGCCCTCTTTGCAACCCTCGGCGCAGATCCCCGGTCGGAACACGCGCAAAAGAGCCTCGACGAAGGTGCACGACTCCTGCCCGAAGGGACGGACGTCGTCGGGACCTTCATCTGCCAGGGCGCAGTGGATCCGAAAATCATTGAAATGATGTATAAAAAATTTCCTGCCGGCCATCCCCACGGACGCTCTCCGGAACGGGATGCTCGCCATGCCGAAGCGGCTAAGCACCCCGATGAAGACGACTTGCAGCGAGCCTTTGATTTTGCTGCCGATATCCTGCACTGGCTGGAAGGAGGCGGGCAATGAGCTTACAGGCTTATTACGACAGTCTGTCGCCGGAAGAGCAGGCCCTGCAGTTTGGCCTCTCCGGCGGCGATCCCTTAGGGCACGCCTTCCCGAGAAAGCGCGTCGTCCACGCCGGATTGAGCGGAAAGATCATCGCTCCGGCCGAGTCGCAGCAGATCTGGCAGGACGTCATGAGCCGTCGGCCTGCTGGGCGGGAAATCCAAACGGCATACATCCACATTCCGTTTTGCAAAACAAAATGCTTGTATTGCGGTTTCTTTCAAAACGGAACCGAGCAGGAGGCCGAAGACGAATACGTTCGCTGTCTCGTCGACGAACTGGAACAATCTGCCGACAGCCCCCGCCTGCGGGACGGTTTGATCCATGCCGTCTTCATCGGCGGCGGCACGCCGACATCGCTGTCGCCGGCTAATGCCGACTTGCTTTTGAAAACGATTCGCCGCTGCCTGCCCTTGGCCAATGACTACGAACTGACCTTGGAAGGGCGGATCCACGACGTCGTCCCGGAAAAGATGGATATTTGGTTTGAAAACGGCGTCAACCGCGTGTCTCTCGGCGTCCAGTCCTTTGATACGGCTGTCCGCCGCTCCGTCGGCCGCCTCGACGACGAGGAGACCGTCCTCCGCCGACTCGATGACGTAAGGGCTTATAACCAGGCGGTCATCGTCATCGATTTGATGTACGGCCTGCCCGGTCAGACCATGGATGTCTGGCGCCGCGACCTGCGCCTTTTGACGGAATGTGCCGCCGACGGGGCCGACTTATATCAGCTCAACGTCTTCGACGGCAGCGACTTGAATAAAGCTATTTCCGAAGGTCGATTGGAACGGGCGGCCGAAACGTCCGTCCAAGCGCAGATGTTCCACGAGGCGAAAGTCTATTTGGAACAACGGGCTTATCGGCGCCTTAATATCTGCCACTGGAGCCGGACCAACCGGGAGCGCAGCCTGTATAACGTGCTGGCCCGGTCGGGGGCCGCCATGTTTCCCTTCGGCAGCGGCGCCGGCGGTCACGTCGACGGCTACGAAACGATGCTTCACCGGGCCATTTCGCCGTATCAAATGTTTGTCCGCCAGGGGCAGAAGCCCTTCATGGCCCTCATGAAACAGTCGCCCCTGCGGCCGCTGATCGACTTCGTCCAGGTCCAAATGGAACAGGGCTATCTCGATTTGAACGGTCTCATCGCCAAGGACAGTCGCTTAGGCGATTTGAAGTGGCTTTACGACCTTTGGCAGGCGCGGGGACTGGTGACCGACAACGGCACCCTCTATATGCTCACCGAAGCCGGGCAGTTCTGGCAGGTCAACCTGACCCAGACGACGCTGGAATGCATGCAGTATCTCCTGACAGGAGAATCGGTCATGAACTTAGCTGCCGTCGCTGCTCAAGATTCAGCCAAGTCCGAGGCCATGGCGGCGGCGATGAAAAAAATGAAAGAGAAGGGCGTTCAGCCCGGCATGGAAGCCATGAAAAAGATGGCAGAAGCGATGCAGCATCTTTCACCGGAAGAACTGAGCGCTGTCATGAAGCGCATGGGTTCTATGTAACTCCCCTATAGATGGGCCGGCCCTTCACCGGTCCGAAGCGACTGCTGCCCGGAGCCACTCCCTTGCTTCGGGCGGCAGTTTTTACTTGTATTTGACAAGGTTTACGGCTATCCATTAAAATTATAATGAGAGTCAATATTATTTATAAAGGAGGCTCTAATGAATACGCTCTATCTCTATGAGGATGAGGCAACCAGAAAAATAGCCCTTATGGTCAGCCGAATGGTCGGCATGGGGGCCTGCGCGTTTTATGAATCGCCTCCGTCGTGGCAGCGTTACGGCCGGGTTGTCTTGGTCATGGGGGAAAGGGGAGACATGCTCTCGTCCCTTCCCGAATGGCGGGAGCCCCTTTCAGGGAAAGCCTTGGTTCTTTTGCTTACGGCCAAGACTGAAATCAGAGAAGGCCCGGCGGCTGTCGAAGAGGGACTGGGACGGTCTTTAGCGGCGTCCTTTTTCGTTTCTAGTGAAAATTTTCTCGAAGACACGATGGAAACGGCTCGGCGCCTCAAGGCCCTGTGGTCGGAGCCTTTTGCCGATGAAGAGGCTGTGCAGGCCATGGAAGATTTTCTGGCCCAGCATAATACGGGTGTTCTGACGACTGGAAGCAACGGCACCTTGCGGGCTACGCCCATCGAGTACGTTTTCGTCGGGCAAAAGCTCTATTTCTTCAGTGAAGGCGGAGAAAAATTCATTCATCTCTACCGAAATCCCCGGGCGGCCTTTGCCGTCTTCGATGCTTTTACCGATACGGACCACTTGGGAGGCCTTCAAATCGAAGGCTCCGTACGACTGTTAGAACCCGATGACCCGGCCTATCAAGCTGCGGCGGCCGCCAAGGGGATTTCCGAAAAACGGCTGGCAGCCATGGCCGTCGTTCTCCACGGCATCGAATTGACGCCGCAGCGGATGACCTTTGTCTGGTCCGGCTTTGCCAAACGGAAGCAGCCTTTACGCCAGACTTGGTGCATACTTTAAGGAGGTTATCATGGATTATACGACGACGATCAAGATGGTTCGCCACGACGGACCGCTGACGGTCCTGTCTTTAGAAAATGAAACGGGGACGGCCGAAATGAACAACTGGGAAGTCTACCCCGGCATTACCCTCAGCTATCTCGAAGCCCATATGGAAGAATTTTCCTGCTATGCGCCTCTGCGGCCCGACGTCTTTGCCATCAATCACTGCGAAGAAGGCCGCATCGAATGCCGATTTAAAAACGGAGAATACCTGTACATGGGCAAGGGCGACATGTCCGTCGGCCGCCGCAGCTGCAGCGATTACTGCCACATGGCTTATTTCCCGTCATCCCACTATCACGGCTTGTCGGTCCTGGTCGATGAAAAACGGGCTCAATCCGTCGTGGACCGCCTGCTGGAACAGGAGAGCTTCTCTTTGATGTCCCTGTGCGACCGCTTTTGCAGCGATTCCGATTTCGGCATTATCGTTCAGGAAAACGAGGCCATGAAGCATCTGTTTTATGAACTCTACCACGTGCCGCCGGCCATCCGCCATCGATATTTCCGCCTGAAGATTTTAGAAATTTTTCTCTTCCTCAGCACCTTTGAAGGCAAGATGCGACTGGACCGCCCGTACCTGACGCGGCGCCAAGTCGAAACCGTGAAGGCGGTCCACCAGGAATTGGTGGCTGATCTGAGCTGCCACTGCACGATAGAAGCCATGGCCGAACGCTACAACATGGCGCCGACGTCGCTGAAGCGCTGCTTCAAGGATGTCTACGGGACGACGATGTATCAGTACCAGAAAGAACTGCGCATGGCTAAAGCCATGGAACTCTTGGTGAAGACTGAAAAGAGCGTCCTCGAAGTCGCCAACTGCGTGGGCTATGAAAACAGCAGTAAATTTGCCGTGGCCTTCAAAAAAACGGCCGGCTGCCTGCCTCGGGAATACCGCAAGCAGCAGGCCTTTTCGGACCGATTGGAGGCCTGAGTTCACCGGCTGGTGAAAGCGCTCGATCAGGCGGAGGAAGACCTTGATTTGTGAAAAAAATGTCGTAATGGAGTGCTTTTTGGCTGAATGGAGTAGAATGTGACTACGAGATATGGTACCCTTTTAAACGAGAAATGTTTTCAAAATCACTAATGAAAGAGGGGACTTATCAAACGATGAGGCATAAAAGCGCTGCTTATGTAACTTGGGGCATACTGATGGCCCTGTCCCTGCCGGCCTATGCGGCAGATGCACAGGATACGGAACAAGGATTGACGACGAAGGATGTCGTCGTTACGGCGACCAGGACGGAAGCGGAGGTCAAGACCGTGCCGCAGACCGTCGAAGTCATTACCGCCGAGGACATTGAAAAATTAGGCGCCACCGACGTCTATTCGGCCCTGCGGTTGGCCGATAATATACAGATCATGAATACCAGCACCGGCTTCGGTCACCGCATTTCCATGCGCGGCATGGCCAGCAACAGTGCCCTTATCCTGATCAACGGCCAGCGGACGGCCATTGAAGATACGTCGACGACACAGAACCTGTTGGCCCTCGACCGACTGAACGTCCATACCATCGAGCGTATCGAAATCGTCCGCGGTGCCGCCTCGGCCCAGTACGGTTCCGATGCCCTGTCCGGCGTCATCAACATCATTACCAAGAAGTCGTCCGGCGAACCGTCGGTTACCATGGGCGTTGCCACGGGGACGACCAACATATCCAATTACTACCACATCGATTTAGGGAAGCAGGGCAAGTTCAGCGGCACCTTCGATATGAATTTTTCCAAGGACCGCCAGTGGACGGAACATGAGGTATCGGGCCTTCCGGTCAAGAACCTCGAAGGGCCGAAGCAGAGCTACAATTTCAGCGGTACCTATGAACTCGGCGAAAATAAGAACCTCAACCTCGACCTCGGTTACTATAAAGATAAGCTGACCGGCGACTGGAGCCATAAAGAATATAACCTCGGCGCCTGGGGCGGCATCGTTCGCCTGGCCGACGCCAAGCTGGAAACGGAACGGCGCGACGCCAGCCTGAGCCTGACCGGTAAGACCGAGAACGACGACTATATGATCCGCACCTTCTACAGCAAGCTGAATAAATTCCGCTTCCTGCCCTATACGGCCTTGGCCAAAGAATACGGAGAAACGAATAACTACAGCATCTGGGGCATTGAAGGCAAGAACAGCCATAAGATCAACGGCGACCATACCCTGACGTACGGCACGGAATACAATCGCTACAGCGTCGACGGCGTCAACTTCGGAAGCGACGGAAGCGACGGCAAGGACGTCAGCACTTACGCCGCCTACATCCAGGACGAATGGCTCATCGGCGACAAATGGGTCATCATCCCGGCCGTCCGCTACGACCATCACAGCCAGTTTGGCAGCAAGACGACGCCCCACATCGGGGCGACGTACTTCCTCAACGACAACAACCGCTTCAAGGTCAATTGGGGCGAAGGCTACAAGGCGCCGAGCGTCAGCGAACTCTACATGGACTATACCCACATGGGGGTCCTGACCTTGGGCAATCCCGACCTGAAGCCCGAAGAATCGAAGAATTGAGACATCAGCTATGAAGGGGAATGGGGCAAGACCTTCGGCAAACTGACCTACTTCCACAACGATATTGAAAACATGATATCGACGCATACCGTCGGCAGCGGCCGCAGCGGTTGGAGCCAGTATTACAACATCGACGGCACGACCAAGACCCACGGCGTCGAATTGACCTTAGGCCGCAAACTGTCCGACCGCTGGGATACGAAGGTGACCAGCAACTGGACGTCGGCCAGCAATAAATCGGCATCGGCAGAAGCATCAGCTCACGGCGTCGACGGCATTGCCGACAACATCACGACCTGGCAGCTTACCTATGACGACCATAAGAAAACGGGCTGGAATGCCACGATTTGGGAACAGTGGGTCCATAATTACTACGAAAGCGATACCCATAAAGCCTACAACTATCAAACCTTCAACTTCGTCGTCAACCGTAAATTCAATGAAAAGACCCGCCTTTTCGCCGGCATCGACAACGTCTTCAATAAAAAGATCGACGCCATCTACCTCGACGGACGCATTTGGCGCACGGGCATTGAAATTACCTTCTAATACACCGGCTTCTTCCTCGTAAGTACCGGTCAGCCAATCCCTTTTTCCCTATAGCCATGTTCCGGACGAATGCCGTTCGGGCATGGCTTTTTTTATGGAGTTAACGCGACTACTCGTTTGACAATAAAAGTCGAAAAACGTATACTAAAGAAAAGTCAAAGTACGACTGACCTTTGGAAAACCTATTTCAGGGCCAAAAACCCCGTAGGTTTGAAAATTTCCAAAATGGCTACAAATGGCGTAACCAAGCCGATAATCGCCATTGCCTGATTTTTGTTTTTCACCTGGGTCCCCGAAAAAGACGAAAAAAGCCGGAGGTTTGAAAAAATCGCCTGTGAGCCCAGTCTGGGAGCGGGTACTGAGAGACAGAGTCGGCGTACCAAAATCCCCGTAAGGGGACTGAAACGCGTACGATCCGGAAACAACCAGATATTTTCCGTGGCTTTTCGTCGGCGTACCAAAATCCCCGTAAGGGGACTGAAACGGTAGATACTGCCACCATGCGGCTTGAAGCAATTGGCGTCGGCGTACCAAAATCCCCGTAAGGGGACTGAAACAAGTCAAATCCAACATCGATTACATACCTATATTCGTGTCGGCGTACCAAAATCCCCGGATTTAACTAGACTCCTTTTAGGAAAAGGAGTTTGTGCCATAGGGGGACCGAAACAGGATTGTCTTGATATTCCGCGGCTTTCCGGGTTTATCAGTAAGAGTACCAAATCCCCGTAAGGGGACTGAAACTCCGGCAACGGCGCATAAGTGGCAGAAATCGTCATCGTCAGAGTACTAAAATCCCCGTAAGGGGACTGAAACTTTACAAACCACGCAACTTCTTCGACGGCTTTATCGGATAAGCCAGAGTACCAAAATCCCCGTAAGGGGACTGAAACGTTCAGTTGACCAAGACATGCGATCTGTGTTGTTGGCAGTCGCATTACCAAAATCCCCAGGTCTAAATTGACTCCTTTTAGAAAAAGGAGTTTGTGCCATAGGGGGACTGAAACAAGCTTTCGCCGAACAAGTTTGACCAGCTCAACCGTCGCATTACTAAAATCTCCAGATTTAATTGGACTCCTTTTAGAAAAAGGAGGTAATGCTATAGGGGGACTGAAAACTGAATCTTGCATGAGAAAAGCCGATATAGGGCATCTTTTAGGGATGTCTTGTATCGGCTTTTGTTAGGTTGTTTTATTCTGTTTGTAAGAATACTTTTGGAATGATAACTTACTTGTCTTCTAAAAACTCTAACTTTGTCTCCAAAGATATTGATCCTCATGGAAAAGACATAGCTGCTTTCGTATAAAAACGTAAAACGACCTTTAAAGGCAAATAAGATCATCGTTTGACTCTGAATAAACAGGATGTTCTGTGACTTTGTCATAGGATATCCTGTTTTCATCCTATTGTTACTGACGGATGAGTGATGATACGGACTCCTGTCGGTGTTTCTTTTCTAAAGGATGGAATGATGATATACTATTTATTATGCAGGATAATCGTTAATAATAAGGAATATTACGATGATAACGGCACTTTATTGAGATTAGAATCAAACGTTTGACTATTGAACGAATATATAGTAAGGAGTATACTTCAATGAATAAACAACAGCTGGCTGCGAAAATATGGGAATCTGCAAACCGTATGCGGTCGAAAATCGAACCTAATGAATATAAAGACTATATCCTTGGCTTTATCTTTTATAAATATTTGTCTGATAAGGAAGAGCAGTGGCTTCTGTCCCAAGAATATACGAAGGAAGATATTATAAATTATGTAAATGAAGAGGATTTCGAAACGGTTCGTACTGTTCAGAAAAATCTCGGGTACTTTATCTCCTATAAAGATCTCTTTTCAACTTGGATTCACTTAGGTTCTGATTTTTCTGTAGACAATGTGCGTACCGCATTATCTTCCTTTACTCGTCTCATTTCTCCTTCTCATAAAAAAGTATTTGAAGGGATTTTTAATACCCTCGAGACGGGACTTTCCAAGCTGGGTGAAAACACTAAGTCCCAAACCAAATCTGTTCGTGATCTGGCGCATCTCATTGATGAAATCCCTATGCAGAAAAAACAGGATTATGATGTATTGGGCTTCATTTATGAATATTTGATCTCAAACTTTGCCGCCAATGCCGGAAAGAAGGCAGGGGAATTTTATACACCCCATGAAGTTTCTCTCCTCATGTCTGAAATTGTGGCCAATCAACTGAGAGGCAGAGAAAACATCAAGATTTATGATCCGACGAGTGGCTCCGGCAGTCTTCTTATCAACATAGGCCAGACGACGGCAAAATATATGGAAGATAAAAATCGTATTCGCTATTATGCACAGGAACTAAAGTCCAATACTTACAATCTGACCCGGATGAATCTTGTTATGCGCGGTATCTTGCCGGATAATATCGTGACTCGCAATGGAGATACCCTGGAAGATGACTGGCCGTATTTTGAAGACTCCGATCCGGTCGGGACGTATGATCCACTCTATGTGGATGCTGTCGTTTCTAATCCGCCCTATTCTCAACGCTGGGATTCGTCTGGAAGAGAAAATGATTTACGCTATTCCAGGTACGGCCTTGCGCCTAAGTCTAAAGCTGATTATGCATTTTTACTGCATGATCTCTATCACTTGCGGCCTGATGGTATTATGGCAATCGTCTTGCCTCATGGGGTTCTGTTCCGTGGCGGTGAAGAAGGACAAATTCGTAAGAACCTTATTGAACAGAATAATATTGATGCGATTATCGGACTTCCGGCGAATATCTTTTTCGGTACAGGGATTCCAACCATTATTATGATATTGCGGCAAAAAAGAGAAAATACAGATGTCCTTGTAATCGACGCCTCTAAGGGATTTACAAAGGAGGGAAAAAATAATAGATTGAGGCCTTCTGATATTCGCCGTGTCGTGGATACAGTGAAAGGACGGCTGAGTATAGAAAAATATCCCGCTTGGTCAGCCGTGATGAAATTAGGGCCAATGACTATAATTTGAATATTCCGCGTTACGTGGATTCTTCGGAAGAGACGGGAAGTTATGATATTTACGCTTCCATGTTTGGCGGGATTCCTGTGAGTGAACTTGCTGTCCTAGATTCTTATTGGGAGGTTTTTCCATCTCTTAAAGAAAATCTCTTTACCGGCGATGATGAATATGTTTCTGTGAAGAATGAGGACATTAAAACAACGATTCGGAATAATCTTGATGTTCAGAATTTTCTGGGACGTTTTCACAGTCGATTTGCTGATTTCGGGGAATATTTGGATAAAAATCTGATTGATCAGTCTTTGTCGCTCTCTATCCCTAAAATGGAGGAACAAATTGCTTCAGATCTTTTTGATCATTTTTCGGGTATTCCGATTTTAGACCCTTACCAGGCGTATGAAAGTTTTGAAGAAAAGTATAGCATCATCTCTGGAGACTTAGAGCTCGTTCAGTCAGAAGGAATAGATACTTTTAAAAAAGTTGATCCCAACATGGTTGTAAAGAAACAAAAAGGGAAAGAAGTTGAGGTTCAAGAGGGGTGGAAAGGGCATGCATTTGAATTCGAGTTGGTCCAAGAATTTTACCTTTCTGAGCAATTGAATGCATTGTCGAAAAAACGCGATGAGCTCGCTGAAATTCCCCATGCTTATGAAGAACTGATTGAGACTTTGAGTGAAGACGATAAAAACACTATTAGCGATGCTTTGAATGAATCAAATGATGAGTTTGTATTCAAGAATATAAAAGGTGTCATAAAAGTACTCAAGGAAGATGAAGCGGACAACAAGGTATTGATTCAAATTCTTAAGAGTGCTCAAAGTTTGAATGACAAGGAAAAAAGTCTAAAAAAACAAATCAAAGAAGAAGAAACTTCGTTGCATCTTTTGACAAAAGAGACGATTGAAAACTTTTCTGATGAAGATGTACGGCAGCTTCTTCATAAAAAATGGGTTACCCCGATTGTAAATAACATCGCCGCTCTTGCTGATGCCATGATTGACGATTTTACGAAACGAGTGGAATTACTGGCACAAAAATATTCTGTCACTATGAAGGATATTGAAGACGATATTAGACGTACGGAGAAATTACTATCTTCTATGCTATCGGATCTGACCGGGTCTGATGCCGATATGGCGGGAATCCGAGAATTACAAAAATTGATAGGTGGTGAAACTGATGAATAAGACGAAAAAACCACGCATTCGCTTTAAAGGCTTCACTGATGATTGGGAACAGCGTAAGTTAGGAGACATTGCCACATTTATAAACGGGAGAGCGTATTCTCAAACTGAATTATTAGATGAAGGAAAATATAGAGTTTTGCGTGTAGGGAATTTCTATACAAATGACTCGTGGTACTATTCTAATATTGAACTTCCAGAAAGATATTATGCAAATGACGGAGATTTATTATATACATGGTCTGCTACTTTTGGCCCTCATATTTGGCACGGGGAAAAAGTCATTTATCATTACCATATTTGGAAAATTGAGTTAGCTAATACGGGTAAGAAACATTTTATGGTTCAATTACTTGATAGGGATAAAGAGGCGTTATTGGCAGGGCATAATGGCTCAACAATGATTCATATTACAAAGTCAGGGATGGAGCAAAAACATGTAATGATTCCAGTCGATGCCACGGAACAAGATAAAATAGGTGTGTTTTTCACGTATTTAGATAAAACCATTACCCTTCATCAGCGTAAGTGTGAAAAGTTGAAAATTATTAAAAAATCGATGATTGAAAATTGTTTTCCGAAAAATGGACAAAAAGTGCCGAAAATTCGATTTTCTGGTTTTACGGGCGATTGGGAACAGCGTAAGTTGGGTCACATAGTTGGACGAGTTACAAGAAAAAATAAAGACCTTGTATCTAATCTACCACTGACAATATCGGCTCAATATGGATTAATCGATCAGAATGAATTTTTTGACAAACGTATTGCGAGTAAAGATGTCAGTAATTATTATCTTATTCATAAAGGTGAATTTGCTTACAATAAAAGCACATCTACTGATGCGCCTTGGGGAGCAATTAAACGCCTTGATCGATATGAGAATGGGGTTTTATCGACACTATATATTATTTTTAGAATTCTTGATGAAAACCAGGTGGATTCAGATTATCTTGCTTCTTATTATAATACTGCTTTATGGTATAAAAGTATTCGGATGATTGCAGCAGAAGGAGCAAGAAATCATGGATTGCTGAATATTGCTCCGGATGATTTTTTTGAAACAACTTTAATGATACCTAGGGATATAGCTGAACAGAAGAAAATCGGAGCTTATCTAAAAAATCTTGACGATCTCATTACCCTTCATCAACGAAAGCTGAATTTATGGAAATTTTGTAAGAATAGGAGTAAAGTTATGGATGATTTTGATAAAGAAGTAGATTTTGAAGCGGCCTTGATTACTGCATTGCAGCGTTACGGTTGGGGACAGGATGTCATTAAGTATCCGACAGAAAAAGAATTGATTCAAAACTGGGCGAATATTCTTTTTGAAAACAATCGGAGTATCGACCGCTTGGGTGATTTTCCTCTTGTTCAAGAAGAAATCGATGATCTTCTGGAACAAATCAATCGTCTTCGGACTCCTTTGGCTTTAAACGGCTTCATCAATGGGAAAACTGTATCCATAACTCGAAAAAACCCTAAAGATACCTTGCACTATGGCAAAGAAGTAAGCTTGAAAATCTATGACCGCATGGAAATTGCCGCCGGACAAAGTCGCTACCAGATCGTTCAACAACCTCGATTTGCCCGTCACGAAAAAGTATTGCAAGACCGACGCGGTGACTTGATGTTACTGATTAACGGCATGCCTGTTTTTCATATCGAACTGAAGAAGTCCGGTGTTCCCGTAATTGAAGCGGCCAATCAAATTGAAAAATACGCTCATGAAGGGCTTTTTACTGGCTTTTTCTCTCTTATCCAGATTTTTGTGGCAATGAATCCGACCGAGACTTTGTATTTTTCGAATCCGGGCCCCGATGGACGGTTCAATCCAGATTTTTATTTCCACTGCGCAGATTTGAATAATGATCCTATCAACGATTGGAAGCGTGTTGCCGAGCTGCTTTTGTCAATTCCCATGGCTCATCAGTTAGTCGGGTTCTATACCGTTGCAGATGATGCTGACGGGGTTTTGAAAGTCATGCGGAGCTACCAATATTATGCTGCCAATAGGATTTCTGACCGTGTGGCTAAACATGACTGGGAAGAAGGAAATCAGCTTGGGGGTTATATTTGGCATACAACGGGATCTGGCAAGACGATGACTTCCTTTAAATCAGCTCAGCTTATCGCAGCTTCGAAAGATGCGGATAAAGTCGTATTCTTGATGGATCGGATTGAACTTGGTACACAGTCGCTCAAGGAATATCGGGCTTTTGCCGATAATGCCGATGACGTGCAGGAAACAGAAGATACGGTCACTCTGATAAGCAAGATGAAAAGCAATGATCCTAAAAATACCTTGATTGTTTCTTCCATTCAGAAGATGAGCAATATCAAAGACGATGCAGAAGTTAGCATGAAGGCAAAAGACCTTGAGGCCATGAAATCTAAACGTCTCGTATTTATTATTGATGAATGTCATCGTTCTACCTTTGGCGAAATGCTTTCCACTATTAAGGCGACATTCCCCCATGCGCTCTTTTTCGGATTTACGGGAACGCCTGTATTCCGTGAAAATGAAAAAGTTATGACGACGACGGCTGATATTTTTGGTGATGAATTGCATCGCTATAGTATTGCAGATGGTATTCGTGATAAAAATGTTCTCGGCTTCGACCCCACGATGGTAATGGTCTATAAAGACAACGAGTTGCGAAAGAAAGTTGCCTTGCAGGAATCCGGGGCAAGTTCTGAGGAAGAGGCTGTAACGAATCCAAGTATGAGCAAGAAGTACTATCATTTCATGTCGCCATCTGAAGTGCCCATGGCAGGACAACGCCAGGAGGACGGAAAATACCTGAAGGGGATAGAAGACTATGTAGGAGATGAAGCCTGGCAGACCGATGAATATGAATGGGCGATAGTCGATAATATCGCCGAAAACTGGTTGACCCTGTCAAGAAATCATAAATTTCATGCTTTATTTGCTACCAGCAGCATTCCGGAAGCTGTCCGTTACTATCGTAAATTCAGGGAAAAATATCCCAAACTGAAAGTAACCGGGCTTTTTGATCCGACGATTGATAATCAAGGTGGAAAACGTTCGCTTGATAAAGAAGACGGACTAAAAGCGATGCTCGAAGATTATAATAAAACCTTCGGCCAGTGCTTCGATATCGGCGGATACGCTAAGTTTAAAAAAGATGTATCGGCAAGATTGGCCCACAAGAAGCCCTATGAACGAGTCGAACCTGAAATGCAGTTGGACTTGCTGATTGTCGTCAATCAAATGCTGACCGGCTTCGATTCTAAGTGGATTAACGTCCTTTATTTGGATAAGGTTTTGGTTTATCAGAATTTAATCCAGGCATTTTCGCGTACTAACCGGCTTTTTAACATCAATGAAAAACCGTTTGGTTCCATTCGTTATTACCGAATGCCTCATACGATGAAGCGGAATATTGAAGACGCTGTGCAGCTCTATTCCGGCGATCGTCCCCAAGGTCTTTTTGCGGACCATCTGCCTGATAATGTTCGCCATATGAATGTAACTTTTGCCGATATGGTAGATATTTTTAAAAATGCCGATGTCCCGGCTATGGATAGATTACCGGAAGATCTTCCTTCAAAAGCAAAATTTGCCAAACTTTTCCGTGAATTTTCTACCTATTTGCAGGCGGCAAGAATTCAGGGCTTTACTTGGGATAAGACTGAATATTCTTCTATCATTGATGCAGAAGATACGAGCAAGGAAGAAATCATTCATCTGCTGCCGACGGAAGAACAGTATAATATCCTCCTTCAGCGGTACAAAGAATTGCGCAAACCTGATGATGGAAATAGAGGGGATGATGATGACATTACCTTCCCCATCGATCCTTATCTCACCGAACAGAACACGGGGGTTATTGACAACGACTATATGAACTCTCGTTTTGAAAAGTGGAGAAAACAACTGAGCGATCCCAATGCGGATCCGGCTGCTGTAGAAGCGACGCTGACGGAACTCCACAAATCGTTTGCCTTCCTCTCACAGGAAGAACAAAAGTATGCTAACCTCTTTCTTCACGATGTACAGACCGGGGATGTTTGCTTTACGGAAGGCAAGACTTTCAGAGATTATATTGTAGAGTACGCTAGCAATGCAAAGAGACGGCAAGAACGGAGACTTTCTGACTCCCTTGGCTGTTCTGAGGAGCTCCTGCAAAAAATGATGGATGCTCATGTAACAAAAGATAATTTGAATGAATACGGGCGGTTTGATGAATTGAAAGCGACGGTAGTAAGAGAAAAGGCCCAAAAGTATTTCACGAAAGTCGATGGGAAAAGCTTACCTCCATTCCGCGTGAATAACCGCGTGGATGAACTGCTCACTAAGTTTATCCTCGAAGGCGGGATTGACATTCCGGATCCGGATGAAGAAGAAAAATCGTAAATAATTAATGGCCTCCAATCCTTCATCGGCGTAGGGAGGAGGCACTTATGGCAATTGAAAACAGATCAACGGATTATTTGAAGGATTATTACCGAAACTGGATTGCTGTGTATAAGGAAGGCGCTATTCGCAGTGTGACCCTTTCTAAGTACCGTATGAGCCTTTCTTGGCTGGAGCGTCTGGCTCCGAATCTTAGACTTTGCGATGTGACGCGGGTGGCCTATCAGCAAATCATTAACGAATATGCCAAGGAACATGAACGTCAGACAACCATGGATTTTCATCATCAGTTAAAAGGGTCAATCCTTGATGCTGTTGATGAAGGTCTTATCCCTCGCGATCCGACCAGAAAAGTTATTATCAAAGGAAAAGCCCAGTCCCAAAAGAAAATCAAATATTTGAATCAGTTTGAACTTCATACGTTATTGAAAAGCCTGAATCTCGGGAATGAGGTTAATTGGGACTGGTTTATCCTTTTGGTTGCCAAGACGGGAATGCGTTTTTCAGAAGCCCTTGCAATCACTCCGGCTGACTTTGACTTTGCCCATCAGACACTTTCTGTCAGCAAAACATGGGATTATAAAAATGGGGGAGGTTTTTCGCCGACAAAGAATAAGTCTTCTGTCCGAAAAATTCAAATTGATTGGCAAGTAATTATGCAATTTGCTTTTCTTGTTAAAGATATGCCGCCGGATAAACCGATTTTTATCACCAAGAAAAAGGTATATAATTCTACTGTAAATGATATCCTGGAACGTTGCTGTAAGAAACTTGAAATTCCTGTAATTTCTGTTCATGGACTTCGTCATACCCATGCATCTATTCTGCTTTTTGCCGGGGTTTCCATTGCAAGTGTGGCACGGCGGCTCGGGCATGCCAGTATGACGACTACACAGAAAACATATCTGCATATTATACAGGAACTTGAAAATCAGGATATAGATCTTATTATGCGATCATTGTCTAATCTTATGTAACTAGTAAATGAGACTGCGCCGATGGAGGATTTTTACACAAAAATCGACATGCGGCCTCAGTTAGAAGCAAGTCGATCTAAAAATATAATTTAAGGAGTGATTGTTCAATGCGCGGCCTAAAAATATATTTAGCGGATGGTACTTATGAGGGCACCGTTACGATGAGCAGCGATTCATCGAAAATATCCGTAATTAAAGTCAAAAAAGAAAATATAAAGGACTATGAAAATGAATTAAATGGGCCGGGTATTTATTTGCTCCTTGTTGCATCCGAGGCGGTATATGTTGGACAGACGGGATTGGATACGATTCAAAGAAGAATTTTGAATACGCATTCAGGCGACATCGATTCATCGTGGCATACTGTTTTAGGGTGCAAGTTTGCCGATCCGAATATCAGTAGTAATGAGCTGCAATTCATTGAAAATGCCATGTGTGAATATGCACATAATCACTTTAGAAAATGTCTGACTACTAGTCCTAAAAAGATGAATTGTACGCGGTCGTTTAGAAAACGACATTATCATCTTAACGGAGGGCAGATACATACTTGTGAAAATTATATTCAAGATATCGAATTTTACCTGGATATATTTCCCAATGGGATTTTTGGCTATACGCACAGTAAATCAGATATAGAAATTCTTCATCTTGCAAGTAGACAGGTCGCGGCAACGGCTTATATTGCGGGGAATCGCTTTGTCGTGTGCAAGGGCTCCAGTTTCAGTGCAGTAGAACGCCCGTCGTGCCCTAATTCTATCCATAACCGTCGAAGAATGTTGATCGCTGAGAACAAAATTAAAAACGGATGCTTCGTCGAGAATGTAGCTTTCGACAGCCCTTCTACGGCTGCTGCCTGTATTATTGGCGGAAGTGCAAATGGTCGAATTATGTGGTTGTATCCAGATGGCCAGAGCATTAAGGACAAGGAATCTCATGAATCTTGAGGTAGGTACTATACGCGATAGTCTTTTAGTACAAAGAGCAGTTAAGGATGGATAAGGTCGTCAAAAGATTTAGGTTGAACCTATCCTGTAGGTAAGTTGAAATAAAAGATATGCTTAAAAGATTCAGACATTGCAGGCCAGTTTCTTTGCAATGTCTGAATCTTTATTTACTATGTGACTGACCTTCAAAATAAAAATAATCAAAAGGACTTGCCAAGACATCGAGGATGCGTTATAATAATAAAGTCGCATGACAAATTCATATTGAGGGCGGTTAGCTCAGTTGGTTAGAGTATCTCGTTGACATCGAGGGGGTCGATGGTTCGAATCCATTACCGCCCACCACAGCAAACATATCCGAATGTGGCAGGAATGCCGATTCGGATATGTTTATTTTTTTGCCCTAATTACGGCGTATCTGTAACGACGTGCGGCGTAGGGCGCTAGCTATTTGTTTAAGATACAGCCGGTTCTTTTCTTGATTATACCCGATTGAATAGGGTATGATGGGGATAGAGGTGATTGATATGAGTGAAGCTTTTGATATCTTGTCCGGGGCATTAGAAGAAGCTATAGCTGATACTCGAACTAAAGCGTTGCCGCGGCGTACTCGAAGGATTGTGATTGAACCGTTGGCATCGTATTCTTCTCAGGACATTAAGGCGATTCGGCAAGGCATGGGGTATACGCAGGCGTTATTTGCCGAGTTCTTTGGCGTATCTTTAAAGACGGTGGAAGCTTGGGAGTCGGGCAGGAATAAGCCGTCCGGTCCGTCGCGTCGATTGCTGGCTTTAATTGCCAATAAGAAAATCTCTATTTGAAGGATGTTCAGATAGTTCTATTATCTCGATTGCGCCGGGCGAAGATGAATGTCTATTCCTAAATGATATTGGTAAAATTTTCACAAATAGTGTATTCTGTAGTTGTAACCGGGATTGGACGGAATCCGTGGGATCCGTACCGCTAAGGTCTCGGCTGCACATATTTTTAATTTCATAGCATGTCGCTTGGATCGAAAGACTGGGACGAAATTTGTAGACGTAGGCTTTTTGTGCGCATTCCCGGGTGGAATGCGCTTTTTTTGAGGGAGTACATCATGCGTTTAGGGATTATCGGTGCCGGCAGAGTCGGCACTTCTTTTGTTTTAGCCATGCCTTCGGCCGTTGAAGGTATTCTTTGTTCCACAAAAGAACATACGACGCAGCGGGCGCAGTCCCTTCAGGTCAAGGCCTATTCCGACGGGGCCGATCTTCTTCGGCACTGTGATGTCCTGCTGCTGACGGTACGTGACGATGTGATCGGGAGCGTTGCCGGGGCGCTGGCAGAGGCTCTTTCCGGGGATGACGGGGCTTGTGATACGGTTATCCTTCACTGCAGCGGGGCCATGGATTTGTCTTCTCTTGAGCCGTTGTCGGCCTTGGGATTTTCTGTAGGCAGCCTTCATCCGCTGCAGAGCTTTGCCGCACCGTCGGGAGATTTGCTACGCCATATTTATATGGCTGTCGACGGCGATGACCGGGCTAAGGAAGCGGCCCTTTCGCTGGTGACGTCTCTTGACAGCAAGCCTCTTTTTGTGCCGCCGGAAGAACGGGTCCTCTACCACGCCGCTGCTTGTTTTTGCTCCAATTACGTCGTGACGGCTGTCGCGCTCGGGCAGCGGCTCATGCGGCGCTGGACGGAGACGGACAAGGAGGCTGCACAGTCGCTGATGCCTCTCCTTAAGGGGACGGTAGGAAACCTCGAAGGCACCGATCGCTGGCAGAAGGCCTTGACCGGGCCTGTTTCTCGCGGCGATACGGGGACGGTGGCCAAACACCTGGAAGTCATGCCGGCCGATTTGGTGGGGCCTTATTGTGCCTTTAGCCGGGCCGCGGGAGAACTCTCTTTAGAAAACGGAACGATTACGGAAAACCAGTATGAAGTACTGAAAGAAATCCTTGCGATGGCGGAAGGAGTTCACAATGAATAAGAAAGTAACGAATCTGACCATCAAGAAAATGAAAGGGGAAGGGACGCCCATTTCCATGATTACGGCTTATGACTATGTCATGGCGCAGAACGTCGACGAAGCCGGGATCGACATGATCCTCGTCGGTGATTCTTTGGGCAACGTCGTCATGGGTCATACGTCGCCCCTGCCGGTCACCATGGATGATATGGTCCATCATACGGCAGCTGTCGTCCGCGGGACGAAGCGGGCTTTGGTCGTCGCCGACATGCCTTTCATGAGCTATCAGGAAAGTGTCTGCCAGGCCCTTCACAATGCCGGACGGTTGATGAAGGAAACGGGCTGTGATGCCGTAAAATTAGAAGGCGGCGCCAGTGTCTGTGAAGCTGTCAAAGCCATGACGACGGCAGGCATTCCCGTCGTCGGCCATATCGGCCTTACGCCGCAGTCGGTCCATCAGCTCGGCGGCTACCGCGTGCAGGGGAAAAATGCCGAAACGGCGAAACGCTTAATTCAGGAAGCCTTGGCCCTAGAAGAAGCCGGTGCCTTTGCCATCGTCTTGGAATGCGTACCGACGGATATTGCAGCGGAAATTACGAAGGCCTTGAAACAGGCGGCCACTATCGGGATCGGTGCCGGCAATGTCTGCGACGGTCAGGTCTTGGTTTGCACGGACCTCCTCGGCATGAGCGGCGGTTTCCGTCCGAAGTTCGTCAAGACCTATGCCGACCTCCATCAGACCATCGTCGATGCCGTCGGTCAGTACATCAAAGACGTACAGGATCGGAGTTTCCCCAATGAGGAATATAGTTTTGCTGTCGATCCGGAAGTCGTCAAAGCCATGAAGGAGTAGTCGATTTTACAATTGCTGAGAAAGCCTTGTCTTTTCTGACAGGGCTTTTTTTGCGTTTTGGAGATGGGGGAGAGGCCCTTGCGATACTTGCATAAAGCGGCTTTGGGCCGTTGATTGCGATTGACTTGCGTATGTAATCATTGTACAATTAATTGAAGAAACGGAAGCGAATAACTGAGGTCGTTTGTCCGAACGCACGCGTACCGCCTGCCCGATGAAAGGGGAGTACTGCGGCGTTTTTTTCTTAATCGACCTGTATATTATTAGGAGGCTATGCGTTCATGAGGCATGATCTACGCGACGTCTGTATGCAGATACGGCGGGATACCGTGCGGTCTATTTACCGTGCCGGGTCGGGCCACCCGGGCAGCTCTTTATCGGCTGTCGAAATTATGGCCACGCTCTATTTTACCGATATATTTACGTGTTTTCCCGACAGGCCTCATGCGCCGGAACGGGATCGTTTCGTCTTGTCGAAGGGCCATGCGGCGCCGGCTTTTTACAGCACCCTGGCCCATAAGGGCTATTTCCCCTTGGAATGGCTCGATACGCTGCGGACCGTAGGAAGTCCCCTTCAGGGCCATCCTAACCTGCAGAAGCTGCCCTGTCTCGACTGTGCCGTCGGTTCTTTGGGGCAGGGCCTGTCCATTGCCAACGGCATGGCTTTGGGCTTGAAGCGAAAGGGGCAGATGCAGCAGGTATTCTGTCTCATCGGCGACGGTGAGCAGCAGGAGGGACAGGTCTGGGAAGCGGCGGCCTTTGCCGGTCAGCACCATTTGGACAACGTCTGTCTCATCGTCGACTGCAACGGCTTGCAGCTCGTCGATTCCATGGCCGGCATCAAGGATATGGAGCCCATGGATGCCAAGTGGGACAGCTTCGGCTGGCATGTCCTGCGCGTCGACGGCCACGATACGGACGCCCTCTATGATGCCTACGGGGAGGCCAAGGCCCGCACGGATAAACCGACGGTCATCCTGGCCAAGACGGTCAAGGGCAAGGGTGTTTCTTATATGGAAAACCAGGCCGAATGGCACGGGGCTGCGCCCGATGAAGCCCAGTACGAGCAGGCTATGAAAGAATTGGAGGTGCGGTCATGAACCGAGTACCGATGCGTGACGGCTATGGCAAGGCCCTCTTAGAATTATGCCGCCTTCACGATGACGTCATGGTCCTCGACGCCGACGTGGCCAAGTCGACGCGGACCGAATGGATTCGCAAGGAATTCCCGGATAAATACATCAATGTCGGCATTTCGGAACAAGATCTCGTCGGCACGGCAGCCGGCCTGTCTTTGACGGGCTTCGTCCCCTTTGTGTCGACGTACGGCGTCTTTTTGACGGGCCGCGGCTGGGGACAGATCCGCAACACGGTCTGCTATAATAAATTAAACGTCAAGCTCGGCGGCGCTCACGCCGGCATTTCCGTCGGTCCCGACGGAGCGACCCATCAGGCTCTCGAGGATATCGCTCTCATGCGGACCATTCCCAACATGACGGTCATCACGCCCTGCGACTGGTGGGAAACGTACAAGGCGACCCTGGCCGTCTATGACATTCAGGGGCCGTCGTACGTCCGCTTCGGCCGCAATCCGGCACCGGTCATTACGTCGGAAGACACGCCTTTTGACCTCTATAAGGCGGCTGTTTTCCGCGACGGAACCGATGTGACCCTCTTTGCCAACGGCCTCATGGTCCATGAAGCCTTGGTGGCGGCAGAAGCCCTTGAAAAGGAAGGGATTTCGGCCCGCGTCGTAAACGTCCGCATCGTAAAACCCCTCGACGTCGATACGATCTGTACCTGTGCGGCTGAAACGGGGGCGGCCGTCGTCTGCGAGGAACATCAGATCATGGGAGGCCTGGGCGGTGCCATCTGCGAAGCCTTGGCCCAGCATCATCCTATTCCCGTCGAACTGGTCGGCATTCAGGACCGCTTCGGCGAATCGGGGAAGCCCGATGATTTATTGAAGGCCTATCATTTATCGGCCGAAGACGTCATCGCCGCTGCCCGTAAGGTTATGAAAAGAAAATAATGACCAAGCTGC
>ENA-OPSD01000460-OPSD01000460.1-human-gut-metagenome-genome-assembly--contig:-NODE-460-length-39037-cov-8.779437_pt1 | contig 39037 bp, 24 predicted proteins | sample MGYA00241453_ERZ501898 | MGnify/ENA primary metagenome ERZ501898 (study PRJEB25962, sample SAMEA2042226) | human gut metagenome | biome: human gut; feature: human-associated habitat; material: faeces... | reverse complement strand
AGCTGGCCGACTACGGCGCACACATCGGCAGCGACATCCGCTTTATGGGCGTGCCCAAGACCATCGACAACGACCTGATGGTCACCGACCACACCCCCGGCTACGGCTCTGCTGCCAAGTACATCGGCGTGGTGATGAAGGAGATCATCCGCGATGCCACCGTGTACGGCACCAAGTACGTCACCGTGGTGGAGATCATGGGCCGCAACGCCGGCTGGCTGACCGCTGCCGCCGCTCTGGCAAAGAGTGACGACTGCGAGGGTGTGGACATGATCTGCCTGCCCGAAGTGCCCTTCAATGTGGAACACTTCATTGAGAAGGTGCGCGTGATGCAGGAGAAGAAGCCCAGCATCGTGATCGCCGTTTCCGAAGGCGTGAAGCTGGAAGATGGCCGCTACGTCTGTGAGCTGGCCGACGATGTGCACGCAGTGGACGCTTTCGGCCATAAGGCCCTGACCGGCACCGCACGGTATCTGGCAAATGTGGTGGCCCGCAATCTGGACACAAAGACCCGCTGCATCGAGCTTTCCACCCTGCAGCGCTGCGCAGGCCATCTGACCAGCCGCACCGACATCACCGAAGCCTATCAGGTGGGCGGTGCTGCCGCCAAGGCGGCCTTTGAGGGCGTTACCGGCCAGATGGTGGCCCTGAAGCGCATCTCCAACAGCCCGTACCAATGCACCACTGAGCTGCACCCCATCAGCGAGGTGGCAAACCTCGAAAAGAAGGTGCCGCTGAGCTGGATGAACGCCAACCACACCCAGATGACCGATGAGTTCCTGGCTTATGCCCGCCCGCTGATCCAGGCCGAGCTGACCCCGCTGTACATTGCCGGTCTGCCCCACCACATCTACATGAAGAATCAGAAGTGATCTCTCCCGCGTTGTTTTTTCTCAAGGCATGATGAAAGCCCGTCCGAGTTTTACGCCCGGACGGGCTTTTTGCATTTCGGTATTTTCCGCTTTAGAACATCAGACCGCTGCGCCGACTTTGGGTGCGCCGCCTGCGATTTCCTCTGCCGTCAGAGGCTTTGCCTCCACCGGGGCATTCAGGCGCTCCTTGGCCACTGCCAGCATCAGCTTGATGCGGTTTTCCTGATTGACCTTGGTGGCACTGGGGTCGTAATCGATGGGGGTGATGTTGGCACTGGGGTACAGGGCGCGGATCTTGTTCACCATGCCCTTGCCCACGATGTGGTTGGGCAGGCAGCCGAAGGGCTGGGCACACACGATGTTGCCGTAGCCGCCCTGCACCAGCTCGATCATCTCGGCAGTCAGCAGCCAGCCCTCGCCCATCTTGGCACCCAGCGAAATGATGCCCTTGGGCTTTTCCACCAGCTCCTTGAAGGGGCCGGGGGCGTAGAAGCCTGCGTCGGCCTCAGCCTTGAGCATGGCGCGCTCGATGCCGTCCAGCCAGTTCAGGAACTGGTCAATGCCGATCTTCACAGCCAGCTTGCCGCCGTACAGCACATGATCCTCGCCCATGTTGAAGGCGCAGTACTGCACAAAGCCCATCAGGCCCGGGAAGTTCACCTCGCAGTCCTGACTTTCCAGGAACTTCTGCAGGTCGTTGTTGCCCAGCGGGCTGTACTTGACGTAAATTTCGCCAACCACGCCCACCTTGACCTTGGGCACCCGGGTAACGGGGATGGCAGCAAAGTCCTTTGCGATGAGGGGGAAGGTGTGCTTCATCTCCTTGGAGGTGTAGCCCTTGCCCGCCAGCAGCACGCGGCCCAAGCGTTCCACCCACAGGTCTACCATCTTATCGGCAGCCCCCTTCTCGTTCTCGTAAGGTGCCACCTGATTGCGCAAAGCGCACAGCATATCGCCGTAGAAGATGCAGGCCAGCGCACGGCGGGCCAGCGGCAGGGTCATCTGGAAGCCGCTGTCCTTTTCCAGACCCGAGAAGTTCAGGCTGGCCACCGGGATCTGCGGATAGCCCGCCTTGACCAGTGCCTTGCGCAGCAGATGAATGTAGTTGGAGGCGCGGCAGCCGCCGCCGGTCTGGGTGATGAGCAGGGCGGTGTGGTCCAGATCATACTTGCCGCTGTTCAGTGCGTCCAGAAACTGACCGATGACCAGCAGGGCCGGATAGCAGGTGTCGTTGTGGACGTATTTCAGGCCCAGCTGTGCCACGGCACTGCCGCAGTTGCCCAGGATCTCGCACTTGTAGCCGTCGTAACGCAGGGCGTACTCCAGCAGGCGGAACTGGGTAATGGCCATGTTGGGGATGAGGATGGTATGGGTCTTCTTCATCTCCGGAGTAAATTTGGGATAATTGTATTCCATAGGTTCCTCCTATGTTGCTTTCTTAAAAAGCTTTTTGCTCTATCTCTATTTTATTCTGCCTTTTCTGCGGCCACCTCGTCGCGCTCATCCAGAGCGGCGAACAGACTGCGCAGGCGGATGTTCACGGCACCCAGATTGGTGATCTCGTCGATCTTGAGCTGGGTGTAGAGCTTGCCGCCCTCCTGCAGAATTTCGCGGGTCTCGTCGGTGGTGATGGCATCCACGCCGCAGCCAAAGGACACCAGCTGCACCAGATCCATATCCTTCTGGGTGGTGCAGTACTTGGCGGCGGCATACAGGCGGCTGTGGTAGGTCCACTGGTTCAGTACACTGGTGGGGAACTTCTGCACCCGGTTGGAAATGCTGTCCTCGGTAACAACGGCAGCACCGTGGCGGGTGATGAGGCGGTCGATGCCGTGGTTCACCTCGGGGTCCACATGGTAGGGGCGGCCTGCCAGCACGATGATGCGCTTGCCCTGACGGCGTGCTTCATCGATAATCTCGCTGCCCTTCACGCGGATCTTTGCCATGTGGGACTCGTATTCCGCATAGGCGGCATCCGCTGCGGCCTGCACCTCTTTTTCAGAGATGCCGCCAAAGTACTTGGGCAGGATGTTCTTTGCCATCTTGTGCACAAAGTCCTTAGGGCGGTGGATGCCCACATAGTCATAGATGAACTTGGTGCCCTCCAGCTCCGGGCAGTTGCCTGCCAGAACCTCGGGGTAGTAGGCCACCACCGGGCAGTTATAATGGTTGTCGCCAAGGCCCTCGTCCACATTGTAGGTCAGGCAGGGATAGAAAATGGCGTCCAGCTGCATCTGGCTCAGCGCCTTGATGTGGCCGTGGCTCAGCTTTGCCGGGAAGCAGGCGGTATCGCTGGGGATAGTAGCCTGACCGGCGAGGTACAGGCCGCGGCTGGACACCGGGCTGGTGTGCACGGCAAAGCCAAGCTTTGTCCAGAAGGCCCACCAGAAGGGCAGCAGCTCGTAGAAGCCCAGACACAGCGGGATGCCGATGGAGCCGCGCTTGCCGGCCACCGGCTTATACTCGGCCAGCAGCTGCTGCTTGTAGGCGTAGAGGTTCAGGCTGTCGTCGGCGCTCTTGCCGGTCACAGGCTTGTCGCAGCGGTTGCCGGAGATGTACTTGCGGCCATCCGCAAAGGTGTTGACGGTGAGCTGGCAGTGGTTGCCGCAGCCGCCGCACTTGACGCTGACCACCTTCTGTGCAAAGGCTTCCAGCTCCTGCTCGTTCATCATGGCAGAAGCAGTCTTGTGGGCCTTCTGGCTCTGGCGCAGGCCGAACAGAGCCGCACCGTAAGCGCCCATCAAGCCGGCAATGTCCGGGCGGATGACCTCCACGCCCATCTCCTTTTCAAAGGCGCGCAGCACGGCTTCATTATAGAAGGTACCGCCCTGCACCACGATCTTGCGGCCCAGCTCTTCCGGGCTGGAAGCGCGGATGACCTTGTACAGTGCGTTCTTGACCACGCTGATGGACAGGCCTGCCGAGATGTTCTCGATGCTGGCGCCGTCCTTCTGGGCCTGCTTGACCGAGCTGTTCATGAACACGGTGCAGCGGCTGCCCAGATCCACCGGGCGGTCTGCGAACAGGCCAAGGCTTGCAAATTTCTTCACATCGTAGCCCAGTGCCTGTGCAAAGGTCTGCAAAAAACTGCCACAGCCGGAGGAACATGCTTCGTTCAGGAAGATGTTGCTGATGGCACCATCTTCGATCTTGAAGCACTTCATATCCTGACCGCCGATGTCGATGATGAAATCCACATCCGGCATAAAGTATTTTGCAGCGGTAAAGTGCGCCACCGTTTCCACCAGACCGTAATCGCAGCGGAATGCGTTCTTCACCAGGTCTTCGCCGTAGCCGGTGGTGGTCACGCTGGCCACCTGCAGGCCCGGGTGCTCCTTGTAAATTTTCAGCAGCTGTTCCCGGATGAGGGGCAGCGGGTTGCCGAGGTTCGGTTGATAGTTGGTGTAAAGGATCTGGCTTTTCTCGTCCACCACCACCAGCTTGACGGTGGTGGAGCCGGAGTCGATGCCGATATGCACCGGGCCGCACTGCGCGCTGAACGGCACACGCGGCACACTGTGGGACATGTGGCGGGCGTGGAACGCCTCGTATTCCTCCTTGCTGGCGAACAGCGGCGGCTCGCTGGCGTAGGTGGCAGTGGCGGCATACTGGTCCAGCGCATCGGCCACCTCGGACAGAACGAAAGCCTTGTCGGCATAGAGGGCAGCGCCCAGTGCCACATACAGCAGGCTGTTCTCCGGGCAGGTGCCGGTCACGTTCAGCGCTTCGTCAAAGCTCTTGCGCAGCACGCTGCTGAAGGTGAGCGGGCCGCCCAGATACAGGATATTGCCCTTGATGGGACGGCCCTGTGCAAGGCCTGCAATGGTCTGGTTGACCACAGCCTTATAAATGCTGGCAGCAATGTCCTCGGTGCGGGCACCCTGATTGATCAGGGGCTGCACGTCGCTCTTGGCAAACACGCCGCAGCGGGACGCAATGGTGTAGGTGCGCTGTGCGTTCTCTGCTGCCTTGTTCATCTCGTCGGCACCCATTTTCAGCAGGGTGGCCATCTGGTCGATGAAGGCACCGGTGCCGCCGGCACAGCTGCCGTTCATGCGCACCTCGGTACCGTTGGTCAGAAACAGGATCTTGGCATCCTCACCGCCCAGCTCGATCACGCAGTCGGTGGCAGGCACAAAGCGCTTGACCGCTACGCGGGTGGAAAACACCTCCTGCACAAAGGGCACGCCGCAGCTGTCGGCCAAACCCATGCCCGCCGAACCGGAAATGCTCAGCAACGCCTTCTGACCGTGCAACTGCTCGGCATCGATGCGGCGCAGCAGCTCCTGCGCCTTTTCCAGAATATGGCTGTAATGCCGTTCGTATGTAGAATACAGCAGCGCATCATGTTCATCCAGCACCACACACTTGATGGTGGTACTGCCGATGTCAAGACCTACTCTCACGTTGTTTTTCCTCCTAAGGACAAATGCCGGAGGCAAAGCCCCCGGTGGACGGCAAAATCAATTTCTTTGCCAAAAATTAGTTTGTTAACGAATCATTTTGTCAATTCGCATACAAATGTATTATAATCCAATTTTGCGGCACAATCAATCAGCGTCCCTTATTTTACACAGAAAAAATAGTATTTTCCGCTCAAAAAGTTAAACATTTTGTGAACTTGTCGCTTTTTATGCGGCTGCACCGGTGTCTCGGCAAAGTTTTTTAACCTTTGCCAACAAAAAAGGACTGCCGCACAGGAGCATCTCCCCCGCAGCAGTCCTTATTCATTATTATAATGCAATCATGCAGCATGCATCACAGCTCGTCCGGGTCGCCGCGCTCCGGCATGGTACGCAGCTCCCGCACCAGCATATTGCGCAGCTGGTACTGATGCTGCTGTGCCTGTGCCGTATCGCCGCCCGTATGCAGCTCTACCGTCGGCTCCGTTATGCGGTCGGTGCACAGCGGAATGGTCACCACTGCCTGTGTGCCCTTTTCCGGTGCGCGCTCCACCCGCAGGCCCCAGCCCATACGGCGGCAGCACTCGCGGCAGAGCAGCAGGCCCAGCTTTGCGCCGCCCAGAAAGCAGCGCCGGTTCTCCAGCCATGTATCCTCGCCCGCTTCCGGCAGGCCGCAGCCATTATCCATCACCGTCAGCTGCCAGAAGCTTTCGCTGCGGCGCAGCATCAGCCGCACTTTGCCGCCCGCACTGCAGGCCCGCAAGGCATTCGAGAGCAGATGCAGGCACAGCAGTTCTGCATCATTGCGGTCCGCCATGACCCGGCAGGCTGTCCAGCCGCCATAGTCCAGCGTCAGTTCCACCCCAAGCTGTGCCTGCACCATATCGGCCTGTGCGGCGACCTGCTGCAGCAGCTGGCACAGGTCCAGCGGATAGAGCCGCGGGTCTTCCTCGGTGCGCAGAAAATCCAGCAGCGACATCACTTCGTTCACAGTGCGGTCCAGCCTTGCCGACGCAGCGCTGATATCGTTCACCGCCTGCCGGGTCTGCTGGTCGGCACCCACATGCGCAAGGTGCTGGTCCAGATATTCGCAATTGCGTCCGATCAGGCCCAGTGCATGGAAGCATGCCTGTTCCACATCCTTCTGCGGGATCGCCTGCGCGGTCAGTGCACCCGCCTCGTTCTGCCGCATCTGCTCCATACCCTTGCGCCTCCTGTGTTTTATGCTCAGTCGTCCTTCTGACGCTGAAGATAATTCTTGACAGTGTAGATCAGTTTACCAGTGGTAGGTTTCTCGTCCGCAAATCCGCTTTCGTCCTTGAAGCGCAGCCACTTGGCCGAGGGCTTTGCTTCCAGCTGGTCGATCATACGCCGGATGCCGCTGTCCACAGCAGAGACCGACACATCGTACTGCTCGCTCACCGCCTGCAGGATCTCCTTGCGGATGGCCAGCTTCTGGCTGGTGCCGTACACCACGCCCACCGCACAGGAAAGATAGTTGCAGTTCACGTCCGGCAGCTGGATGCCCCAGCCCTCATACAGTTCCTGACACTTGCGTTCCATGCGCTGGCTCTGCCGTCCCGGCAGGCGGTACAGCTCCCACAGCAGGTTCTTCAGTTCGGCATGGCCCACATAGCAGAATCCATCGCCCGATTCCAGACAAATGGCACTCGTATTCTGCCGCCTGCCCTCATCAAACAGAACAACATTCGGTTTGGGATCCATGCTGCGGATATTCATTAAAAACTCCAGCCCGCTCATATCTTCCAGCTGGCTGCAGAGGATCACAACATCAAACTGACGGCCCTGACGCAGCTGTTCCAGCAGACGGCCGCCGTTCTGGAAGCAGGTGCACTCCAACGCAGGGCTTTGCTCCTGCAGGTAGTTCTTTTCCACCCGCAGCTCCTTGCGGTCGTAGCTTCCAAGGGCGATCTGCAGCGTTTTTGCTGTGTGCTCACTCTCCACGCAACGCGCCGCCTTTCTGCCTGAGCTGTTCTGTATCGGTCAGTTCTTCTACCACATCCTGCCAGATCTCCGGCTGGACGCCATTCTCACACAGATAGCGCAGGATCCGGTAGCAGAACTCTGGTGCAGCTGCAATGTAGCAGCTTTGCATGTACTGCCGGTTCCCGGTACGGCAAAGCGTCAGGCAGCAGCCGTTTTCGTTGCCTGTATCCATTGAGTATACCAGCGTATATGCTTTCTGCAACCCGTCGATTGCCGAAAACTGACGGATCATAGGTGAAAATGTACGTTCCATAATTTTTCCTCCCTTGCTACAAGGTCCTGCGACGTTTTCAAGGCATTCCTTGTTTTTCTTATCTTATTTTAAAGAGCAGAGAGGGCTGGTTCAATCCTGAAAAAGCGTCTAAAAACATCAAAATCACATTCGTTGCATTTTTTTGTCGTGTTTTTCTGCGCCGCGACACATTTTATTTTGTGCTTGCGGTTCATCGCAGATTTTTTGCGTCGTATTGGCAGTGTAATTCTGCTTTCGCGATGCTTTTCTGTTTTATCAGGATCTTCCGCTATTAAAATAGCACGGCGGCGACGCAAATTCAACCTCCACGTCAATTTTTCCTTTATTTTCCTGTTTTTCTGCCTCAAAAGCCAAAAATACCGGTCCGGTCAAAATTTACGTTGAAATATACACAGTTTTTTCATATTATTTCGGTAAAATAGAAGTGTATAACGCCTTGCTGCGGGTCCTGTATCCGGGCAGTTTATTATAATGTACAGCGGCAGCGTTCCTGCGAGGATGCGCCGGAAAGGCTCACACATGCTCCAACTCAACCACATCAAGAAAGAATACAAAACCGGCGATCTGGTGCAGAAAGCACTGGATGATGTCAGCCTGAACCTGCGGGACAACGAATTCGTCGCCATTCTCGGCCCCAGCGGTTCCGGTAAGACCACCCTGCTGAACGTCATTGGCGGTCTGGACCGCTACGACAGCGGTGATCTGATCATCAACGGCATCTCCACCAAAAAATATACCGACCGCGACTGGGACTCTTACCGCAACCACACCATTGGCTTTGTGTTCCAGAGCTATAACCTCATCCCGCACCAGACAGTGCTTTCCAATGTGGAGCTGGCGCTGACCATCTCTGGCATTTCCGGTGCCGAGCGCCGCAACCGGGCCACCAAGGCGCTGGAGCAGGTAGGTCTGGGCGACCAGCTGCACAAGCACCCCAGCGAAATGTCCGGCGGCCAGATGCAGCGTGTGGCCATTGCCCGCGCACTGGTCAACAACCCCGACATCCTGCTGGCCGACGAGCCGACCGGCGCACTGGACAGCGACACCAGCATTCAGGTGATGGAGCTGCTGAAGGAGGTGGCCAAAGACCGCCTTGTGGTCATGGTCACTCATAACCCGGAGCTTGCAGAGCAGTATGCTACCCGCATCGTCCGCCTGCGGGACGGCGTGATCCAATCGGACACCGCACCGTTTGCGCCTGATGATTCCGCTCAGGTGCCGCCGGTGCACAAAAATCTGGGCCATTCTTCCATGTCGCCGCTCACCGCTCTCGCGCTGAGCTTCAACAACCTGCTCACCAAAAAGACCCGCACCCTGCTCACCGCATTTGCGGGTTCCATCGGCATCATCGGCATTGCGCTCATCCTTTCGCTCTCGGCCGGTGTGAGCAATTATATCCAGGAGATGGAACGCTCCACCCTTTCGGAATATCCGCTGCAGATCTCGACCACCGGCGTAGACCTTGCCGCCCTGCTGGACCCGGGAAGCTACACCAGCGCCGTTGCCAACAACACCAATGTGGGCGCCACCAGCGCTTCTTCCACCCCGGAGGGCATGGTCACAGTGCGTGAACTGCTGAGCCAGCTGACCGAGGATAATTCCTCCGTCAATGACCTTGCCTCCCTGAAAAAATATCTGGACAGCGACGAGTGCACCATCTCGGAGGATGCTGCTTCCATCGAGTATTCCTACGGCATCGCACCGCTGATCTACCGCCAGAACAAGGACGGCACCGTGCGCCAGATCTTCCCGGACAGCAGCCTTTCTGCGCTGAACAACACCACCTCTGCCGCCGGCATCGTCTCTTCCATGACCAATCAGAGCGTGTTTACCGAGATGGCCGAAGAGCCTTCGCTGTACGAAGATCAGTACGATGTCAAGGCAGGCCGCTGGCCGGAAAGCTACAACGAGGCCGTTCTTGTGCTGAATTCGGATGGCAGCATCAGCGATTACGCTCTTTATATTCTGGGCATTGAGGACGACAGCGTGATGATGCGTTTTCTGCAGGAGTACGCAAAAAACAAGAACACACAGGCTCCCACCGGCTACGGCACCTACCCCTACGATACCTTTGTGGGCCTGAAATATAAGATCGTTACCAGCTCGGACTATTACGTTTATGACGAAGAACGCCAAATCTGGCGCAACCGCTCCGACGATGAAGCGTATGTGGAGCAGCTTGTGGAAAACAGTCCGGATCTGACCATCGTGGGCGTGGTGCAGCCCCGCGCAGATGCCAGCTCCACCATTCTGCCCATAGGCGTTGCCTATACCCATGCACTCACCTACTACGCCATCGACCATGCAGCCGAAAGTGAAGTGGTAAAGCAGCAGCTTGCCGACCCGGAAGTGAACGTGCTGACCGGCGAGCGCTTTGATGCCGACCAGCGCGAAACCGATCTTGACATTTCTTCCCTGTTCTCGGTGGATACCGATATGCTGAAGGATGCCTTCCAGTTCGATGCAAGCAAGCTGCAGTTCGACCTGAGCGGTGCATTTGATCTGCAGGATGGCAGCTTTGACTTTTCCTCCATCCTTGATCCGTCCGCATTCCAGCTGGATCTGAGCGATCTGGACCTGAGCGACATCGACATGAGCGATGTGGAGCTTCCGGACATGGACGCGCTGGATCTGAGCCAGTTGTTTGCCGATATGGACCTGTCCGTCTCGGAGGATGCGCTGCAGAGCCTGATGAAGAAGATCATGAATGGCTATAAGCGCTATATCATCGGCAACGGCATCTTGAATCTGGATAAGATCGGTTTCTCTTCCTATATGGAGAGCGACCAGTTCAAGCAGCTTCTGTCCGAATCCATGGGCGACCTGCTGGACACCACCGGCCTGCAGGAGCAGTTCACCGCTTCGCTTCAGCAGAACCTGCAGGGCATCATGACGAGCTATCTGCAAAGCTACTCGGAACAGCTGAGCCAGAAGCTGGGCGAAGCTCTGCAGACCAAACTCACCGCTGCCATTCAGACCCAGATGAGCACCGTGATGCAGCAGCTGATGACCCAGCTGACCACTCAGTTCAGCCAGCAGATCCAGTCCGCCATCCAGAACAACATCGCTCAGCTCAGCAGTCAGGTGGAAGATGCCCTGAAGATCGACCCCACCGTGTTCCAGAGTGCCGTGCAGGTGAACATGAGCACCGACGACCTTGTGGATCTGGTCAAGATGAACCTGCAGTCCAGCACCACCTCCTACAGCAGTGTTCTTGGTGCACTGGGCTATTCGGATTATGCAAAGCCCGGCAGCATCTGGATCTACCCCAAGAGCTTTGAGGCCAAGAACCGCATCGTGGACAGCCTGAACGCCTACAACGCCGCCATGCGTGCGCAGGGCGAAGAGGACAAGGTAATCGTATTCTCGGATACGGTCGGCACCCTGATGAGCGCCGTGACCAAGATCGTGGATATGGTCAGCAATGTGCTGGTGGCCTTTGTTGCCATCTCGCTGGCGGTTTCTTCCATCATGATCGGTGTCATCACCTATATCAGCGTGCTGGAACGCCGCAAGGAGATCGGTATTCTGCGTGCCATCGGTGCATCCAAGCACAATGTCTCCGAGGTGTTCAATGCCGAGACCTTCATTATCGGAATGTGCTCCGGCGTGATCGGCGTGGGCCTGTGCCTGCTGCTGCTGATCCCTGGCAACATGCTCATCCACTCCATTGCAGGAACCACCAGCGTCACCGCTGTGCTGCCGCCCAAGGCTGCACTGGTCCTGATCGTTCTGGCTACCCTGCTCACGATCCTTGGCGGTCTGATTCCCGCCCGCAGCGCAGCCAAGTGCAACCCCGTCACCGCCCTGCGTTCTGAGTAATTTTCTTTCTCGACAAGCAAAAGGAGTCGCTGCATCACGCAGCGGCTCCTTTTTTGATGTCCGGTGCTTTATCTCAATTTCTCGTGTAATTCCTCATGCAGTTCCTCGCGCTCTTCCTTCAGTTCCTGCTTGAGAGTCCGGTCGATCTCCCGTGTCTCCTGCCGGATCTCAGCCAGATCCTTTTCGATCGCAGGGTTTTCTTCGATTTCTTCCCGGATGAACATGAGCGCAAAGCTTACCAGCAGCAGCCCGCAGGAGATCCAGATGGTCTTTCCTGCCAGCCGCGCTGCGCCCATGCTTCCAATACCGGCACCCACCGCGAACAACAGAATGATGCCAAAATAACGCATCATCCGATCCTTAACTTTCGGTTCATGGGTCTTGCTCCAGATGCAGAATGCTTCCACACCGCTGCGCAGGTCACCAATGCACATGGTGCTGGCAAATGCATAGCCGTTCACCTTGCGGAACGCCTGCACCTGCATTGCGCAGGAGAAGGAAACGATGGCGTTTGCCAGCAGATTCTGCTCCTGCGGTAAAAAACCTACAATGAACAGCAGAAGCACTTCGCCCAGCACCACCAGCTGCCGCCAGTGAAGCCGCTGCATGTTGCAAAAGCTCTCCCGCATCTTTTCTGCCACCAGTACGCCCAGCGCAAAAGCACACAGAGGAACCAGATAGTGCAGCACCCGATCCCACTGACCATCCATGATGTTGGAACTCAGCAGCACGATGTTGCCGGTCTGTGCATTTGCAAACACCTTACCGCGGAACAGATACGTATAGGCATCCTGCAGCCCGCCCGAAAGCGAAAGAAACACCGCCGTCAGGAAGGACTCTGACATCTGCCCATGATGTTTTGTTTTCATATTACCTTTTCCCCTCTTTTCGTACCCTATTATAATATATTTTTACAGCTTGGTCCATATCAGTTTTACATATCCGGCATGTGTATTCCTGCACTCTGCCAGCGCCGAAAATACGGCCCGCACTTTGCATTCCCTCACAGGTTGTGTTAGAATAAGAAAAAAGCTTTTCCAAAGGAGAACTTCCTTATGCCGAATATTGTCGAGATCACAGACCTTTCCGCACCGGAGCTGGCTGTCTATGCCCGCCTGACGCAGGCGCAGCTGCGCAATCGTCTGGAACCGGAAAAAGGCATTTTTATTGCCGAAAGCCCCAAGGTGATCGCCCGCGCGCTGGATGCCGGATACACACCGCTCTCCCTGCTCATGGAGCGTAAACAGATCACCGGCCCGGCTGCCGATCTCCTGACCCGTTGCGGGGATGCCCCGGTGTACACAGCCGACCGCGAGACCCTTGCCAGCCTGACCGGCTTCGAGCTGACCCGCGGCGTGCTGTGCGCCTTCCGCCGCCCGCTGCCGCGCAGCGTGGAAGAGGTCTGCCGCAATGCCCGCCGGGTGGCCGTTCTGGAGAGCATTGTGGACTCCACCAATGTGGGAGCGATCTTCCGCAGCGCCGCTGCACTGAACATGGATGCCGTGCTCGTTACTCCTTCCTGCTGCGACCCGCTGTGCCGCCGTGCCGTGCGTGTGAGCATGGGCACCGTGTTTCAGGTGCCCTGGGCGCAGATCGGCACCTGCCCTGCCGACTGGCCGGAAAACGGCATTGTTCAGCTGCACGGCCTTGGCTTCAAGACTGCTGCCATGGCTCTGAGCGACCGCTCCGTAAGCATTGACGACAGCGCTCTTTCCGCCGAGCCGAAGCTCGCCATCGTGCTGGGCACAGAGGGTGACGGCCTTGCCCACAGCACCATTGCCGCCTGTGACTACACCGTAAAAATCCCTATGTCCCACGGCGTGGATTCCCTGAACGTTGCCGCTGCCAGCGCTGTTGCTTTCTGGCAGCTAGGCAACCGCTGAGCTATGCTTTTTGGCCCTGCCCAAAATACTTGACAAATCTCCCGAACAGAGTTACACTTACAGGGTCATCACATGGGCCTATAGCTCAGTTGGGAGTGCAAGCGTATCGCTTTTGTGCCCCACAGAGTTGTGGGCATTCAAATGGGGAGTATGTCGGTTGGTCGCCCAACCGAGTTACGCCCCTAAATATGGGCCTATAGCTCAGCTGGGAGAGCGTTCGGTTCGCATCCGAGAGGTCAAGGGTTCGAATCCCTCTAGGTCCACCAATCTGCCGCATCGTTTTGTACGATGCGGCGTTTTTTATGTCCAAAAAACTTTGGCGGACCGTGCCGGGCTCCGAACCCTGAAGTCGGATGCGAACCGGGTGGGGTCATCCATGTACTTTTTGAAAATCCATCGGTTTCACGCTTCTTTCTTTGCATTTTGCAGAGTTCTGCGGGCAAGTGCATCGCTTTTATGCTCCCTTCTCGGAAATTCCTTCAAAAATTTCCGCACCATCGTAGGTTGACACAGCCTTGAGCTGTTCCACTTGGTTGAAGCTGGCGTTCAGGGTGATCGAGATTTCGTAGTCTTTTCGGACACGAATCTCCGCAATGAACTGCTGCAAGATAGCGCGGCGTTCATCGTGGTTGGCGGTGTCGTACACATCCGCCCATGTAAACAGCTCGTTGCAGATGTAGTTGCTGCGCTTTGCCGTTTTGGTGGCTTCTTCGTATTCTTCCTGCGCCTGAACAAGCTGCTTTTCCAGAGTTTCCAAAGCCTCTCTTGCCTCGGCTACCAGTGTACCCAGCAGTTCTTTGTCCAAGGCACTTACGCCCCGGATGACCAGAATGGTTTCGGCTTTCAGGTCGTCCAGTTCTTTCTGCTTGCTTTCCAAGTCTTTCTGGATTTTCTTGACCTTCTTCTGGATGCGGGCGGCATCGTTGGTCTTGACCGATTCCAGCAGCTTCTTCCGGGAAACTTCCCGGAACTGTGCGAAGATCTGCCGGACAACTTCTTCTACAATGGAATCCAGCTTGGAAACACCGTAGCCAGACTGCCCATCGCAGTCACCCGGATGCCGGATCTTATAAAAGCAGCTATACCGGGGCCGGACTTCTTTCACCGTATACTCTTTTGCCCAGTTATCCTTATCCGGGGCAAAGGCATCTGCCAGACCGCCCCAGCCCACATACTGGGAAAGCACCTGCTGTTCCTCGGCAGTAGCACCACGGTGTTCATCTTCCAGCTTGAACAGGGTGCGGATGGCTTCGATGTTCCGGGCATATTTCTGCTTTGCGCCACCCTCGCCCAGATGGTCGTCCGTGATGTGGAAGTTCCCGGCAGGCACAGCATTCAGGGCTTCGTCTAAGGCAGCGGCATCTGGGAAAGTCTGCACCTTTCCGTCCATCACGGCAGAGATGGGCAGTTCGTCCAGTTCCTCGTCAGAGAGTTGCGGCTCAACTTGCCGCAGCCCGTCCTCGAATTGGTGCTTATTGATAACTTCGTTATCCCACGACTGTCCCTGTGCGCTGGTGTCAATGCGAACATCCGTTTCGCCTACATAGCCGATTTTGCCTTCGATGGTTCGGGTAGGAAGGTCAACGATAACATCGTCCCCGACCTTATAATCAACGGCCTTTTCGGGAGCAGCGTCAAGGGCCTCGTCCTGCTGTTCGTACAATTCCCGGACAACAGATAGCGGTTCTTCCCGAAAAATTGGCATCCGCAGGTCGGCCAGTGCCATATCCTGCAAGGAAACCTTGCCCTTATCAAAATCCACTCCGTCAATCCGAAATTTCCGGCCATCCATATTGATGATGGAGCCGATGGGCAGATAGTCCTCTTTGTGCAGATGTTTAGTCTGGTGATGAGTCCCATCTTCGTTCAATCCGGCAAGGTAAACATTATTGCCCGCAGACCACAATTCTTTTGACTTTCTTGCCCATAAGCTAGGTGGAAAGCCTGTGACCTGAACTTCGCCCAGTGCTGTTTCTCTCGTAAACAAAGCACTGTTGAGAACTTTTGCGACCTTGGCAGCATCTTCTCCATAGAACATAAAATTGCCGCCAGCTTCAAATCCAACCAGAGTATCCGGGTGCTGCGCCTTTAATGCAGTGTATTCGGCTGCACTGGCGGCGTTCAGTTCAAGGGGAAAGTCGATGGCTCTTCTTTCTTTGTCCGACAGGTAGCGGTCAGACTGAATCATCAGGTCAATATATTTTTCGACCCGATCCCAGCGGAGAAGCACTTTCTGATGGTCGGGATAATGCTCAAACGTTAGACCCTTGCTGTCATGGTCAAGCCAACCACTGCTTCCGTCCAGATAAGTGTGTGAAGAACCGCCGGGGCCATACGGTGCATATTCTTTGGCAAGAGCTTTTGCCCGGAGTTTTCGGTCAGGCTGCAACTGATAAATTTTCCATATCCGAAGTTTGCTGCCTTCAACATTGGAACCTCTCCGCAGCGCGTTTTCAATCTCCGCCTGCGACAAAACAAAAGCGGAGGGCGATTTTTCGCTCTCCGCTTGGTCGATGGATTCAATTTGTTTGGCTTCGGTGGGAATGTGGGCATCGAAGAAACTTAACTGTAAATCAGTTCGTTCAGCACCAGTTCCTCGGCCTGTGCTTTCAGACTGTTCATGTGCTGCACCCACCCCATCTGATGCTGCTCCTTGTTCGGAGCCGGGTTCTGCTTCAGCAGTCCCTGCATGGTCTGCTGCATCCGGCTCTCTGCGATCTGCTCCACTTCCAACAGGTGCGGATACAGAGTCCCCGACAGGAGCATCGAATTGTACAGCACCGGGCGATGCTGCATCAGGTAAGTCCGGCGCAGTCTGCCGAATTTGCCCAGTGCTTTTTCCTGCCGGGGCAGGGTCAGGTTCGGGAGCTGGTAGTCCCCGATAGTCGAGTAGGTCACGTTCCTGCTGTTCATATTCATGTTGGCTCCTTTCTGCATTGCGGCGGCGGATAGTAGTCTTTACGGTTCGTTCAATGTTGCGCAGCACATCCCGGCTGCATTCGCTGACTGCGGTGCCCAGCGCATACACGGCGGCAGGCGTGGAAAAAGAGAAGATGGCCTGAAAATCATCCCGGTCAAAATGACCGTCCGGCTCCAGACCGCAGCGTTCCAGAACCGTATACAGGATACTGATGGCAGCGGCACTTTTGAACTGGAACTCCTGTCCGGCTTCATCATAATCCATCAGGAACGAACCGTCAACGATGTCGAGAATGTCATTGCTATTGTTGTCCCAATAGGAATCCACCAGCTTGCCCGTCAAATCGGAAATCTGCTGGCTGAGCCTTTCATGGTAAACGCCGTACTCTCTGGCAAGCATTTCCGACACAGGCTGCACCAAATCGGGGCCGAGCTGCCATACCTCCGGGTCGCGAGAATTGCGGCGCACCCCGGTGTCGCTCACATCGAAAACATAGTGCAGGCACGGTACGCTGCTGGACTGGTCTAACAGGGCGATTCCTTTAGAACCTCTGCGCACATAGCGGTTCATGCGGTTATTCCAAATGTCGAAGCTGGCGCAGGCGGTGGCATCAGGCCGCTGGGCGTAGATCATCAACTGGTCTGCAAAACTGTACTTGTACAGCCGGGATGCAGTGGTCAGGTAGTCCGTCCAGTTTTCCCAATATCGGGTCAGTTCCTTTGCCGTTTGCTGGGCGAGGTTAAGGTATTCTTGCGTTTTGTTTGGCATTTTGGCCTCCTTTCAGCTCTGTGGTAAACAAAAAAGCGAGCGGCCTTTTCAGGTCACTCGCTTATGGAATCTATGGTAGTTTATGGCGCACTTCGGCCTTCCGGTCTTGCTGCCTGCGGGCTGATACGCCGTCTGCATAAGAGCGACACCTTTGTGCTGGCTGTAGACCTGCCCAGCGGCATCAACACGGATACCGGGGAGGTTGCCGAGGGTGCTGCCCATGCAGATTTGACCGTAATCTTCGACAGTTATAAGCCTTTGCATATGGCAGAAGCTTCTGCGCCGCTGTGCGGAAAAATCATCTGTGCTGACATTGGCATCCGGGATGAATGGCACCCGGAGTTTTGACGAGGCTTGCCGCTGCGGAAAAGCCCCTGCACGCAAAAGACCCCGGCAGCTTTCAAGGCACGCCGGGGTTCTTTTTGTCATTCTGCTGCAAAATATCTGCACTTTCTTGGCAGAACGCAGAAAATGCGGAAACCGCTTGATTTAGCTCGGTTTCCGCACTAGAATGGAAACCAGAAAAGCAAGCACAGTTTCCACAAGGAGGACGCTCATGCAGGAAAAGCTCAGTGCCCTTGTGCGCACGCAGGCCATGCAGTTATTCCGTCAACAGGGGCTGCATTTCACCATGCAGCAGGTGGCAGAGCCGCTGCATATCAGCAAAAAAACCATCTACACCGTTTACCCCTCCAAGGAGGCCCTTCTGCTGGACATGGTAGACCACGCCTTTGCGGTGTGCTCGCGCCGCGTACGACGCGAGGCACTGTACGGCCTTGGCTCCGAGGCATCTGCGGCCACACGATCCCCGTCACCAGTAGTATCGCCGCTCATCGCACATCCCCGTAGATCTCGCCGATGCGCGACACGATCGCATCGACCTCCTTGTCCGGGTTGACGAATGCGCCGACACTCCACACGCTCATCACCGACCAGCCCAGCGACGCAAGGTCCTGCATCAGGCCGCGATGCCGTTCGCGCGTGGACTGCACGCTCATGAACTGCGCGTCGTCGGTCAGCACGGCCAGCGCGAACGGCTTGTCGGGCAACCCGACGACCATCGGAATGTGCAGGCCGCGGTCGAACCCGTAGTCGACGGCGGCGTTCAGTCCGCGGGACCGCACGCGCTCCGCCAGATCATTGAACAGCACATTGTTCGACCGGGTGATGGTCACCGGACGCACCACGTGGTCGTCCAGCTGCTCCACCCAGCGCAGCATGGCATGCAGCAGCTGCGGTCCGGGCTGGTGAAGTCGCTCATCGTCCAGATCAGATTCGTCGAACGCCGAAACGATATCGAGATGGCGGTCGCACAGCGCCAGCGCATCCAGCAGCATGGCACGTCCGCCTTCGCCCTCCAGCACGCCGAACTGCTGCAGCAGACGCCCATGCACGGTCTTCGCGTAGCACAACGACAGAATCACGTCCGTCGACTGGGCCCCGGCGATCTCCGGCAGCGCGACGATGCGCACGTGGCGCAGGAACTGCCCCATGGTCTTGTTCTTCGACGCCAGCGATTTCAGTTCCGCACCGAGTCGCGAACGGAACGCGTCGGTGAGCGTGACCACGGTCAGCGTGTAGCCGACCGGCACCACGTTGAAACTCGCCGCGCGTTCGGTGATGATGCGGACGACCTCATCGATCTCCTGCTGGCTGCTCTCGACCAATCCGGTGGCCATGACCGGTGTTCCGTTCGCCTCGACCTTGTGGAAGGCCACCCGGCCTTGCGACGGTTCGGTCGTGACGTCATAGCGCACCTCGCCATACCCCTGGGATTCCAGGAACGCGGCGAGCCTGGGCGCGCGCCGCACGGGGTGGGAGCGGACCTTCACGCTCGGCAGCAGCTCCATCAGCGCCTTCACGCTCGGCGAGGTCACAGTGGACCGGTGGGCCAGCACGGCCACCTGCTTCGCGCGGCAGACGATGGTCAGCAACTGGATGGCCGGAATGTGCGCGGCCGCGTCGATGATTGCCACGTCGGCGAGGGTCGTCGGATCGGTGAGCGCGGCAAGCGTGGCCGGGGTCGCCACGATGATGGGCTTGGCCGCGGCCAGGATCTCGGGGTGGTCACGGCGTATCCGGCTGAGCGGGATGCGGGTCTTGCCGGCCAGCACCGTGTGCAGCTGGTTGGATTCCTGCGTGCGGGAGAACAGCATTTCACACAGGCGGCGCATGGATTCCTGCGCGACCATCGGACCGACCGAACGCACGTGTTCGGTGTCCACCTGCGCGAAACGATCCGCAGCGGACTGCAACGCCGACCCATCCTGATTGGAGATGATCGCGGACGCCCGCACGATGTTCTCGAACACCGTGGTCCACCATGCCAGCTGCAGTTCGGCATCCACCGATTCCACCGGCACACGGCGCGTGTGCAGGTCCTCGACCAGTTCGGTGAGCCCGGCCGTCTGGAATTCATGTTCGAGACGGCAGCGCTCCGGCAGTGTGTCCAGCGCGAGATGGTCGTCGAACAGCGCCTTCAGACGTTCCTCGACGGCGACGAAATCCTGCGATTCCAGATCGCCGCCCTGCACGGTGGTGGACAGTACGGCGTCCAGCGCCGTCAGGTCGCGGGCCAGCTCCTCCTGCGTGGCGATGATGTCGTCGAGTTTGTTCGGCAGCACCGGCCACCCGCCGTGAGGCACGAACATGCGCCATTGCGCGGCCTGCTTGGCCACGACCTGCAGCGCATCGTGCAGGTTCTCGACCTGTGCGCCCACGCGCAGCAGGCTCTTGGCCTCCTTGATATGGCGGCGACGCTCCCAGAATCCGATAGTGGTGCCTTCGGCCTTGCGTTCGGCCTTGGACTTGCTCGACTCGATCATCGCGTCGATGTCGCGCTCGAAGATCTCCGGCTGGAACACGTCGAGCACGCGGCGCAGGTTCTTCAGCACCTGCACCTGACGGCCCCACTCCTGCTCGGTGTTCGGTATCGGGAACCCGCATGTCTGCACGGTGGACGACACCTGTTCACGGGTCAACGGCAGCAACTTGCGCAGCAGATCGACCACACGCTGGTAGACGGTCACAGCCTCGTCCTCGGACGTAATGGAGGCCTTGAACCAAGCGGTATCCTCCGGTCCGAGCGTGAATTCGCCGAGCTCGCCGGCACGCCTGAGCTTCGCCGCCCATTCGTCCAGATGACCGCCGATCTCACGCGCGGTCTCCTTGCGCAACCGCACTCGGGTGGCGGGATGCGCGGGCAACGTGGCGATTTCGGCGAGGTTCTGTATGGTCTGGTACGCGGACACGCCCCACTGCTTGTCGGTGCAGTGCAGGTCACCCAGATACCGGGTGAGACGGGAACGCACGCCGACCAGCTCATCGGCGATCTGGTCGAACCGGGAGCTGGCGACGCCGGGCTGGAATCCGACCGCGGCGATCAGCTGATGGTCGATGCTGTCATTGCAGCGCTCGTCCGAGACGTCGAGCACTTGGCCGCTGAGCTCATTGGCGCTGATGGCTTGACGGAAACGACGCTTCTGATCGGCGATGCACGGCACGTACAGTACGCTGCGGCCGTTCATCACGCAGCGCGACGCGATGGCGGCGGCGTAATCGGCGGTGTCACGCCCGTTGACGACATCGACTCCGAGCGAATGCCCGGCTGCGACCATATCGGCCGCGTACCGCACGGCGTTGTCGACATCGCCGACTTCGAACTCGTTGTGCGGATCGGCGTCGAATGGGCTGAACGCAGGTGCGCTGGAGTCCTTGAGCGCTTCGGCGGCCTCCTTGCTGCCCGCGAGCGCGTCCAGCACCGTGTTGCCGGTCGCCCCCTCGGCCAGCGTATCGATGATGTGCTGGCTTTCGGCAAGAATCAGCGAGCCGGGCGACATGAAGCAGCCCAGGATAATCTGCCGCTCGATGGTGAAATCGGGGAACACCTTCTCCGCACGCTTGGTGATCGCCGCGAACACCGCGGACGTTTCGGGCGTGCCGCTCTCGTAGTTGGCGCCGTTGAACAGCTCCCGCTCGTCAAGTTCGACGTGCTGCTCGCGCATCACCGTCACGAACGCGGGGTTGAGCCGGACATGCCCGACGAACCGGATCACCGCCACATCGCCTTCATCCTGGGCGCTTTGCACGGATACCGGATACAGCAGCACCGGCATGGCACCGTCGTCCCATGTGGCGACTCCCACGGTGAGAGACAGTTCCGCGACGCCGCTGACGCGCAGTTTCGCGGCCTTCTCGTCAAGCACCCGCTCCAGTCGGCGGTTCGCCGCACGCAGCATGCCGTTGTCGCGGAACAGCAGATCCAGCGACGCGCGGCCTCCCGCGAACAGCTGGGCGATGCCGGAGGGATGCGCATGGGTCAAATCGAGCTTCGCCCCAAGCTGGTTGATGTCCTCCAATGGGGACGGCACCAATCCGGCGCGGTACTGTTCATGCCATTGACGCATGCGTTCCAGCGATTGGGGCGCCTGTTGCATGCTTTCGCTCATGACCCGACTCACTTCCCTACCGCTTTGCGGTAACTCTTGTAGCCCTCATTGTTCTCCAGCGCGGCGTCGATGTCCGATTTGCCCTGATCTTCCAGCCAATTATAGAGGTCATCGTACAGCAATGGATTCATGGCAAGGAACGGCAGCAGCTCTTCGCAATTCGCGATGGCGAACTGCTCGGTGTAGTCTTCCGTGGTCTTCGCCTGGTCAGAGGTGTACCCGTTGACTTCGATTTTCGGTTCGGCGGCGGCAAGCCTGCCTTTCGACACGAGTTCGAACACCGATCCCGGCTCGAATGCGGGTCGGAACGAACCGGTCGAGTCCGCCTCGTCGTCGTTCGGTTGCGCGAACCGGCGGTGCTCTTCCGGAATCTCCCCGTGGGCGGTGTCCGTATCGGCTTTCACGACGCCGTCGCCTGCCACGGCGCCGGCGGTGACTTCCACACCGGCCGCGTTGGCTGCGACCTCGTTCACCGCCTGACGGATGTCGTCGTGCGCCTCCTGATCGGATGACGCCTGCTGGAATCGGTCGTCGGACGGCTGTCCGTTCGCCAACTGATCCGCCTGCTCTGCGGGCGCGGTGGACTGCCCGGCCTCTTCGCTGTCCTCGGCGAGCGCGTCGGCGAACAGGTCGCGGGGCAACGCCACCGCCGGCTTAGCATCGGCCACGTTCAACGGCATGGAATCGGGCTCGCTCGGCTCATCGTTGGTCTGCGATTGGGCCGCGGTCACTACAGAATCAGATACAGCGGAATCAGCCGGTACCGTATCCGCGGCGGACTCGGATGCCACGGTTCCAGAAGTCACGGTTTCAGGCGATGCCGTATCGGATGTCGCAGTCTCAGTGGATACGGCCGCGTCCGCGGCATCAACGGCATCCGCAGGCGCCGCATTCTCGGAGGACTCGGCGGCTTCCGGAACCTTGGTCTCGGCATCGCTCTCGGCAGCGTCGGCCTCAGCCGGCGACACGGTTTCGGCCAGCACCGCGGCCTCAACGGGCATGGCAGCATCCGACGAAACGGCAAGCTCCGGATCCGGCTCAGCGGCGCCGGCCGCGGAATCCGCCGCCAATCCATCCGCCGTGGTCGTCTTCTGCGGCGGGAACGTCTGCGATGCGGCGGCATTCAGCTCACCGACACGCTTGCGCACGGTGGCAGCGCTGATCGCGGCGGTAGGTTCCCCGGCACGCAGGTCAAGAATGTCATCCACCGACATGTCGGCCACATCCGGCTCCTGCTTGACGGTCTCCAAAGCGTATCCGAACAGGTCGGGCACGACAAACGTGTCGCTCACCGGCTGCTCCACACGAATGAAATCGACGGGGACATCGCCGAATTGCAGGCGCATCGGTGAAGTCGGCAGCAGGAAATCGACGTTCGGCGGCAGACGCATGAGATCGCCATTGCCCCGCACCACATATGACCCGTTGGTCGAGCCCAGATCGCGCACGGTGCCGCCGCCGTTCTGACTCACCGCGAAGGTCGCATGGCGTTTCGACATGGACCGCGTGCCGTCCGCTATCTCCAGGCGTTCGGTGCCGTCATCGGGCAACGGCCGCAACGGCTTGCGCCCGATTTCGATGTTGTCTCCCGGCTTCACGGTTTTCTGATCGATGCCACCGATTCTCACCGTCCACTGCTGTATCGTCCGCTGATCGCCAGTCACGTGCCGCCCTTCCTTTCACGCTCGTTCGCATACTATGTGCCATTGTGTCATGTCCCGCTGTGTTTTCAGGGATTGATGACCGATGAATTGACAACATTATCGCATTGATGCCGGTATTTCGGATTGTAGCGCACACCGGTGCGGAACGCCCATGTCAGGCCGTGTCAGGCGTTCACAGAAGCGGTCTCGGCTCCGGTGCGCGGACCGCCGCATACGCGCAGACCCTGCGGCCGCATGTGCGACAGCAGGGTCTGTGAAAAGCTGCAATGTGCGGGTTTCACTCCCGCGATCATTACTTGAGCTCGACGGTGGCGCCAGCCTCTTCCAGCTGAGCCTTGGCCTTCTCGGCGTCTTCCTTCTTGGCCTTCTCCAGGATGGCCTTCGGAGCGCCATCAACCATGGCCTTGGCGTCAGCCAGGCCAGCGTTGGTGATGGCCTTGACAGCCTTGATGACCTGGATCTTCTTGTCGCCGACAGCGGTCAGGACGACATCGAACTCGGTCTTCTCTTCCTCTTCGGCGGCAGCGCCGGCAGCCGGAGCGGCAACGGCGACGGCGGCCGGAGCGGCAGCCTCGACGTCGAACTTCTCTTCGAAGGCCTTGACGAACTCGGAGAGCTCGACGAGGGTCATTTCACCGAAAGCTTCCAGCAGCTCTTCGTTGGTGTACTTAGCCATGATGGCTTCCTTTCATTCTGGCGGCGGCCTTCAGCGATTGCCGTCCGCCTGATGTGTGTTGTTTTCCGATTGTGGTTCATGCGGCAAGCCGCATGAGAATCAAGCTGCCTTTTCCTGCTTCTCGCGCAGAGCGTCGATCGTACGCACGGCCTTGGTAGGCACAGCGACGAACAGGTACGCGGCCTTGGCGGTCGTGGCCTTGAGGTCGCCTGCGAACTTGGAGAGCAGCTGCGGGCGGGACATCATGTCCGCCAGCTTGGTAGCACCCTCGCCGTCGTAGACGGTGCCGTCGGCATAACCGCCCGAGATAACGAGAGCCTTGTTGGTCTTGGCAAAGTCACGCAGCGTCTTCGCAGCCTCAATGAAGTCGCCCTTCACGAAGGTGATGGCGGTCGGGCCCTTGAGCAGGTCGTCAAGACCCTCAATGCCCGCTTCCTTGGCGGCGATGCGCGCCAGCGTGTTCTTAGCCACAGTGTAGGAAGTATCGCGGCCTAGCTTTTCGCGCAGTTCGGAAACCTGCGGAACGGTAAGCCCGCGGTACTCGGTCAGGTAGACAGCGTCGGCGTTACGGAACTGTTCCGTAAGCTGAGCGACTACCGCTTCCTTTTCGGGCCTCTTCATGGCGTTCCTTCCTAGATCGGCCATTGATCCTGCGAAGTCCCGCGCACCCTGCCAGGGCAATAAAAAAGCCCTGCGCACAGGCAGAGCAACATACAACCGTTTCCGGCGAGCCGTATTACAGGCACATATTTCTCAACCTGCGCTGGCTTGGCGAACCAAACTTCGTGAGTGCTTGCACACTCCAACCAACGGTCTGTGGTTTACAAGTCATATAGAATACGGCCGCGAGCGGACACCTTCAACCCGGGCGTGTCGCGACCGTCCGCCCAGCACGAGCGCCACTCCGGTAATGCCCGCCGACAGCATGGCTATGATGGCCACGACGGCATCGGAGCCGCGCAGGGCATCCCGTTTCCCGTTGCCATCGGACGAATCGCCGGCGTTCCCGGCGGCGGTACCCTGCGAGGTAAGGCCGAATTCCACGCCGGCTCTTTTCGTGGCGCCGTTCTCCGTCTCGTTTGCGATGACCCGCTCCCTTCCGGTGGAGCCGATGATCTGCGCCGACCGGTGCATGACGCCTGCGATCTGCTCGGCGAGGAACCGGTACCCGTCGTCGTTGAAGTGAACGCCGTCGGCGTCATACAGCTGCCGCCGGTTCGCGGTCGCCGCGTACAGGTCGATGGTGTTCCAACGCTCGTCACGGATCAGCGACTCCTGTACGGGATGTAACCTGTTCACGGAGTTGACGGAGACATATTTGGTACCGGGGGCGATCCGGTATGAGTGCGGTGAACTCGCGAAATACACGACCGGTCGGCTGGCGAGATCCCGGTACACCCTCACCAGCTCCTTCGCCTCGGTCCTGTACAGTGTCTCGTTCCAGTAGGCGTCCTTGGAATCGTTGGTGCCGAGCATGATGATGACGATATCGGGGGCGAACTCCTTGCTCTGCCGGAATTCGGCCGAATCCCAATATGACCAGCCCGTGCCCCGCAGCAGCGTGTCACCAGCGGCGCCGAAATTGCGCACGTCATAGCTGCTGCCGAGGATGCGGCCGAGCCACGCCGGATATGCGGTGTCGCCTTTCTTGCCGCCACTGGATTTGGAGCCGTCCGTAAGGCTGTCGCCCACGCATGCGATCTTGATGGGCGCGGCTGCGTGCGCTTCTCCCTCGCACGGCACCATAACCGCCAATAAGGTCAACGTCAGCACGGCGAGCGCCGCGGCGAGCAGACGGAACGGCGAATTGCGATGAATCACACGGTTCCTCATGTCGCAGACCTCGCTATCCCTTCACGGCGCCAAGCATTATCAACGCCACGCTGCCAATACCATAAGTTTCTCACGGCAATCGTGGCCATAAGTGAGGATTTGCCAGCGAAGACCTATGCGGCTCGCGTCGGTCCGGAATGTTGACTAAACAGGCGGCATTCCATCGCGACACGCCCGGAGTGCTCAGCAAGATCGGCATGCCGAATTTCATGAAACGCCGCCATGGAGCCGATTCCCGCAAACGCACGCGACGATTGTGCTACGCACTCCGGGCGTGTTGTGGTCGGAGGCTGCAAATAATCGGCCCGCCGGACGAAAATTCTCCGTCCGACGGGCCGACCGCCCCATGTCGTCTCAGCGCTTGGCCAGTGCGAGCGCCGCACCGGCCATGAGCGTCAGGGCCGCGACGGCGATCGGAACGATGCCGGCACCGGTGGCGCTCAGCCCGCCCTTCTCGCCGGTATCGGGCTTGGTCTCGTCGCCCTTGCCCGGCTTGCCGGGATCGGGCTTGCCGCCGTCGTCAGGCTTGCCGTCACCCGCGCCGGGCTTGCCACCATCACCCGGTCCGGGCTTGTCACCGTCATCCTTGGCCTTCAGCCCGTCGACGGCCGCATTCAGACTTGCGAGCGCAGCGTCAATCTCGGCCTGCGTCGCATCAGGATCGGCGGAGACCTTCTCGGCTGCGGCAAGCGCATCACGCACCGCCCGGACGGACTCATCCGTATACCCACCCAGATCCTTGGCCTTGACCTGCGCGATCACGGCGTTCAGCTCGTCCTTGCTCACCTTGCCGGGATCGGGATCCGGCGTCTCGGCGGGCTTCAGCCCGTCGATGGCCGCATCGATGGCGGCGACGAGCGCGTCAACCTGCGCCTGTTGCAGGGATTCGTCGGCGTCTCCGGCCTTCGCGGCCTTCACTGCGGCATCCATCTTCGCCCACGAGTCAGCCGTGTAGTCGGCCGCATTCAGCGCCTCTGCCCGCTTGATTGCCGCCTTCAGTCCGCTGCGGTCGATGAGACCGTTCGCGTATTCGACCTCGCCGAGCTTGAACTTCGCCTGCTTGATATAGCAGCGGTCGGTGGTGACGCCGCCGGGCCAGTTCTGCGAGAATTCCTTGTCCCAGTGACCGTACGTGTCCATGATGAACGTACCGTCGTCGAGCACCGCTACGCCCGCGTAGCCGGTGTCGCCCGACTTCGCGTTGCTCGTCCAGTCCTCGGCCAGCAGGATGCGGTATTCGCCGTCCTCCTGGTTAATGAGCTGGTCGTAGGTGCCGACCCAGGCCACCCAGTCGCCGGCGTTCCAGTCGTTGCCGCCGTCGAACCGGTTGTTGCCGTTGAGATCGTAGTTGATCTCGCGGAACGTGACCAGCAGACGGCCGGAAATCGGATCGTAGGCAATCTTGTGCCGTTCGCCCGCCAGCGAGCCGGGCAGATCCATCGGCTTGCTCCACGTCTCGCCCTCATCATCGGAGTAGATCAGTGTCGCCGGGTTGTTGTGCGACTGGCTGCGCGCCAGACCGATGATCCGCTTGCCGTCGGGAGAACGGAACATGCCGATCTCGCACATCTGGTATGCGCTTTCGATGCTGCGCCATTGCGCAAGATACGGCTCCGATTCGCTCCACTGCTCGTCGCCGTTCTCGTCGAAGGTGAGGTACGTCCTGAAATTGACGTACGCGTAGTTGTGGTAGACGCCCATCCATTTCTGGATGTCGTTGCCGTCGGAGTCCTTGAGCTGCACGAGGCTCGCCATGGCGACGATGGCGTCGTTGTTGGCGTTGTCGTACGTGCGGTTGGACTGCCAGTGCCGGTATTCGGTCCAGGTCTCACCGTTGTCGTCGGAATACGATGTGTTCCATCCGTACCTGTTGCCGGCGGAGTCGGTACCCCAGCCCGGGCAGGCGGTGATCATCATGATGCGTTCGGTGCCGTCGGCCAGGTTGAGCACGTACAGGGTCGGCGTCTCCTGCGAACCGGCCCACGACGCGGGGATGTCGGTCTTGCGCGTCCAGGTGGCGCCGTCGTCGTCGCTGATCTTCATGATCAACGGTCCCTTGCCGTGCCCTTGCGGGAACGAGGTGATCAGACGGCCGCTCTTCGTGCGGATCATGTCGGGCTGGCCGAAGTACTGGTTGGACGTGTCGAGTGACTTGTGCACGTCCGTGACCTTCGTCTGGTCGAGCTTGTACTGCGGCAGCGTGTTCTTGATGGTGAGTTCGCGGCTCACGTTGACGGTCACCATGTCGGTGAATCCACCTCCCCGGACGGTAATGACCGCCGTTCCGCGGGACACTCCGGTAACGGTGCCGGAGGCGTCGACCTTGGCGATGGTCGGGTCGCTCGACTCGAACGTGACTGTACCATCGCCGTCGCCGCCCTGCAGGTTGGCGACGATGGTGTACGTCCCGCCGATGTACATATCGGTCTCATGCTCGGCGAGGTTGAGACCGGGCAGCAGCATGCCGGCCGCGATCTCGGTGTCGGAGAGCACGCGCTTGTAGATCTTCACCTCGTCGATCAGGCCAGTGAAGCCGGGGCCGCCGATCACGTCGATCGGGGCGACGACATCGTGCATCTTCGTCCACGTGTTCGTCACGCCGATCTTCGTGCCGTTGACGTACATGGTCAGTCCGGCTGCCTTGTCCTGAGTCCACGCGGTGTAATACCACGTGCCCGGCTGGAAGTCGTACCGGAAGGTGAGCACGTCGCCGCTGGCGGTGCCGACGCGGAAGCCGGATTCGCGGTCGGCGTCCATCTTGAGGTCGGCCGAGTACTTGCCGTCCGCACTCGTCATCACGGCCGAGCGGCCGGTGAGTTCGGCGTCGGAACGCACCCAGTAGCCGATCGTCCACGGATCCGTCTTCGCGATGTCGTTGCCGCCGGCCAGGGTCACGCCTTTGCCGTCCGTGACCTTGAGCGCCTTGCCGGACTTGCCGTCAACGTATTGCGCCGTGGCGTCGGCGGTGCCGTTGCGGGTACCCCAGGAGTCGTTGGCGTTCGAGTCGTCGAACGAGTAGTAGTGCAGCCCCTGCGCCACGACCTGTGGCGTCACGGTGAGGGTGATGCTCGCCGATTTCGTCGGGTCGGCCTTGGACGTGGCGGTGATCGTGGTGGAGCCCACGCCGGCGGCGGTCACCACGCCCTTGGCGGATACCGTGGCGACGCCGGTCTTGGACGAGCGCCATGTCACGGACGCGTTCAGCAGGTTCGCCGGCTTGAGTGTCGCGGTCAGCTGCTTCGCCGTGCCCAGCATGATCTCCTGGTCGCCGCCGTCGATGGCAACGGATTCCACCGTGCTCGTGCCTTGCGCCTTGAGGGATATGTACTTGTCGGTGAGCATGTCGAGGTCACCCTTGAATCCGCTCATCTCATTGGCAAGCTGTGTGACCTGCGCGGCGGTCAGATACGAGTGCGAGGTCGTCACCGTCGTTCTGATCTTCGCGTACATCGCGTCGGCATCGGCCTGCAACGAGGGGATCTCGGTGACCATGAGCCTGATCTTGTTCACGTCGCGCACGCCCTCGGCGATGCGCTCCAGGCGCACGGACGACTTGGACACCTTGTCTCCGCTCTTCTCGCTCGGATAAATCAGGAACGGGTCGCCGGGCTCGAAGGCGTTGTGCGTGGCGTCGTTGAGCGGGTCGGCCACCCATGCGTCGTACGCCCAGCGCAGGAAGCCGCTGGTCTGCTCGCCCGCGTTGACCACCGACCAGTAGCTTTCGACCGGGGCGGACAGCGAGAAGTTGCCGGGCTCATGCTCGGTGCAGGAGTACAGCGTGGTGCGAAGGCCCTTTGCCTCACGCGCCTCGATCAGCCGGGTGAAGTCGGTGGGATGGGCCGCCGCCGCGGTGTCGCCGACGTTCAGGTCGGTGACGCGCAGCGCCAGGTCGAACTTGTTGACGAAGCCGTCCATCGCGCCGGCGGTCTTCAACGGCACGTCGTGGATATTCCGTATCGAGTCGATCAGGTCGAACGCGTCGGCGCTGAAGCCGCGCTCGTCGATGCCGATGTACGACTCATCGAACCAGCCCTTGTCCATCAGATGCTCGATGAGCTTGCGCAGGAAGTCGGTCCACACGCTCCTCCAGCGCTCGGATCCGACCGTGTATTTCTCGGACTTCATCGTCCCGTTCTCCCAGTACGTGAAGTTGCCGTGCCAGGGCGCGATGCTGTATATCACGATCTTGTCGCCGATGCCGAGTCCCTTGTTGAACGTCACCCACTTGTCGAAGTCGGTGAAGTCGTAGGTGAACCCGCCCCGCTCTTGGTCCACTTCACCATCGACGGGTAGTGGATGGCGTTGGCGCTGTAGGTCTGGCCGGACCATGCGTCCTCGTTGATGGTGGTTGTGATGGCGTGGCCGCCGATGGACTTGTACAGTTCCATGCTTGATCTGAGGATCTGCAGGTGCTCGTCCGAGAACGGGGTGACGCCGTAGTATTCCGCGGAGGAATACGGGTACTGCCACAGTTCCACGTCGAAGTTCTTCTCATACTCTGCCGGATCAGGCAGCGTAGCGGCCTTCACCTCGATGGTGTAGGTGAATGTGAGCGGCGTTTCCATCCCGTCTGCGGTGGCGGTCAGCGTGGTGGTGTAGGTGCCGGCCTTGGCGTCCTTCGGTATGGCGAACGATACCCAGATGTTCTGCACCTGATTGGCCTTCACCGTGATCGGGCCGCTTTGGTAGAGGATGTCGTTGCTTTCGGAGCGGTTGGTCTCGGTGGCGGCGGGCACCTCGCGGTTCGGGTCTCCGTAGCCGAGATAGCTGCCGTTGTATGCCCTGGTGGACTTGATGAACGTGGCCGTGACGTTGCTTTTGGCGATGACGTCGCCGCCCTGCGACGTCAGGTCGCTTGCGGTGACCGTCAGGTTCGAGACGGTGGTGCCGACCGCGGCGAGCGAGATCTCGCTGTTGACCTTGTCGTTCTTCCATGCTTTCAGCGCCCGGTTGTTCGTCGTGAGAGCCTTCACCTCGTCGAACCGCTTCTGCGTGTATTGCGTATCGGGGTCCACGATGCCGCCGGTCAGGTTCGGTGCCATCCTGGCGACGGTGACGTCGACGGTCTTGCTGATGCCGGCCGCAGTCGAGGCCACGGTGATGGCGGTGGCTCCCGGCGCGACCGCGGTGACCGTGCCATCTGCGCCGACTGTGGCGACACTCGTGTCGCCGCTCGTGTAGGTCATGTCATCGATGGTCGCGTAATCGGGCGCCACCGTATACGAGATCCGCTTGCTGTCGCCAACGCCCAGCGTCATCGAGGTCGTGTCGAGTGTGACGCCGGTGACCACGTACGGCTGATGGGTCACGACGACCTTGGCGCAGTCGATCAGCGCGTTCGTGGAATTCGTGTCCCGCTCGCCTGTGGCCACCGCCTTGAACACGTGCTCACCTTCGTCAAGCCCGGTGAACGACGCGATTTTCGTCTCGTTGATGTTGGAGGCGTTGTACAGGCTGTACGTGCCTTTTTCCGCTCCGTCAATATAGTATTTCACCTTGCCCATGGGCCTGTTCTTGCCTGCATAGACGTCGATTGCGCTGCCGAAGAATCGGACCGTATACCAGATGTCCTCCGCCGGGAGGCTGTCGGATGGCGCCTTGGACCACGTATGCACGTCGTTGCCCGGATCCCAGGCGTTGTCGGCGAACGTGAAGTAGTTGCCGTCGCCGGTGATCTTGGTGTGCGGGATGGTGGTGGTCTGCACGGGCTCGACGGCCTGCGCCCGCATCCCCGCGAAATGGGGGCCCATGACCGTCGCCAGCATCATGGATACCGTGGCGATCACGGCGGCGGCAGGTCTCCATGGAGAGCCACGACCGCGCAGCCACATAGATATTCTTCGGTTCATTTATGGACATCCTTTCTTTCACCTTTGAAAATCGGCCACCCTATTGTGTCCCAGCCTTTATCTTTGCCAGCTGTTTCTGATTGTCCAGTATGCCAATCGCGACCTTGCGCTCAGCATCCACTCAGTCTATGTGTTATGAAAGACAACGGCCTCGATCTTATCAGGACACAAGCTTGGCGAGATCGTTGCCGTATTCGCCAAGCCTCGGCAGGTCGACCTCGCGCCCGTTGAACGGCTCCTGCTGCCATGAGCTGTAGGAGCATGTCACCGTGGCATCCTTAGGCTGTCGAGCAGCTGGCCGCTGATGTAGATCTCGCAGGCCACGATCTGATCGTCGTCTGCGGACGGATCGCCGCCCACCGTCAACACCATCGTCGCGACGGGTGGTACAGGGCAGTCCGTTCTGTCCCTTACATCCATCGTATTGCCGAGAGAGCAAACACACAAGACGGCACGATACGAATCCGGCCCCCGCTGGAAAACCAACGGGGGCCGGGATTCAAGGCAGGGCAGATGCCATTACAGCACTGCCAGCAGGATGAAGTTGAGGATGAAGAGCAGCGAGACAATCCAGATGATCGGGTGAACGCTCTTGGCTTCCTTCTTGCAGGTCTTGACGATGCAGTAGGTGATGAAGCCGGCGGCGATGCCGTAGCTGATCGAGTACGCGAGCGCCATGAACACGGCGGCGAAGAACGCCGGAATCGCCTCGGAGATGTCGCTCCACTCGATCTCCTTGAGGCTGGAGGCCATCATGCAGCCGACGATGACCAGCACGCCGGCCGTCGCTGCGGACGGCACCGCGGAGATCACCGGGGACAGGAAGATCGACAGCGCAAAGCAGATGGACACGACCACGGAGGTCAGGCCGGTGCGGCCGCCCGCCGCGATGCCCGCGGAAGACTCGACGTAGGTGGTGGTGTTCGAGGTACCGCAGATCGCGCCGATGGAGGTGGCGATCGAGTCGGCGAACAGGGCGCGATCCAGCTTGGAGGAGAAGCCCTTGCCGTCCTCCATGTGCTTCATGTCGTCATCGGAGAAGATGCCGGTGCGGCGGCCGGTGCCGATGAACGTGCCGAGCGTGTCGAACGTGTCGGACATCGAGAACGCGAAGATCGTGACCAGCACGAGCGGCAGTTTGGATACGTCGGAGAACAGCGCCGGGAAGCCATCGGCGCTGAAGATCACGCCGAAGGTCTGCGGCAGCTGGGCGAACGTGTCGGAGATGGACACGGAGTTGGACATGCTGGTCAGGCCCATCGGGATGCCGATGATCGCGGTGATGACGATGGTCAGCAGCATGCCGCCCTTGAGCTTGAGCACGGTGAACACGATGGCGAACAGCAGGCCGATCAGGAACAGCCACAGGGTCGGGGTGTTCAGCGTGGCCAGACCAGGCGTGGCGCCGGTGGCCAGGCCCTTGCCGGCGGCCTTGGTGTCCTTCGGGGTGAAGGTGACGAGGTTGACGTTGAGCATGCCGACGTAGGCGACGAATATGCCGATGCCGCCACCGATGGCGTTCTGCAGCATGGGCGGGATCGCCTCGATGATCATCTTGCGGATCTTGGTGACGGTGATGATGATGTTGATGAGGCCGCACAGGAACACCATGCACAGTGTCTCCTGCCACGTGAACTTCAGACCGAAGCACACCGTGTAGGTGAAGAACGCGTTGAGACCCATGCCGGCCGCCTGCGCGTACGGCACATTGGCGAACAGGCCCATGACGAGCGTGCCGATGATGGCCGCGATGATCGTTGCCAGGAACACGCCGCCCCACGGCATGCCGGTCTGGTGCAGGATCTGCGGATTGACGACGATGATGTAGCTCATCGCGAAGAACGTGGTGAGGCCGGCCACGATCTCCGTGGACACGGTCGTGCCGTTCTCCTTCAAATGGAAGAACTTCTCCATACTTTCTCTGCTTCCTTGAATGTGCGAGGCCATCCGGCCTCGGCGAGACAAACTGCTATTCGCCCGGTTTCCCGAACACGCCCACCATAACATCTTCATAAGTCATGGATGTTATGGTGTCGGACGGCCTGTGGATATATGTGGATAACCCGTTCTCCATCCACATATCCACAGAAATCCCGCCGTCGGTGGCGCGCGGGCCCCCGACCCGCTAGCGTTGCGCCCATGAACGATTACGAACCGATACCGGGCGAGCCGACAGCCACCATGTTCCAGTCATTGGAACAGATTAGGCGGCAGACTCTGCAACGCTGCACCGCCACGGTAGGGCAGTCCGACCGCCAGCTGCTCTTCGGCATGACCACCGCTCTGGAACTGCAAGGCGTGCCGGTGCCCTCCCACTGCAATCTCGACACGGCCGCGCTGCATGTCACGGTGCGGACGCGCTCCGGCAGGCCTCATATTCGACCGTTGAAATCCGTCCCGGTCATTGTCCACATCTGGAGCCATTGCACTCCGCAATCACTCATCCACATATCGAATGGCGTGCACGCATTGCACGTGTTTCATGTGTGGGCGCAGCTGTCCCCATATCTTTCGACAGAGGATCTTGTTGTGCTCGGAGATTCCATTCTCACGATGCTGGTACGCAATGGCGCGCCGGACGCGGACAAATTGTATCTGGAGTTGCAGCGTTTCATAAAAGAGATGCCGCCGTTCCGAGGAAAAAGCATTTGCAGGCAAGCCATGACACTGGTACGCCCCAATATACGGTCTCCCGCCGAAAGCTCGCTACGGCTGGGCGTTCAACGCCACGGAATACCGGATGGACGATGCAATGTCGTGGTTCCTGGAATCACCTTTCGTTCAGGAGCAGCCATTTCGCTGGACATCGCATGGGTCGAGTTCAAGGTCGGAGTGGAATATGACGGCGATCATCATCGAACGGATAAGGTCCAGTGGCGCCGAGACAACGAAAAAAGGGAACGGTTGCGGGCCCACGGCTGGATATTAATCATCGTGACCGCTCAAAATCTGATTGACGAGATGTCGATTGCGGAACTGGCCCTGCGTATAGCAAGACGACTCGCCGAGCGCGGAGCTTCGAGGTCATCGCAATCAGCCTAGAGGGACTGGCAAGGAAGCACGGGTATCGGTATGACCGAAGACGATAGGCGTCGAATCATGCTATGACCGGGAACAACGCGAACGTTCTCGGGTGGAGCGGAGCGTGACAATCAAGAATGTCGTTGTACAACATCTGCAAAATCGCACAACACGGCAGTTGTCCAGCATCGCCGTCGCTTCTTCTATTCCGGAGCTCCCCCTCACAAACGCGAAGACCCCGCGCGGAGGCGGGGTCTTGTGGCGATGGACGCGCGGGCGGATGCAACGCATGCGATCCGCCAGCGCGCCGCCGATCAGCCGAAACGACCGGAGATGTAGCGCTCGGCTTCGGCGTTCTGGGGGTTGTTGAACATCGTGGTGGTGTCCGCGAAGTACTCCAGGTGGCCGGGCTCGCCGACGGCCTTCAGGTTGAAGAAGGCGGTGTAATCGGCGATACGGGCGGCCTGCTGCATGTTGTGGGTCACGATCACGATCGTGTAGTCGCCCTTGAGCTCGTTGATCAGGTCCTCGACGGCCAACGTCGAGATCGGGTCGAGCGCGGAGCACGGCTCGTCCATCAGCAGCACCTGCGGGTGCACGGCCACGGCGCGGGCGATGCACAGACGCTGCTGCTGACCGCCGGACAGGCCGATGCCCGGGTTGTCGAGACGGTCCTTGACCTCTTCCCACAGGTTGGCGCCCTTGAGCGCCCACTCGACCAGGTCGTCGGCGTCGGACTTGGAGATGCGGCGGTTGTTCAGGCGCACGCCGGCGAGCACGTTCTCACGAATCGTCATCGTGGGGAACGGGTTCGGGCGCTGGAACACCATGCCGACATCGCGGCGCACGGCGACGGGGTCCACGTCCTTGGCATACAGGTTCTTGCCTTCGAGCTCGACCTCACCCTTGACGTGGGCGCCGGGGATGATCTCGTGCATGCGGTCGAGGGTGCGCAGCACCGTGGACTTGCCGCAGCCGGACGGCCCGATGAACGCGGTGACCTTGTTGGGTTCGATGTTGATGTTGACATCCTCCACGGCCAGGAAGTCGCCGTAGTAGATGTTCAGATGTTTGACGTCAATGCGTTGTCCCATATGAATTCCTTTATTGATGTATATACAGTGTACGGCGGCTTACCGTTCGGACTTCACGGCGAAGACGCGAGCCACGACACGGCCGATGAGGTTGAGGATCAGCACGATGATGATCAGCACCAGGGCGGCGGCCCAGGAGCGTTCCATCGGGATCGTGGTGACGCAGGAGGAGCCGGCGTTGGGCGGGCAGTTGGCACGCAGCTTGCTGTATTCCTGGTAGACGAACACGGGAAGCGTGGTCATCTCGCCGCTGAACAGGTTCACGTTGGTGAACGTCGCGTAGCCTGCGGTCATCAGCAGCGGCGCGGTCTCGCCGATCACTCGCGCGATGGCCAGGATGACGCCGGAGACGATGCCGGGCAGGGCGGTGCGCAGCACGATCTTGCAGATGGTGCGCTGCTTGGAAACGCCCAGCGCGTACGAGGCCTCACGCAGGTCGCCGGGCACGACCTTCAGCATCTCCTCACTGGTCTTGACGACGGTCGGGATCATCAGCAGCGAAAGCGCGACGGAGCCTTCGAAGCCGCTGATGGTGCCGGGGCCGCCGATGAGCGAGAACATCGAGTAGGCGAACAGACCGGCGACGATGGACGGGATGCCGCTCATCACGTCGACCAGCAGGCCGATGGACTTGGCGAGCTTGTTGCCGCGGGCCGCGTACTCGATCAGGTAGACCGCGCACATCAGGCCGACCGGCACGGAGATGACCATGGCGCCCAAGGTGATCTCCAACGTGCCGATGATGGCGTGCAGCACGCCGCCGTATCCGCCGGAGGGCGTCTGGCTGCCGCCGACGACGCCGGACATGTTGTACGAAAGGAAGTTGAGGTTCAGTCGCTTGATGCCGTTGACGACGGTCGTCCACAGCACGGAGATCAGAGGGATGCACGCGATGATGAAGGCGAGGCAGATCAGGCTCTTCATGAAGACGTCCTTGCGCTTGCGGGACGCGGCGAAGGAACGGCTGGTCTTGAACCGGTCGAAGTCGATGTCGGGCAGTTGCTTGTCGTTGCGTGCGGCGGGCGTCTTCTTCACGGCGTTCGCGTCGACGCTGATGGTGCTCTTTACAGTTGCTTCACTCATCATGCGCTCGCTTTCTCGGTGATCTTACGGGCGACGAAGTTCACGAGGAACGTGATAACGAACAGCACGAGGCCGGTGCCGATCAGCACGGGCACGCCGATGTTCGGGTCGGCTTCCGGGTATTGCGCCGCGATGTTCGCCGCGATGGTCTGGTTCTGGGATGCCCGCAGCAGCTTGATCGAGTACGTCAGGCCGGGGGAAAGAATCATGAGGACGGCCATGGTCTCGCCGAGTGCGCGGCCCAGGCCGAGCATGGATGCGGAGACGATGCCGGACTTACCGAACGGCAGCACGGCCAGCTTGATCATCTCCCACTTGGTGGCGCCCAGGCCGATGGCCGCCTCCTCCTGCAGACGCGGGGTCTGCATGAAGATGTCGCGCGACACCGAGGTGATGATCGGCAGGATCATGACGGCCAGCACGACGGCGACCGTGGCGACGGTTCGCGAGGGGCTGTCGGCGACCGACGGGTCATTGAGCGATCCATCGAAGATGTAGGTCCACCTCAGGTACTTCGCGAACCAGTTCCACACCGGCTGGATGGCCGGCACCAGAATCAGGCCGCCCCACAGGCCGTAGATGACGGACGGGATGGCGGCGAGCAGGTCGACCACGTAGCTCAGCGCGGTCGCCAGCTTCTTGGGTGCGTAATGCGAGATGAACAGGGCGATGCCGATCGAGATGAAAAACGCGATGATCAGCGACAGCGCGGAGACAAGCACCGTGCCGAACACCAGCGGGCCCACGTACTGCCAGAAGTTGTGCGCGCGGTTGCCGGTGAATGATTCGATGGTGGCGGTGTTCGCGGCCTGATCGCCTCCGATCAGCGGCCACGCCTGAAACAGCAGGAACAGGAACACCGCCGCAAGCGCGACGAGAATGAGAATGCCGGCAGCATAGGCGATCGTCTTGAACACGACATCGCCGGTCTTGCCTGTACTGGCCGGACTGTCTGCCGCTTTGTCTTGCGAACTCACAGGTTCTCCTTCGTATGCATTTTCAATGGTGGCTTCACGGCCGTGTACAACCGACAGAAGCCGCAGACACCTTTCATTGTGTCAGGTGTTCTGCGGCATCCGCCATACGGCGTGTCAGCTCACGCTGATCACTTGGTCTTGATGGCCTCGATGGACTTGGTGACCTTCTCGACGATGTTGCTCGGCAGCGGGGCGGAGCCGGCAGCGGAGGAGGCGGTCTTCTGGCCTTCGTCGCTGGTCACGTAGGTGAGCCAGCTCTTGACGAACTTGGCGGTGTTGGCGTCCTTGTAGGCGGGGCAGGCGATGTCGTAGGAGACCAGCACGATCGGGTAGGCGCCCTTGGCTTTGGTGGCGTGGTTGATCTTCACGACCACGCGGTTGTCGCCCTTGGCGGATGTGTCGATCTCGGAATCCTCGATGACCTTGGAACCGGCGTCAGCGGAGATCTCGTTGTAGTTCTCGCCGACCTTGATGGCCGCGGTGCCCAGGTCGCCGACCTGGGAGAAGTCGGCGTAGCCGATGGTGCCGTCGGCCTGCTTGACGGCGGTGACGACGCCCGAGGTGCCCTTGGCGCTCTGCTGGCCGGGGATGTCAGGCCAGTTCTCGGAGAGCTCATGGGTCCAGGAGTCGGGGGCCTGGTCCTTGAAGTAGCTCACGAAGTTCTGCGTGGTGCCGGACTTGTCGGAGCGGTGCACGACGGTGATCTGGGTGTCGGGCAAGGTCAGGTCCTTGTTCTGGTTGGCGATGGCCGGATCGTTCCACTTGACGATCTTGCCGTCGAAGATCTTGGCGGCGGTGTCGGCATCGAGGTTGATGTGCTTGCCGGCGTCGGAAACGCCCTTCAAGTTGAAGATGATGGCGATCGGGGAGATGTAGACCGGCACGTCGAACGCGGTGGTGCCGTTGGCGCACGCCTTGTCGGAGGACTGGGTGACCTCGTCATCGGAGAGGGCCTTGTCGGAGCCGGCCCACGCGGTGGCGCCGCTCAGGAAGGTGGTGACGCCCGCGCCGGAACCGGTCGGGTTGTAGGTGACGTTCGCGCCGGAGTTCGCCGCCATGTAGGCGGAGATCCAGGCTTCCTCGGCCGCCTGCTGGGAGGTGGCACCAGCGCCGGAGAAGCTGCCGGTAATCTTCTCGGTCGAGGTGGAACCGGAGTTGTTGCCGGCGGACGAAGTGTTGTCGCCACAGGCGGCGAGCGACGCCAGCATCACGATGCCGGAAACCGCCGCGATGGAACGAACGAAGAGATTCTTACGCATTGTTTCTTTCCTCTTATCAACTGTCATAGCGGCTCGTGTCATACGATTCAGAGCCGATTCCTTTTCATGACAGTTACTAGCCTATGGGCTGTTCGAGGGGTCGGAAGACAAAATCGGTAAACAGAAGATGAATAGTTGCCGACCTTGCCACGTAGTTGGAATGCGCGGTTTGCGGGATATGGTTCGGCCCGCCTGACCCGGGGGG
>ENA-OPSD01000453-OPSD01000453.1-human-gut-metagenome-genome-assembly--contig:-NODE-453-length-39458-cov-3.872776_pt1 | contig 39458 bp, 31 predicted proteins | sample MGYA00241453_ERZ501898 | MGnify/ENA primary metagenome ERZ501898 (study PRJEB25962, sample SAMEA2042226) | human gut metagenome | biome: human gut; feature: human-associated habitat; material: faeces... | reverse complement strand
GGCCTGCCAGGAAAGCGAAGCAGGTGGTGTCCTCGCTCAGCAGACGAGCGCCCAGGTTGCCGTGGCCCAGACCGACCTTGCGGTCCTCGGCGACGGAGCCGGGAACGGTGAAGGCCTGGATGCCCTCGCCGATGATGGCGGCAGCCTCAGAAGCGTTCTTGGCGCCACGCTTGACAGCGAGAGCGCAGCCGAGGGTGTAGGCCCACTCGGCGTTCTGGAAGGCGATGGACTGGGTGTTGTTGACGATCTCACGCGGGTTGAAGCCCTTGTCGGTGCAGATCTGCAGAGCTTCCTCGAGGGAGGCGATGCCGTTGTCGGCGAGGCACTTGTTGATCTTGTCAGCGCGGCGCTCGTAACCTTCGAACGTAACAGTCATAGTTATTTCCCTCCCTTTCTACTCGTGAACCGGGAACACGCTGGCGACGGAGTGAGTCTCCTCGTCGGTGCGCGGGTCGATGTACTTGGCAGCGTTCTCCCACTGACCATAGTGGCCCATGGCGCCAGCGATGGCCTCCTCGGGGGTCTTGCCGGCCTTGACGGCGTCGGTGAACTTGCCGAGGTTCAGGAACTCGAACGCGATGATCTCGTTCTTGTCGTTGAGAGCCATGCGGGTGACGTAGCCCTGAGCGAGCTCGAGGTAACGAGCGCCCTTGGCCTTGGTGCCGAACATGGTGCCGACCTGAGAGCGAAGGCCCTTGCCGAGGTCGTCGAGGGAGGCGCCCACGGGCAGGCCGCCCTCGGAGAACGCGGTCTGGCTGCGGCCGTAAACGATCTGCAGGAAGATCTCGCGCATAGCAACGTTGATGGCGTCGCAGACGAGGTCGGTGTTGAGGGCCTCGAGGATGGTCTTGCCGGGAAGGATCTCGGAAGCCATGGCAGCAGAGTGGGTCATGCCCGAGCAGCCGATGGTCTCAACGAGGGCCTCCTCGATGATGCCGTCCTTGACGTTCAGCGTGAGCTTGCAGGCGCCCTGCTGAGGTGCGCACCAACCCACACCGTGCGTAAGACCGGAGATGTCGGAAATCTCCTTAGCCTGGACCCACTTGCCCTCCTCGGGGATGGGTGCGGGGCCGTGGTATGCACCCTTGGCAACGGGGCACATGTTCTCCACTTCCTGTGAGTACTGCATGCCTCTCCTCTCTATCGTGTTGGCGTCCCGTCTGGAGGTCGTGGCTGGTGATTGCCGGGCGACCCTTCGAAAGGGACATGACATGCAGCCCCTATAATACCGCGAAATGCACGGAATATTCGGCGAACGGCGCAGTTTTCGTAACGAGAAGCGCGGAACTTTCAATTGAAACGATTTAACAAGCTTGGTTGCGGTTATGCGATACGTTTTAGGGGGTCAGTTCTGGTCAAGTTATTGGTTAGTTCTTGCCCCTGTTGCGGTGTCTAGCCTGTGGTTATGATGCCATTCGCCGTCGGTTTGCCGCCTTTTACCGTCGACGGGTGCCATTTTGCGTGAATGTTTTGATGGCACGTTTCAATCGTGATGTATTGGACGGTAAGCAGATCCCGGCGAAGGGAGCACTATGCAGCGCGTTTGGAAAACGATCACCGGTTTTTACCATGTCTGTGCCCGCGGTATGGGCAGTCAGCTGATCTTTGAGAGCGACGAGGACCGGTGGGAGTTTTTGGAGCTGATGCGCGACTGCTGCCGCGATGCCCAAGTAACGATTGTGGCGTGGTGCCTCATGGGCGACCATGTTGATCTGGTACTTTTGGATTATGAGGACAACATGAGTGCAGCCATGCAACGGTTGCTGTTGACGTATGCTCGTCGGTTCAATAAGCGTACTGGGCGTTCGGGCTGCCTGTTCCGGGAACGTTTTGAGCGCTGTTCGCTCGATACCGACCGGCAGGTGATGGAGGCTGTTCGCTCCGTTCACGCCGATCCGCAGGATGCGGGCATCAACCTAATTGAGCGGTATCCCTGGAGCAGCTTTGCGGAGCATCTGCGCGTTTACGACGGTGACGAGGCAGATGCTAGGAGGGGATTTTCCGATCCTTCTTGCGTGCTTGAGCTTTTTGGTTCTGCCAAAGCCTTTATTGCCTATTCGCTTTCGACGCCCGACGGCGGCGATCCGGCGATGCGCGATTTGGTAGAGATGGAGTTGGAGCGGCGCGCCTTTGCCGATGAGTTGGCGAAGGGATGCGGGGTTGCGCTCCAGAGGGTTAAAGCGGCGCCGCCGGCGCAGCGCAATATCGTTATTCTTGGATTGAACGATGCTGGTTTTACGGTGCGCCAGATTGAGCGGTATACGGGGATAAGCAAAAGTACCGCTTCTCGTATTGTGCGTGCCCGTGCTCGAACGGCGGTGCGGACTGATGACAGCCTGGGATAGGGCTGTCTGCCCACTGGGACCATCATTCTAAATGCTTGGACGTTAACTACACTTCTAAATATGCATAGAATGATTGCCGTCTTGCATAAAACAATAGCTCAGTCCGGTTTTGCCCGTGCCTACCCCCGTCCACGCCGTGCAAAAAGCGGAGTTTTCAGCATCGTAGTGCTGTCGGAACTACTATAACCTTGCAACTTGCGGGCCCCGAGACAATTATTTGTCTGCCGATACGCCCCGAAGCACGCGTTTGCGTCCCCGTAGACCGTAATGCCTGTTCTAAAACGCAATATATACGCGCCCGAAGGCGCTAATTTATGCTCGTGATTTGTATGCACATAGCTTGGCGTGCTGAATACTCGCAAAAATGCACGCCGCACCCTATGGGACCCGTCTGCGGCAGGCAGGAGGCGAGCCGGAGCCTAGTAGGACGGTGCCTGGCGCTTTGCTCGGCGTGCCCCGTGGCCCTGTGGCAAGCCTTTGGTACTGTGAAAAACGCTTGTGCTTGCGGTTGGCCGTGCGATAAATGACAGATTGGGCGCCGGAAGCGTGGCTGCGCGTGCGCTCGTTATGAAAAAGCCGAGCCGCCCGTATCGGGCGGCTCGGCAATCAAAAACCTTGGATTCGGGGCATCCGTTACTGGTTAGCCTGACCCTCGAGCATGCCGTCGAGGGTGCGCCAGGCGAGCTCGGCGCATTTGACGCGGGCGGGCATGTGCGAGATGTCCTGGAGCTGGGCGGCCTCGTCCAGGTCTTCCAGGTCCTCCTCGGAGAGCTCCTCGCCACGGATCATGGCGAGGAAAAGCCCTGCCAGACGACGAGCCTCCTCGACCGTTTCGCCCGTGATGAGGTCGGCCATGATGTCGGCGCTGGCCTGGCTGATGGCGCAGCCGTGCCCGGTAAAGGATGCTTCCTCGATAACATCGTTCTCGACACGCAGCTGCAGGGTGAGTTCGTCACCGCAGCTGGGGTTGATGCCGTCGTGCTCGTGCGTGGGGGCATCCATCTCGTACTTGTAGTCGGGGTGCGAGTTGTGCTCCATAAACGTGGTGGAGGTGTACAGATTACCCATTGAACGTGCTCCAAACGTGATACAGGCCGGCGATGAACTTATCGATATCGGCCTTGTCGTTGTAGAAGGCCACGCTGGCGCGGCAGCAGGCAAGGTTTTCGACGCCCAGCCAGGTGAGCAGCGGCTGCGCGCAGTGGTGACCGGCACGGATGCAGACGCCGTCCATGTCCATGATGCTCGCGACGTCGTGAGGGTGGATGCCCTTGACGTTAAAGCTGACGACCCCGTGGTGGTTGTCCCAATAGATGGAGCCGATGATCTGGACAAAGTCGAGCTGCATGAGCTCGCCCATCAGGTAGTGGACAAGCGCCTGCTCGCGGGCCTGGATGTTTTCGTAGCCCACCGTGTTGACCAGGTAATCAAGCGCCGCGCCCGTGGCGAAGATGCCGGCGGCGTTCTGCGTACCGGCCTCGAACTTCTCGGGGACGGGCGCCCAGACGGCGTCCTGCTCGGTGACCGAATCGATCATCTCGCCACCGGTAAGCATGGGCGGCATGGCGTTGAGCAGATCCATCTTGCCCCACAGCACGCCGATGCCCATAGGGCCCATGGCCTTGTGCGCGCTAAAGGCAAAGAAGTCGGCTCCCAGATCGGCCATATCGACCGGCATGTGCGGCAGCGACTGCGCGCCGTCGACGACCAGATAGCCGCCGTACTTGTGCACGAGCTTGCCGAGATTCTTGACCGGGTTCTCGACGCCCAGCACGTTAGAGATCTGACCCACGGCCAAGATCTTGGTCTTGGGGCCCACCTTGGATAGAACCTCCTCGGTCGTGAGCTGACCGGTCTTGGTGGGGTAGAGGTAGACGAGCTTGGCGCCGGTCTCGCGGCAGACCTGCTGCCACGGGATCAGGTTGGAGTGGTGCTCCATAATGGTGATGACGACCTCGTCGCCGGGCTCCAGCACCGTGGGCGCAAAGCTCTTGGCGACCAGGTTGAGCGACTCGCTCGTGTTGCGGGTGAAGACGATCTCATTAGCCTGGGAGGCGCCGATGAGGTCGGCGATCTGCTGGCGCACCTTCGCGATGGCCTCGGTGGCCTCGACGGACAGCGAGTACAGGCCGCGCAGGGGGTTGGCGTTCATGCGCTGGTAGAAGTCACGCTCGGCGTCGAGCACGCAGGCGGGGCGCTGCGCGGTGGCGGCACTATCGAGGAAGGCGATCTCGGGGTGCTGCTGGAACAGCGGGAACTGCGCCTTGTAGGGATTAGTCTCGATGTCGACGGTAGGCCAGCCGCGCGAGGCCTCATCGCTGGCGTCGAATTCCATGGGCTCGGGGGCAGTACAGGTATCGCATTTAACGTGCTCGGTGTCGATCATGCGAGCTCCTCCTCAAAGTTATCGATCAGGTTGTTGCCCAGGCGGACGACGGCGGCGCGGGTGCGCTCGTCGGTCGCGGAAAGTGCGGCGTCCTCCAGCTTGGCACGGATGAACAGGTCCTCGGCGGCATTTTGGTCAAGGCCGCGGCAGGCGAGGTAGAACAGCTGCTCGTCGCGGACGTGGCCGATGGTGGCGCCATGGTTGCCGGCAACGTCGTCCTCGTCGCAGAGGATGACGGGAACGGTCTTGTTGTCGACGCCCTTGTTGGCCAAGAGCACCGTCTCGCGCTCGGTGCCGACGGCACCCTTGCAGCCGTGCACGAGGTCGATGGTGCCGCGGTAGACCTTCTTGGACGTGCCGGTCAGTACACCGTTGGCATCGATTTCGCACTCGGTCTTGCGGCCGCGGTGACGAAGCTCGTAGTTAAAGTCGCGCACCTGTTCGCGGGCGCCCAGGTAATCGGTATCGATCGTCACCTTGGCGGTGTCGCCCAGCAGGTCGCCGGCAAGGCCGGTGGCGCTGGCGCCGGCACCCAGTACGGTGTGCTGCACGTTGACGCGCGCGCCCTCGTCCAGGAACAGGCCGGTGTCGTCGAGTGCAATCCAGCTGTCGTCGAGCGTCTGCGTACAGGTCACGTTGACGGTGGCGTACTCGTGGGCGCACACCCGCAGCACGGAGCCCACGACGCCTTCGCCGGTAACGGGGGAGTCCAGGGCGATCTGCAGGTCGAGCGTTGCCTGCGGGCGGGCGACGACATCGATGGCGGCGATGGCAGCGGCGGCATCGACGCCGCTCACGCGCACGGTGACCGTGGCACGGCCGTAGGCGGGCACGTCGATGACGATGCGCTTGGTGGCATGGTCGGCCAGATAGGTGTAGCCGGCCTCGCCCATGCCGGTCTCGAAGGCCTCGGCGGGGGAGAGTTCCTCCTCGAGCTTGATGGCGCCGGCCTGGTAGACGGAAGTGGCGGGCACGTCGAGCTCGGTCTCGGGCGTGATGCGGGCGCGGTCAGCAGCGTCGCCGGGGGCTGAGGCGCGGCGCTCGGGGAAGCGCTCGGCCATGGCCTCCATGGCGGCGTCGAAAGCGTCGGCCGCGCCATGGATCTGCTCGTCCAGCCCCTTGACCTCAACGGCCTCGGCGGGAGCGGCAAGTTCGTCCGAAAGCTCGAGCTTAGTCTGGTTCATCTTGAGCCAACCCCATGTGGCGGCCGGCATCGCGTTGACGCCCCCGATCTCCTGCAGCACGCCGTCTCGGGGCTCCGACCCTCCTCGCGTACCTTTAGTACGCGTCGTCGGGCTCGTCGCTCCCGATACGTCGCACTGCAGAAGCTCGGATGACGTAAATGCGTTCGGCGTGTTCGTGGTCTGTTTCATTATCCGATCGCTCCTTCCATCTCGAGCTTGATCAGGTTGTTCATCTCGACGGCGTACTCAAGCGGCAGCTCCTTGGAGACCGGGTTGGCAAAGCCGTTGACGATCATGGTGCGGGCCTCTTCCTCCGAGATGCCGCGGCTCATCAGGTAGAACACCTTGTCGTCGCCAATGCGGCCGATGGTGGCCTCGTGGCCGATGTCGACGTTCTTGGCGCGGATGTCCATGGCGGGGATGGTATCGGAGCGGCTTTGGTCGTCGAGCATGAGCGACTGGCAGCTCACGGTTGCCTTGGAGCCCTCAGCCTTGGGCGTGGCCACGATGGAGCTGCGGAAGGTCTGGATGCCGCCGCTCTTGGAGATGCCCTTGGTCTCGACGGTCGCCGAGGTCTCGGGCGCGTTGAGTACGACTTTGCAGCCGGTATCGAGGTTCTGGCCGGCGCCGGCAAAGGTGATGCCGGTAAAGCTCGAGCGGGCGCGGCGGCCGTTGAGCACACTCATGGGGTAGAGGTAGCCCACGTGGCTGCCGAAGGAGCCGCTAATCCACTCGATGTCGCCGTCCTCATCCACGCGCGCACGCTTGGTGTTGAGGTTGTACATGTTCTTGGACCAGTTCTCGATGGTCGAGTAGCGCAGGTGTGCGCGCTTGCCCACAAAGAGCTCCACAGCACCGGCGTGGAGGTTTGCCACGTTGTACTTGGGTGCGGAGCAGCCCTCGATAAAGTGCAGGTCGGCATCGTCCTCGACGATGATGAGCGTGTGCTCAAACTGGCCGGCGCCCTTGGCGTTGAGCCGGAAGTAGCTCTGCAGCGGAAAATCGAGCTTGGTGCCCTTGGGCACGTAGACAAACGAGCCGCCCGACCACACGGCGCCGTGCAGGGCCGCAAACTTGTGGTCGGTGGGCGGGATGAGCGTCATAAACTTCTCGTGGATGAGTGGCTCCCACTGCGGGTCGTGCAGGGCCTCCTCGATGCCGGAGTAAACGATGCCCATCTTGGACGCCGTGTCCTGCATGTTGTGGTAGACGAGCTCGGAGTCGTACTGCGCGCCGACGCCCGCCAGGTAGCTGCGCTCGGCCTCGGGGATGCCCAGGCGCTCAAAGGTGTTCTTGATGTCGTCGGGCACCGACTCCCAGTCGTGCTTTTGGTCGGTGTTGGGCTTGACGTAGGTGACGATGTTGTCCATGTCCAGGCCCTCGATGGAGGGGCCCCACGTCGGGTCGGGAAAACGATTGAAGATCTCGAGGGACTTGAGGCGCAGGTCGAGCATCCACTGCGGCTCGTCCTTCTTGGCGCTGATCTCGCGCACGATGTCGGGCGTGATGCCGGCGTCGAGGCGCTCGAATCCCTCCTCGCCATAGGTAAAGTCGTAGAGGCTGCGGTCGATGTCCGCGACCTCGGTGCGGTTCTTGGTCATTGCGTCGCCCCTTTACGCCTGCTGCTCGGCAGCGGCTGCCTCGGCCTGGGCGCGCTGCTCGGCGGCCTCGCGCTCGAAGGTCTCAAAGCCGTTCTTGTCGATCCAAGGGATCAGCGAGGCGTCGTCCTCGCGCACGATGTGGCCCTTGACCATAACGTGGACGCGGTCGACATCTAGGTGCTCCAGGATGCGCGTGTTGTGCGTGATGATGAGCATGGAACCGTTGCAGCTCTTGCGGTAGGCGTCCATGCCGTGGCTGACGGTGGACAGGGCGTCGACGTCCAGGCCGGAGTCGGTCTCGTCCAGGATGGCGAGTTTGGGCTGCAGCAGCAGAAGCTGGAGCATCTCGACCTTCTTTTTCTCGCCGCCCGAGAAGCCTACGCCCAGCTCGCGGTTGAGGTAAGCGGTATCCATGTTGAGCTCGGCCGCGAGCTCCTTGACGCGACGGCGGAATTCCTTGCCCTTCATCTCCAGGCCGGGGCGGCCGGCGATGCTGGCGCGCAAAAAGCTCGACAGCGGCACGCCCGGGATCTCGACCGGAGCCTGGAAGCTCAGGAACAGGCCGGCGCGCGAACGCTTGTCGGTGGTGAGCTCGGTGATGTCCTGGCCGTCAAAGACGATGCGCCCGTTCTGCACGGTGTAGACGGGGTCGCCCATGACCAGGTGGCCGAGGGTGGACTTGCCGGCGCCGTTGGGTCCCATCAGCACATGGGTCTCGCCGGCGGCGACGTTGAGGTTGACGTTGTGGAGGATGGTCTTCTCGTCCACGGAGGCGGTCAGACCTTCGATGGAAAGCAGCGGATTTGCGCTCATGCTGTCCCTCTCTGTGTATGGTGTACTCATAGGTGTACTAAACCCTAGGAATCTTCTCGGAATAAAGTTACTATGGGTTCGGCGTTAGTCAAGGGAAAACCCGACTAATCCACTCGACTTTTCAGATGTGGGACATAATAATCGGGATCGTCTGTCCCACACGCTTGGCATCTGGGGCAAACTCTGCTGATGATTTTTTCTCAAGCGCACCGGGAGGGTAGGTATGCTCATTTCTTCTAAGGGCCGCTATGCCCTCCGTTTGATGATTTATATCGCGGCGCTCGGTGACGCCGAGGGCAAAATCGCCCTGCGCGAGATTGCCGACCGTGAGCATATTTCGCAAAAGTATTTGGAGCAGCTGGTCCGTCCGCTTATGAAGGCGGGCCTGCTCAAGAGTGTGCGCGGCAAGGGCGGCGGCTACATGATGGCCGTGGACCCGGCCGAGGTGCGAGCCGGCGATATACTGCGCGCCGTCGAGGGCAGCACGGCGCCCGTCGCATGCGATGGCATCGATAACAACTGCACTCGCAGCGATCTGTGCTCTACTGTGAAGTTCTGGCGCGGTCTGGGCGACGTGATTGAAAAGTACGTCGACGGCGTGACGTTGGCCGACTTGGCGGCCGTGCCCGAGATTAACTTCGATATCAAGCTGTAACTCGAGCGCAATTCCTCAAGATTTCGCGGAGGGCGTTACCGTTTGTCGAGTTGTTGTTGTACGACATCGGTCTTGCTGCGATACTTAAATCTATCTTTGCAAACTGCACTTTAACTACACCAATGCAAGGAGGATCTTATGCAGCCCAAGCATTCTGCGATTGTTGCCGGATTGACGCTGGCTCTTTCGTTTGGCGCCGTTGCCGCGCCCGCGCCCGCTGCTGCGGATGAGCCCACGCCGGGCGTTGCCTCGGATGCCACCGATATCGATAAGGGTCTTTATACCCAGCAGTCTTTCTCGGGCGTGCTGAGGTCGGTCCAAGGCGTCTCGTTTGTCAATGTGACCAGCGAGATGAAGTACTTTACCAAGTATGAGAGCCACGGCAACTATAACCAGGGCTTTTCGTACGGCGATGGTTACAACGCGCTCGGTTACTACCAGTTTGACCGACGCTGGTCGCTCGTCCCGTTTATGAAGCAGGTCTATAACTACAATCCTGCCAAGTACGGCATGCTTAAGTCTGCAATTGACCGCGGAGGCGATATCTCCAACGCAAGCAACCCCATGCATTCGAACGGTCAGCTGACGGATCTGGGCCGCATTGCACAGGAGGCCTTCCAGGGCGCCTATAACGCCGATCCGGCTGAGTTCTCGGCGCTGCAAGATTCATATGCATACAACTCCTATTACGCGGTGACCGAGGCCTGGCTCAAGAGCGCGCTTGGTATTGATATCTCTGGCCGCGCCGATTGCGTCAAGGGTATGGTGTGGAGCATCACCAACATGTGCGGCACCTATGGCTGCCAGGACTTTTTCCGCTGGGCAAATCTTACAAACGATATGACCGACCGTGAATTTGTGACGGCGCTTTCCAGCAGCGTGGTCAATAACGTTGCCCGTAAGTACTCGAGCCAGCCGCAATATCACGAGGGCTGGAAGAACCGTTACAAGAACGAGCTTAAGGATTGCCTGGTCTATATTACCGAGGACGAGGCCGCGGCGACGCCGCCGGTCGAGCCTGAACCCGAGCCTGAGCCCAAGCCCGTGACTCCAGCGCCTAGCCAGGCGCCCGCCGCTCCCGTTGCTCCCTCTGGGCCTAGTGCCGATACCAATGGTGCTGACGAGGATACCGTCGATGCTCCTTCATACGATGCCGGAGCAAGCGACGGAAATGGCGATGTCGCATCGGGCGGCAGCGCGGGGTCTGCCTCGCCTTCGAATTCCGCAGATGCTGCGGCAGGGTCTGGTTCTTCCGCCGGTGGATCGACTGCCGGTTCGAGCGACTCGTCGACGAATGGCAAACCCTCTGCGAGCGAACAACTTGGCTCCATGTTTGGCTCCTCGCTGATGGTTGACATCAACAGCAGCTCGTCTTCCAAGAAGGATGGCTCCGACCAGGGCGCTACGGAAAAGACCGAGGATGCTAAGGGCGATTCGAAGGACGAGGGTTCTAAGGGGTCTGATTCCGACAAGGGCACGGAATCAGACGGTGCGGAATCGAAGGATCCCCGCCTTGATAAGGATGGCAAGCACACGGACGACAATGGGTCCAAGGGCCTGGTTGATGATGCCGCCGACCAGAACCAGGGTAAGACCAAGGTTGCGACTGCCTCGGCCACGACGACTGAGTCCTCTAAGGGCAGCATGCCCAAGACGGGTGACTTGATTTTGATGGCGAGCCTTGCCAGCGCGAGCTTGGCCACATTGGGCGCTACGTCTATTGTGAGCGGTAAGCATAAACTTGACCAGCAAAACAAAGACGCTGCGGAGAAAGACGCCCAAAAGTAGGCTCTCAGCGAGTGTTTTGCCTTAGGGATTGAAATAGGGGCCCGATGCGATAGCACCGGACCCCTATTTGTTGCGAATCGTTTTGTTATGCCCCCCTTTATGGAGCCACATCTGCCGTTACCCGAATCATTTGTTGAACTACAAAATTGTTATCAAGATGGTCGCTAAAATGGCATCGTTATTATAAAAGGGGAGATAATACGGTGTCTGAACAGGCAATGTATGATATTGATAACACCTTTGACGTGAAGTTGCTCAATCCCGTCGGAAATGCTGTTCTGCCGATTGATATTCATGATTTTGGCGGCGCCGCCGATCATTGTGTTTTAGTTGATAAGACCATGTTTATTGCCGATATCTTAGATTGCGAATCGACTGTGGCGCTCTGTTGTCGGCCTCATGGTTTTGGCAAGAGTATGAACCTCTCCATGCTCAAATGTTATCTGGAGCGTCCTGTGCCCGGCTCGTCGAGCATGAATCTGTTCATCGGTAGCATAATATGGGACGCAGAAGATGGCATCTATCGTGATGAGTATGCACGCTACCCGATCATTGCTTTGGATTTTTCTACTTTCTCCTATCGAGGCGCCGATGTCGAGGCCGCCATGCGCGATGCCGTCGCTCGTGAGTGCGCTCGTCTGTTGCCGCTGCTGGACGTTCCCGATTTAGCGCGCAGCGACGTGCGCCAAATCGAGCGCGTAGCGCGCGGTGTTGCCGGTTCTGATGAAATCGATTCGGCTCTTGGGGTGTTAATCGAGCTGCTCCGTGTGGCATGTGATGAACAGGTTGTGCTGCTGGTTGATGGGTATGACGCGGCGTTTACGAATCATATGCAGGCGAAGGGCGCCTATGGCTCGTGCTTTGTCGAGTTGCTTGACCGCCTGCTCTTTGACGTCATTGTCTCCTCGATCGATTCTTTGCGGCTGGTTTGCTTGATGGGGGAGCGACCCGGCCCCGCACGGGCGGCACTTGCGCATCGCAACTGCCCGTATTGTTTGGCTTCGCCCTTGTCGAGCTGGTGCGATCGCCGCTTTGGTTTTTCGGATGCCGAAAACAGGGCGCTGCTAGATTGCGCTGGTCAGAGCGACAGACTGGATTGCGCGCGTGAATGGTTCGAAGGCTACCGGTTTGGCGGGTTCTATTGTTCGAACCCGACGCGTGTGGTTGAGTTCTTGGCTCGGGGTTGCCTGCTGCCAACGCGCTTTGATGTATGTTGCTATGCCGATTGTCTGAACGAGACTGTGGGCGCCTGGGATTTGAGATGGCTTGCGGCAATGTTTGATTTGCTTAATCCGTATGGCTGTGTTGAGGCGCCGCTGTGCATAGACGCCGTGAAGCCTGATGCCGGGACAGCGGAAGGTATTTGGACCGATTTGTATTTGAGTGGACTCCTGACGACAGATGCGACCGATCACCAGACGGACGGCAGTCTGCCCCGCGCCCTGCGCCTTCCCAATAACGAGCTCCGGTATGCGTTGCGTCTTGTGATTATCGAATGGTTCGAGTGCGCTGCCGAGAGTGCCGAGACTATCGACGACTTCCAAGAGGGTCTTTGCCGCGGGGACGAGCGTGCAGTTAGGCGAGCTTTGGACGCAATTATTGATGACTTGGACGTCGAAGGAGACGAGTCTGATTTGCTACTGGCTTTTCGTTTGGCACTGCAGGGTCTTTGTTTTGGGTTGCCTGGGTATGCCGACCCTGCTACAAAACGAGCGCACGGTTTGGAGTTTGGGGGTTTCCAGGTGTTTCCGACCGTCAATACCTTTGATGCGGTGGATACACTTGGCATATTGGATAGCCGCCCGCTTATCTCGGTCAGCATGCTGTACGACCCCGATGTCGATGCGTTGGGCCTAGAGCTTCTGTCGGTACAGGCATTGCTCGATATCGAGCGGAGCGGTCTCGACGACATTCGCGTGCCACGTCCTGCCGTGGGTCGCATGCGCTGGGGGTTTGGCTTTGATGGAAAGCATGTGTCCGTAGTATGCCAGCGGCTGTAGGGGCGGGCGTATGAGCAGTTTTTTTAGCGGTTAATACCGCTGTGCTAGGATTAAACAGTTCTGATTTGCGTTCCCAAAGGGGTTTAAGTGCCGAGCAATTTGCATTCTGATGAGCGTATAGAGGTCTCAGTTATTGTTCCGTGTTTTAATACGGCACAGTATCTCGATCAGTGCCTGACGAGCATCGAGGCCGATGACCTTGCATCGCTTGAGGTTATTGTCCTTAATGATGGCTCGACTGATAACTCACTGGAAATCATGAGGCGCCACGAGGAAATTGATTCCCGAATTCGCGTTATTGATAAGCCGAACCAGGGATATGGTGCTACGGTCAATCGTGGTATTGAGGAGTCTCGAGGTGCATATATTGCCATTGTCGAGCCCGATGATTACCTTAAGCCTGGTATGTATGCACGACTGATGGACCTTGCCCATGCATACGGAGAGCCCGATGTTGTGAAGTCGGCATATTGGCGTGTGTGTATGCCCGGTACTCCACAGGAGAACGTATGTCACTGCGCCTATTACAAGCGAATTAATACAAAGAAGCAGCCGTTTACGTTGCGGGATAATCCTCGTCTGATCCAGCATCACCCTTCCATTTGGAGTGCAGTTTACAAGCGTTCGTTTTTGGATGAGTTTGGAATTCGCTTTAAAGAGGTGCCCGGTGCCGGATGGGTGGACAATCCCTTCTTGATTCAAACGCTTGCTCAGGCTCGCTCGATTGCGTATACCGATGATTCGTTTTATTGCTATCGTGAAGATCTTCCTACGTCGTCTTCGGCTAAAAAAGCAAGCGATCTCCCTATTGTTCGTTGGAATGATATGGCAGATATCGTTGATGAACTTAATATTTCCGACAAGGGGATTCTTGAGTCTTTCTATACCATTGGTTTTAGGTATGTTGGTGGCCTTGTTGAGCAGGGGGCCTTTGAGGATCCGGCACTTAAGGCTCGCTGCGCGGCATTGTTTAAACGCATGAATCCTGAAATCGTTTCGGGCATGTCGCACATCAGCGGTGCATTTAAGCAGACATACTCCCAGCTCACCGGTGTAGTTGTTTCGGCCAATAAAGTGGCATATGTCGCCTATCTTGCCTCGGAGTTCGTCTATTCGTTGCGCATTAATGGTTTTGGGTTCGCTTTCTCGCGTATCGGTTTGTTTGGCAATCGTCGAGCTGCCGAAAAAGGGGAGCGCCGCGATAAGACTAGTGTCTAACGAAGCTGTGAAAGTGGATTATTGATATGACAGACAAGAAGCGAATTGCCATCTATACGCAAGATGCCAAGCTCGGCAATGAGGTCAAGGGCGCAACGCGCTATGTGTATCTTGCAACGTTGCTGCATGAACATGGCTATGATGTCGATTTTATTACTTCGGGATTTCAGCATTGGGAAAAGCGTCAACGTGACGTTGAACATTTTGATGCCGGGACCGACGCCTATGCAATTCGATTTATTGAGGAGCCGTTTTACCCCAAGAATATGTGCCCCCAGCGTATCTGGGCGCATCACGTCGTTGCCAAGCGTGTATCGGAGTATTTCGATGAATATCATGACTATGATTTGATTTACTGTCAGATTCCGCCTAATGATGTTGCCAGGGAAATTGGCAAGGCAGCCCATAAGTTTAATATACCGTTTGTGGTTGATGTTAATGACCTTTGGCCTGAGGCCTTCCGTGTGGCGTTCGACGTCCCCGTTTTATCCGACATCCTTTTTGCGCCGTTTTATCGACAGGCAAAGGCTGTCTATCAGATGGCTGATGCCGTGGTGGGAACTTCGGATGAGTACCGCGAGCGTGGTTTGCGCGATGCCCGAGCTGGCATTCCGAGTGAAACCGTATATGTTGGTAATCAGCTGTGCGAGTTTGATGCTGGCATTGCTGCGCATGCTTCGCAGATTGATAAGTCCGCTGGGGACATTTGGGTTTCCTATGCAGGTACGCTAAGCGCGTGCTATGACCTGGAGACATTGGTCAAGGCCATGGCGCTGGTGCAGAAAACTCATCCCGAGGCTAAGCTGCAAATCTTGGGCGATGGCTCAGAGCGCGACAATCTTAAGGCCGCAGCGCATTCTAGCGGTGCCGAGGTCGTGTTCCATGGCTATTTGCCTTATAGCCAAATGGCTGCATGGCTTTCCAAGAGCGACATAACAATCAACTCGCTGGTGGAAAAGGCCGCCCAGAGCATCGTGACCAAGATCGGTGACTATTTGGCCGCGGGAAAGCCCATGGTCAATACATCGTGCAGTAAAGAGTTTAGGGCAAAGGTTGAGGCTGATGGTTTTGGCGTAAACGTGAAGCCCGGAGATGCTGAGGGAATGGCCAGCGTCCTTATTGACCTTATCGAAGATCCGCAACGTCGTGCGCAGATGGGGAAGAGGGCGCGCGCCATCGCGGAGGAGCAGTTCGATCGTCCTCATTCGTATCTTAAGACGGTACGGTTGATTGAGGGATTGATTGGTTAATTGATTATTTGAGTAATTAAATATGAGATAACACCTGATGCGGCGTATCGCTTTTTATCGACTGTTTATATTCGGCAATAAATGATACCGTTGAGCTGATCAACCTCGTTTTAATTCTCTCCATTCGCTATCATGATTTAAGAAATCTGCAGTACGGAGGGTAGTATGAAACGACTATTGTTGGCTTTACCAATTACTCTACTCCTTGTTTTAAATAGTTATTATCCTGCTTATTCTGAGGATTCGGTCCTTTACGCTACTCATCAGGTTGCGATTATTCCTTCCGCGGCCCCCTCCGACCCGTCGGCGCCCGCCCCCAGGGCGGAGGCGACCGGCGACGGCGAGGTCACCCTGACCTGGGAGCCCGTCGAGGGCGCCGAGCGCTACGCCGTTGCGGAGGCCTTCTCCAACGGCACCTACGCCACCTTCACCAAGTCCCTCACCGGGACGTCCTACACCGCCACCGACCTGCCCAACGGATACGACCACGACTTCCTCGTGCAGGCCTACGTGAACGGCCGCTGGTCCTCCTTCGGCCCCGCCAGCCTCGTGCGCTGCAGGCCCGAGGGCACCGTCAAGCCCGCGCCCGCGGCGACCGCCGGCGACGGCAGCGTCGAGCTGTCGTGGGGCCGCGTGCCCGGAGCGAATCAATATGTTGTTTCATGTTCGAACGGTAAGTCATATAGATTGAAATCTAATCAAACTAGCCTTGAAATTAAGGGATTGAAAAACGGTGAAGAATATTCGTTCTATGTAAGGGCGAAGATTTACAATCGTTTATCAGCTCTTGAGGATACTGACTTCATCACCTGTATGCCTTATTCTCTTATTTCACCCAAGGTTAGTATTACCGGTGTTGGCGATGGGTCGGTGAGACTTAAATGGGGCCCAGTTGCCGGTGCATCGCGCTATGCGATTGCATATAAAACTAGAAACGGATACAAGACCGTCACCTACGACTGTCGTAATACCGAGTTCACCGTGGACGGTCTTACCAATGGCCAGAAGTATTCATTTATTGTTCAGGCTAATATTGATGGTCGTTGGTCTCCTTTTGGGAGCAAGGACTTTGTTACCGCTATTCCCGAAGATCCTAATGCTCCGAAGCCTCATCTAGAGAAAGCCACGGCGACCTCCTGCGTTCTTTCGTGGAATCAGATTCCTGGAGCAGAGAGGTACGCGGTTGCTCTTAAGACTGGAAATAGCTACAAGACGTATTCTCTTGATGTCAAAGAGCCCTCGTATCTGGTTTCCGGCTTGAATCCCGGTAATACTTATCGTTTCCTTGTGCAAGCATTTGTAAATGGAAGGTGGAGCTCTTCCTCGGACGCATATTTATGTGAAGCCGTTCTTGAGGACGTTCGCTCCCCTCAAAATGTTAAGGCCACTTGTCCTGGCGATGGAAAAATACAGCTTACTTGGGACTTTGTTCCCAATGCAACGCGATACGCGATTGCAGAGTATAAGAATGGCTTATATGTAACGTTCACGACTAATTGTTTGAGCACTAGCTATACGGTTTCCGACCTTACGAATGGGCGCAATCACAGGTTTCTTGTGCAATCTTACGTAGATGGGGCCTGGTCTGCTTGCGGTGATGCGCTGCTCGTGGACGCAGTTCCACATGGTGTAATTACTCCTCGTGTAACTGGTAAAGCTGGGGATCTTTGCGCAAATCTATCTTGGAGCAAGGTGTCAGGCGCCACGCGTTATGCTATTGCGGTAAAGACGAATAGTGGCTATAAAACTTATACATACAACTGTACTGGCAATTCGTATAGAGTTGAAGGACTAAACGGTGGACAGATCTATCAGTTTGTCGTTCAGGCTTATCTCGATGGCGTATGGTCGCCTTTTGATGAAGACGATCTGGTTAGCGTAAAGCCGACGGGCACGAATGACACTGTATTTGGCATTCCGCGCCTAACCGTTGTTAATTGGCTGACGAGTCATCAATACAATGGCTATTATCTTGGTACTCGATATTCAAGCGGCTTTTCTTATCAGACATGCTTGTATCCTAACGGCGCTCCAGGGCCTGGGGGCTACACCGGTATGAATTGCACTGGCTTTGTTGCTCATGTATTTAGATCACTTGGCGTAAACGTTGATGCAGTCGCAGCCGATAACAACCATTCTCCGTGGGGTGCGGGGCCCGGCGGCGGCGGCTATATCAATGCGTGGCGCTGGTATGGTTATGCAATCGACTCTGGCTGTAAGGTTTATCACTTCAATACAGTTGCCGATATGTTGAATAGCGGTTTGGCTAAGAAGGGCGATGTAATTTTCTTTAAAACAGATGGTTCTATCGATTGCCATATTGGATTTTTCTGGGGAGATAACTCCCATGACAATAAGATGTGGCACCAAATTTTGCCTGGCAACCTGATTGGTCCTTGTTTTAATAACGCTAATAAAAGTGAGGTTCGTCAGCAGTGTGTGCTCATCAAATAGACCCGGCGTTCGTTTGATGATTGCCTTCGCTATGATTTGACGGCTCGCTTAATCGAATGCATCATGAGTAAGTTATTAAACTCAATCTAAGGCTAGTTATGGATTTCTCTGTTGTAATTCCAGTTTATGGTTGTAAAGAGGCGCTGCCCGAACTGCATAAGCGAATCGTCGATGTTTTTGAAAAGATGGAGGCGTCTTTCGAGCTCGTTCTTGTGGACGACCACGATCCATATGATTCGTGGTCTGTTGTGCAGTCGATATGCGACGCTGATGAACGTGTGTATGGAATCAAGCTTGCTCGTAATTTTGGCCAAATTCGTGCAATCACTGCAGGTCTTGATTGTTGCCATGGTGATTGGGTTGTCGTAATGGATTGCGACCTTCAGGATAGGCCGGAGGCCATTCCTCAACTTTATAATAAAGCTCTGGAGGGCTTCGATGTCGTCTTTGCAAAACGGGTTGAGCGAAAAGATAGCGTTTTGACCATGGCGTTGTCTCGAGCTTTTTATAAAGTGTATGAGTATTTTACTGACGGCAGTTATGATCCTTCGCTTTGCAACTTCAGTATTGCTCGTCGCGCGGTAATTTCTCAGTATTGTTCAATGCGTGAACATAACCGTGGATACACTATGTTTATTAAGTGGCTTGGGTTTAGGCAAACTGCGATAGAGATAGTTGGCGATGAACGCTTTGCAGGTGAGTCTTCCTATAGTTTTAGGAAAAAGCTTAATATGGCGTTTGAGCTTATTACCGCCCAGTCTAATAAGCCTTTGAAATTTGCGGTTAACGTTGGCTTTGCAATGTCCTTCGTTGCCTTGCTCGTTCTAATTGCAGCGATAGTTCAGAAAATCTGTGTTCCGGGAATTCAAGTTGGATGGACTAGCCTTCTTTGTTCCATCTTTTTTATGGGTGGGCTCATTTTGTCTGCAATTGGAATCGTTGGACTGTACGTCGGCAATATTTTTACTGAGGTTAAAAATAGACCTCTGTATGTGATTGAAAAAGAGTGCAATGGAAAGAATGAGTAAGCTATGGTAATTGTTATTGGAGCAACTAGTTTTATCGGTATGTATACCGTTGACGAGCTTGTCAAATCAGGCAAACAAGTTATTGCTACCGGTAGGAATGAACGACTTCGTCCTTTCCTTGAAGACATGGGTGCCGAGTTTATTAGTCTTGATATTACTAAGCCTGAAGATTTTTCTAAACTCCCTGCAGATAACGTTGAGGGCGTAATTCTTCTAGCTGGTTTGCTTCCTGCCAATGCAACTGCTGATTTGGTTAACGAAGAGAATGCCATCGATTACGTTAGGGTGAATACTATGGGCACAGTGAACGTGCTCGAGTATTGCAGGACGAATGGCATTAAGAAGATTATTTCCGCCACTACTTATGGTGATGTCTCTGGGGCATGGAGAAAGGGCTATGCCATTACTGAGGATGAGCCCAGGAATTTCTCCTTTACGGGTGACCACGCTGTCTATACCATCACGAAGAATGCTGCCAACGATTTGATTGAGTATTATTCGCAGCAACATGGTCTTCAGGGGGCTGTGTTCCGTTTTCCTCCTGTTTACGGCGTTGGACCTCATGGCACAATCTTAGTTGATGGTAAGCCGTACAAGTCTGCTATCCAAGTCTGGATCGAAAAGGCCGCGTCCGGACAGAACCTTGAGATATGGGGAGACCCTCATATCTCAAGAGACATTATCTATGTGAAGGATGTTGCTCGAGCATATCGAATGGCTTTGGAAAGCGATTCAACGCATGGGCTTTATAACATGACAAGCGGGGTTCCTTTGGAGCTTGAAGATCAGGCTCGTGCGGTCATCGAGGTATTTGGCGATAGCTCTAAATCGAAAATCGTTTACAGGCCGGAGCTCAAGAACAACACCCCTTCATTTTTGTTCGATATGGGTAAGGCTGAGCGTGATTTTGGCTTTGTTCCAGCTTATAGAGATTATTATTCGATGATGCTTGATTATAAGGCTGAGATGGAAAGCGGCCGCTGGAATGATCTTGAAAAGAATTCTTCGGCCAATTGGGAGAAGTAAAGATGTCGAAAAAGCTCGCTATTATCGGTGCGTCTGATTTCCAAAATCCATTGATTCTTAAGGCCAAACAACTTGGCTTTGAAACGCATGTCTTCGCATGGGAATGCGGCGATATTGGCGAGCGAACTGCTGACTATTTCTATCCAATTAGTATTACCGAAATTGATCAAATTGCTGAGAAATGCAGATCTATCGGCGTTGACGGAATTTGTTCTATCGGTACAGACCTCGGTAATATAACTGTGTCTAAAGTCGCTGATAAACTTGACCTGTGTGCTAATTCTCTAGAGTGTATTAAGGCGTCAACGAATAAGCATTTAATGCGTGAGGCATTTTTCAAGAACGGAGACCCCTCTCCCAAGAGCTATCAGGTAACTGATGTGTCGGATGTCGATATTCTTGACCTGAATTATCCAATAATTGTTAAGCCCGTTGACAGGTCTGGCAGCCGTTGCATCACCAAGCTTCAGTCTTCTGAAGGGCTCGAGGATGCCGTACGTTCCGCAATCGATGTCTCGTTTTCAAAGGCATGTGTCGTTGAAGAGTTTTTTACTGGCATTGAATATAGCGTTGAGTTCATTTCCTGGAAGGGCGAACATCATTTTCTTGCATTGACGAGAAAGTTTACAACTGGATCCCCGCATTTTATTGAGACCGGTCACCTTCAGCCGGCTCCCGTTTCTGATTCTTTGCGTACTAGAATTATCCAAGTTGTTTCTCACGCGTTGGATTCGCTAGGAGTTGAATACGGCGCTTCTCATTCGGAGATTTTGGTTAATGAGAATGAGGATATTCGTATTGTTGAAATTGGTAGCCGTATGGGTGGCGACTGCATTGGTAGCGATCTCGTAGAGCTTTCAACGGGCTTTGATTTCTTGGGTGCAGTTATTTCTGTTGCCACCGGGCATGAGCCCGACTTGAGTGTCTCTGAGCATCCTGAATGCGCCATGATTCGATTTATTTTTGATGGCGAAGACTTAGCGATGCTTCGACAAGCAGAATGCGATAGGTCTGTGAGGGTCGAGCGAAGTTCTGTGGACAATGACATGGAGCATGAAATTGTCGATAGCGGCAGTAGATACGGCTTCTATATCCTGACTTCAGATTCGGTCGACAATTTGGAAAAGTACTTGCCGAAGCGAGGCGTATAGAAATTGAAAAATGGACGTGTTTTCTTAGCGCTTCACCTGCTACTGGTTCTGTATTCCTGTAGCGGTATCTTAAGTAAGTTTGCGGCGGGCTACCCTTTTCTATCTTTCGGTTTTTGTGTCTGCTATGCCGGAATTATCATGCTGCTTGGCATTTATGCTATTTGTTGGCAACAAATTATTAAACGGCTGCCATTAACGACAGCCTACGCCAATCGCGCCGTTACAGTTGTATGGGGCATGGTGTGGGGTGTAATTGTCTTTAAGGAGCAGCTTGGCTTTCTCCAAGTTGCCGGAGGCATTATTGTGTTAATCGGTGTTGCTTTGTTTGCCCTTTCAGATTCCGAAGCTGTTTAGGAGGGGTGATACTGTGGATTTTCGATACGCATTGCTACTGCTCCTCGGTGTTTTTATTAGTGCTATATCTCAAGTTATGTTAAAGAAGGCCGCTCTTAAGACCTATGACAGCAAGGTGGGAGAGTATCTAAATCCTCTAGTAATTAGCGCATATGCTCTGTTTGTCTGCACGACATTTCTATCGATATTTGCTTACAAAGGAATTCCTCTCTCAATGGGGCCACTTTTAGAGGCGACGAGCTATATATATGTGACATTATTCGGAATTACTATTTTTCATGAGAAAATGTCTCCGCGGAAATGGGCTTCACTGCTTCTTATTCTGCTTGGAATTTCTATCTATTCATTTGGAGCCGCTATATGATTTGCTTTAATATTCCTCCGTATGTTGGCACCGAAATGGAATACGTTCGTGAAGCGTGCGCTGTAAATCATAAGATTTGCGGCGATGGTCCCTTTACCAAGAAGTGTAGTAAGTGGCTTGAGGAGCGCTTTGATTCCGAGAAAATCTTACTAACTACGAGTGGAACAAGCGCGCTTGAGCTTGCTGCGATTCTTTGTGATCTACATCCTGGCGATGAGGTCATTTTGCCGAGCTTCACTTTTTCTTCCACTGCTACGGCGTTTCAAATGGTTGGTGCAACCTTGGTGTTCGTCGACGTCTGTCCTGGAACGATGAATATTGATCCTGATGCCATCGAAAGGGCAATAACGGAGAAAACCAAGGTAATTGTCCCCGTGCATTATGCCGGTGTCGCGTGTGACATGGATCGAATTATGGACATCGCCGATCGCAACAAGTTGCTTGTCGTAGAGGATGCGGCTCAGGGTGTTCTGAGTACGTATAAGGGCAAGGCCCTCGGAACCATTGGTCATTTTGGTTGCTATAGTTTCCACGAAACTAAGAACTATTCAATGGGTGAAGGTGGCGCGCTTTCGATTAATGATTCGCGTTATTGCGATCGAGCGGAGATAATTCGTGAAAAGGGCACTAATCGTCAGCGCTTTTTCAGAGGTCAGGTTGATAAATATACGTGGGTAGATCGTGGATCCAGCTACTTGCCCTCTGATATGAACGCGGCTTATCTTTGGGCCCAGTTAGAGCATGCTGACGAAATTAATGAGAACCGACTTTCGACTTGGCATTTTTATAATGAGTCTCTGAAGCCGCTTGCGGATGCTGGTAAGATCGAGCTCCCTTATATTCCTGAGGGCTGTGAGCATAACGCTCACATGTTTTACATTAAGTGTAAAGACCTTCAGGAGCGCAGCAGCCTCATTGCCCATCTTAAAGAGCATGGTGTTCAAGCGGTCTTTCATTACATTCCTTTGCATGATGCTCCGGCTGGCAAGATGTTTGGTCGTTTCGATGGGGAAGATAGGTTTACCACTTCTGAAAGCAACAGGCTTGTTAGGCTGCCCATGTACTACGGCTTAAGTGAGGCCGATAGGCAACAGGTGGTCGACGCCGTTCTTTCTTATTACGCCACTCAATTTTGATTACCAGGCGGCTTTTAGCCGCCTTTCCCTTTTAAGGACTGTTCATGTCAAAGAGTATTAAATGCCGCTCGGTGCTCATGTTCACTGCTTTTATAGTTGCGTTGTCGTTGCTTGTCTTTCCCAACAATGTGTTTGCTGATGACACTGTGGTTAGTGGTCTATCCTTCGTCTATGTTGAGAGCGACCATGTCGAGGTAGGGGCAATTCAAAGGGTTGCTCTAGGCTTTGATAAGGAACAGAGCGATGAACCCGTGGCGCTATATTGCGTTAACGATGACTCTGATGAGCTAGTCCGATTTGCCGTTTCTGCTAGTGCCGATGATACCTATCTTTTTTCGTCGACTATCAGCAGCGCTGGAGCGTTTTCATTGTCGAAAGTAGAGTATGCCTCTGGCCTGATAGAGCGTTTTTCTGATGAAGTTTCAGGCCAGGTGTTCTCTGTCGGTAATAGCGCTGCTTCGTATCGGATGCTATCTGATGACGAGCTCAATAGCGGGCTGAGCTCTACATATACCAATGATTCAGGTGCTTCATTTGATTCTCTTGAATCCGCTGTATATGACGCCTCTGACAGTTTCATGCGTACGCGCAACAGGGTTTTCGTTTTGGATGCCGGCCATGGTGGCTGGGATTCTGGTGCTGTTGGCAATGGTCTACTAGAGAAAGACCTTACGCTGAAAATCGCACAATATTGCCGTGACGAACTAAGGCAATACGCCGGCGTGAGTGTCATTATGACGAGAGATTCCGATGCGTCAGTAACTGGTGTCGCAAATACTTCTAATGAGCTTCTCGCTCGTGCTCAAATTGCAAGAGACAATAATGCGTCTCTATTCATGAGTTTTCACATCAATTCAGGTGGCGGTACTGGAGCGGAAATATGGATTCCGAGACAAGCTAGCTGGTATTCTTCATTTAATGAACTCGGAGAGTCTCTGGGTCAAGATGTTTTGAACAGGCTTGCATCTGTTGGTCTTGTTAGCCGTGGCACAAAAAATGATTATTACGATTTAAACGGTAAACAATTGTATTACCCGGATGGTAGCAATGCAGACAGCCTTGCTGTCATTAGAAACTGCCGCCAGTATGGCATTCCGGCAGTATTGGTCGAGCATGGGTTTATTGATAACGTATATGATGCCGGACTTTTGGCGAATCCGTTCTATCTGAAAAGAATGGGTCAGGCTGATGCTTTGGCTATCGCAGGCCAGTTCGGCCTTTCGAAGGAAGCTAAACCTGATCCGGTTGTTTCCGAGATGCGCGACGGTAAAATCAAGTTAAGCTGGGATTCAGTCCCCAATGCAACTAAGTATGCAATTGCAAAGTGTAACGATGACGGTACTTTTAGTACTTACACTCTCGACTGCACCGGCACTTCTTTCGAAATTGACGGGCTCGAGAACGGATCTACTTACTCTTTTCTTGTTCAAGCGTATGTCAACGGAAGGTGGAATTCTTATTCGCCTGACGATTATTTAACCTGCAAGCTTCTGCCTGCCCCCGAGGCCTCCGCCGAGGCGACCGGCGACGGGGAGGTCACCGTCTCCTGGAAGGCGGTCGCCGGCGCCGAGCGCTACGCCGTCGCCGAGAAGATGGCCGGCGGCTCCTACAGGACCTACACGCTCGACGAGAAGGGCACCTCCTTCAAGGTCTCCGACCTCGCCAACGGCGTGACCCACCGCTTCCTGGTCCAGGCCCGGGTCGACGGGTCCTGGTCGTCGACCGCCGACGGCTACCTGTGCTCCGCCGCGCCGTCGGGCACCGTCAGGCCCAGGGTCGAGGCTAAGGCCGGCGACGGGTCCGTCGAGCTCTCCTGGGGCCACGTGCCCGGAGCGACCCGCTACGCGGTCGCCGTCCGCCAGGGGTCCGGCTACAAGACCTACACGCTCGACTGCGCCAAGGAGTCCTACACCGTGAAGGGCCTGTCCAACGGCACGTCCTACAAGTTCCTGGTCCAGGCCTGGAACGGATCGTCCTGGTCGCCCTTCTCCGACGCCGACCTGGTGGCGTGCACAACTTTGGGCACGCCGATTATGGGTAAGTCTGCCGCTTCGGTTTCGAGCATGGTTTCTTTGTACAACTCTACTGGACATACCTATCCGGCTATTTATGCCTCGAAGGGTGCAGCGACTATTAATGAATTTTGCCAGATAGTATTAGAGGAAGCGAACGCTGAAGGTGTTAAGGCGGAAATCCTGTTTGCCCAAGCAATGTACGAAACTGGCTGGCTCCAATTTGGTGGTAGCGTAAAAGCTGAACAATGCAACTTTGGTGGCATTGGCGCAATAAATACATCTGCAGCTGGTGTGGCTTTTGATAACGTTCGAATTGGGTTGCGTGCTCAGGCGCAGCATTTGAAGGCGTACGCCTCATTCGAGCCTCTGAATAATGCATGTGTTGACCCCCGCTTTCATAAGGTCGACCGTGGAGTCGCTCCATGTCTCGAAGATCTTGACGGCCGTTGGGCTGTTCCGGGTGTGGGCTACGGAAAAAGAATTGCCTTAATCGTCGCCAAGTGTTGCTAACATCTATTATTAGTTTTGTTTCGACTGGTTCTAGGAGGTCATATGAAGGGCATTATATTGGCTGGCGGTTCAGGCACTCGCTTGCACCCCATTACCAAGTCTGTTAATAAGCAATTGCTTCCTATTTATGACAAACCATTGGTTTACTATCCTTTGTCAGTTTTGATGCTCGCAGGAATTCGTGAGGTGTTGCTCATTTCTACACCTAGAGATTTGCCTGCATTTAAGGATTTGTTCGGTGATGGCTCTTTGCTGGGAATGCGGATTTGCTATGCTCAGCAAGATGAGCCCAGGGGTCTAGCGGAGGCTTTTACGATTGGTCGTGAGTTCCTTGCGGGGGAGCCTTGCGCGCTTGTTCTTGGCGATAATATGTTTCATGGTCAGGATTTGACCCGTATTCTATCAAATGCTCGTATGACCGTAGAAAACAAGGGCGGAGCCGTTGTGTTTGGCTACCCTGTTAAAGACGCACGCGCGTTTGGCGTAGTCGAATTTGATGAAGACCATAAGGTTGTTGGAATTGAGGAAAAGCCAAGTGATCCAAAGTCCAATTATGCCGTACCAGGTCTGTATTTCTATGACGGACAGGTTTCTGATTTTGCATCCAAGGTTGAGCCGTCTTCGCGTGGTGAGCTTGAGATAACGAGCATCAATAATGCATACCTTGACCGTGGGGAACTTTCCGTTGAGCTTATGGGTCGAGGAATGGCTTGGCTTGATACTGGAACTCCTGCTGGCATGCTAAAGGCTGCAGAGTATGTTGAAGCCGTGCAGAGCCGTCAAGGTTACTTCATTGCATGCATAGAGGAGATAGCCTACCGCCGCAAGTTTATTGATTCCGATCAGCTTCGAGCACTTGGTGAGAAGCTGAAAAAGACCGATTATGGTCATTATTTAATTTCAATTGCAGATGAAGAGCAGGTTAATTAGCATGTGCATTCCCTTTGACCCTAAAAATATAATTGTTACAGGCGGCTGTGGCTTTATTGGCTCTAACTTCGTTCATTACGTTGTTAATAATCATCCTGAAGTTCATGTCACTGTTCTCGATAAACTAACCTATGCCGGTAATCCGGAGAATATTGCCTCCTTGCCTAAGGATAGGGTTGAGCTTGTCGTCGGTGATATCTGTGATTCGGCTTTGCTTGATGAACTTATTCCCGGGCATGACGCAATTGTGCATTACGCCGCGGAATCACATAATGACAATTCGATTAATGATCCTTTCCCGTTCCTTCGAACTAATGTTGAGGGGACCTATCGTTTACTGGAGTCGGTTCGCAAATATAATATTCGCTATCATCACGTTTCGACTGATGAGGTATATGGCGACCTTGCTCTAGACGATCCGACTAGATTTACCGAGCAAACTCCTTATCGTCCCAGCTCGCCTTACAGTTCAACAAAAGCTAGCTCCGATATGCTGGTCAGAGCATGGACTCGTACGTTCGGCTTACGCACCACCATTTCGAACTGTTCCAATAACTACGGTCCTTATCAACATGTTGAAAAGTTCATCCCAAGGCAGATTACAAACATTATCGATGGGAGGCGTCCGAAACTGTATGGTTCAGGTGAAAACGTTCGTGACTGGATTTATACAGAAGACCACTCCTCAGCGGTCTGGGATATTTTAACCAAGGGGAGGATCGGGGAAACCTATCTTATTGGCGCTGATGGTGAGAAAAGCAATATAGAAGTATTGCGTATGATTCTTAGAGCCATGGGCAGGGATGCTGATGATTTTGACTGGGTCGCTGATCGTCCCGGCCATGATCGGCGTTATGCCATCGATAGTTCAAAGCTTCGTAGAGAGCTTGGTTGGAAACCACAGCATACTGATTTCGCTGCTGGTCTGAAAAGAACCATTAAATGGTATGTAGAAAACGAGAGCTGGTGGCGTCAGGCAAAGGCTGCGACCGAGGAGAAATATCAACGCAATGGTCAATAATTCATTAGCTATGTCTAGGCTTCATGCATTTGGAAAGGTTTATGAGTTCTGTCTGAGGCATAAATCGTGCTCCCTATTTTTATTCTATCTATTGCTTCTTACCCTTGTTTCCGTCTTTCTCTACGCTCGATATTTATTTGGGGGTAGTTATCTAATCTATGTAGATTATGGTTCTGACAGCTTTGGCCAGTCTGTACCCTTTTTTCTAAATGCGGCTGATCGATTTTCTCAGTTAAATTTTTCTACCTGGAATGCGTCACAGTTTTTAGGTGGAACGACTGTACAATTATTTAATCCGGAATACATTGTTTCATGGTTCGGTAGGGATAATTTACCTAGGATGATGTGTGTATTCCAGATTGTTAAGATCCTTCTCGCGGGCTCTTTTTTCTACTTGTTTCTGGGCTATTTTAATTGTCGATATCAGACGAAGTTTATATTTGGTTTTGGCATTGCATTCTCCGGTAGGATGCTTGCACTTTGCGCATGGACTGCCTATACGCTAGAAGTAACTTTGCTCTCGGCATTTCTTTGGGCTGTTGCAAGAGTGCTGCACGATAAAAAGAAATTCGTTGCATTTCCAATTACGCTCGCTTTGATAATTATGACTTTAAGTGTATATGGACTTGTTCTATACACATGTATTCTGGTTATGTTTACAGCTTTTTATTTGGGCTATTTTGGTAAAAGTCAGTGCTACAGGTCATATATTCATTGTTTTGCAAATTTGGGTTTCCTTTATGTGATGGGCATTGCTATATCTGCGCCTTCTCTTCTCCCAAATATCTCAACATATTTAGATAGTGCCCGTGTTTCTAAGGATTCTGGTGGCAACCTTGCGGTTAACTCGATATCTGTTTTATCTAACCCACAAATTCTGGCTGAACAATGGCTGGGTTTCATTTCGAGCACTTCTTTTGGATCTATGAGTGAATGCTCGAGTCCTTCGGGTTTTTTGGGGAACGCTTTCTATTCTTCAAGTGTTGCTGCTGTTGTCTGCCTGCCTTTTTGCTTTAAGGGTCAGTCTAGAGCCCGTCGTTGCTGGCTTTCGATTCTATTAATTTCCGTGGCCGCTTATGCTTGTTTTGATGTATTTAGGTACCTGCTCGGCGGTGGCGCTGTAGGTTCATTTGATTTCCGAATGTCATCAGTTTGGGTTATTTTTGTTCTCGCCTTATGTGGAGCCATTGGCTTTGATAATTTACTCGATGAGAACAACCCTTCTCAAGTATTTGTCTGGATCTGCGTTGCATTCGCGGTCACGATTGTCTCTGTCGTTGTTCTTGACTTTAACGTGGATAAACACGCCCTGGTCTTTTTTTCTTTGTTCGCAATTTTGGTATTTTTATCAGTCTGCTTCCTTCGCCATTCGTCTTTCTTTGACTGTTTAATTGTTTTTATATCGATTGCATCCGTATTGTTCGGTGGATATCAGCTTGTTAACGATGTTCCGACGGTCAGCAAACAGCAGTATTGGGACTCCTTCAATACTGACTTGCGTGACACGATTTCCGAATATGCGATAAAACAGCCAGCTAGGATTGATTTTCAAACTCAAATGCTGACCGCTCCTATGGCAAATTCATATATGGGAACTGAATCTTATATTGGAGGGGTTGGCACTTCTTCCGCTGTTACAGAGTTTATGTCTACTGTGGGCAATAATTATATTGAGCAACTGGGCTATTCGCGCTATACGTATGGCTTTTCTGATATTAGTCTGAACGCGATGCTTGGAGTGGGCTACTCAGTCTATTCAAACCCTGATATTAGCTATATCAGCCCATTTGGTTATACCAATTTAAATAGTGATGGCTATTACCAAGTATATGAGAATCAAAATTCAATTCAGCCGATTTCGTTCTACTCTGCATCAAGTGTAATCAGCGACTCTGATTTCTATAAGTCTGAACGTTCTGATAGAGGAGCGCTTCTTCTGGATGCGTTGGTGCTAGACGATATTGAATCTGCTGAAGGCAAAACCATTGTTGAGAAAAATCATGAGGCACTGACTTATGGAGACTGCATCGGATCTTCACCAAACAATGTAACGGTCTCGAAGTCTTCGCAATTTGATATTCAGGATTCCGATGGATGTATCGCATTGAATTTTAAGTTTCATGCGTCGGCTACAACGAGTGGTAACGTCTCGATTGTTGCAAAGTTTTATAACTCTCAAGATGATTCTGAGGATGTTTTGCCGGTGTATCTTGCTGCTGGCGATGAATCTGTAAGGATTCCATTCAGCAACAATCATTACAACAAGGTTGAGATTTCTATCGTTGGTGTCAACTGTGCCGATGATGCCGAGTTGAGCAATATATGGGTTGAGGCCGTTCCCGATAAATATATTGATCACTATCTAAGTTCTTGTAACGAAAGGAACAAAGCAAATTGTTCGGTGCTTTCATTTACAAATGATGAGTTGTCCGTTTCCATTGACGCTCCAAGCACAGGTTATTTATTCGCACCAATTCCTTATTCTGCAAATTGGAGGGCTTTTGTTGATGGCACCGAGGTGAATACCCATTTAGCAAACTTGGCTTTTACTTCAATTAAAATTGGACATGGAAGACATACTGTCACTCTTAAATATATTGATTCCTTTTATCGCTTGGGATTGACTCTTTTCTTTGCGGCTAGTGTAATTCTGCTTGCCGTGAAGGTATATCCACTTGTCGTTTCATATATTCGTAAGGGTAAAAATGCCAACCGAGATTAATCAGCCTGCTCATTCGCTTGGGTTTACCAAAACTATGACGTCATGTGCTAAGGGCCTGGCGCTCATATTGCTTTTTGTTCACCATATTATTCCCAACAATCCGGGGGTTAATTTATCTATTGCTCAGCTTTCTATTTCACAGGTATTGGCTACTTCTGCAAAATCATGCGTTTCTATTTTTATGGTCCTGTCAGGTTACGGCATCTGTTTTAAATTGAGCAAGACAGATGGGTCTTTTCCCAATATGGCCGCTGCTATTTGCAATCGGTTGCGTAAGTTCTGGTCGTCTTTTATCCCGATGTACTTATTCTCGCTGTTAGTTTCTGTTTGCGTCGGTGTTTCGATTATATCAGTTTACGGTAAGGGATTTGGATTTCTTCTGTTTCTGGTAAAAGACATGTTCGGATTGGCCTCAGAATTCTTTAGCTCACCTACGCTATGTGGAGCGTGGTGGTATTTGGGTGCTGCTATATGCTGCTATGTGCTTGCGCCGTTTTTTTATATGGTCATCTCGAAGGGAAAGCTCGCTAACTGCATCCTGCTACTTCTTGCTTATACGCCTTGGCTGGTTTATCTCATCGTTGATGACCCTAATATGCATACCGACAGAGAATTGTTTTATATTTTTGCTTTTGTGTTGGGAATGACTGCATGTAAAAGGGGATTATTTGTTAAGTTTTTGGAGTGCCGTAACACTTATAAATATCCACTTGCCGGAATCGTTCTTCTGGGACTGTGCGTTGCGCGTTTTAAATTGAACTTAATGGTTGATTCGTTTATTGCAATCTGTTTAATCCTTCTGATGACTCAAATCGCAAGAGAAGACTCCCTCTTGGGTAGTTTTTTCAAATATTTGGGCGAGTCAAGTGGAAACGTTTATATGTTTCACATTTCGATACTTGGTGTTTTGGGTTCTGTGCCATTCGTTAATCACTGGGTGGAGATTATTTTCTCTTTATTTTTGTGTTTGTCTGTTAACGCCATGTTAGTTGAAATTCGAAGGAACTTATTTCAATTGATGCACAGTTAGATCTTGACCTTCTTGGCATCTCTGAGCATTATTCTGGTCGATTCGTTTTGAACGACTAGACACCGCCTATTTTATGTTTCCAGTTTTTCATGCATTAGCTTTAGACTGGCTGCATTATGCTGATGTGTGTTTGCTCTCACTTATGATTAGGAGCGTAGTCTTGTCTCGTTTTTCTATTTGTGTTTCTTCCTATAAAGACGCGGAATACCTGCCTGCCTGCATCGATAGCGTGCTGCATCAGTCTTTTGCTGATTTTGAATTGATTATTGTCGACGACGGCAGCCCTGATAATACTGCTTCAATTCTTAAAGACTACGCCGAGCGCGATAGCCGTGTTAAGCCCATTATCAAATTGCACAACGAGGGCGTTCATCTTGGCCGCAAGTCCGCTGTCGAACAATGCTCTGGCGATCTCATTATTCTTTTAGATTCTGATGATGAACTTGAGCCCGGCTTTCTTTCAGAGCTCAATGACTACTCTCTTGCTCATCCTGCAGACATCTACCATTTTGGGATTAAGGTTGTAAATGCGGGCGTATCTGAGCAAGAACGTATTGAATTTGAGTCCTATGTTAATCGTGATATTGAGCCTTTGAACGGTTCGGATATCTGTAACGCTGCATTCAGCAGCGAGGCTGGTTATCGCCAAGATTGGCGCATCACACAACGTGCTTATGACGCCCGTTACTTTAAACGAGCGTTCTCCGACATGACAAACGATAGGATGGGTCGCGCTCAAGACGGTTACGAATGTTTTGTTGCTCTTGCAGAGGCAGATTCTCAGCTTACCTGTAACGATATTGTCGGGCTTAAGTATTATTTGGGTCGCGGAGTTAACTCAGGGTCCAAGATGTCGCCTGACTCTTTCCTGCGGAGCACTCAGGGCTTCTGGAGTTCTGTGACACATATGGCAGAATTCTCCGAGATTTTCAATAAGTTTGATTTGTCTATGGCCTTTAGTGGCGGTAAGACAAAGTTGATGGATCTTCTATTTAACGATTGGTTTGTTCGCGTAGATAATTCCAATAAAATCGATGCAGCTAAAAAAGCGGCTTCCGTGGTTGGTGACTTGGAAGTTGCTGAACAAGTTATGCGCCTGACTCGTGATGCAGCTTATGCGGAGTGGGTAAATGACGGTGGCGATGTTTCGGTAGAAACATTAAGGACTTGGTATCGCGAGGCCAAATCAATGGCAGGTACAGATTATTTTGTTTCCAATCGCCTTATGGCTTTCGCTGATGCTGCCAAGCTTCATATTTGCGAAGTTGAAGAGAGGGCAAAAAAGCGTTGTTGCGCGAAACAGGATATCCGGATCTTTGTATCAACTCATAAAAGAGTCGATTTGTTCGACAGCGAATTATTCCAGCCTGTTCAGGTCGGCTGTTCATCTCGAAGTGATATTTTCCACTGGGCATTCCAGGATAACGACGGCGAGAATATTTCTGATCAAAACCCTATGTATTGCGAACTGACTACGCAGTATTGGGCTTGGAAGAATACCGACAGCGATTATGTTGGTTTTTGTCACTATCGTCGCTATTTTGATTTTGCTCGAAAACGCCATGAGGAAAATCTTTATGGCGAGGTGATGGACGCCTATATTGATGCTAAATCTCAGGCTGAGTATTGTCTTGACGACGATAGCGTCCGTAAATACGTGAAAGAATTTGACGTGATTACGACCGAGCGTAAGGATATTCGTCCTTACTGCGGGTCTTCTGCAACCATTCGCAAGCAATACGATCTTGCCGACAAATTGTTTGTCGAGGATCTCGATAAAGTCGTTTCCATTCTCGGTAAACAGCATCCTGAGTATCTTCAGGATGCTCAGGCTTTCCTCAAAGGGCACACCGCACGCTTCTGCAACATGTTCATCATGAAGCGGGCCATTTTTAACGCATATTGCGAGTGGTTATTCCCGATTCTCGAAGAGTTTGTTAATACGACAGACATGTCGAAATACAGCAAGGAAGGCCTGCGCACACCCGGTCACCTTGCTGAAAGGCTCTTGAATATTTATTTGCTTCATCATGAGCGTGTTGGTGAGGGTTGGAAAACTGCCGAACTGCAGTGTGTTCACTTTACAGAGCCAGATTATCATGGCGAACTCGGTCTTCCGCGTCTTTCTGGCGTTCCCCGCCCTATAATCCCTGTTGTTTTTGCCTCGGACAATAATTATGTCCCCATGCTTACGACCACAATCTATTCAATGCTTGCAAATGCTTCTACAGACTATCGCTACGATATCGTCGTGCTGCATCGTGATATCAATGGGGAAAACCAAGCTCGTATGAAGAGTTTCTTTGGGGCTTTCCCTCACGCCGGTGTGAGGTTCTGCAACGTCTCTGCCATCATCGATCGATATGAGCTGACAACAAATAATCCTCATATTAGTGTTGAGACTTATTATCGCTTCCTTATTCAGAAGCTATTTCCTTACTACAATAAAGTCCTCTATCTTGATTCTGATCTTATTGTTAAGGGTGACGTTTCGGAGCTGTATGAAACCGAACTTGGTACTAACCTGCTCGGCGCAACACGGGATATCGATTTCCTAGGCAACTTAAACATGAAAAATGGTGAGCGTTTAAAGTATGCCAAGACGGTACTAGGGATGACTAACCCCTATGATTACTTCCAGGCCGGTGTTCTGCTGCTTAACACGCGTGAAATGCGGAGTCTTCACACGATTGAAGAGTGGCTCGAATTTGCTTCTGACGATCGTTTTATTTATAACGACCAGGATGTGTTGAATGCTCATTGCGAAGGGCGCGTTACCTGGCTTGACTATGACTGGAACGTTATGATTGATTGTGGCAATCGCATCGCAAACGTGTTCAGCTATGCTCCTCACCAGGTTTTTGATGCATTTAATGATTCGCGTAGCCATGAGCGGATTGTGCACTATGCCGGGTTTGAAAAGCCATGGAAGTTCGCTTATTGCGATCGTAGCCAGCTGTATTGGAAGTATGCCCGTGAGACACCTTTCTATGAGAAGCTTCTTGCTTTGCTTGTTGGATCCGGTGCTTCAGTTGATACGCCGCTGTTGATGCACGAAAAGGCCGTTTCTGAAACCAGCCCGCTGCGTAAAATAGTTGACCCGTTATGTCCCGTTGGCTCTGCGCGGCGTGAAGTTCTTAAATCTATTGGTAGAGCTGTTCAGGGAAAGAAGTAGCCGAGTCTGTTTCGAGGCATGGAGCGCACGCTCCATGCCTTTCTTTAGACAAAGTATGGGTTAATACCCTTCTTTTAGGGGCCCGTTCATTCTGCGAGCTACGGGAGGATATACTTCTCTCTCGACAGGATGTTGTTATTAAGGAGTCGTTTGTGGCGAATAGCATGGATGGCCGCGTTGGTGCGAAGAGTATTCAATCACACGCGGCCAATGATATTCAAAAGGATTTTTACATCCTAAAACAGCTAGTTACCAAGGATTTTAAGCTGAAATATCGTCGTAGCGTTCTTGGCGTCGCGTGGTCAGTGCTTAATCCTCTGCTTATGATGATCGTGATGGCGGTCGTCTTTTCGACGATTTTTGCCCAGGGCCGAAATGGTTCTATTACGCCAGAGATGTATCCGCTTTACTTAATTGTTGGTAATGTTACTTTTGCCGTTATGTCCGATTCCACATCGCAGGCCATGACGTCGATACTTGCTGCAGCGTCATTGTTAAAGAAGGTCAAAGTCCATCGCTGGGTATTTCCCGTTCAAAAGGCTTTGTTTGCCTTGGTAAATTTTGCTTTTTCTCTTGTTGCTGTTGCCTTAGTCATGTTGTGGTTCCGTGTAGTGCCCACATGGCATCTTGTTTGGCTTCCGGTGTGTCTGATTCTTTTAATGCTGTTTTGCATGGGTATTGGTCTGGCGCTTTCTGCCCTTGCAGTTTTCTTTAGAGATGTGATCCATCTTTGGAGCGTTGTGATTACCGCCTGGACGTACTTTACTCCTATTTTTTGGACTACAGATTTTATTGCCGGAATGCCACATATCCTTAGGGTTCTAATGTATGCGAACCCCATGTATAACTATTTGACTTTCATGCGTGATATCTTCCTGTTTCAGTGCAATCCTTCCACGCAGGTATTGGTTTTTTGCGTCCTATGGGCAGTCCTTTCACTGGTTATAGGGTATGCGGTATTTCATAAGAGCGAGCATAAGTTCATTCTTTATATCTAGGGGAATGGTATGTCTGGAGTTATTCAAGCGGGTGCTATGCCCTCGGTTGACTATGAGAAGAAGCCTCTTTCGGTTGAAGTCAAAGATGTCTCTATGGTCTTTAATATGGCTTCTGAGTCGCTGGGTAGCTTTAAAGAATATTTTATAAAGCTTGCGAAACACGAACTCTTTTTTGAGGAGTTTAGGGCACTTAAACACATCTCATTCGAAGTTCATCAGGGCGAGGTCGTTGGTCTGGTCGGAACGAACGGATCCGGCAAATCCACTATGCTTAAGATCATTGCTGGCGTTCTTGAGCCGAGCGAAGGCGAGGTCAGGGTTCATGGCAACATTGCTCCGCTTATCGAGCTTGGTGCCGGTTTTGACCCGGAGCTGACGGCTCGCGAGAATATCTACCTTAACGGCTCGCTTCTCGGATATACCAAGGAATTTATCGATGTAAACTTTGATGGGATCATCGATTTTGCTGAGCTTAATGATTTTGTCGATATGCCGTTGAAGAATTTTTCTTCGGGTATGGTGGCGCGCATTGCCTTTGCAATTGCTACGATTACCGAGCCTGATATTTTGATTGTTGATGAAACGCTATCGGTTGGTGATGTGTTCTTCCAGGAAAAGTGCGAAAGGCGAATTCAACATTTTATTGAATCCGGTGATGTTACCGTCCTATTCGTTTCGCACTCAATGGATCAGGTTGAGCGTATTTGCCAGCGCGCTGTGTGGATCGAGAAAGGCGATCTTCGCATGGACGGTCCCGTTGATGCGGTTTGCAAAGCATACCGCGATCAATTCAATTAGGGTATAATCACTTTTTATCCGCTCCATTAGCTCAGTTGGATAGAGCAGGGGACTTCTAATCCCAAGGTCGACGGTTCGAATCCGCCATGGAGCACCTCAAATTTAGTTTGGCCGTCCGCTATTTGGCGACGGCCTTTTCTTAGAGGTAGCGATGGCTCATTCTGGCCAGTATCTTTATTTTTAGATGTGGATGACTGGATTGAGCCCGATGCTCTTCGAGTTATGGTTGATTCCGTCAATCTATTTGGAAGTGATGCCGTCGTTGCGCGTTTTGAAGCATTTGAAAACCGCAGTGGCAGTGCTTGGGTGCTCGGAATGCCTTATCTGGGGCTGAGCGCAGGGTTGATTTGATTTACCAAAATCATTCCTATCGGTTGGGCAATCTCTTTATGAAACCCCTTCGTATCATTAGGGATTGTCTTCGTCTTCCAAAATGATGTCTATTTCTTAGGTAATAAGTCGGTGTTCTCGCTCATGACCGTACCAGATCATTTCCAAACGAATAGCATGGCCTCTACGGCCGCACACTCCAGGCTGGCCAAGCTGGACTACATAAGATGCCTTGCTATTCTGCTTGTGGTCATTTGCCATTGTAATGAGCGACTGTTTGGGAAGATTCAAGCCCCACAGTTGAGAATCACTCTATCTTATTCATTTTTCTTTGCACTTGGCCGCATAGGCGTGCCGCTGTTTTTATTTTTGACCGGAAGCCTTGTTCTTTCTAAATTAGTTAAGGGCAACGATGATGTCGCTTCGTTTTATAAGCGTAAGCTGCTTCCATTAGTTGTTTCTGCAGCCCTTTGCACAGCGTTTTATTATGTCCGGTCTATTCTAATTCTTGATCAGCCGTTTGATATATTTCAGGCATTTCGTATTTTATTGTTGCTGGAAAACTGCCCGCGTGCGGTTCTCTGGTATCTTCCTATGATAATCGGGATATACATCGCGCTGCCTTTTGTTGCAGTGGTTTTTCGAAATTTTACGTTTCGATTTTTTTCTTTACCGCTGGGCGTTCTGCTTCTCGTTCAGTTTGTCCTGCCCTTTGTATCGAATATATCGGTTGTCTTCGGGTTTTCGCCTATTGCCGGGAACTCTGCTCTCGATATTTCATTTCTTGGTGGAGCATATGGTCTGTATATTGTTTTTGGCTACTTCGTTCAGAGCGGCGCTTTTGACGTTCGTTGTAAATCAAGGATTGTTTTAGTTATAGGCGCAGTTAGCTATTTCCTGCTAGTCGCCATGTTATTTATATCTTCCGTTTGCCAACGTGGGTATGTGCTCTGGTATTCCGATTTGCTGCTTCTAATTGCATCCTGCTGCTTATATTTAATCCTATTCAATTATTTAAGACTAAATCGCTGCCATGGGATTGAGTTGGTTTCTAGGGCTTCTTTCGGCATCTATTTAGTGCATTATGCAGTAATTGATTTGTTTCAGTCTCCGTTTTTTGTGATGTCTCAAATGGGTGCTTTAGGCTATTTTGCTTCAGTCTCTATTCTTTCCGCAATCGTTTTTGGAGCAACTTTTTTGTTGATTCTGATTATTAATAAGGTTTCCCCAAAAATAGGCGGTTTGCTTTTTTTGTATAAGTGACAGCTCGCTTTGAGCGATGAGCCGCTTCGCGTGAGAGCACACAATGAATAGGGGGTTGCACCGGAAAGTGCAACCCCTTCAATTATGAATGCGCATTTGCGACGCTACCGTATGATGGCTTTGCCCATTTCAGCCTTGGTTGTTCCTTCCTGTTGTAGGAAATATAGTAATGCCCAATATTGCGACATGGGCTATCATCAGCAATGTGTTGTTGGGATAGCATTTCGGAAGGAGATGCTTATGCTTAAACAAAGTGGTCGACATGCGGTGGCTCGGTCCATTATTTTGTCGACAATCATAATGGCGTTTATTGCTTTGATCGCGCTGCCGTCACAATGTGCTTATGCGGATGACATTAAGAAACCGGATGGCCTTCAGGTGCTTGTAAATGGGCAACCGTACAGTGGCTTTAATATTGCTGAAGGCTACTATAGTCCCGATCAGGAACAGTATGGAGCGTATTACCAAGACGCGACTTTGGATGGTGCTAAGGTATCCATCGGTAACCTTCCTGAAGGTTGGTACATTACAAGTTTTAAAATGGAAGACGATGGCTCTTGTGTAGGCCTGATGGTTGCAGACTAACCTCTTTGGCTTGGATACACCGTTCAATATTCTTGGGTTTTTCAGGGCGCAAAGATTGAGCGTACGCTCAATGAGAAATCGAATGCCATGATTTATTTGGATTATTCGCAGACTAATATTTGGGATGATGACCCCGCGAACTGGGTTGAGCCCGAAGGATTTAATCCGTATAAGGACTATAGCTCTCCTGAGTATTCGTACCCCAAGGGATGGGGTGTTTGGGGTGTTGCGGACTACGAGTGGGTAGTTGACCACGAGAGTGTTGATAATCCTGACCTTCAATCGGGCACAACCATCTATACTGCCCATCCTAGGAATGCCAATTCCCCCAAGGTGAGTTGGCGACTCAACTGGTGTAAAAATGCCGGCCAGCCTGGCGAGCCTTCAAAGTCCAAGATGCTTATGCGCATCGATGGTTCCACTCGCTATCAGACCATGAGTGGGCTGGTGGACCTCATGGGTGCCGAGAAAAAGGGTGTCGTTATTGTAGCCTCTGCTACGAATTAACCGGATGCGCTTGCTGCATCTTCGTTGGCTGGATGCTATGACCCTGCGCCCATTCTGCTGACAGATCCTAAAAACCTGACCGACGAGGTCGCGAGCCAGATTAAAAAGCTCAGCCCAAACTCTATTTACATCGTTGGCGGCCAGGGTGCCGTGTCCTCAACGGTCGAGTGGCAGCTAAAGTCCATATCCAAGGCATCTGTCCAGCGCATTAGCAGTCAGACGAGGTATGAGACTTCTCTGCGCATCGCACAGGCCGCTTATGGTGTTGCCGCTTCTGGTGGTGAGGTGCCTTCGCAGGTCATAATTGCTACGGGCGCAAATTTTGCTGACGCGCTGTCTGTCAGCCCTTATGCATATGCTGGCAAATTGCCTATCCTTTTGTGCGATCCTGTCACCGGTTTATCGGATGACGCATTGGCCTTTTTAAAGGACAAGGGCATCAGACATGCCATGATTGTTGGAGGCAATCAGGCTGTGCCGGCATCTGTTGAATCTCAACTCAAGACTTTCGACGTGTCTTTTGATCGCTACTCAGGTAACACGCGCTATGAAACAAGCGTCAAAATTGCCGAGCGTGCTTCCTCGATATATAACAACTCCAGCATCCTTGGGCTGAACGGTTCTATTTTTGCTACTGGCAAGAATTTCCCCGATGCGTTGGCGGCCGGTCCCGTGGCTGGTCACTCTCGTTCTTTTGTCCTATTGGTTGATGATGGCAATGATGCTGCTATTCGGTATGCTCAAAAATGGACCAACGACTACGGAAGCCGTCTCGAAACACAGGATATGGTAGTGTCCCGAATGTTGGTGTAGAGCTCGGT
>ENA-OPSD01000438-OPSD01000438.1-human-gut-metagenome-genome-assembly--contig:-NODE-438-length-40466-cov-6.031378_pt1 | contig 40466 bp, 48 predicted proteins | sample MGYA00241453_ERZ501898 | MGnify/ENA primary metagenome ERZ501898 (study PRJEB25962, sample SAMEA2042226) | human gut metagenome | biome: human gut; feature: human-associated habitat; material: faeces... | reverse complement strand
CAGCACTTAAGTGCCGGCGGCTCCCCATCGTCTTCTTATGCTTGTGCCAGCTCTCCCCAATCTCAATCTACTTTATTGGCAGGAATGAGAGAGTTTACTTCTTTGCCAGTAAATATTGTTAAATAATGTAAGCGTTAACATATAGTTACAAAAGCTAGTAATTATCTATGTTTCACGCACACTAAAATTTTATAACATAATAACAACTGAATATTAAGTGTGAAAGATACCAGAGGTAATTGTAGCCTTTGGTATCTTTTTTTATTTTATGTTTATTGAAGGAGAAGTGATTATGGCAGCAGATGATGTATTAAATAATTTATTGGAGTTAATAGGAAAGCCTTTTGATTATGATGATGTTGTATGTGCATTTGAAGATTATGAAGAAAATGGAGAATGTTCTGTGTATGTAGGCGAAAGTTGTAACGATGGATATAGTTATATTGCTTATATAGATGAAGTAAACAGTACGCAGTTTTTATTTAAAGCAGATGAGAATGATGTGATAAAAGCTGTATATATGAAAGGCAGGTAAAAATGAGACAACATAAAAAGTATGTATATCTTAATTATGATATGAGATGTCAGCTTGAAAAAATGCTGAAAGCAGGAATTTCTAAAACCGAAATATCTCAAGAATTGAACGTCTCTGTACATACGATCAACTATGAATTAAGGAAAAATAATATGACTGCATTAACATACAGTGCAGAAACAGCACAAAAATACAAGCTGCTTAAAGGGAGAGGAGCAAATGTATAAAGATGTAACAGAAGAATTTGTAGTAAATGTCATTAAGACACAGACAAAAATGATAGCACAAATTCACAAAGAGTTGCTTAAGATCTTTAGTTCGTCTGGTAATGATGATCTTATTACAGCTGCGACATTTCATTCGGAATTACACGAAGCAACTTCTAAGACAAATGCAAAGCACGATTTGCACGATGTTTACGAGCAATACCGTAAAATCAATTACGAATGGGATATGAGCGTAAAATCATATGCCAGGGAACTTGTAGAAAAATTAGAGTCTATTAACAGAATAATAGCCTGTTATAACAACTTGAAGCAGAAAGAGAAGCTTGTACTTGATATGTTATATATTCAGCATAATTTCAAAGAGGGAAAAGTTATTCTTGATAAAGAACATAATATTCCTGAACGTACAGCGTTACGAATTAGGAAGACAGCAATAGATAACATATTGAAGATGTATTACAGTGCATCAAGCAATCTTGAATTATACAAGACTGATAGAAATAAAAATAACAAATACCGCTAGGGGTTGGCGGTGTGACGGAATCCGTCACAGAAAGGAGTCAATGATGAAAATAATAACAATTTGGAATTTAAAGGGTGGAACAGGAAAGACTACAACAACATTTAATCTTGCAGCAAATCTTGCAAAGGATAATAAGATGTTATTGCTTGATTTGGATATGCAGGCAAATTTAACATCTTTCTTTGATATAGACACAAAGAAGTATAAAACAAACAAACCAGATATATCTGCACTATTAGCTGATGACAGCTTAAATGTATCGAAAAGTATATATCATTCAAGAATTGATAATATCGATTATATCAAAGGTTCTAATGATGTTATGAGGTTACATTTAGAGGATATTAGTGTATTAGGAAGCCGTTTGTCTGAAATATCACAGGAATATGACATCTGTATTATTGATTGCCACCCAGATGCCTCTATATTATCTGAAAATGCACTGGCAATAGCTGATTTAGTTCTCATACCTATTAACTTAGACGGCTTTTCAAGGGATAATTTGAACCTTGTAATTAAAGAAATAATTGATCTTGAGGCAAAATGCGGAGAAATTAATTTTAAGATATTAGTTAATAAATTAAAGAACCTGCGCAGCCAGAGGCTCGTCTATAAAGATTTAGCTGAAAATCACGATTACCCTATGCTAGAGACAAGTGTGTCAGAATATTCAGGGATACAGAGTGCACTGTTAAGGCATAAGCCTCTGTATATGCACAGAAGCAAGTCTTTAGTTAATGAAGATTATACAGACCTTGCCAACGAAGTATCAGATATTCTCAACGGAATGGAGGGGAGATAGTATGCCAAAGCTAGATAATTTCTTTTCAAATAACAAATCAGAGAAAATCGAACAGATACTTGCTAAAAAGATGCACCCCCAGCTTATATCAATTAGGAAGCTTGAAGAGTCTAAGCTTCAGTATAGGGATATTCCACAGGAAGATACAGAAAGACTTGCGGATTTAATAGAACTTGACGGAGAAGTTTTACAGCCGCTATTAGTAAGAAAATCCGGTGCAGATACATATGAAATTCTTGCCGGACATAAAAGATTTAGGGCTTGTAAGTTATTGTCTTCTAAAGGTTTAGAACAGTTTTCGTTGATTCCCTGTTATGTAAAAACTATGTCTGATGCACAGGCAGAATTCGCTGTTTATAGCACAAACGGATATAACAGAAAGACAGATTACGAAATTATGAGAGAAGTTGAGGGAATGTCCAGGTTATTGAAAGAAAATCCAGAGCTGTTTCCCGAAGCTGCAAGCGGAAGACTTGTTGAGAAGCTTGCAAAGATAATGAATATGTCAAAGACTACTGTACAGGAATACAAAACTATAGCAAATAATCTTGCGGATGAGGCTATGGATAAATTTAAGAATAATGAGATAACAAAGGAGTCTGCAAAGACATTAGCAGGTCTTTCATCAGAAGAACAACAGCAGGTAATAGCAACTGGTGTAACAGAAACTAAAGATATCAAAGAGGCGGCAAAAACAATAAGGAATCCTTCAATGTCAGAAATAAAATCTGCATTCAATGCAATGTATAAGTCTGCACTTTATCCGGGATTTGTAGTAAGAAATTATTCTTCGTTGGAAGAGTGCTTTAAAGAAGAGGAAGGACGTTCACATTCTGGACATGCAGAATACAGACTCAATTATGAATGCAGTCTTAGAGGTATAAAGATAAATAATCGTAAAGAAATAACCTGGCATGAGTTCGTAATGGCAGCAACAGAAATGGGTCTGTATAATCCGGATGATGTATATAATAAGCCTTCCGATGCTGAGATAAAGCTTGCATATAATAGTCTTACAGCTAATGCAGACATAAAAAAATATACTTCTGCAAAGCTGTTAGAAAATTATATGAATGATACTTACAGACACCGAGAATATTTAAGCTCTACGCTTTCATATCGCTGTTCTTACAGAGGTATTACTATTAATCACAAAGAAGAAATAACCTGGCACGAATTTGTTATGGCATCGTTACGAATGGGGTTATATATATTTGAAGATAACGATTGTGATAAAGCAGAAGAACAGATACCAGGACAGGATGATATATATAATCATCCGGAATATCTGCCGGATGATGATGTGACGAAATCTGTCACAATTAATGAACAGGTCAAGGCAGACAATGAGGTACTTAACATAGAAGCAACACAACGTGTTGCTGACGTACAGATGATTGGCAACTGTCCATATTGCAACGCACCATTAATTTTTATAAGCAACAAAAGATTTTGTGGAAGCTGTGGAAAGGGTATTGTTTGGCAATATAAGAATGAGAGTGTGCTTAAATAGGCGGTTCATAGATGATTTATCTATGTCACAATAATATCACAAATAAAATACACAGGGCTTATGCCCTGTGGGAAAGGAGCAGTATGACAGAAGATGAGTGGAAAATCGTTGAAGAAGACTTAAAGATAATAGGTAATCCAGTAAAGCTTAGAATCGATAATTATGATATTGCACTGAGACTTGGACAGATAAGTACATACAAAAATGGAATATTTATATACATAAATGGATATATGAAGGGAATATGGCTTGCCAGAGAATGTGAGGAACGTAAGAGATTTCTGCAGAAACATGAACATAATTTGTATGATAATAAAACGAATAAACAGATATTGAAATTGGGCAAAAAGAGACGCACAGAGCTAGGGTTAGATGATAAATTAAAATATGTTTCATATACATCATACTGGACAAGTTTCAAACAATTAAAAAAACATCTGATAGCTAACAATGAAAATATATCATTAAATTAATGTATAAGTTTGTGACGGAATTCGTCACATAAGAAGGAGAAAGTATTATGAAGCAGCTAAACAACAGCAACAATAAAATTAATAAAAAACTGATAAGAAAAGCAGTCATAACAGTTGTGTTATGCGTAATTATGTATATAGCATACCGGAAACAGCTGCCTGTTCCAGCGGCTGTTACCACAATAATAAGAATAGCAAGTACAGTAGGCCTTATATACATACTTGTATCATTCAAAGCGGAGGATTAGGTATGAATGGAAGAATAAAAAAGAATGATTATTATACAGGATGCTCATACTGCAAGCGATTATTCTGTAACGAAAATTACGATATGAGCGAGTATGCTTACAGCTTACAATATAACGGAAGAAAGTTATATTTCTGTGGCTTTAACTGTATGATGAAGTTTAGGAGGGGACATATGCAGAAGCCTTTAAAATGTGCCAACTGTAAGCATAGTTAATCTAATTATCCCTTTCCAGAATATGTTATGTATAGCTGTAGCCTCAACGCACGAAAGGGACTCCAGGCATTTTGCTTGGAAGTCATCATTGACACCCAGATGTATTATCAACCCCTTGTAAAAATACATCTGGGTATTTTTACAAGGGGAGCAAGGAGAAAAATTATGAAACTAATTGATGTAGAAACAGTGTATGGAACATTTGCACCCAATGTCCGTTATACCGGAAATGAAATTATGGCACTGCTTATGCAGCAGCCAGAAGCTTATAGCATTGAGAATGTAATAGCAGCAATTAAAAACAGGAGTGAAGATTATAATGCGGGTGTCCGTTTACACGGAAAACCACAGACTATGCTTACAGATGATGCTGTATATATAGTACAGAATGGATACACATTATAGCAAATAATTAACGAAAAGGATAATTAACAATGAAGTTTGATTTTTATTATGGGGAAGAGTCTGAACAGTACAGCTTCTACAGCGTACCTAAAATGTTCTTTGACAATGATAAATTTAAAGATTTATCTGCAATGTCAAAACTATTATACAGCTTTCTGCTTGACAGAATGAGCCTGTCCCAAAAAAGAAACTGGATAGATGACAAGAACAGAGCCTACATTAAATACAGCCTTAAAGCTATATGCAATGATATGTGTGTAAGCAAAAATTCTGTAATTAAATATATGAAAGAATTACAGACTTTTGGGCTGATAATGAAATTTCCAAAAGAGGGAATGGAAGACATAATATATGTGATGGATTTCTCAAAGGTTAAACAGGCAGATTATGATATTCAAAATAGCAGTATTAATAATACTTCCAAATCAGAAACCATAGCAACAAAACAGCAAGCCGAAGCACCAGCACAAGATACACAGGTATATGATACATATGCACCGCCTGATTTTTCGGTTATAGAACATAGTAAAAAAAGTGAAAATTCAGGTTATATGGGAGTCCATACCCTGATGACCAGTCCAAAATCTGAACCGGTTCAAAATCTGAACCAGTCCAAAACTTGCACCGGTCCAAAATCTGAACCGGTTCAATATTTGCACCACCCTCACCAAAAATCAAATAATAATATATATAATATAAATAATAAAATATTTAACTCTGTAAGTGATACAGATAGGATTGATAGATATATATATAAATCTTATCCATCTATCAATCATACCAATATAGCTGACAGAGAACTGATAGGACAAGCTGCATTTTCTGAGTATGATTATATCTGCACACAGGTGAAGTCTAATATCAACTACGATGAGATGATATCAAGACCGGAATGTTCTGACTGGTATGATGATTATTACAGTCTGATTGTTGAGATCTTAACGAGGAAATCAGATGTAGTAAAAATATCAGGGGAAGAATATTCTATGCAGCTTGTAAAGCAGAGATACAGTATGCTTACCGCAGAACATCTTGTATATGTTCACAACCAGGTAAGTAAAGCAAGAGGTATTAAGAACATCAAAGCATACTTAATTAAGTCCTTGTTCAATGCACCTGTAACACATATGTCATTTGTAGAGAGCAGCAATAATACAGATATTCCTAAAACAGAAGCCGGCAGTAACAGCAATGTAAAATATGCGGCTAACCGCTTTAATAATTTTGAACAGAGAGAGAAGAAAACGTCTGACTGGTACAACAAACTTCTGAATAATAACGATTAAGGTATTAAAAAGTCATATTAAATAAAAAAACAATTGAAAGATAGGAAATATGAATTATGAATTCAAACATTGAAAATGCAATATTAATAATTGATATAGTAGTTCATTCTGGATATGTAATATGTGGCATATCTATTTTCTTGTACTTAATTGTATCTATTACAAGAAACTTTATAAATGCTAAAGAAACAGTATTTTATTATATATTAATACTGGTATATCTATTAATGCTTATCATTGGGTTAATTGTTTGCTGCTATATTATTATTCACAATGATTTGATAGCTATAGGAATGTTGTCATAGGTGTATCAATTAATAAAATGTGAAGGATTTCGTCACGTATCATAGTCAAAAGCAGGATAATATTGTAGAATGGAGATTGAAAATATATGATTGATGTAACAAGTATGTCTGAACAGTCACAATTGTTTATAATGTGGTTGCAGATTATATTAATTATACTATTAATATTAAGATTGGGGAGGTTAGCATTATATTTTATTAAAAAAGATAACGATAAATTTAAAAAAATGGTAAGCAGTCTGTCGCAGCTGTTGTATCCGTCAATATATTTATTTGTTGTTATGTTAAATTATAGTCATATATCTTCTGTATTGATAGATCTGCTGACTATAAATTTATTAATAAGACCATCAATAGATATAATAACTAAAAGTGATAATGACAGGGATATACTATTAGTAAAAATATGCTATTTAATACAATTAGTGTTTTTATTGATGGATTTAATAAAAATAATGCTTGAAAAATGAAAAAGATTTTTAGTTTGTCATATAAGTTAGGGAAAAAGATATTATTACTGAAAAATAGTAATACTTTAAAAATGTCTCCAGTAATAATATTTATTTCGTTTATAATTTTGCTTCGTTGTGTAACTAATCAATTAGCAAATCAAATAATATCTATATTATTTTATATTGTTATAGTATTATTAGAAATAATCTTGTTGTCAGATAAAGTCTTATTATCTGTTAAAGGATTTTTGGAGTATGGGATATTTCAATATATTCAATTACTTGGAGTAATAATTTTATTGTTATTATTTCTGAATGGTGAAATACTGACATTAGTTGTCTTTTATATAATAGTTGCATTTTTATGGTTTGGATACAGCATTTGTGTTAATAATAAAGTATCAACTATAGTTAATGAATTACTATCTGCAGCATTAGCAATTCTGGTGTTAATTAAAGATTTAATTGTAAGTGCACTGCCTACAGAAATTTTGGATGTGGAATATGAATTACCTATTATTGATAATGTATATAAATATACAGGTGAACAGCTGTTTCAATTAGCATTTAATTGTTTAGTTACACCATTTTTGATAATAAATATAATTGCACTGTTACTATGTACAGTAAAAGGCTACTGGATAGATAAATATAATGATGGTAAAGATATAACAGAAGATATGTTGCCAGATGATATAGAGCAGAAAGATATCATTGATGCGCTGTTCAATAGATTGTTTCATAGGAAATGAATAAAATGTGACGGATTCCGTCACAGGAAAGGTTATATTTATGATATACACAATAAATCAGATCAGGGAGAAAAGTAAAAATATATTTGATAAGCAGGATTTTGTAAAAGAAGCATACCTGTTTGGCTCATATGCCCGTGGTGAGGCAACAGAAAATAGTGATATCGATTTTATGATAGTTTTAAATAGAAAAGTAGGTATCGAATTTTTTGGGCTGTATCATTTCCTTCAGGAGGAATTTGGGAAAGATGTTGATGTTTTAAGTGAAAGGGAAGCTTATGATATTATGCCTGAAAGCATAGAAAGGGATAAGGTAAAAATATACAGCAATGAATAGTAAAACAAGATTGATGTTTAATCTGGCATATATACATAATTATATAAATGACATACTGGATATGTGCAATGAACTTGATAACAATTATCCTGTCATATTTACAGATAAGAAAAGCCAGTATGCAATTAATATGTGCTTTGTACAGATAGGTGAGCATTGCGCACAAATAAGAGATAATAATAAATCATTTTATGATAATAATGAGCTGAAGCTATATCAGATAAAAGGAATGAGAGACAGAATAGTCCATTCATATGGTAAAATTGATTATGATATTATTAAAGAGGCTATCAGTAAAGATATACCAGTGTTAAAAGGAAAAATAGAGAATATAGTAGATGAAGATATTCTGGACAATCCATATTTGCTGTATGAGACAGAATATGATGATTATATAGACGAAAAATATAATGCTCCAGAAAATAGTTATGAATATACACCAAAATTTTAAAAGACGTATTAAAAGTATTTTAATAATTAAAGTGGCTTGGCTTTTATAATTTTATATAACAAAGGAGATGTATATGTATGAATTCGATACTATAAAAAGATATATAGAAATGTTTGATATTGATGACTATAAATCAGTAATTATTATCAGTCTTTTTATATTATTATTATCAACAAGGATATTTAAAGCAATTCATTTATCAAAAGAAGAGCTGATTTTTATAAATAAAAAAGATTCCTTTTTAAGAAATAGCTTTGTAGATTTATTTCTATTTATTTGTCTAGGATTTATAAATGCTTATTTTGTACAGTTAGAATATTTAATGGTTTATGGATATATATATATACTATTATATTTATTAATAGTAATAATAAAAATAGGCATATGTTTTTGTAAAAAAATAATGAACTATTTTAGACAAAAAAATAATGCGAATATAAAATCAAATAATAAAACAAATGGGGTTCTTTTTGATATTAATATAAATAGCAGTTATGCTACATTAACTATTATAATATTTGGAATAATATTATCAGATGCAATTTGTAATCGATATGAAATAAATATTATTAGTGTTTCTGTTTTAATGGCAGTTATAGAAACGATATTAATGAACTTAATATTGTTTAAAGACAATAATAACAGGGCAGATTTTTATATAAAAGAAAATAAAATAAAATGGTATATCTATAAAAAAATCAATGTTAATTATATATTATGTGGGAATAAAATTAATAGGAGTGAGAGTGATAAAATAAAACTTATTAAAAGTGATCCTAATTTGATATTTTATAGAGTGCCATCTGAAAAGCAGAATGAATAAATCAGAAAGTCTAATTTAGAAAAAAGTTTTGTGAGAATTAGCTTTGAACAAAAAACTTGAATAAAATTTATTGTATCAAAAAAAGAACAATCGGCATATATACATATAATTGCAAATAAATATCATAAAAATATAGCAAACCCCGATAAACCCAGTAAACAAGCGTGAGAACAACTAATTTCAATTTGTCAATAGATTTGGCGAAAGTGGCACTAAGTGGCACTAAATGGCACTAGATGGCACTAAAAAGATATGTTACAATATAATAGCCAGAGGTGTAAGAAAACCAATGACTTGTTCGACTTTATTATGTAAAACATTTTAAAGCTCCTTTTGTGAATTTGTTTGTGTGGTAGGTGAATAAATTCACAATACATATTAATCCTGTCAGATTATTTATAGTACAGAATATTTCTGACAGGGTTTTATGTAAACTTAATAATATTTTCTTAGTCTTAAAAAGGATTCGAACCAGAGTAATTCTGCTTCAAGTCCTTTTTTAATGCCCTGATGGATAAAAATAACAATTGTTAACATATTAAGAATAAGATGTGACGAAATCCGTCACAGAAAGGAATAGAATGTCAATATTTATAATTCAAGGAACGCTGTCCGTTTTTGCAGACAGTGTTCCTTTTTTAGTGTTCTGTAACAGAAGACACTGTATACGTCCGCCACCATTATTAAATAATGATTGGGTTAATCAGATAAGATTTAATTCAGTACAACAATTAAAACGTGACGGAATCCGTCACATATACAGAATATAAAAATAAATACGTTATTTAAAAGGAGATTATAAAAATGGTAGATATCATCAAAACACATCTTAAGCCAATTATTGCAGCGGCAATTCTTATCGCACTTATGGCGGTAATACTTGCTTTATTATCAACAGATGGAGTTGTAGCGACAGGATTCCAGACAATGCTTACAACAATATTCAATAAAGGTATTGATGCAGGAGGATTCTAAAATGGCAGATGAGGATAAGATTTTAACCGGCATTCTCACTAAGGAGCGACTTAAGCCGCTCCTTCCATTTCTGGAAAATGATGAGATTACAGACATAGACTGGCACGGCAATTCGCTGTGGGTCAATACAATACATAATGAGTCAGTAAGAATACCTGACAATGAACATTCGGTAACAAGTGAATATATAGATGGATTTGTGAATAATATTGCGAATTCACAGTCAAAGTATTTTAATAAGCAGAACTATAAACTTGAGGCAGAGTCAGAAGAACTCTGCTTAAGGATAACGTGTCTTCACGAGTCAGTTGCAAGAACTGGTACAAGCGTGTTTATAAGAAAAACTACCAAGGAAACACGTTTTTCTTATGACAGCCTGATTAAATCTGGATATTGTTCAAAAGACACACTTAACCTTTTAATCAATGCCGTGCAGGGAAAATTAAATATTGTAATATGCGGAGAGCCGGAGGCAGGTAAAACTGAATTTGGCAAGTTCCTGTCTATGTATATTCCTGATAATGAGCATACAGTAACCATAGAGGATACTCTTGAATGGCACTATAAAGATTTAAAACCCGACGCTTCGCATACATCACTCCAAGTCAATGAAGTATTCACATATACGGATGCGTTGAAGGAATGTATGCGAATAAATCCTAAGAGGATACTGCTTAGTGAGGTACGTTCGGTTGAAGCCAAGAACCTTATTGAGTTATGGAACACCGGTTCTAAAGGAATAACAACACTTCATACTGACGATGTAAGAAAAATTCCAGACAGGATGTTAAATATGATGCCTACAAGACTGGATGCTGAAAGGCTCCGCAACAATATTTATGAAAACCTTGATATTGGAATTCTGATCAGACGTAAAAAAGTGGGAAATGTAATTCAAAGATATATAGACCAGATTGCGTGTTTTTCAAGAATTGATGAAGAAAACCTGTGCTGTATGATCCTTGAAGATGGCAGGTTAGTTAATAAGAAGCTTCCGTCAGATAAAATGTCAGTCCTTGGCAAGGCTGGTATAGATAATCCATTTATTTGGGCAGATAAGGAGAGAAAATGAAAAACAGAAAGAAATATGAAAAGACCAATCTTATAGCTGAAATAGAAAAATTCGGCTATAAAGTATCAGTTAAATCTCTATTAGGAACATTTGCTTCAGTTGTTGCTGGCTGCATCGCAGCCGGCTATCTTTTTAAGCTGAAGCCTATGGGGTATGTTATTGTGTGTATTGTGGCAGTTATGTGCACATTCAGTATAATATATCAGTCGTATAAAGCAAAATATGAGCAGAGAAGATTTTCAGATGTGAGTATCTATCTTGAAAGAATGATATATTATTTTTCAAGTGGAATAACAATTCTTGATTCACTTGAGCTTATAATAAAAGTCTTTCCATCCGGAGAAATGCACGATGTACTTGCTAAGGCAATCAGCATAATCAGGACAGCAAATGTATCAAATGCTGATAAAGCTGCGCTTGATGAGATAGAAAAGACTTATCCGGTAAAGAGAGTAAAGACATTGCATAAATTTATGCTCCAGCTCCAGAAAAACGGTGGAAACGCAGAGCTTGGAAAGAATATACTTCTTGCAGACAGACGTAACTGGGTAGACAGGACAATGGAATTACAAGCCGGAAAGCGTAACTTTAAACGTGATATTGTTATAGCAATCGCAATTGTTACAGCTATGTGCCTGTTTGCAATATATGTTCCACAATATGTAAAGCAGTTCAATGTGGATATATCACTTAATCCGCTTGTGCAGGCAACCTCAGTAGTACTGCTGTGTGCGGATATTTTGATATATACACATATCAATAAATTTATGTCGAAAAACTGGCTTGATGAAAAGCCGGAGAAGACAGATGAGGAATGTAAAAAGATATATGACAATTATTATAGTAATAATAGCAAAAGAGATGTCATTATTGCAGCTATATGTTCAGCTGTCACAGTTGTAGCAGGTGTTCTTTTGTATATAAGGATACATTCAGTATTTATATTTGCGGTTATGGCGGTACTGGTCATATTCTTTATAAAGTCCCCAGCTTTAGGTAAGAAAGAAGTAAGAAAACAGATACAGCGAATGATTGAAATTAATTATCCTGAATGGCTGTTACAGGTGAGCCTTTATCTTGCGACAGAAAATGTTCCGGTTGCAATGACTAAATCATATGAAGAAGCTCCAGCAATAATAAAGCCGGCATTGTTTAAAATGCTTAAGGAACTTGATGCAGACCCGGCTTCCTCAGAACCATACAATAATTTTTTGAAAGAATTTAATGTAGATGGAGTAGAAGAGTCAATGACGGCATTATACAGTCTTGCAACATCAGAAGGCGGTGATATAACTGATGAATTCTCTAATCTCATAAGGCGTAACAGTGAGTTGAATAATAAAGCAGAGAAACTTAAGAATGAAGATAAGCTTTATATGATGGGACTTAACATATGGCTTCCAAGTGGTATATGCTGTGCTAAGATACTATGTGATTTTGCGGTACTTTTTAGCACATACTTCTTATCATCATTAAGCCTGATTTAAAATGTGACGGAATCCGTCACATTTTAAACCAATAGCACAATAGCAATCAGAAGGAGGATAATATGTCACAAATTATTAAAGTATATCTGTCACTGTTTATGATTACAGTTTTTGTCGTTCTTGGTGTCTCGCTTATTGGTGCAGATACAGGAGTATCCAATGCAAGAGCATACCACGATTCTTTTGTGAAGCAGATTGAAGAAAGCAATATGTCACAGACAGTGATAGACAGCTGCAAGGATAATGCAGCCAGTCTTGGCTATACAGTAACAACTAACAATATAACAGATGAGAAGAATAAGGTAATAGCAGTTGAGGTTGTAACAGACTACAGCTATAAAATTCCATTCCTTGGGATTGATAAGACACATACATTAAGAAATATTGCAAGATAGGATGTGACGGATTCCGTCACATCTTAAGGAGGATATATGGAATACATAATCGAACATTATACAGGCAGCATTGTAATAGCTGCAATATCAGTTGCATTTATAACATTGATTTCACAGATATTAACATACGTTAATATTCTGTAGAGGAGCAGACAGATGAAATATATAATAGAAGAACATCTTGATGCACTTATTGAAGGAGCTGGAGCAGTAGGATTTATAATTATATTCCAGACACTCTTTTTAAATGGAATAGGGGCACAGCTTATTTCAAATATTGTATCAGGATTTTGTTAGGAAAAGAAAGAGGATAAAATGAAAGACATAATAACAGTATTTCTTAAAGCGGTACTCGCAGGTGCAGTTATGACTGCCCTGCTTCTAATCTTTTCAAATATCCATCTGGCAGTAAATGGCAGTGAACACACAGGCGTGATGAGCATACTGGGTGCTGTGGCAGACAAAGAAAGCGTACAGTATGATTCGCTTACAGATGTTGACACGTTCCAGAATATTGTATCAAAGCCAAAGCTGGTGATAACATATACACAGCCAGAGGTTGTAAGCTGTAATGAAGCTGTAAGCCTTATAGGCTGTTTTTCAGTTACCGGATATGATGGAATGGATTATAAAGCATATATAAAAAATGTCTTGAAGGAAGACAGGGCAGCATCAGTGATGGATTTGTATGATGAAACAACAGGAAGCATTACATTTGAAGAAGCAGGTGTGTACTTTGTCACTATTGCAGTAAGGGATGATGATAACAGGGAAAACATAATGACAGTAAAAATGCCAGTCAGAGAGGAGGCATTATGAAGAATGTTGTTACAGGCATAATGATGTCAATAATGATGTCACTTTTTATCATAATAATACTGACAACAGATGACAGGATAATAAGGATTAATGAAGTTAATACAGCTCTTGCTGATGCACTTGATGAAAGTATTAACGTACTTGATATGGATAAGTACAGCATAACAGACACAGATGAGCTTATAGCTGATGTAACACAGGGGCTTCTTATGCAGATAGAAAGTGATGCAGAGGTTACGGTAAATGTTATGGATGCCGATAAGGACAAGGGAATTGTAACAGTAGAAGCCGTGGAAAATTTCAGAAAGGCATCCGGAGCTGCCGGACAGACAGCAGCAACAAGAACAATAATCCTTGAAAAAAAGCAGGTACAGTATACCTATGATGAGGATAACCAACAGTTTAATATCACATATCTTAATACAGATGGAACAGAATACATCACTTATAGTATTAAGAAAAATGAACAATTAATAATACCGATTACTCCTAATAATACATATTGGGAATACAACGGAAATCCCCTTGATACGGCTGTTAATGTGGTGTCAGATATGATAATTCAAGCTAAAAATTAAAAAATACTTGCATTAATTAAAACGTGGTATTATAATACAGCTATGAAGAGGATAACATATAAATACAAGGACAGGGCTGTATATAATGTATCAGGATATCTGTTGTGGACAGTCAAGTATAAAAGGTCTATACTTAAGGACGATATAAAAAAGCGCACGGAGGAGCTTATAACTGACTGCTGCAAAGAGCAGGAAATAGAACTTGAAATGCTTGATGTCCAGCCTAATTATATATATATGAAGATATCGTATTTTCCAGCTTTAAGTATTGAGGAAATTGTAAGAATGCTTAAGAAATCAGTAAAGCCAGTCTTACAGGAATTTCCAGAGATTAAGTCGAAGCTTCCAGCCTTATGGAGCAGCTATTACCTGGCATCGACAGAAGAGATAACACAGGAAGATATAAAAGATTATCTTGAAACACAGCCGACTTCACAGCGGAATGAAGATGACAGTAAGATGGCAGCAAGATACACACCGCTTACAGACGAAGAAAAGCGCATACTTGCATATGCAGACCAGATACGAAAAATAAAAAATATCAGGGGGAATGATTATGATTAAGAAACATTTATTAAAGACAATATTAACAGCAACAGTTGTTGCAACGGTATTAATGACAACAGCCTGCGGAAGCAAGCAGACATCAGATAATACAACAGTACAGCAGGAGGCGGTAAAAGTTGTATCTAATGTAGATGTAAAGACAGAGGCTGAGAAACCAAATGAAGAGACTGATAAACTGAAGGAAGAAGCTGAGAAGCAGCCAGAGCAGACAGAAGAAGAAAAGGAAGAACAGATTGAACAGCCGGAAGAAAACGCAGAAGCCGTTAATACAGAAGCTGAAGTAAATGCTGAGGAAGTAAATGAGGCACAGAATACAGTAAGTGAGGAAGTGCAGGAAGAACAGGCTGAACCAGAAGCCACCCCAGCAGAGCAGCCAGTCGAAGCTCCGGCAGAAAATAACAATGCAGGAGCAGTTGATACAACACCAGAGGAACAGCCAGCCGCTCCGGCAGAACCAAGTCCTGCACCAAGCCCAGCACCAGAGCCAGTTGTAACACCACAAGAGCCAGCAAAACCTTCGGTAACAGAGGAACAGCAGTTGGTGGCAACTGGAAAGTGGACAAAAATGTATGATGATAGTAAAGCCGATGATGGAAGTATATACACATATTATGAATATACTTGTCCTATTACAGGATATTCAATTGAGGCTGATTTTAAGGATGGAACATTTTGCAGAGAGTTGGTTAATAGTGCAGAAGAATGTAGAGCTGTTTACAATGCACACGGAATTACAGATACAGTATGCTCCTTCGATCGTTTAATGAAGTTATCTAATTCATAACAGAAAATATAATAACATAATTAATTAGTGACATCTGATAAGAGTTAATTCTTATCAGGTGTCATTTTTATTGCAGAAAAAGGAGAAGAGATGAAAACTAAAAACATATTAATAATAGCACTGCTTATAATATCATTTGTATGTTTCGCAGATACAAATGTAAAAGCAGACAATAATGATAGTTGGATTTATGAAACAACTATAGATGGTACATTGACCATTAATTATACAGTTATAGGAACATTTGGTGAATATTCCCAGACAGCTATTGATGGAAATGGTAATCATTGGAGAAATGATCAAGTTATTCTCAAAAATACAACATCATTTGATGTTCCTGTAAAGATTTCAGTAAAAAGGAATACGGCTGGAAAAGCTACATATTCTATGACAGTAAAAACAGACTCACGATGGGAGATGACGAAACTGTGTGGTGCACCTGGTGCATCAGAAGACCAGAAATCTTGGCTTGTTGTAAATGGTAATGCGTATTTTGACTTTGTTGCTGCAGGAGAACACACTTTAACAAATCTTGAAGCCAGTGATGAAGCTGTCGATTTAACAAGCAAAGGATGTACTTTTAAAGTAGACAAAATATATGATAATAACCCGGACTGGATTATAGATAAAGAAAACTGGACTACTCAGAAAGTCAACAGTATAACCCTGAAATTCACATATCCTAAAATCTACACAGTAAGCTATTATGTGCGAAATGAAAAAACGGATGGAAGCTGGGGTGATTACTGGTATTGGTATAAAGAGTACCACAAATACGGAGATACCTATTCAACAACAGGATATAAAGATGATGCAGAATATCAGCAGGTAAGTGCAAGTGGTATTGTCGATGATGATAAGACAGTATATCTTGATGCTTACAAAAAGTGGTATACAATAAAATATTACGTTCGAAATGAAAATGCAGACGGTACCTGGGGTGATTACTGGTACTGGTACGAAACATCTTACAGGTATGGTTCAACATACCACACAGACGGATATGGTAATGATGAAAGCGGTGCTGATAATGACGTATACAATAACTTCTGTATAAGAGGAACAGTAACCGGCAATAAAGACTGGTATATTGATGCGTACCGCCGTTGGTATAACATCAAGATATATGTAAAGAATGAGAACGTGGACGGAAGCTGGAGTGATGCTTGGTTGTGGATAGATGAAAACAAGAGGTACGGAGAAACATACAGTTACACAGGCTATGATAATGATGCCGAATATGAGCAGGTAAGCACAAGTGGAACAGTTGCCGGAAATATTAATGAAACATTATCAGCATACAGAAAATCATACCGTTTAAATCTTACCGCCGCAGATGGAATTGAAGGTGTAAGCGGGGAAGGCATATATAAGTATGGGGCACAGTTAACAGTAAATGCAGATGTAAAGAATGGCTACCACTGGCACATAAGTGATGAATGCCATACAGATACAAATATATATGCAACAGGCTGGTATGCGTCTGGCAGCAATGATATAAATACATTTTTAGATGGAACAACTTACAACAGCCAGACAATGAAATTTACTATGCCTGGTTATGATGTGAATCTTGCAGTAAGGGCAACTAATAACAGTTATACTGTTAACTTTGACCCTGCCGGCGGCACAGGAGAAATGACACCTGCCAATGCGGTCTATGATGTTCCGGTAACACTTCCGGCAAACACATTTACAAGGATAACAGAAGCAGGAACAAGTACATTTCTTTACTGGAAATTTAAGGATAATAATTACGTAGATAATAGCGTAGTAAATAATCTTACAAGTGATTTTAATGGAAATGTTACGCTTACTGCTGTATGGGACGATACCCCGGTAATTACAGCACAGGACAGATATTTTACGGTTGATGACAGCCAGTCAGGAAAGATAACACTTGAAGAGCTTCTAAGCACGGCAAAGGTAACTGATGACTGGGATGCTGACATTACAGACAAGCTTACAGTAAAGAATTACCACCCGGAGAATTATACACAGTTCAAGACAGATGGAGCTGTAAAGATTGTATATACAGTAACAGATAACAGCGGCAATATAGCAGAGGTTTCTGTTATGGCATATATAGTAGATACAACGGCAGTTGAGGAAGAAAAGAATACCTATGTACGTTTCATTGGACCGGATTATTATCAGGAGTCATATGAGAACGGCGGGCTTGAGGACAACAGTATATGGAGAAATGATCCTGAATATGCCGCAGTCCTTGAAAGGGCAATGAGAAACAGGCTCAGTATGACATACAGCTATAATGAAGCACAGTTCTTTAACATACCGATAAAAGCTAGGAAAGCGGCGAGTGATTCAAGAGACCACTTAGTTGAACAGTGGGTGTTTACACAGGATGATATAAAAGCTGTTAAAGAGTATGTAAATGAACACGGCATAGGAAATATGAAAGAGCCGGATGCACTTGCCAATTTCCGCCTGCAGTTTGCACACTGTAAGAAGCAGTAACAATATAAGCATAATGTAAAAGATAAAAGCAGTAATAATTAAATAACCACCCAAAGGAACAGATATGGAGAACTATCCGTATCTGTTCCTTTTTTAATGCAGAAATGTGACGGATTTCGTCACAAGAGGAAAGAAAGGAGCAGACAATGGCAGACAGGAATAGGTCAGTGTCATCTGCAAGACCACCGCCTGATAGGACAAGTAATAAAAAGATGACAGGCATAAGATGTGACGGATTCTGTCACACTGGAAAGGACTAATTATGATATACGAAAACAACAAGACTTTCCCATTCGGGGCATTTGTAACAAATCTTGGAAAAGAAACGAATAACAGACAGACAAACGCAGCTGAACAGAATAAAAGAATTGTTAAGTATGCTGATTATATTTCAGCAATGAAAAAGAAAGGTACTTCAGATGAAAGAAAGTAAGAAGAATATGACGGAATCCGTCACAGATGAAATCGAAACCTTGGAAGATAATTTCAGATCGCTTGATAAAAATATGCAGGCAGAACAAAAAGAGCCTGATATATATTCAGCAAAGCTTCCAATAATTATTGAAGAACTGCGTTCACAGGATAAACAGGTAGTAAGTGAAGATGAGTGGTACAAGTATACAGCACTTGCCTGTGTTCCGATTGCAGGTGCTGTATATATGCTTCTGCAGGGCAGTGAAACCAACATTAATAAGAGGAATTTCTTTCTTGCGGCATTTAAAACAAACCTTGTGTATTCAGCAGTATTCATAATAATAAGCGTGCTTATTTTTTTATCAGGAAACCGCATAGGAAAGAAAAATGCGTATACAGACAAACAGGAAGCTGTATACCAGGAACAGACAGTTGCCACAGATACTACATCTGGTGATATTCCAGATGTAACATATTCATCAAATTCAACATTTGATTTTGAACTTGATGGGGTGAAAATGTCTTATCCCATAACAGCAAAGCAGCTTAAAGACAGCGGATATACATATCTTGCACAGTCTTCACTGCCATACCAGCAGGCTGTACTGTCATCATACAGCAATACATCAGGGACTAAGGCAGCACTGACAATAACATTGTCAGACACGCCGCAGGACGAAGTGAAGTGCAGTGAAATGCAGATTAACTTTTCCGACAGGACAGATTTTCTTGGACTTAATAAGCAGTGTGGAATTGACAAAGCAAGAAGTTTATTTGCAACAGCAAAAGAAGATGTAACAGATTTTGATGAGGGTACACAGACAGGAAGCGTTGTGTACAACACGGGAACATTTAAAGTAACAGTTTCATTGAAGAATGGAACAGTATCATCAGTAACAATAAGATAATAAACAGGAGGACTCATTATGAGAGGAATGAAAAGAGATTTAGATACAAAGACAAAGAAAAAGCTTGTGCTGGCAGTGGTGCTTGCCCTGGTTATAGCGGCAATTGTGGCATTTGTAATAGTGCCGGCATCAGCAGCAAAATGGAAGGGTTTTATATTTTTTACAATCTTTATTGCAATATCAGGCATAGGCGTATTTACAGCGGCAAAGTCAGATAATGGAAATGGAAGATATTAAGGAGGCAGTGATTATGTGTAAGATTAGCAGCAAGAGAGCAGATGTGATTAATAAGATGGCAGCATTTGCACTTATCGGTCTGGTTGTATTTGTAACAATATATTATCCACAGGTATATGCGTTTGCAGCTGATGAAGCAGCCGCAGGTGCAGACCTTGTGAAAAATTCTGTTGGCAGGGTATATGACATACTTGCCGCATTTGTAAGTTCGGTGGGTTCAATAATAACATTGTGGATGATATTTGAGATGGGTGTAGCTGTACAGTCGCAGGAAGGCACAATGCAGGCTAACGGAATTAAGAAAGTGGGCGGTGGTCTTATTATGGTTCTTGCACCACAGCTTCTCTCAGCTCTTACGGCCTAAAGGAGCAGCTTATGGATGTATTAATATCACCAGTTGCGCTTGCAGCCCCACAATGGATAATAGACCTTCTGATGGGCGGCGGCATTTTTGCTATGGCACAGCAGTTATGGAATTTTGTTATGAATATAGTGCTGTCACTGCTTGGAATGAACCTGATAGACTTCCAGGCATCAGGAGCTGGTGCGTGGGAATATATTAACAATACAGTATTCCCGTTTTTTCTTGGAATGGGTTCAGTTTTTTTAAATATGTTTGTTATGGCAGGTTTCTGCAGGCAGGCAAGCAATTTAAAAGAAGGAATAACAACGGAAGCACTGATTGAGATTTTCATTAAACTGGTTGCTGCGAATATGCTTATGCTCAACAGTCTTGAGATAATGCAGGAGATAAATTCATTTGCGGTTAAAACAACAGGCTTTTTAATTAATTCATATAATGTTCCGTCAATAGTGGGTGATGATTATGACCTGGGCTTCAGTATTGCGATGTCAGCACTGGGACTTATTTATCTGATTATGGCAGGTGTATGTTCGATAACGATTTTGATTGAAGTTGCAGGAAGATTTGTAAATCTGTTTATGCTGATTGGAGTTGCACCGGTTGCATTGTCTGCTTTAGCAGGAGGAAAAGGACTTGAACAGACAGCTGCGGCTTGGTTTAAAAGCTTCCTGACATCAGCACTGCAGATTATAATAATTGCACTTACAATACAGATTGTAACAAAGATTAACTGGAGCATTACAGCATTTTTTGATGCAGGAGGATTGACTTCCTGGTTTAATGGAGCAGTCAGTGTTTTAGGTTCTATTGTATTTATGCCACTGCTGGCATCTTGTGTAAAGCAGTCAGACAGCTTCTTAAGACGTGCCTTTGGGCTTGGATAAGATATAAAATATAATAGTTATATCGCATAGAAAATTTAGAAATAGTAATGATTAACAAACAATAACCAGCAAGTAATAATAAGTATCAGATGAGCCACAGGATAACCCCTGTGGCTTATTTGATGGAAAGGGTAATATGGGAGGAAACAATCTTAAGATAGATATTAATAAGGATTTCCTTAAGGAGTATAAAGATAACTTTTTTAAAGGCTTCTCGGTTTCAGAGGTTATACATCTGGTTGCGGCTCTTGGTGTTGCGGCATTAATAATGTTTGCAGCTGTCAGGTATCTTCATATTGATATTGTAGCCGCTGTGTATATATCAGTGCCGTTTGTAATCCCAATTGTTTTTTCAGGGATATATAAGTATCAGGATTATCTGAAGCCTACGGATTATATGCTTGAAAGACAGTATACATTAGCTTCAGAAAGCCTTCATTACGAAACAGAAGAAGCAGATGTTACAAAGTATTTTACAATGTACCACAATAAACCAGCATATAAGAAAAATACCATAATAGATACATTAAGAAAGAAGGTAGGATAATGGCTTTATTATTAAATGCTACACGAAAAATGCAGGACAGCGTTGTCCTTACAAGCCCATCATACAAAGGCAGATATCCGCAAAATACAAGGGATGCCATACAGATAGCCAAGGCACATAAAAGCGGTATATTCCAGATTGAGCGGACAGGGGCAAGGAAGCTGTATGACAGATGTTATGTATTTAAAGATATTAATTATATCAATAAGGACAGGAATGATAAGATTAAAATACTTGAGGAACTTATGGACTTTTTTAAATCAATGTCCGTTTCATTCAAAATAACAATTGTAAACCAGTACCAGGATATGAGCCAGTTTATTGATGGAGTATTTGTAAGTAAAAATGACAATGACTATCCACAGATATCGTCCGGAATACGTGAATGGATTGATGAGAAGAAGGAAGAAGCAAGAATATATGATGTTACAAGAATACTGCTTCTGACACTTACAGTAAGGAGCAGTTCATATGATGAAGCAAGAAGTTATTTCCTGGGTATGGATACAGAGATTGAAAGAGTGTTTTCAGCGTTTAAAAGCCAGATAGTGCCACTTAATGGAGAACAGAGGCTTGAGATAATAGACAGGTTCTTTTATAAGGAAAATGCAGGAGCACCATACAGTTTTAATGAAGATGCATTGTACGATGTAATACCAGTGTCAGTTGATACTTATAAAGATTTTATGGTCTTCAATAAAAACCAGTATGTATCTGTTCTTTTTGCAAGAAGATATGACACATCTATAGATGCGAATAAAGCGTTATATACATTGTCAAACAGGGAGTATCCATCATTTATTACGATAGATTATGCACCGGTAGCACATAATGTAACCAAGGATGCACTAAAAAATATGTTCGGCAATAATGAGCGTGCGATAGCACAGGAGGCAGATTCCAAGAAATCTAATAATCAGGCAGTCACAGGAATTTCCTACAGCAAGAAAAAGAAAAGGCAGGAGCTGGAGCATTATATGGACCAGCTGGATGATGATTCAGAAGAGTGTATTATGGCAGACCTTGTGCTTACTGTTACAGCAGAAAGTGAAGATGAGCTTGTACGAAGAATTGAGGCAGTACAGGATCAAGCTAAAAAAGTTGGCATTACCCTTGAAACATACAACCAGGTACAGCTTAAGGCATTTAACACAGCACTGCCAACCGGGTGCAGGCAGGTCAAAAAAATGCGTCCGTTCCTTGCAAGCTCGCTTGTTGCAATGCAGCCTTTTTATTCTAAAAACCTGGTTGAAAAAGGCGGAATATTTTACGGCAGGGATACAACGACACAGCAGCTGGTATTTGCAGACAGAAAGCAGCTTGCATCACCTCACGGTGTGGTGATAGGTAATACCGGAAGCGGAAAGTCTATGCTTATCAAGATGACAGAAATATCACAGGTGCTGTTATCCAGTGATGATGATATACAGATAATAGACCCGCAAAATGAAACACAGGCTATATGTGCACTCTATGGCGGTAAATTTATTGATATGACCCCAAGAGGGAGAATACACATTAATCCTATGGAAGTTCCGGAAAGTGTTTTCAGGAGCAGTCCGGAAGACAGGGAGACATTCATATCTTCAGTAGCCAGCTGGGCTAACAGTTTTACTGAGTCAGTAATGGATAATATAGCATATACGGCAGAGCATAAGGCATTTATCATAGATGCCATCCAGAGCGTATATGACAGGGTATTCAGTTCTAAGACACTTATACAGCCAACCATAAAAGATATGCGGATGGAACTTCTGCGTATGGAAAAAGAGACAGAATATGAAGTCGATAAAAGGCTTATCCATATGATGACCAACTCGCTAAAGCCTTTCACTGATGGAATATATGATATGTTTGCGTATCCGTCTGATATTGATATAAGCAGTGAGCGTCTTGTTGCTTTTGGGCTGAATAACATCTCTGATGATATCTGGCAGCCAGTAATGACTACCATAATGTTCTTTCTTACAAACAGGATTGAATTTAATCAGGAACTGCAGAGAGCGACAAGATTTATTGTTGATGAATGCCAGTATGTCACAAAGAGCCTTTCGACAAGTGATATTCTGCTAAAAGCTGTCTTAACATACAGAAAATTTGGTGGGATATGCACAATGGCATTTCAGAATCTTGCAAGAGTTGTTATGAGTGAAAATTTAAGGGATATGCTTACGAATTGTGGATACAAGATGTTTTTCCAGCAGAAAGGATCTGATGCGATAGCATTATCAAAGATACAGCATCTGACAGATATAGAATATGAAGCACTATCAAATGATGCGCCTGGTCGCTATGTTATGGTATGGAATAATAAAGTAATACTTCTGGATGCGTGTATGAGCAAAAACAATCCTTTATATGATGCTTTTTCAACCAATTTTCACGAAAAGGCGGCTGCTCAAAAAGGACATAAGGGTACAGGATATGGCAGTTAAATTATCAACCGAAAATGTGAAGATTAAAAATGGCATAATCGGAAAAAGAAGAAGGTTAGACAATCCGGTTGAAGATTTAATATCATCATCAGGCATACGAATTAAAAGCTATGATAAGACACAGATTAACATTAAGCGTTATCTGTCGAGTGAAGATATACGCATATTCCAGGATATGCCACCGGCACAAAGACAGCAGGTGATTGAGCAGTTTATGTCTTCTCCTGAATACAGTAAGCTAGAAGAGGCTGTCAGGGAATCGGATACAGGCAATTTTATACAGGACAGTATTCCAGAAAGCAGTCATCATCATAAGGATAAGATAAATTATTATGATGACTATTCGTATGTATCAATACCTGAAAGCAGAAAAGGAACAGTATCATTGTCAGAAGATGCTTATGCTTATACAAATACAGGTGATATAAGCACGGCAGATGAGGATGAATTAAAAGACAATTTTAATGAAGACAAATCAGATGTTGTTACACCGGACAGCGGTTCAGTTAATAATAAACCACGGACAAGAATAAGATTGTCGCAGGATGATGGTGATGATAAAAATATTAAAAGCAGTAATAATGTAACGGAAAAAACTTCCGGCACAAAAACAACTTATGCAGATATGGGAAATTATTACAGGAAGACCAACAATCCAGGTGCAGAAGCTTCTGTGACAAATGCATCAGAAGGAGCGGCTGCTGATACAGCAGCTACCGCATCTACAGCCGGCACATCAAAAGTAGTAAAAGCAGCTGAACAGGCAGTAAAAAAATACGCAGAGATAATTAAAACGGCAACAGGACAGGAAGAGAATGAAAGCAGCACACAGCAGAATGTCAGCGAAACATCTATAACGTCAGATACCGGATTTATGAAAAGGGCTGCTGTGATTATTACAACAGTTGCAACTGCAGTTGCTTCATATCTTTCTGCGGCATTTATGCCGGTAATAGCTTTAATAATGTGTGTTGTTGTAGCAGCAACGCTTCTTATATCGGTAATAAGTTCTGTTGCAGGCGTCATAACTAATACAGTCAACAAAGCAGTGAGTGGAATAAAAATGCAGCTTCTTTCAGAAAACACAATAAGCTATACCGAAGATTTAAGGGAAGCTGCCGGCAGTAATGACATAACAGATTATGTAAATTACCTGATAGCAATAATGGAAGTCGAGTCACACGGCAATGGCAATGACCCAATGCAGTCAAGCGAGTCAGCAGGGCTTCCACCCAATAGTTATGATAATCCACAGGATTCAATCCGACAGGGTGCATATTATTTTGCAGGCTGTATAAAAGAGGCAGATGAGCAGGGCTGTGATCTGATGACGGCAGTGCAGTCATACAATTATGGACAGGGCTTTATTGGTTATGTTGCAGATAATGGCGGACAGTACACACTGGAACTTGCAATCAGCTTTGCAAAAGAACGTTCAAGCGGAATACAGGTTGATTACAGTAATCAGATAGCTGTTGATTATAATGGTGGCTGGAGATACGCATATGGCAATATGTTTTATGCACAGCTTGTTAACCAATATATATACAGTTATAAAGATGAAGCTGTACAGAAAATAGTTGATGAAGCAATGAAATATTATGGCTGGGAATATACCTGGGGCGGCAGTAATCCTGAAGAAGGCTTTGATTGTTCTGGACTTGTACAGTGGTGTTATGCTGCTGCGGGAATTGAACTTCCAAGAACATCAAGAGAGCAGTTTGATTGGTGTGAGGAAATATCAGTTGATGATATTGTTCCTGGTGATCTGCTGTTCTATCAGAATGAATCATCTGGTGGTGAGATTGGACATGTTGCAATCTATATCGGAGATGGAAAAGTGTACGAAGCAGGCGATCCAATTGGTGTATATGACAATAACGATAACTGGCATCAAGAAAATTTACTTTATGCAGGACGCATAATACATTTTGAGCCGCAGGAAAATATTGATGAGTAATATCAGGAAATATAAAAATAACATTTATAAAATTGAAAGTTAAGTGTGACGGATTCCGTCACACAGCAAAATAAGGAAGGAAAAAGTAAAATGATGGATTTGGTTTTAGAAAAAATTGATTTTGAATATGAGCTATTTTTTATGGATATGATGAAAAGTACAAAAGAAAATATTTTTGCAAAGAGCAGAGAGATTGAACTTAAGAAAGCGATTGTGATTTTTATAAAAGATAATGTATATAACAATCACAATATAAAGCTTATAAAAATGACAACAGCTGATAATCTTATAGACGAATTTTACAGATACGTTATCGACCACGAAGATTTAAGAAGAGAAGAAGCAATGAATAAATATCTTGATAACTATATAAAATGATTAAATCATTTTACAGAAAATCGGAAAATTATTTTTTAAGAGTCTCTTATAAAAAGATACAAAATACTAAAAGTAAATTACAAAAATCAAAAAGCTCCACCGGCAGATTTTAAAATTCTGCGGGTGGATTTTTTAATGAAGGGTGGTGAAGATTTAATGAATTTAGAAATTGCAACAGGAAATTATAAGTCTGAAAAATGTAAATGTCTGTGTGCTGTTTTTGAAAAAAGGGGTATTAGGGAACTCCCTAACAAGTCCGCAAGCCACTTTTTAAACGGCGTTTTTGTATTACAAAATGCGTATCTTGCAAATACATAACAGAGAAAATGGAAGAAAAAGTGCATCACAGGACAAAAAGTGCATCATAACTGCCACAAGCAGGTAAATACTGATGATGCACAATGATGCAGAGTGCATCACATATAAAAGGGAATGTGATGCAAGATGCACTTTTGCATCACTAAAAATGAAGAATATGCCTCATAGTGATGCACATTAAAAAATATCAAAATAAGAATAGGAGTGTTAAGAAAAATGTCATTGACAGTACGAATATCTGACGAGATAGGCGAAGAAATCAAAATGATAAAACCAGATGATATGAGTTTTAGCAAAGCAGCAGAAACAATTCTACGTCTTGCGGTTAAAGCATTATATGCAGACGGAAATGACAGCGGTGATAATGCCTCATCAGATAATAGCAATGAAAGTTTTCAGGAAAGGCTAAAGAGAATTTCTGAATTTATATTGTCAAAAATGGATGAGGAAGATTATCAAAATGATATTGCGAAAGATGAACAAAAAGATTTTGGAAATCTGAAAGATGGGAATTCAAAAATACATATCCAGAAATTAGGAAATGAAATTCAGGATTTTAAAAATTCAGAAGAGCATTTTTTGAAAATTGAAAATGGACTTTCTGAAATTTCAAAAATGATTTTGGAAAACCAGAAAGTCGTTCTTGAAAATTTAAAATCCCGTGATGATGATTTCCCCGGCGCAGATGTAGACTATACAACATTAGTCACAGCACAGAAGGAAGAATATTATGTGATTTCAGCTGACAGGATAGAGTATCCCCTGATTCTCAGGGATGATATAACTCCCTGGCGCTGGATGAAGTGGAGAATTAAGGATGACTGTAAAACTGCAACATTGGAATTCACTTCTAACATTATGGCAGTAGCAGATTTTCTCCATCAAAAGATTATGATTGTAAATCCGCTTGAGATGCAGGTGTGGTATCCGCAAAAGTCAGACAGTCTTGAAAGACTTATGCTGATATGTGAAAGAAGAGTGCTTAAAACTTTTAGAGGTGAACTGCCGCTGTGGCTGCAGAATGGAATACAGCGTACGCACGATGTGAATTACAACGAAAGATTATATGCTGAGCAGAAAAGAATAAATGCAGAGAGAAAGAAGAGAGATTTATATGAGTTTGAGTGTTTCAGATTTTGATTTAAAAATAGGGAAAGTAGAAAAAGAAATTGATACATTGAATGAGAAGATTAACAAAAAGAAAAAAGAGATTGCTGTCCTGAAAAAGCAAAGACACGCACAGGAGCTTAAAGAACGTACAAAGAGAAATGAAGAAATAATATCAGCTCTTGAAGAAAAACTTGGAAGTGGAATTTCGCAGGATATGATTAATAAATTTATAGAGTTTCAGAAGCTGAATTCTGAAGCTATGAATTTAAGTAACAGTAAATCTGATGAAGCTGGTATAGGAAATGAAAATATTGTAAGTGCAAATAATGAGAATTGTAAAGCTGGAAATTCTTATTGCTAAGGCGGTGATTGAATGAAAAGAAATAAGAGTCCTGACGGATATAGAAGCAAAATACTGCAGGTCAGACTTACAGAAGTTGAGAATGCAGCATTTCAAATATTATATGAAAAAGCAAAAATAAATAATGAGGGACTGCTGGTGAGTGATTTCATTCGCCAGCAGCTTTTATATGAAAGTAATGATAAAAGACTTAAAGAGATTTTTAATGAAATAAGAAAAATGCGTACAGAGTTTCATCAGTCACTCGTTGCTTTAAGATGTCTGGAAGATAATGCTTCAAAAGAATATTTTAATGAAGTAATAACTGGTATTGAAAATAAGATTGATGATCTGAAAAATGAAATGGAGATGATGAGCGGTGGCAACAACAATTTTAAAGAATCTGAAGGAAGCTAAAAACAGAAAGCCCTCACAGCATTTACAGAACGCAATAAGCTATATTATGAACCCTGAAAAAACAGAAAATGGACTCTGGGTAGGAAGCAACTGCGGTATAACTGCGCAGGAAATATATTCATCAATGATGACGACAAAAAATGAATTCCATAAAACCTGGGGAAGGCAGGGATATCATTTTGTAATATCTTTCCGTCCCGGAGAAGCCGATGAGCGCACATGCTACAATGTAGGTAAAGAGTTCTGCGAAAAATATTTAGGTGAGGGATACGAATATGTCTATGCTGTACATAACGATCACGCACATATGCACTGTCATATTGTATTCAATTCGGTTGGAAGATACGATGGTACTAAATACAGGTATGTCAATGGCGATTGGGAGAAAAATATACAGCCGGTTACAGATGAAATTACTGAAAAGTATGGATTGTCACGGCTGGAATATGATAAGAGTGATAAGCGTGTCGGCCGTTCCTATGCAGAACATACTGCAATAAAATCAGACAGATTTACCTGGAAGAATATTATCCGTCTTGACATAGATATGGCAATTTCTAATTCTGATAACATTGGAGAGTATTTTGCAGAAATGGAGCGGATGGGATATAAGATAAGATTAGGGCAGTCTGCCAAACACGGAGCATATGCAGCATATCACCACCCGGCAATAAAAGAGGTGCAGGGAAGAACCTCGAAAGCTGCAAGACGTGATTATATTTTAGGTGAGGATTACACTATAGCAGGTATTAAGAAGCGGCTTGCTGAAAAGAAAGTAAAAGATTATTACATACCGCCTGATAAAATATATGTAAAGCAGTCACTTAATGCAATTAGTGAACATAAGCAACAGTCACGTTTTCAGGCTTGTGCTGTAGTACGATACCAGCACGCAAGGCAGTACCATTATTTTAACTTACAGCTTAAAGACCAGATACAGGTAAGAAAAGATTTATTAGAGATAGATAAGTTAAGAGATGAATGTAACTATATTCTTGATAACAATATAACAGATACTGATATTGCAAAGCAGAGGCTTGAAGAAATTGCTAAAGAAATAAGAGAGATTAAAGCAGCGGCTGATGATAGTTTATTAGCAGATAATATATACACTGATGAAGAACTAAAGGCAAGAGAAGAATATTTTGCACTTTATAACAAACTTATGTCAGCCGGAAGTGATATGACAGATGAAGAATATGAGCAGCTATCTGATGAACTTGAATTATATGAAGAAAATTATAAGTCTGTCCTGGCCGCACCGCAGAGACGGACGTATTCACAGTATCAGGACCAGCTTGATGCGTTATATGAAGAAAAAAGAATATTGAAACGTATTTTGAAAGATAAAGATGTATATGAAAATGTGACGGAATCCGTCACGTTTAAAGTGAAAAATGCACCAGAAGAAAAAATTAAGAAAGATGATGTAAAAAGCAAATAAAGACAAGAGAGGTATAGCATATGGAACAGATATTAATAGTTGGTGATGATACAGATGTTAATGTAGCAGATGGAAGACCAGAGCGACAGGAAGTGGATACAGATAGTAAAAGCTCTTTTGACAGTAAATATGTAAAAGAGATAATAGATTATCTGTGTAAATTATATGGAATTGACAGGATAGATATAGACAGCATTATTAACAGCAGCCTTGATAATTCTATTACAGCAAGATATGTAATAACCGCAGTAACAACGTTAAGAAACAGCACAAACATTAAAGAAGCTTTTAAATCACCAGATGACAAGATGGGAGATTCCCTGGCAAATGCTGTGATGAATGTATATGCTGATAATGATGAACTAAACCAGAAGATTAATGATGCCAGCAACAAAGTGGAAAAATTAAAAGATACCAATGATGATATAAAGCAGATGTTTGAGAAAGAGATTAAAACGGCATTTGAAAGAGAAAAGGCAGCTAATAAATCTCTTATTGAACAGTATAAGATTTCGTTAGAGGCTAAAGACAAGACATATACGCTTATTATGCGTAACAATAATGATTTAAAGGAAGAGAATAAAGAGCTGAAAGAGCAGGCTGATGAATTGAAACTTAAGAATGATGAACTTAAAGCTATGCTTGCATTACGGAACAATAAAGATAATGATGCCAGTGTAAGAGCCAGTGAAACCAATCCGTTTTGCATAAACTTTTTTGATTATTTCAGCAAGAAAAACAGCAAAAAAGCCGCTAATAATATGTTAGATACATTTATTAATGATATATTATCAAACGCTCATTTTTCAAAAGTACAGAAAGATTATTTAATGGATTGCATTGAAAGTGATATGTCTTATGAAGAGATTAAAAGAATTGCAAAGCCGGAAATCGATGTTGAAATGATGAAGCGTCTTGTACGATATTACAATAAAGAAAATAATAAGTAGTATATACTATTCGTAATAGGATGGGATTATTATAATTGCAATAAATATATTAATTATAAACCGGCTCCTTAATTTTCAGGAGCCGGTTAAAAAATATATTATCTGTTTTTCAGATAATCGTAAATAAAATTTGCGATTATACTTGTAACAACAGATAACATAATGTTATTAATGCTACACATAATCTTTCCTCCTATTATTTTTATAGTGGATTATTTATCTGTTTGATAAATAATCTTTATAATATGAATAATGTAAAAGCATTTTTTTTACGGTGAAAAAATATATAAAATATCAAAAAAAATATAATATTTTTTAAAAAATATAAAACTGGCACTAGATGACACTAATTAAGCGTGCTATAATATACTTGCGTGAAAAGGATTTGAGACAGATGTAAAAATCTGTTTCAAGTCCTTTTTTTGTACCCTAAATGAATAAATGTGACGGAATCCGTCACAAATACAGGAGGATTTATTAATGGTAAAGAAAAATGAAGTAAGACGATTGTTTGAAACAGGAGCGGTAAAGGGCTACCTTCCATCCGATATGTCAGCACTGGAAATCCGTATTAATAATATGGGGGACTACACTGGAGCGGTATTTATTGACCCAATTAAAAAGGAAACAGGCAGGCCTATACCAATTCTTAATCTTGATGCTTTGTATGAAAGTGTAAAAAATTCCGAGGATATTATAGAGGCAGGTGTAAGGTCAGCAGGCATAGTACAGAATTTCTTAAAGAATACATATGTACCTAATATTGATTTTTCAAGTCTGCCAGAGCTTATGAAGGATTTTAATAAGATAAGCGACAGGCTATATCTTTCGGTTGTGTCACCATCATACAACAATGAAAATGCAGCACTGTTTAAAGTTAAGGGAATGCGTTTTGTTCCAAAGCTTCTATTGGCTCAGGATGGTAATGACAGTATGGTGGCACCGCTTCCCAAAAGTTCAGTTAAGGATATGGGATTGACAGAAGATGAATTTTTTAAAAAAGTATCTGAAAATACTAAAAATGTACTTGAACCTGAAATTAGAAATTTATCTGATGTTTTACAAAACATACAACCAGATACTGCCTCAGAAGCTATGGATATGTCAATGTTTGTCGTAACATCAAAGAATAAGATGAAAGGTGCAGCTTCACTTGTTCTTGATGATGCTGTGTTAAGCCAGGTTGCTGCCAGATATAATAATGCTAATTATTTTATAATTCCTTCATCAATAAGCGAAATAATAACAATGCCTGTAAATGAATTTACGCCTGAAACGGCAGAAAGCATAGCAATGCTTACGCAGATGGTTGAAGAGGTTAATAATACACAGGTAGCTAATGATGAAATACTGTCATATGATGTATATCATTATGATTCACAGAAGCATAAGCTGGATAAAGCTACAGATTATTGTATAAATAAGCAGTTAGATGAAGCACATAAGGCTCTTCCAAGAGCTGATGAAGAGCTTAAGGAACAAATTAATAATAATATAAAGATGTAAAGTGGTACTTTCCAAAAGGGAGTATCACTTTTTATTATGTGACGGAATCCGTCACACTGAAAGGAGTGAGCATACAATGACCATTAACAATAATCAGTATGGAAAAATTATTGAAAGGCTAAGAAGTGAACACGGCATATCACAGGATACGCTTGCAAACATTCTTCTTATCAATACAGATACATTGCAAGCTGTTGAGAAAGGAACAGTGCAGCTGTCAGACAGCCAGTTAAGTATGTGTGCCAATATATTTGATGTCTCAAAATTTGCTTTAGAAAATGGAGAAATAAGACCAAGAATAAAGCGTGCAGAATTACAGTTCAATCTTGATAAGCTGCTTGAACAGTATAATGAAGCAGTTAAAAGCCAGTCATATATGCTGGAAGCAATACAGCAAGCTGCACCGCCAGAAAGATATGAGGCAAAGTATTCTGAATTGCAGGAGTATTACATACAAGGATATTTTGTCTATGATACATTGACTGAGGATTTTGTCAGGGATAAAGATAATTTTCCTGTAAAATATGACACCGCAAAAGAAGCATTAGATGCTGCAAGGCAGATGGATGAATTATATAAAAATGCTACGTTGGATAAAAGTTTGTCAGCAGATAATGAAAATAAAGATGTAAATGTGACGGAATCCGTCACACAGCAGGAAATCGCCTCAACAATAAATAACCTTGAATATGATGACGAAGGCTATCTTCATTTCACAGTTGAAACTGATGGATATGAACTTGAAGGATTGTTCCGGGTAAATGATCCACAGAATGGCAAGAGTATGGAACTTGTAAGCATAGATTATGGCTATTTGCATCCTGAAATTTCTAAGCAGTGGAACCAGATAGAAGCTCATCTGAAAAATGAAGCTGTGCAGTATCTGAAAAAACAGAATATCGAAAACAATATAAGTGAAGATTACGCTGAAACAGCTTTTAGAATGTAACAATTAGTGACAATTACGTCACATTCAAAATAATAATGAAAGGGTGATGAAAAATGAATATAACAGATGGAATATATACAGATTTCAGGAAACTTGAACAGGGCGTTAAACTGTATATGAAAATATCACAGCCTATAGCGTATGCAACACTTAAGTTAGTACAGTTTCTTGCAAGATCTGTTAAAGAAAAATATTTCAGCCAGGATATGGTCGAAAATTTTGCTAAATTTATGAAGACAACGAATGGTGAATTCAGCATATACAGAATGCCTTATGTGTCAGATATAACAAGAGAAACTGCGATAGAAAATGCCAAAAATTATCTTGATAAAGCAGGAATTAAATACTGCATAATGGATTCAGTTAATGACAAGGATAATGCCCTGCATATAAGCGTTGCACGAAAAGATGAGCAGAAGTTCAATGTTATGTTTACAGATTATCTTAAAGAGCAGCTTTCTGGTGGTGAAAAGAATGCAGACGATCTTGTCAATCTTACGGATGGAAAGACAACAATTATATCTATTCCGGATGCTTCGCTTGACATAATGAAAAATGCACTCACGGAAGTTAATGTAAATTTTGCTGAACTTCCTGATCTTGTGCCTGATGATGGAGAGAAGCAGTTAAGAATTGCAAGTGCAGATCTCAATGTGACAAAACAGTGTTATGAAGCATACAGACGTTCTTTAATGAAGAATAAACCGGAAGAAGCAGCTGCTGAGATGAAAGTGTTTAGTGAAGAAGATTACACTGATGGGGCAAAGGAAACAACAGAACAGTATATGAAGAACTCTGTTTCTGATGAGCTGAAAGAAAAGCTGCAAAAATATGAAAAGTTTGATGCTGATGAAATGGAAAAAGAACTGATGAAATGGGATACAATAATAAAGGACTCAAAAGGTTTTGAATGCCAAGCATTAAGAAGCAATATGGCATATTCTGAAATTTCCATTGACTGGAAAACACTGATTAATGATAACCCAATAAATAATCAGATGGAGCGGAAATTTCCTAAGTTTATTTTTGCTACAATCCCAGACACACAAGGACAGCAGATAGTTATGCTTCCTAAAAACCAAGTGTTTAAGGTGGAAAATGAGGAGCGGTATATAGCATTTGTCAATAACCAGAAGAAGGTGCGGGCCTATAATATCAATGGGAATAAATTAGAATTCGATCCAGGCGAGACATATCCGACAGGAAAAGACCTGCTCAAGAAATTTGATGTTAAAGAAGCAAATCCAGAGCAGACAGCAAAAGCAATTGCAGAGAAAGTTATTCCTAAGGCAGCACCAGTTAAATAATTTGTAAATATTAATATGGGTATATGTGACGGAATCCGTCACATCAACAGCTAAAAGCAGGCATTAAGTTGTCTGCTTTTTTGATATTTAAAAATCAAGGAGCAGTTATGGATAAAATAAAAGAAATAGAATTAAAGGATATTAAGAAATTAGTAAAAGATATGCGTGATAATACGATTATTTCAGTTGACCTTACACCGCTTACAGAAGACACAGATGTGACGGAATCCGTCACAAGAAAAGGAGGTGGCAGTGTTGGCAGAGATTAATCATTATTTATCAGATGATGAAGCATTCAAGCTTGATACAGTATCTGTAAGGCTTGTAAAGACAAGGGAATCCATTACATCAGAAGAACCGCTTTCATCACCGGATGCGGTCGTAAAGGCATTAGCTAAAGAAATGTCTGATTATGACAGGGAAGTTATAGGTGTAATTAATTTCAATGCAAAAATGCAGCCTATAAATGTCAATTTTGTATCAGCTGGTACGTTGAACTATTCAGTTGCTCATCCAAGGGAAATACTTAAATCAGCCATATTGTCAAATGCATCATCAATGATGATGATACATAACCACCCAAGCCAAGATACAACACCAAGCGAAGAAGATGTAATGATAACTGACAGAATGTCACAGCTATGTGGCCTTGCAGGCATACCGCTTGTTGATCATATTATAGTTGGTGGTGATGGAAAAGAATATTTTAGTTTTGCAGAAAAGAAAGCAATGCCTGTTGCAGATGCGCATTATGAAAAAAACTATATGAATATCCATTTTCCGCAGGTGGCAGAAAAACGTAATTATGAAACTGTGAATGAAAATAAGACTTCATATAAGAGTACAAAAAGCACACAGAATAAAATGAATGAAATAACCAAGATGCTTGAAGAAGGAGTGCACAAAGTATTTGAAAGCGATAATTATAAAAATTATCTCAATACAATGTCGAAGTTTCACAATTACAGTATGAATAACACTCTGCTTATAGCAAGGCAGAACCCTGATGCTACACTTGTTGCCGGTTTCAAATCCTGGGAAAAAAATTTTGGAAGACACGTTAAAAAAGACGAAAAGGGAATAAAGATACTTGCTCCTTCTCAATATAAGAAAAAAGTAATGGTTGAGAAGGTTGACCCTGTATCAAGAGAAATTATGCTTGATACAAATGGAAATCCGGTAAAAGAAGAAACAGAAGTGAAGATGACAGCATACAGAATAGTATCAGTGTTTGATGTAAGCCAGACAGAAGGAAAGCCGCTCCCACAAATGGGCGTGGCAGAGCTTACAGATAATGTAAATGAATATGAATTATTTGTTGAAGCCCTCAAGCAGAGTACATCAGTTCCAATCAGCTTTGAAAATATATCTGGTGCTGCAAAAGGGTATTATAACCCTGTGACAGCCAGCATAGCAATAAAAGCGGGAATGCCAGAAAGCCAGACGGTAAAAACAATGATACACGAGATTGCCCATTCCATTCTTCATAATGATATATTGGATGAGGATGCAAAAAAGGACAGGCAGACTAAAGAAGTTGAAGCTGAGAGTGTTGCTTATACAGTATGCCAGCATTTTGGAATAGATACATCTGATTATTCATTTGGATATATAGCAGGCTGGAGTTCCAGCAAAGAAACAGAAGAACTTAAACAGTCATTAGAGACAATACAGAAAACTGCATCAGGACTTATTAATGATATAGAGCGTATAATGCCGCAGCTGAAAAAAGATATGCAGCTTAAAGAAAATGTGACGGAATCCGTCACAGAGAATATTGATGAGCCAGAGATTGAATATACAGCAGGAATGAGAATATAAAATAAGACATTCTCTATATAAATAAAAGAAAAGAGGAAAGACAATGTTAAAAAACAGAAAGATTTCAAATAAAGTGTATCTGTATCTGTTAGCCGCAGTGCTTTTATTTAGTTTGTTTTTTGCCGGGGTATTTAGTTACGAAGATACCAATATGTTAAATATACCAGATAAGCTTACAGAGCTTGCAAAACACTTCTATGAGTATAAGCGGTATTTCAATAAGTACACATGGCAGTGTTTAGGCTGGGGCGTATGTGTGTGGGTGTTCCTTTGTTATTACATTATGGATAAAATGAGAAACTGGCAGTCGCACATTGCTTATGGTTCAGAGGATTGGGGCAATCCCAAAGACATAACTAAAAGAAGAGCAAATAATGATGAAAGTTTAAACAGGATTATATCTAAAAATTTAAAAATCGATACGCAGGGAGACGGAAAACCTTGTAATAACAATATGGTAGTGGTTGCCTCATCAGGAAAATTCAAAACAACATCAGTTGTTGTTCCTAATCTTTTAAACGGAGGAGCTAATAAGATAGTACTTGATGTAAAAGGCGAGCTAATGAAAAAATATGGTTTATATCTAAAAGAGGCAGGATATACGATAAGATGCTTAAATCTTAAATATCCTAATTTATCTGACAGATATAATCCTTTTTCTTATATAGAGACAGAGGAAGACATCATAAAACTTATTGCCAATATTCAGAAATCACTCACACCTCCGGATGCACTGAAAAATGACCCGTTTTGGGACGATGGCGTTGCATTTTACCTTCAGGCAGTTTTTTTCTACGAATGGTGGTATGCGAAAAAAGAAGGACGTAAAGCGAAATTTAATAATGTATTAAAATTGGTAAATGATGAAGCAAAAAAAGACACATCGAAACCAGTTAAAAAAGGAGAACAACAACCTACAGTATTACAGACCAAAATGGATAAATTAGCAGAAGAAGATAGTCCAGACAATCCAGCCGTAAGAGATTATCGAAAACTTAAAGATGGTGCAGCTGAAACAGTACGTTCAATTATCATTATTACTAATGCAAAATTGAAGCTTTGCGAAACCAAGGTACTTAAGCGTATATTCGAGGATGATGATATGAAGCTTACAGAATTCGCTACTGGCGTTGACGGTACACTTAAAAAGCCAACCCCAAATAAACTTATAATATTCTTATGTGTAGATGATACAGATACATCATATCATTTCGTGTGTTCTATGCTGTATTCACAGGCACTTACAATACTTATGCGAATTGCGGACGATAATTTGGGTGGAGGCCTTACAATACCACTTGAATTGTGGCTTGATGAGTTTTATGCGGGAGCAAGACCAGCTGATTGTGCACAGCTTATGGGAACAATCAGATCAAGAAATATTAGTATGATACCTATATTGCAGTCAATCAGCCAGTTTAAGGATTTATATCAAGGTGAAAAAGCGGAAATTATTCACGATAATGTGCCTATATTCTGGTTTGGAGGTTGTGGACAAGGTGCTATCGAAACGCAGAAAGCCATATCTGAACTGCTGGGTAAGTCTACGGTAGATGTTGCCAGCGATGGCTACAATGGAAATAACAGAAGCAATAATTACCAGAAAACAGGAAGAGAGCTTATGACTCCAGCAGAAATCAAAAATATGGATAAGCATAACTGCATAGTTTTTCTTGAAGATGAAAGACCGGTTTTTGATAGAAAAGCACTGCCTTGGGAAAATAATCCGCTGTACGATCACGCAATGGAGCTTAATAAGAAATCAGGTACAGGTGGTTATATTGTAGAACCTAAATCAATGATAGATCCGCACACCGGTGAATATGTGACTATTAAGAATTCTATTAATATAGAAGAAACATCTGAGCTTCCGGAGGGAATAAAGCCAATAGATGTATTCAGTGATGAATTTCTGCATATGAATTTTACATCTGAAGATCCAACAGATGAACAGATAACAGACGAATTAAAAAGATTATATAAATTAAAGAAGAATTCCGAAATGAAAGATAAAAAAAGAAAGGCTGCGGCTTTCAGGAAAAATGTGACGGAATTCGTCACACAGAAATATGATAATATTCATTCAGATAAGATTGATGGAAATGATACATCAGTACAAATTCCTGACAGCATAGAAGACGGAATAATAAATTATTTCAGCAAGATGAATGAAAACCAGAGACACATTATACAGACAGCTATTGAAAAGGGTATGCAGGAATTACTAATAAGACGTATGTTTGTTTTATCAGAAGATAAAATGGAACAGTTATTCAATTCATATTTCAACTGATTATATAAGACGATATGTATTATATAAATGCAGATATATAATTAACATTATGTAGTTGTATATAGCAGTTATCACTGTTACACGTTAGTGATAACTGCTGTTTTTTTAGAATTATATGTATTAGTGTGTGTATATATTAAATAATACATATATTGACACAAAACGACAACTGTAATAATATGAATTATATAAAATTTACATATTATATTTATAACCATCATAAGAAGAGGGGTGATATTATGAAGGGTTATAGCCAGTTGAATTATCGGAAACGCATTCATCTTGAAACAATGTTTAGTCTCAAATTATCTAAATTTGAGATTGCTGCTAAAATGAATATCTGCTTAAAAACAGTTTATAACGAATGGAATAAAGGCAGATATTTACATACTAATTCAGACTTGACAACTGAATGGAGATATTCTGCTGATAAGGCACAGAGCATTACAGATAAAAATGTGTCAAACAGAGGGACTATGCCGAAGCTTCTTAAAGACAGGAAGCTTGCAAGAGAAATAGAAAATAATATATGTAATAACGGCTACAGTGTTGAAGTAACTGTTAATGTTATGAAGCAGTCCGGCAGAATGTATAAATATGAACAGTCTGTATGTACAAGTACAGTTTATAATGCTATTGATAAAGGATATTTCACACACATAACTAATAAAGATTTGCCAATCAGGCGCAATAAAAAAAGGCACAAGAAAAAAGCTGTAAGAGTGCAGAAAAGAGATATTGCAGGTACAAGTATAGAGGACAGACCTGAAGATATACTGACCAGAGAAGAATTCGGTCATTGGGAAATGGATTCTGTCATAGGTGCAAGGGGAAAATCTAAAAACACACTTCTGACTATTTTTGAAAGAAAAACAAGACAGCCTATTATATACAAGCAGTCAGACAAGTCATCTGCAAGTGTCGTAGCTGCCCTTGATGCTCTCGAAAAAAAGATGGGTGATAAATTTTATGCTGTATTTAAGTCTATCACTGTAGATAATGGAACTGAATTTGCAGATTGCGAAGGAATAGAACGCAGCTGCATATACCCTGGGAAGAAAAGAACACAGGTGTATTACTGCCATCCTTACTGTAGTAGCGAGAGAGGTTCAAATGAAAATGGCAACAGAATGATAAGACGGAAAATCCCAAAAGGAACAAACTTCGATAATATGTCCAAGAAAGAAATAGCCCAAGTACAAAAGTGGCTGGAAAATTATCCTCGTCGAATGTTTAGCTATAAATCCTCAAAGCAATTATATATGGAAGAAATGAAGCTATTAATCTGAATAAATGCAATTGAATAATAATTTTTAAAAGACTGACAATAAAGTGTACCCTTTGTCAAGGACACTATGACTTTTCCTTTTCAGATTTCTATT
>ENA-OPSD01000412-OPSD01000412.1-human-gut-metagenome-genome-assembly--contig:-NODE-412-length-41630-cov-7.724257_pt1 | contig 41630 bp, 37 predicted proteins | sample MGYA00241453_ERZ501898 | MGnify/ENA primary metagenome ERZ501898 (study PRJEB25962, sample SAMEA2042226) | human gut metagenome | biome: human gut; feature: human-associated habitat; material: faeces... | reverse complement strand
GGCGCGGATCAGCGATTTGTAAAAAACGCTTTCAAAAATGCGGAGTGTCACCCTTTATTCTTATAAATATTTCTTCTCTTGTTCTTTCTGACTCATACATGCAACACCATTACAATCAAAATTATACTTGCTATTTCCCCACACGGGTGTTATAGTTAACATCTGGATGGTATTCTTGAAAGAAATCATACCGGCAAATCAATTTAACTTAGAACATCACCCGCAGGAAAGCAGGTGATATATGTATGAAAGTAGGATTTATCGGAGCGGGGAAAGTAGGCTGCTCTCTTTATGATTACTTTGTACACAACAATATACCCGTCACAGGGTGTTACACCCGTACACAAGCAAAGGTAAGTGGAACGGAAAAACAGACTCAGAAGATATTTACAACCTCAATTGATAAAATATTAACAAAGAGTGATGTTCTATTTTTAACAGTACCAGACGATGCAATAGCCGCAGTCTGGGAACTAGTCAAAACTTATCCGATACAAGGAAAGTTTATTTGTCATTGCAGCGGATCATTAGGATCAGCTGTTCTTTCTGGAATTGAAGAAACCGGAGCGTACGGTTACTCTATTCATCCAATGTTTCCATTTAAGAGTAAAAAAACTGCATACGAAGATTTATCACAGGCTCTATTCAGTGTGGAAGGAAATGAAGAACACATAGAAGAGATCATGGATCTGTTATCTGCGTGTCCAAATCACATCGTGAGATTAAAAAGCGAAGATAAACCAAAATATCATGCAGCAGCTGTGTTTGCATCGAATCTTGCGGTCGGACTGATCAATCAGGCCAAAAGACTGCTTATGGAGTGTGGATTTGATGAAGATGCAGCACTGAAGGCATTGAAACCGCTGACAGTTACGAACATGAACAATATATTTGATGTTGGAACATGTGATGCACTGACAGGCCCAGTGGAACGCCATGATATTAAAACAGTACAGAAACATCTGAATGCCTTGGATCAGGAGACAAAGGAAACTTATAGTGCCCTGACAAAAGAGATCATAAAACTTGCGCAGATGCGACATCCTGATATTTCTTATGCAGACATGAAACATGTATTGGAGGAAGAAAAATGAAAACAACAGTAAGCACAGTACAGAAGATGAAGGATAATGGAGAAAAGATCACAATGCTGACAGCATATGATTATTCCACTGCAAAATTATTTGACGAAGCTGGAATTGACACGATGTTGGTTGGAGATTCTCTTGGAATGGTTATGCTTGGATATGATTCAACGATTCCTGTAACTGTTGATGATATGATCCATCATGGAGCAGCCGTTGTAAGAGGGGCAAAAAACGCTATGATCGTTGTCGATATGCCATTTTTATCTTATCACACATCTGTATATGATGCGGTAGCAAATGCTGGACGAATCATGAAAGAAACAGGTTGTACAGCAGTAAAATTAGAAGGCGGAAAAAATGTATGTCCACAGATCGAAGCAATCGTGAATGCACAGATTCCAGTATGTGCCCACATTGGACTGACACCACAGTCATCTAATATGTTTGGTGGATTCAGAGTGCAGGGAAAAAGCGAAGAGGCAGCAAAAGAACTGATCGAAGCTGCACAGGCAGTTGAGAAAGCGGGAGCATTTATGCTCGTTTTAGAAGGAATTCCTGAGAAATTAGCAGCGATCATCACAAAGAAAGTACATATTCCAACGATCGGAATCGGAGCAAGTGCTGAATGTGATGGACAGGTATTAGTTTATCAGGACATGTTAGCAATGTATGGAAACTTCGTACCAAAATTTGTAAAACAGTTTGCACAAGTTGGAGAAGTGATGCAGGGAGCAGTCAAAGATTATATCAATGCAGTCAAAGAAGGAACTTTCCCTGGACCTGAAAATACATATGCGATCAGTGATGATGTCATTGAAAAATTATATTAAGATCAAAAACAGACAATAAAAAGGACATAATTTATATAAATAGATTCCCACGTATAATGGGAAGAAGGAGTTTTAGTAATGAAAATCGTAGGAACAGTCAAAGAAGTCAGAGAACAGGTAAAAGAGTGGAAGAAACAAGGACTAAGCGTAGGTTTCGTGCCAACGATGGGATATCTTCATGAAGGACACAAAAGTCTGATGGATGCAGCAAGAAAAGGTAACGATAAAGTCGTTGTAAGTATTTTCGTAAATCCAATGCAGTTTGGACCAACAGAGGACCTTGCAACATATCCAAGAGATTTAGACCATGATGCAGCATTATGTGAAAGTGCAGGAGTAGACCTGATCTTCCATCCAGAAGCAGAAGAAATGTATGAAAAAGATTTCTGTTCTTTTGTGGACATGACAGGACTTACAGAAGGACTTTGTGGAAAAACTCGTCCAATTCATTTCAGAGGCGTATGTACGGTTGTAAATAAATTATTTAATATCGTAACACCAGACCACGCATATTTTGGACAGAAAGACGGACAGCAGTTAGCAGTGATCAAACGTATGGTACGTGACTTAAATATGGATATCGAGATCGTTGGATGTCCGATCGTTCGTGAAGAAGACGGACTTGCAAAGAGTTCAAGAAATACATATCTTTCTTCTGAAGAAAGAAAAGCAGCACTGATCCTTTCTAAGACGGTAGCATTAGGAAAAGAACTTGCCAAGACAGAAAAAGATGCAAACAAAGTCGTAGAAGCAATGAAGAAAAACATTGAGACAGAACCACTTGCCAAGATTGATTATGTAGAAGCAGTTGATGCTTTATCTATGGCACCAGTTGAGAAACTGGAAGGAACATGTATGTTAGCTATGGCAGTTTACATTGGAAAGACAAGACTCATTGACAATACACTGATTAACGAATAGACTTAAGGAGAAAGAAAAATGAACATCAGCATGTTAAAAGGAAAAATTCATAGAGCAACAGTAAAACAGGCAGAATTAGATTATGTAGGAAGTATCACAGTCGATCCTGTATTATTAGAAGCAGCAGGAATCTTAGAATATGAACACGTACATATCGTAGATGTGAACAACGGAAGCCGTTTCGAGACATATACAATTCCAGGAGAGCCAGGAAGTGGGATGATCTGCTTAAACGGACCTGCAGCACGTTGTGTGGCAACAGGAGATAAGATCATCATTATCGCATATGCAGATATGACACCAGAAGAAGCAAAAACATTTGAACCAAAAGTTGTATTTGTAGATGATGAGAATCAGATTTCCCGTTGCACAAACTATGAAAGACATGGACGTTTAGAAGATATGTAGGAGAAAGATCATGTTAAAAGGAAAAACGATAGTATTGGGTGTGACAGGAAGTATTGCAGCTTATAAGATGGCAAATGTAGCGAGTATGTTAGTGAAACGTGGATGCGAAGTTCACGTAGTCATGACGAAGAATGCAACAAATTTCATCAACCCGATCGCATTTGAAAGTTTGACCAATACAAAATGTCTTGTAGAAACATTTGACCGTAATTTTCAGTTTCATGTAGCACATGTATCACTGACAGACAAAGCAGATGCGATGCTGATCGCACCAGCTTCAGCGAATATCATTGGTAAGATTGCAAATGGAATCGCAGATGATATGTTATCAACAACCGTAATGGCATGTAACAAACCAGTGATCATTTCACCAGCGATGAATACAAAGATGTATAATAATCCAATCTTGCAGGATAATCTTGATAAACTAAGAAGATTTGGATATGAGATCGTAGAACCTGCGAATGGACATCTGGCATGTGGAACAAGTGGTGCAGGAAAGATGCCTTCAGAAGAAGTGCTGGTTGCACATCTTGAGAGAGTGATCGCCAAAGAAAAAGACTTAAAAGGCAAGAAAGTCCTTGTGACAGCAGGGCCAACGATCGAAGCAATCGATCCAGTACGTTATATTTCCAATCATTCCTCAGGGAAGATGGGATATGCGATCGCTAAGATGGCGATGCTTCGTGGAGCGGATGTTACGTTAGTCACAGGAAAGACAGCGATCGAACCTCCGATGTTTGTAGATGTTGTTCCGATCGTGAGTGCACAGGATATGTACGATGCAGTGATAAGCAGAAGCGATGAACAAGATATCATCATCAAATCTGCAGCTGTTGCAGATTATACACCAGCGAATGTCAGCGATCAGAAAGTCAAGAAAAAAGACGGAGATATGGCGATTGAACTGGTAAGGACAAAAGATATTTTAAAGACACTTGGAGAGAATAAAAAAGAAGGTCAGTTCTTATGTGGTTTTTCCATGGAAACACAGAACATGTTAGAAAACTCCAGAGCTAAACTAGAGAAGAAAAAGATCGACATGATCGCAGCCAATAACTTAAAGGAACAGGGAGCTGGATTCAACACAGATACAAACGTGATCACACTGATCACAAAGGATGAAGAAAAGCAGCTTCCAAAGATGACAAAAGAAGAAGTTGCAGATGCACTTCTTGATTTTATCGTTTCTAAAAATTAAATAAAATAATCGATCAAATTCTGGTTTCTTCGTATGACTATGGTATAATAATAGATATTAATACCAAAGGAGAGTTAATGGGATGAAAGCAGTAAATAAAGTTCGGTTGATCTATTTACCAGCGATCGTGCTACCAATCTTTGTGATGATAGTATCGATCGCTGGTTTGAGTATAGGGTATTCAAGAATCAACAAGGCAGACCTCTCAGCAGGGTCCTTTGAACGATTTGTGAATCCATTAAAGACGATGAATACCGAGACACAGGAAATTTTCTTTGAATTAGAAGATCACGTAAAGAAAGATCCACAAATCTTTGACAATGAACAGTATTTAAATGATCTCAATGAACGTTTAAAAGCGAAGGATTCCTATCTGATCGTCCGTAAAAATGGTCAGATCCAATATATAGGGAAGAAAAAAGTATCTGATAAATTAATTCATAAACTTCCATCCTATGGGAATAAAGACAGTGATGCAGACCGTGGTTTTTTTGTCAGCAGACCAGGAAACTATCTTGTAAAACAGCAGGACTTTAAATACAATGATGGCGGACAAGGATCTGTTTTTATCATGACAGATCTTGGAACAGTACTTCCACATTACCGCAATATTATTATTCAGGTATCCTGCGCTGTGATAGGGGTACTGATCTTAACAAGTACCTTTTTATCATGGTTTATGTATCGTGAATTCGTTGGCCCGATCCGTGAATTAAAAGCAGGTGCAGAACGTATCAAGGAAGGAAATCTTGACAATGATGTAGTGATCAACAGTGGTGGAGAAGAGATCAGGGAATTGTGCAATGCATTTAATGAGATGAGGGCAGAATTGAAAGATTCGATCGATGCAAGAATTGTTTATGAGAAGCAAAACAGAGATTTGATCAGTAACATTTCCCATGACCTGAAGACGCCGATCACAGCAATCAAAGGATATGTAGAAGGGATCATGGATGGTGTAGCCGATACACCTGAGAAGATGGATCGTTACATTAAGACGGTCTATAACAAGGCAAATGATATGAATGTATTGATCAATGAATTATCATTATACTCTAAGATCGATTCGAATATCATTCCGTATAATTTTGAGAAGATCAACATCAATTCGTATTTTAAAGACTGTGTCGATGAGATCGGAGCAGACCTTGAGCAAAGAGGCATGATGTTCTCTTATCGCAATTACTGTGCAGCCAATGTCATGGTAACAGCAGATCCGGAACAGCTTAAGAGAGTGATAAACAATATTATCAATAATGCATGCAAATACAATAACAAAGCAAAAGGAAAAGTAGGAATTACGTTAACAGAATATGACCGAAAGGTACAGGTAGCGATCAAGGACAATGGAATCGGAATTTCCAAAGAAGATCTTCCACATATTTTTAGAAGAACCTATCGTGCAGATATGTCGAGAAATTCAGCAGGTGGAAGTGGTCTTGGATTATCTATTTGTAAGAAGATCATCGAAGAACATGGCGGTGAGATCTGGGCAGAGAGTAAGCTGCGTGCTGGAACGACAATATTCTTTACACTAAATAAAGTAATCGATCAGTCAAAGGAGAAATAACATGAGCAAAGTATTAATCGTAGAAGACGAACTTTCAATTGCAGAATTAGAGAAAGATTATCTGGAATTAAGTTCTTTTGAAGTAGAAATCGAAACAGATGGACAACAGGGACTTGAGAAGGCTCTAAAAAATGATTTTGATATGATCATTTTAGATATCATGTTACCTGGAGTTGATGGATTTGAGATCTGTAAGCAGATTCGAGAAGCAAAAGAAATTCCGATCCTTATGGTATCTGCAAGAAAAGAAGATATCGATAAGATCCGAGGGTTAGGACTTGGTGCAGATGATTATATCACAAAGCCATTTAGTCCAAGTGAACTTGTAGCAAGAGTGAAGGCACATCTGAATCGTTATCAGCGCCTTGTAAATAATCAGATGGAAGTCAATGATATCATTGAGATCCGTGGATTGAAGATTGATAAGACTGCAAGACGTGTATACTTAAATGGAGAGGAAAAAGTCTTTACAACGAAAGAATTTGATCTTTTAACATTCCTTGCAGGACATCCAAATAGAGTCTTTACCAAGGAAGAATTATTTAATAAGATCTGGGATATGGAATCTTTAGGAGATATCGCAACCGTTACGGTTCATATCAAGAAGATCAGGGAGAAGATCGAAGTTAACACAGCAAAACCTCAATATATCGAGACAATATGGGGTGTTGGATATCGTTTCAAGATGTAGGAGATTTTTATGAGAAAGAATAAAAAGATAAATATCATATATAAAGATGACCAGATCGTTGTCTGTGAGAAGCCAAAAGGAATCCCCGTTTCCAGTGACAAGACGGGCGACATGGATCTTTTGCATCAGCTTAAAAATCAACTGTTTTTTGAGGAAAATACAGATGGGGAGCCACAGCTTTATTTAGTTCACCGCTTAGACCGTCCAGTTGGCGGGGTAATGGTATTTGCAAGAACCAAGAAGGCAGCTGCATCTCTGACAGAACAGATCAAAGATCATACTTTTGAGAAAGACTATCAGGCAGTATTGACCGGATGGCTGCCTGACGACGAAGGGACATTCAGGGATTATTTATTAAAAGATCCGAAGAATAATGTATCCAAAATTGTCAAAGAAGGAACGCCAGGAGCCAAAGAGGCGATCCTTGACTATGAAGTTATTGATATGATGGAAGATTCTAAGATGAAATACACGTATTGTCTGATCCATTTAGAGACAGGCCGTCACCATCAGATCCGTGTTCAGACATCAAGCAGAGGATTTGGAATCTGGGGAGATACAAAGTATAATCCGATCTATCAAAAGACAAAGAAGAAATACAAAGAGATCGGTCTATTTGCAGCACGGATCGCATTTGAACATCCAACAACAGGTGAGAGAATGGTATTTAAAGCAGATCCAAGTGGAGAAGCATTTGACTTATTAGAGATGACAGAATAAACAGGAGATGATAAGAAAAGATGAGATTTAGACCATGCATTGACATTCACAATGGCAAGATCAAACAGATTGTAGGAGGAAGTCTTCTTGATCAGGGAGATTTTGCAACAGAGAATTTTGTATCCGAAAAAGATGGTACATTTTATGGAAAATTATATAAAGAGAATCATTTGAATGGTGGACATATCATCATGCTGAATGCCAGAGATTCGAAGTACTACGAAGAAGATAAGGTACAGGCATTAAAGGCGTTGAAAGCATTTGAAGGGGGTCTTCAGATCGGTGGAGGGATCACAGATGAGAATGCGAAAGAATTCATTGAATCTGGCGCATCACATGTGATCGTAACATCTTTTGTATTTGCAGGTGGAAAGGTTCATTATGACAGACTGGATGCTCTAAAAGAACAGGTAGGAAGAGAACATCTGGTACTTGACCTTAGTTGTCGAAAGAGAGATGACAAATACTATATCACAACAGACCGCTGGCAGAAGTTTACGGAAGAAGAATTAACCATAGAACTTCTGCACAAACTGGAATCATGGTGTGATGAATATCTGATTCATGGAGTTGATGTAGAAGGAAAAGCACAGGGGATCGATCAGGAACTCGTGCAATTATTAGCTCGATATAATGGCAATAAAGTCACATATGCAGGTGGAGTTAAGAATTTTGACGATCTGGAATTGCTGAAAAACTATGGAAATGATAAGATTGATGTGACGATCGGAAGTGCCTTAGACTTATTTGGTGGAGATATGGAATTTTCGAAAGTCTTAGAATATTGCGATGCAACGATAACAAATCTGAATTAAGTAATACTTTCACATGGAGTGGAAAGAGTATGGAAGGGAGGCTTGAATATATGAAACTATTATATGAAGCCAGCAATTTTACGATACAAGCAAGATGGGTCATTCCATTTGCTATTTTAGGAATTATAGGAGTATTACTGCTCTTATGTTCACGGAAACCATTTTTTAAGTTGTTAGCTGCAGTGTGTCTTGTAATCTGTGCGATCGCAGCACTTAGATTCTGTTTTGGATATGTGCAGGTGATCCAAGCATATAAGCAAGGAAATTACAAGAGTGTTGAAGGATATGTAGAGAATTTTATACCAGCATCCAGTGGTGGAGAAGATCAGGAAGATATGGAAGAAGAAAGCTTTGATATCAAGGGTGTTCATTTTTCCTATGGTGATAAATTTATTAAGAAGTTTGGTTACCACAGACCATCGACACAGGGTGGATATATCAAGAAAGACGGTCAGTATCTCAAGATCGGTTATATTTCAACGGAAAAAGGATATGTCATCGTTAAGATTCAGGAAAGAAAATAAAAGAATATTTTACAACAAAAAATACCGGAAACTTTCAAATGATAAGTTTCCGGTATTTTGCATTTTAGATTCTTATACAATAATAAGAAATTAATTCTTACGCATAAATTCAGCACTTTTCTTAGTAAGTTTTGCACGCAGACCACGTTTTTCAGGTTCAGGTGGTGCAACATTACGAAGATTCTTGATGGATGTGATATAAATACCACTGACAACAGCTTTGATCTCAGCCTTTACAGGAACGTCATCGAAGATTGCCTCATCACACAATAATGGAGTGATCTTTGGTCCAACCTTTGCTTTAACAACTGGTACCTTAGACATCTTAGCACGTTTCGGAATGTTATCAGTTACCATCTTAGGAAATCCAGCTTCCATGATCTTCATTCGCTTCTTATCTATGACAAGCATATTCACTGTCTGTGCCATCTGATCTAACTGCGCACGCTGATCTTCCTGTTTTGCCTGCATCTTTCTACCAACAAAATACAGAACACCAAGAATGATCGCAGCAATTACCGCAATAATAAGGATAACTGTCCATACACTCATATTATCTTCTCCTCCTAATATATACATTTGAATATCTTAACTATTATAGCATTTTTTCCTTAACTTGTCTTATGTTTTTTTCGCATTTCGATAATTTCTTCACGAATTGTAGCACCGAGATGCTTTTTCTCAGCTCTTTCAAGCTGATCAGGATAGATTGGCTGTCCAAAAGTAATATGAACAGTTGTTGGTTTTACCTGAAAACGTCTGTTATTCTCTAAGATATCAGCAGTACCTGAAATTGCCATCGGAATTACAGGAACACCAGCTTTCAGAGCAGGACGTAAACTTCCTTCTTTGAACTCATGAGGATCTTCATCCTGACTTCTGGTACCTTCTGGGAAGATCGCAATGGAAAAACCATCTTTCAAAAGTTTTGTACCTTCATTCATGGTAGCAAGTCCAGCTTTGATATTCTTACGATCTAAAAACAGGCAGTTGATAAAACGCATCCAGTGAGATAGACAAGGAATCTTTTCCATTTCTTTCTTGGCAAAAAATCCCATTCCACGTTCAGTAGCAACGTAGCTGCATAAAATATCATAATAACTGCTATGATTTCCAACATATAAAACAGCACCATCTTCTGGTATGTTTTCCTGGCCATCAACAATTAATTTTGTACCAGCCATAGCAAGACAGATCTTAAAAGATCGTAAGATCATGCGTTGTGCTATGGATGAACGTTTATGAGCTTTTCCAGTTTTGTTCCAATGATCAAACAATGGATAAAGCGGTGCGGTTAATGTCAGGAAAAAGAACAGATAAATAATATCTGCAAAAAAACGAATCATGATCGTTCTCCCTTCTATAAATGATTTTATTTTTTGTGATTTGCATCAAGCAATTCATTCTTTAATTTGTAAAGAGGCATGGAAAGATCGACATAGACTTCCTGTGGATTCACAAGACGTCTGCTCTCATCCCATAACGTGTTCAATTCATCCTTACAATAGGAACGGATGTCCATAACAGAAGGACTCTTGTAAACACATTGACCTTTGATAAAGATTGGAACTAAAAGTTCACGCATTGTATAAGTACCACCAGCAAGTGTAGACTTCTTCCAAGTAGCCTGAGGATCAAAGATTGTCAGATCGTCAGATTCATCATAATGTTCCCCGACAAGACAGATCAGATCACCACGGATCTTTCCATCTTCCTTTCCGTAGATACGATAAATCGTTTTATTTCCAGGATTTGTGATCTTTGCAGGATTCTCAGAAATCTTGATCTTAGCAGTAAATTCATCAGCACCTTTTGGTTTAGAGGCAGCAAGTTTATAGACACCTCCAAATGCAGGACAATCTGCAGAAGTGATCAGTTTTGTACCAACACCCCATGAAGTGATCGGTGCACCCTGAGATTTTAAGCTTGTGATCAGATTCTCATCAAGGTCTCCAGAAGCAGCGATCACTGCATCAGGAAAACCTGCTTCATCAAGCATGATACGGGCTTTCTTTGTAAGATAAGCAAGATCCCCACTGTCTAAACGGATTCCATAGTGCTTTGGCATATGACCTTCTGCTCTTAATTCTTCAAATACACGGATCGCATTTGGAACACCAGAACGAAGAGTGTCATAAGTGTCAACAAGTAAAGTGCAGGAATCTGGATAAAGATCTGCATAAGCACGGAAAGCATGATATTCGTCATCAAAACTCATGATCCAGCTGTGTGCATGAGTTCCAAGGATCGGAATATCAAAACATTTACCAGCAAGTACATTCGAAGTACCATCACAACCACCGATCACGGCAGCACGGGCACCATAAGTACCAGCGTCAGGTCCCTGAGCACGTCGAAGTCCGAATTCCATAACACCACTTCCACCAGCAGCATAAACTACACGAGAAGCCTTCGTAGCGATCAGACTTTGATGATTGATGATATTAAGGAGCGCAGTTTCTACAAGCTGTGCCTCCATGATAGGTGCTTTCACTTTCAGAAGAGGTTCTCTTGGAAATACAACAGTTCCTTCTGCGATCGCATAAATATCTCCTGTAAAATGATATCCAGCAAGATATTCCAGAAAATCTTCATCAAAAATCCCTTGATTACGAAGATAGTCAATATCATCATATGAAAAAGATAAGTTTTTGATATAATCAATGACCTGATCGAGTCCGCAAGTGATCGCATAGCCACTTCCAGAAGGATTATCACGGTAAAAAACATCAAAAACTACAGTTTCATCATTCCCTGTTTTAAAATATCCTTGCATCATGGTTAATTCATAAAGATCTGTGAGCAAGGTAAGATGATTTATATCCATTAAATACTCCTTTTCAACATAAAAATAGAAGGGTCAGGATAAGCTGCCCTATAACAACTTCAGTATAACATAATCTGATAAAAACGAACAGTATTCTTATAAAAGTTGTGAAGTGACGATTTCCTTTAATTTCTCCATTGTTTCATCCTCGTCAGATCCAGAAACGATCAGACTTACTTTATCATTGTAGGAGATACAAGCAGACATTAGACGGATCGCATTGGATACATCGATTTCTCCTCCATCATATTCTAGTGTAACACAAGAAGCACTTTTACATGCGATACTTGCAAGAGCAGCTACAGGCTGTGCGTGAAGTCCACGGTCAGATGTAATTGTAAAATCATATCTTTTCATAAAATATAAGAGTCCTTTCATATTTTTTTCTATTGTAACATAAAATAGTAAGACGGACAAAAGGAGGATTGGAATGAGGTACAAAATGACATATATATTATTTTTATTTTTTTTGTTAACAACGATTCCATATATTATTACGATATATATCAATAAAGAAAACAAGAAAAATATTTCGTTTGAAAACTATGACAGTGGATATAAAATACAAGACAAGGACCAAGATATTGATTTGGAAAGTTACCTTTTAAAAATCCTCCCAGGACAGATTTCCATGGATCAAGAAGAAGAAACGATCAAATGCCAGGCTGTGATCTTAAGGACAGATCTGATCCGGAAAATGAGCAGATCAAAGAAGATAAAGATGGAAAGCATACCATATCAGCTGTACAAAGACGAACAATATAAAAGTAAACTGGGCGATCGTGCCTATGAGATCATGGATCAGAAACGAAAAAAAGCAGTCAAAGAAACGATCGGAAAGGTGATCACATACAAAGGAACATTGATCGAACCATATTTTCATGCAGTGAGTGTGGGGATGACATTAGATGCAAGTGAATGGTTCGGGAAAAAGATTCCTTATCTAAGACAGAAAGAAAGTTTAAGTGATATCGAATCCAAAGATTATATGTCAATTAAGACAATTTCATATCAAAGGATGCAGATTATACTAGAAGAACACATGAAAAAGAAAATTACCATACAACAATTACAAAAAAATCTGAGAATTTTAACGGTAACAAAGAATGGATATGTCAAACAGATCAAGGTCGTATCATATATCATTTCTGGAGAAGATTTTGCAAGATGGCTGCAACTGGCATCCAATAATTTTTATTTTGAACAATATAAAGGAAATTTAAGGATCATCTGTCTCGGAAAGGGAAATGGATTAGGATTAAGCCAGTATGGTGCAGATCAGATGGCAAAGCAAGGAAAAACCTATCAAAAAATATTAAAATATTACTATCCAAAAACAATGATTCAAAAACTATATGAATAAACAGATGGAAATGGGCAAAACTATGTTTGAGGTGATGAAAATGAGAAAAAATAACAAACAAAACCCATTTCCGCTGCGCAAATATTATGGGGCAATGATCATAGGATTCGTATTCTTTCTTGGAATCATGGCGTACTACAGTGCGACATTCCGCCAGAGGAGAGATCAGGCAAAACAGGAAGTCAGCCTGGAAGAAGAATCGATCGGAGCTAATAACAGCGCAACACAGGAAAAAACAAAAACAACAACGCAAGACAAGAAAGAAACAGAGACAACGGCACAAATGAAACGTACCATGAGTGAAAGTGTTACGTATAATGGTACATCCAAATTGACATGGCCGATCAAAGGCAATATCATTCTTCCATACAGTGTAAATTCAACCATCTATTTTGAATCTCTTGACCAGTACCGTATCAACAAAGGAATCCTGATCGAAGCAAAAGAAGGAGACGAGGTGAAGGCAGTCCGTAAGGCAAAGGTAAGAGAAATTAAAAAATCAGCAGAATATGGACAAACGGTATTGATGGATCTTGGAAATGAATATACCGTATTATACGGACAACTTAAAGATATCAGAGTAAAAGAAGGAACAATGGTCAATGCAGGAGAAGTTATTGCAAAAGTCGCAAAGCCGACAAGTTATTACACATTAGAAGGAACGAATCTCTATTTTCAGATGGAAAAAGATAAAAAAAGTGTAGACCCTTTAAAATATCTGGAATAAAATAAAGTGAGAAAATAACAGCCATAACATATCTGGTTGATGTAGAGGAAAGGCGGTCAGAGAACATCTGACAGCCTTTCTTCAAAGAAAATGAAGATCAGGGCTGGATCAATATACAGATAGACAGAGGATAAGACAGATGAAGAATGTAACGTACATATTAAAATGCAGTGATAACAGTTTATACACAGGATGGACTAACGATATCAAACATCGCCTGAAGATGCATAATGAAGGAAAAGGTGCAAAATATACAAGAGGACGAGGACCAGTAGAACTTGTGTATCTTGAAGAATTTGATACAAAGCAGGAAGCAATGAGTAAAGAAGCAAAGATTAAACGTCTTACCAGAAAGGAAAAACTCCTGTTAATAGAAAACTACCAACAGGAGCAAAAATTAAATCTGGAACATTAGGATCATATGGCATAAACTTCCACCCATAACAAACAGATGAAAGATCTCATGCAGACCAAAATTCTTCCAGTGATTTTCGAACCAAGGAATCTTTAGTGCATAGATCACACCACCAACTGTATAAATGATACCGCCAGCAAGCAGCCATCCAAAAGATGTCTTGGATAAACTATGGATGATCGGTGCGATCGCAACGATACAAAGCCATCCCATTGCGATATACATGATAGAAGATACCCACTTCGGACAAGTTACCCAGAACATCTTAAATACGATACCAAGGATCGCGATGATCCAGATCACGGATAAAAGTCCATATCCAAGCGTGCCGCCAAGAACGATCGTACAGATCGGTGTGTAAGAACCAGCGATCAGAACAAAGATCATTGCATGGTCAAGTTTCTTTAACTTCTTATTGATCGTTGGTGAAATATTAAAAGAGTGATAAGCAGTACTTGCACCATAAAGACCAATCATACTTATAGTAAATATGATCAAAGAGATAATGCGTACATAATCACCGCTTAAAAAGCTCTTGATGATCAATGGAATGGAAACGATCGCGGCCAAGATCATTCCGATCAAATGGGTAATTGCACTTCCTGGATCTTTTAATTTATGTTTCATGGTAAAACCTCCAATCATTCTAGTGTTATAAAATTCAATACGTAGTATTAAAAACTACATCTAACTTTCTTACATACTACAACTATTCGAAGGATATTGCAAGGGGTTTTCAAAAAAAAGTGAATCTGGTATAATGTTACCTATTATGTGATTAAGAAAAAAAGTAATAGACAGAACGGAATATTAATATGAAAAAAACAAAGAAAGCCTATGAGATCGTCATAGATAGTATCAAAGAGCAGATCATGAATCAGGAACTTGTTCTTGGACAAGGACTTCCACCAGAGAGAGAAATCTCAGAGAAGCTTGGAGTCAGTAGGAATTCCGTCCGTGAAGCGTTGAAGATCTTAACTGTCATGGGAGTGGTCTCAAGTAGACAAGGAGCAGGAAATTATATATCAGGAAATTTTAAGGGATATATGGTAGATGCCCTTTCTATGATGTTTATGCTTGATAAGCTTGATTATGATCAGATCAACCAGATCCGTATCGGACTGGAGATGCAGGCATATGCACTTGCAGTGAAGAATGCAGAGACAAAAGACATCATAGAATTACAAGAATATGTGAATGCATTAGATCAGAGTACAGATAACGATGAGAAGACAATGTACGATAAGAAGATCCATTATGCGATCGCGAAAGCATCAGGCAATGTTCTGATCGTGAATATCTTAGATGCATTATCTGAGGTGATGGATATCTTCATTTTTGAAATGCGTCGAGAAATCTTAAGAACAGAGAAGCGAAAAGGAATGTTACAGGAAGCACATAAGCAGATCGTCGAATATTTATTAAAGAGAGATGTGGTCAATGGACAGAAAGCATTGATGAAACATTTTGATATGATTGATAACATTATTCACAAAGAACTTTAAGGAAAGAGCCATTTTGGCTCTTCTTTTTTATGCAAGATTAACAAAAAAAAGAAAAATGTCAAATAGTACTTTACAAAAGTAGACAATGTATATATAATAAAAACATAAATTGGTAGTACCAATAAGACAAAAACAGATAAAAACAATGGATGCGAAAAACATCCAAATTTTTTTCAAACAAAATTGGTAGTACCAATATAGAGCGGAAGAGCTTAAGATAAAGGATAGAAAGTCTTAGGAATGAGGAGGAATAGCAATGGACATTTTAGTATGTATCAAACAGGTACCGGCATCTAATAAAGTGGAAGTTGATCCAGTAACCGGTGTGCTGTTAAGAAACGGAGCCGATTCAAAGATGAATCCATATGATCTGTATGCGTTAGAGACAGCGCTTAAGATCAGAGAAGAAGTAGGTGGAACGATCAGTGTCATCAGTATGGGACCACCACAGGCAATGACAGTGATCAGAGAAGCATTTGCCATGGGAGTTGACCGTGGAGCATTATTATCAGACCGAAGATTTGGTGGAGCCGATGTACTGGCAACAAGTTATACGATCGCACAGGGAATCAAGAAGATGGGAGATTTTGACCTGATCCTATGTGGAAAACAGACAACTGATGGTGACACAGCACAGGTTGGTTCCGAAGTATCTGAATGGTTAAATATCCCAAGCGTATCAAATGTAAAGAAGATATCTAAAGTAGAATCCGATGCGATCACGATCGAGATGGATCTGCCGGAAGAACTGGAGATTGCTAAAGTTCAGTATCCATGTCTGTTATCCGTAGATAAAGACATTTTCCAGCCAAGACTTCCATCCTATGTAAAGAAGATGGATACCGCAGACCGTGAAATTGAAGTATATTCCTTAGATGATATGGAAGACAAAGACGAAACACATTATGGATTAAATGGTTCACCAACACAGGTAAAACGAATTTTCCCTCCAACAGCGAATGACCATCATGAAGTATGGGACGGAGACGGAAGTGAAGTCGCAGACAAATTATTCCATATGATCACAGATATGAAATTTATCTAAAAGGGGGAAATGAGAATGCCAAAATTAGTAATACATCAGGAAAAAGTAGAAGATCCACAGGTTCTGGTTGATATTTGTCCATTCGGTGCGATGGAAGAAAAAGACGGAAAACTTTCTATCAATGCCGCATGTAAGATGTGTAAATTATGTGTGAAGAAAGGACCAGCTGGAGCAGTAGAATATGTAGAAGATGAGAAAAAAGAAGAAATTGATAAGAGTCAGTGGAACGGAATCGCTGTTTATGTTGATCATGTTGATGGAGAAATTCATCCAGTAACATACGAATTGATCGGAAAAGCACGAGAGCTGGCAAGTAAGATCAATCATCCAGTCTATGCTTTATTTATGGGAAATAACATTTCAGATAAGGCAGAAGAATTATTACACTACGGAGTTGATAAGGTATTTGTTTACGACTTCCCAGAGTTAGCAAGATTCAAAATAGAATCTTATACATCTGTATTTGAAGATTTCATCAAGAAACATCAGCCATGTGCGATCCTGACAGGAGCAACAACAGTCGGAAGACAGTTGGCACCAAGGGTAGCTGCAAGAATGAAGACAGGATTAACAGCAGACTGTACGATTCTTGAGATGGATGAGAACACAGACCTTTCTCAGATCAGACCAGCATTTGGTGGAAACATCATGGCACATATCTTAACACCAAATAACCGTCCACAGATGGCAACGGTAAGATACAAAGTCATGAATGCACCAGAAAGAACAGAAGAAACACATGGAGAGATCATTTCATGTGCGATCGATAAAGAAAAGATCAAAGCACATGTGGATGTATTAGATATTGTAAAGAAAGAGCCAGAGAAGTTTATCGAATCTGCCGATGTTTTAGTCGTTGCAGGACGAGGAATCAAGAAAGAAGAAGACCTTGCAATGATCAGAGAATTAGCAGAACTGTTAGACGGACAGGTAGCCTGCACAAGACCACTTGCAGAAGCAGGATGGGTAGAAGCAAAATGTCAGGTAGGATTAAGTGGAAGAACCGTACGCCCGAAACTGATCATTACCTGTGGTGTATCAGGAGCCATTCAGTTTGTAGCTGGAATGGATCACTCTGACTGCATCGTATCCATTAATTCCGATGAAAAAGCACCGATCTTTAAGACAGCACATTATTGTCTGGTAGGAGATGTCTACGATATCGTACCAAAACTGATCGAGAAGATTAAAGCTGCGAAAGGGGCGTAAGAGATATGAGTTATAAGAAATTTGATCAAGCTGATTTAGAAGTTATCAAAAATATCATAAAAGACGATGAAAGAATTTTATATGCAGAAAATATCAACGAAGAATACAGTCATGATGAATTAGGAGGAGCACAAAGCTACCCAGATGTTGTAGTAAAAGCGACTTCTGCAGAAGAAATCTCTGAGATCATGAAATATGCATATGAAAATAATATTCCGGTCACACCAAGAGGAGCTGGAACCGGTCTGGTAGGATCTTCCGTAGCAATCGAACACGGGATCATGATCGATTCAAGCCTCATGAATCATATATTAGAACTTGATGAAGAAAACTTAACGATCACCGTAGAACCAGGAGTTTTATTAATGGAACTTGCTGCCTACGTGGAAGATCATGATTTCTTCTATCCACCAGATCCAGGAGAAAAATCCGCAACGATCGGTGGAAATATCAGTACAAATGCCGGTGGTATGCGTGCTGTAAAATATGGCGTGACCAGAGATTATGTCAGAGGTCTTGAAGTTGTCCTTCCAAATGGAAAGATCGTGGAATTTGGAGGAAAGGTTGTAAAAAACAGTTCTGGATATTCCTTAAAAGACCTGATGATCGGTTCCGAAGGAACCTTAGGCTTTATCACAAAAGCCACATTAAAATTACTCCCTCTGCCTAAAAAGGCAATTAGTTTACTGATACCATTTAAAACCTTAAAAGAAGCAATTGACACAGTACCTCTCATTATCAAGTCCAAAGCAATCCCAACTGCCATTGAGTTTATGCAGAGGGAGGTCATCATTGATGCAGAAGAGTACCTAGGTAAAAAATTCCCAGATTCCCAATCCGATGCGTACCTTCTGCTCAAATTTGACGGCAATTCAACAGAAGAGATTGAAGCAGATTATGATAAAGTTGCAAAACTTTGTTTAGAGTCAGGAGCACTTGACGTACTGATCTCAGATACAGAAGAAAGAGAAGAATCTATCTGGAAAGCTAGAGGAGCCTTCCTTGAAGCGATCAAAGGATCTACAACTGATATGGATGAAGTAGACATGGTCGTACCAAGAAATAAAGTCAATGAAATGGTAGAATACCTTCATAACTTACATAATGAAGTAGATATACGTATCAAGAGTTTCGGACATGCTGGAGATGGAAACCTTCATTCTTATATCTTAAAAGATGACTTAAGCCAGGAAGAATTTGAAAAACGAATGGCAGCAGCAATGGAGAAGATCTACGAGAAAGCTGCACAGTTAGGTGGAAAAGTATCCGGAGAACATGGAATCGGATTTGCGAAGAAACCATATTTGAGAGAATCTCTTGATCCAGAAACAATTGAGTTAATGAGTGGAATTAAGAAAGCATTTGATCCAAAGAATATCTTGAATCCACATAAAGTATTCCAGAGCTAAAACTGACACTTTGGTTATACTCCCTAAGTTTTAAAAATGCACAAAGCAGACAGGAAATCAAATACCTGTCTGCTTTGTGCATATAAATTTATACAATTTTCTTCGGAATGGTTGACATAATGTATAAAAATATATATACTAAAAACAGTAACAGTTATTATTTGAATTAAAGAGGAAAGGAAGAGGTTATGCAGCCAGCAACGAAAAAAAGCAAGCAAAGAGATGCCATCATAAAGTTTTTAATGACTCGCAAAGACCATCCAACTGCCGATATGGTATATATGAACATCAAAGAAGAGTTTCCTAAGATCAGTCTTGGAACAGTCTATCGAAATCTTGCATTATTAAGTGAGCGAGGGGAAATACTAAAGCTATCTTACGAAGGAGGAGCAGACCATTACGATGCATGCACCGATCCACACTATCATTTTGTGTGTCAGGAATGTGGAGCAGTCATCGATCTGGAGATGGCACCGATCGATGAGAAGTTAAAGGAGATCGCAAGTGAGAACTTTCCTGGAAAGATTACACAGAATATTGTTTATTTTAAAGGAATCTGCAAAAATTGTTTAAAAAATCATTGACAAAAGTAAAATGTGATGGTAATATAAAGACAAGTTAAAAATAGTAATCATTACTGTTTTAAACAAAAGATACTAAGCCGAAAGGCAAAGCAACATAAATGATCATATAAAGTATAAAGGAGAACAAGAATTATGAAGAAATGGATTTGTACAGTATGCGGATATGTACACGAAGGAGAACAGCCACCAGAGAAATGTCCACAGTGTGGAGTACCAGCAGATAAATTCAAAGAGCAGGTAGAAGGAGAAAAAGAATGGGCAGCAGAACACGTAGTAGGTGTTGCCAAAGGTGTCAGCGAAGATATCTTAGCTGATCTAAGAGCAAACTTCGAAGGAGAATGTTCTGAAGTAGGAATGTACCTTGCAATGGCAAGAGTAGCTCACAGAGAAGGATATCCAGAGATCGGATTATACTGGGAGAAAGCAGCATACGAAGAAGCAGAACATGCAGCAAAATTTGCTGAGTTATTAGGTGAAGTTGTAACAGACAGCACAAAGAAGAACTTAGAGATGCGTGTAGATGCAGAACATGGAGCAACAGAAGGTAAATTTGACCTTGCAAAACGTGCGAAAGCAGCAAACTTAGATGCAATCCATGATACAGTTCATGAGATGGCAAGAGACGAAGCACGTCATGGTAAAGCATTTGAAGGATTATTAAAGAGATACTTCGGATAAGAAGAATTGATTTAGGAGGTATGAGTTTTCATACCTCCTTTTTTTTTGCTATATTCCATGCTATAATAAAAATAAGACTGAAAAAGCAGGTGAAAGCATATGATTTCAGAAGAGAAAGTAAAGATTATGGCTGAGATGGCCAAGTATGAGAAGAATTATGGAAAAGGTGACTTCCGTATTTACAAATATACCAAGAAAGATTATGTCAGATCGGAGAAGATCAAGACAAGCATTGCCTTGTTGATCTCATTTCTGATCATGACAGGATTGTTGTGTATCATGCAGTTAGATATTGTGATCATGAAGCTGAGAGAAGGTAAAGTTATAGTATCTGCGGCTGTGATCATAGGAATTTATGTTGCGGTATTTTTTGTCTACCTGCATTTTACGAAGATGCGAGCATCCAGGCAGTATGATGAAGTAAGGGCAAGGGTACTGATCTATGACAAGCATTTAGAAGAACTAGAAACATTATATAAAGAAAAAGAGAATGAAGACATTAGTCCAACGATAGTCGAGGAGGAAGACGAAGATGGAAAAATTATTGATATATAGAGAACGATTTTTGAAATTCCTCACGGCGAGAGGAAGATATATTCAATCAGGGATGAGATTCCTTGGAGGAACTGTTTTATTTTATGTATTAGGAGAATTGTTTGGATATACAGAGACCTTTTCACAGCCATTTTTTATCTTTATGATGGGAGTGATCAGTGTCTTTATTCCAATATCAGCATTATCGCTGATCTTTTATGTCGTTATATTCTTAGAGTTACTTCATGTATCGTTAGAAGTGACATTATTTTTTGCACTGGTAGTTGTATTATATTTTCTTGTATATCAGAGAGTTTTTCCAGAGACAAGGATTTATCTGATGATGGTGCCAATCTTCTTTTATTTTCAACTACCTGCATGTTTACCGATCTTTGTTGGGATGTTTTGTGGAATTGCAGGACTTCCAGCGATCTTAATGGGAACAGTGATCTATTATCTGTCCAATATCCTTCAGCAGACAATGAACCAGCTGGCATCAGGATCAGCACATGGGAAGGTCTACAGTCTGATCGCGGCAAGAGCGATCGACAATAAGGATCTGCTTTTGTATTTTGTGGTATTCTGTCTGGTGACAGCACTCGTAACAGCAATTCGCAAGCGGGGAGCAGCGCATGGATGGAATATTTCAATCCTTGCAGGAGGAGTTGTATATCTGATCTGCATGTTCATAGGAGGATATCTGGTTAACAATGAGATCAATATCACATCACAGATCGGAACGATCATAGGAAGCATTGCGATTGCCCTGATCATACAGTTTTTATACAATGTGATCGACTATACCAGAGAAGAAACATTTGAATTTGAAGATGAAGAATATTATTATTATGTAAGAGCGATACCGAAAGTGACTGTGGAAGAAGAAGAATTTAATGTTACACAGATCACGGTACCATCACATAGATTTAGTTTAAAAAGAAAAGAACATAAACAAGAACATAAAGAACAGGACAAAGAAAAGGGAGAGGAAATTTGAGTAAATTTTTTGATGGACTTGAAAAATATATATATTGGACATCGATTCCGAAGATCGGTCTGAATGACATTGTAGATATTCTGATCGTCAGTGTCATGATCTATCTGATCGTCAAATGGATCAAAACAACAAGAGCCTGGGTATTATTAAAAGGGATCATTATCTTACTTTGTATTGCATTTGCGGCATATTTACTGCAATTACATACAGTTTCATGGATTCTTTCCAATACCATGAGTGTGGGAATCACAGCGATTTTGATCGTCTTCCAGCCAGAACTCCGAAGCGCATTGGAACAGCTTGGAAGAAAGAACTGGGTGACTGATATTTTCTCTACAGATAGCCGTCAGGAAGAACTGGAATATACAGCAAGAACTCTGCAAGAGATATCAAGAGCAGCGATTGAGATGGGAAAGGTAAAGACAGGAGCACTGATCGTACTGCAAAGAGAAGTAGCACTTGGAGAGTATGAGCGTACAGGAATTCCAATTGATGCGAAGGTCAGCAGCCAGCTTCTGATCAATATCTTTGAACACAATACACCACTCCATGATGGCGCGGTGATCATTCACAACAACAGGATCGTATCAGCAACTTGCTATCTTCCACTAAGCGATAGTGTAGAGATTGGAAAGGAAATGGGTACCAGACACAGAGCAGCAGTAGGGATCAGTGAAGTTTCAGACAGTATCACTGTGATCGTATCCGAAGAAACTGGTGGTATTTCTATCGCAAGGGATGGAAAGATCATCAGACATCTGGATCCACAGAGATTGAGAGATGAACTGGCTGTCCTGAGAGAAGAAAAAGGACAGAATAAGAAATTCAAACTATGGAAGGGGCGGAATCGAAATGAAAAAAAGAATGGAAAGTGATCTGCTTTTAAAAATAATTTCTGTTGTTTTTGCCTTTCTACTTTGGATGTTTGTTATCAACACCGATAACCCGGTCATCAAGAAGACTTTCAGCGATGTACCGGTTGATATGCTGAATGAACAGGTTTTAGACGATCTTAATCAGACTTATAAGATTGAATCTGGAGATACCGTAAGCTTTACTGTGAAGGGAAAGAAAGATGTTGTAGATCGTTTGACGAAGTCAGATTTCCGTGCAACGGCAGATGTATCTTCTATGTCAGATGTTCATGCGATCCAGATCGAAGTTGAAGCTTTACGTTATAAGAGTCAGTTAGATATCGATACAGGTGGTGCAACGGTCAAAGTCGTATTGGAAGATGTAAAGAGTGACCAGATACCAGTCAATGTTGTGGTGAAAGGAACACCAGCGAGTGGATATACGGTAAGCACGCAGACAGCAACGCCGAATCTGATCTCTGTATCTGGGCCAAAGAGTGTGGTAAGCAGGATCAAACAGATCGTAGCGAAAGTAGATGTATCCGGATTGAAGAAAGATGTAACAATGGCTCAGAATGTCAAGTGTTATGATGAAGACGGAGATGAAGTAAGTCAGGACCGCATCAAACTTGATACGACCAAGATTAAAGTAAAGATTGGATTATCAAGAACGAAGACAATACCATTTACCGTGGAAACAAAAGGAACGCCGGGCAAGGGATATGTACTTGGAAGCATTGATTATGAACCAAAACATATAGAAATTACTGGAGCTGAAGATGATCTGGAGAAGATCAGCAGTATCAAACTGGCGAATTTAGATATCAGTGATAGTACAAAGAGTATTGAAAAAACGATCAAAGCGTCCGATATTAAACTGCCAGATGGTATTACATTTGTAAAATCTGTAGATAAGATTAAGAATATCGTGATCCGTGCAAATATCGAGAAGAAGACGAAACGTACATTGACGATTCCGACAGAACAGATCGCATTGATCAATAATACGAAGAATTATGATGTCAAATTTGATGACTCAGAGTTAAAGGTGAAGATCAGTGGATTGCGCTCTGTAGTAGATAAAGTTGTAGTGAAGGATTTAAATCCAAAGATTGACATGCAGCTGTACGAACCCGGAACGCATACGGTACAGGTTCAGCTGACAAAGATCAAGAATATGTCGATTGAGAAGAACGTCAGTGCAAAGATTACGGTAGAATAAAATATAAGGAGATATTTACAATGGATAAGATGTTATCGGTTGTTCTTCCAGCTTATAACGAAGAAAAGATGGTCAAGAAAACATCACAGGTGGTAGGAGACCTGCTTGAGAAAGAACAGATCCCATATGAATTAGTATTCGTAAATGACGGATCTAAAGATCATACATGGGAGAAGATCTTAGAACTCAAGGAAGAAAGAGCACATATCAAAGGAGTCTGTTTTTCCAGAAATTTTGGAAAAGAAGGAGCCGTTTTTGCAGGGATCACACAGGCAGAAGGAGACTGTATTGCAGTAATGGACTGTGATCTTCAGCATCCGCCAGAAACACTTATAAAGATGTATCGTTTATGGGAAGACGGATATCAGGTGATCGAGGGAGTGAAAGCATCCAGAGGAAGAGAAAGTTTCATTCACAAGATGTTTGCAAAAACATTTTACAGTATTATCAGTGATGCGACAGGAATCGATATGTCCAGAGCATCTGATTTCAAGTTGATGGATCGACAAGCAGCAGAAGAATTTCTGAAACTTCCAGAACGAAATGTATTTTTCCGTGCATTGTCATCCTGGGTAGGATTCAAGACAACATACGTAGAATTTGATGTGCAGGAACGAGAAGCAGGAGAATCCAAATGGTCATTCAAATCATTAGTACGATATGCAGTGAATAATATCACATCATTTAGCGCCGCACCAATGCAGATCGTCACATTTTTTGGCGTTGTATTCTTCGTATTTGCAGTACTACTTGGAATACAATCGCTTTATATGTATTTTTCTGGACATGCAGTTGCAGGATTCACAACAGTGATCTTGTTGTTGCTGTTGGTTGGAAGCATTTTGATGTTCAGCTTAGGTGTGATCGGATATTATATTGCGAAAATTTATGATGAAGTGAAGATGCGTCCGAGATACATTATCTCAGAAGTGATCAAATCCAAAGAATAACAATACAAATCCCTGAGATCGGATGAGATGAATATCTGATCTCAGGGATTTTATGTGATACGGGGAATCATTTTTTTTGAGATTTAAAAACAAGAAATTTACTGATAAAATAATTGACGATCGTAACAATAACTTGTGTTTCTAACTTGGCGATCATCTGTGGCTGATGAAGGATCTCAACACAGAAAGGAACTCCGCCCACTTCGACAGCCATGGTTACAAGACGACCGAGAACAAACTTGATGAATTCATGAATTGTATCTGCGAAGGATTCAGATTTAGACTGAAATACATATAGTTTATTTACAACAAATGCAAAACAGATCGCGATTGCAACAGAGAAAAAGTTGCTGATCTTATAATCAATTCCACATGGTCCTTTTAATAAAGCAAACATTCCAAGATTAACGAGGGTTGTCAATCCACCAAAAAACAAATAACGAATTCGCGAATCATTATATAATTTCTTTATCAAATTTAACATATCATATTACCTCCGATAGATATAAAATATTCTAAAATGTACATACATCCAATATCTTAAGACATTTTTCAGGAATTTTCAATCCAAAATGTGGTATACTAAGCGTGATAATGAACAAAAAAGGGTAAAGGATAAAGGAAAAGTATAATGCTAAAAGAACAAAGAAAGTATTGCTATGGAGTCTATACACTGATGTTTTTACTGATGTGTATCGTGGCATTTCTGCCATTTTTTACCGAAGGAAAAAGCTTTGTATGGGGAGCAGGAGTAGAAGACGGATTAAGCCAGCATTTTTCAGCATTGGCATATTATGGGGAAGCACTAAGAGAATTTTTCCGTAATCTTCTGGCGGGACACCCAAAACTTGTGATGTGGGATATGAGTCTTGGGTATGGTGCAGATATCCTCTCAACATTGAATTACTATGCGATCGGTGATCCGTTAAACCTCCTCTACGGATTTGTTTCGCCAAAGAATACAGAAACTATGTATGATTTCATGATCTTGTTACGAATGTATCTGGCAGGGATCACGTTTATCATGTATGCAAGAAAAATGAAAAAACGAAGTTATGGAACAGTGATCGGGGCACTGGTCTATGTATTCAGCGGATTTTGCTTTCGACTAGGACTGCGCCATCCATTCTTCATCAATCCGATGATCTATTTTCCGCTGTTATGTCTTGGGATTGAGAAGATCTATCAGAGAGAAAGACCGTATGTATTTATTTTCGCAGTCTGCGTATCAGCAATGAGCAATTATTATTTTTTATATATGCTGACGATATTTGCGGTGATCTATGCGTGGATCCGTTTTTATAAATACACCGAAGAAAACAAGATGAAAAACTTTTTTCTGACGATCTTGAAGTTTGGAATATATTATACACTTGGAATTGCAATGGCAGCAGTGATTTTACTGCCATCCGTCATAGGATTTCTAGGAAATGGCCGTTACGGCAATGGGGTTGACTGGAAATCATTGATCGTATACCCAGGGAAATATTATCTGCTGTTTATTGAAAATTTTATTGGATACGGAAATATGGGCAGCAATACGAACGCAGGATATCTGCCGATCGTTGGGATCGTTGTATTATTTACACTGTTTTCACAGCGAATGAAACATAAAAAATACAGAGCGGCATTTATAGCAAGTATCATTGCTTTGATTCTCCCAATCTTTGGATATGCATTTAATGGGTTTTCCTATGCAAACAACCGATGGGCATTTGCACTGAGCTTTATTGTGGCATTGTTGACAGCAGAAATGTATCCACGTCTGTTTATGATGTCAAAACGACAGCAGATCGGGATCGGAGCAGGAATCATCATATATACTGTATTTTGTATCATCGTAAATGCATCAGGAGAAGAAATCCTGAAGAATAAAGGGATCATGGCAGCCTGTGGATTAATTGTAGTATTTTATATTCTATTGTTGATCTTTCAAAGACTTGGCTATGATACACAGAAGAGAATTGTGCGAGTGAGCATGGCAATCTTGCTCCTGATATCAGTGGGAGTGCATGGATATTACAGATTCGATCCAAAAGGATATGCTTATACACAGGAATTTATGGATCAGGGACAAGCATATCGAACATTAAAGGAAGATAATATCAGTATGCTGAGTAAGGTAAATGATCCATCTGTTTATCGAGTACATGCAGAGGGATATCGATATAAAAATTATGGACTGATCAACCATTTGAATACGATCAGCGGATATTACAGTATCACAGCAAAATGTGTGACAGATACGATCAAAGGATATGATACGTTGGGAATGCAGTATGCAGATAAATATAAAGGAGTCGATCAAAGACTGGGACTCCTGTCATTAGCTGGTGTAAAATACATAACAGTAGCACATAACAGTCAGGTTGCAAAAGATGTAAGTTCCAAGGGGGATGTACCATACGGAGTTGAGAAACAAAGTAAAAAAGGAAATATCACATTATATAAGAATAAATATGCACTGCCATTTGCATATGCATATGATTCTTATATGACAGAGCAGCAATACGAGCAGTTAAATGGAATCGGCAAGGAACAGGCAATGCTTGCACAGATCGTATTGAATCAGCATCCGGCAGACAAAGAGATTCAACACAACGAACAAAGAAACGATCCTGATATACAGACAATCTCATTGCCAGAGACAAGGATCTCATCTCCAAAAGGGAAGAAATATGCGGATATTACGGTGCCAGTAGAGAAAGACAAGGAAACTTATCTGTATTTTAAAAATCTCGTTTACCATGGAAAGAAAAATGGGGATGATAACTTCATATTGACTGGAAGAAAGGGGACAAAAGGAATCCTTGTGACACAAAATGATGTACAACAGAAAATTCATATTCAAAGCACCTTCAATCCATACTATTTTGGAAGAAAAGATTACATTGTAAAGATCAATCATCAGACAAGCAAGGCAAAAGAAAAAGTAAGATTAAATTTCTTGTCTCCAGGTGAATATGAATTTGATGATATCAGTTTGATCACAGTTCCTAAAAAAGATGTTCTTGCCAGATTAAAGGAACGCAAGGAGAACTCAATGAAACAGATCCAATACGAAGGAAATCATTTCAGAGGAGTCTATCATGCGAAAAAAGACCAGATTCTGTGTGTAACGATTCCATACTCAAAAGGATGGAAAGCAACAGTCAATGGAAATCGCACAAAGATTTATAAGGCAAACGGGATGTTTATGGGGATCATAATGAAAAAAGGAACACAAAGTGTTAAATTAGATTATGAAACACCAGGATTAAAAATAGGGACATGGATCAGTCTGGTGGCATGGATCGGACTGGGAATATATGGATTGTACTTTGAAAAGTACAGAAAAAAGCTATTAAATCAACGTTAAAATAAGAAGAGATACTGGTAAAAATACAAAAAACATGATAAAATAGCCCTTAGACAAATGTTACAAAAATGTTAAATGAGTGGGAGGAACTATGAAAAACGTAAAAAAAATGATACAGGCAGGATTAAAGAAATTCACAGTGATCACTATCTTAGGTGTATTTCTTATGACAAGCTTGATTCCAGTATCCGCAGCAACGAAAGTATCAAAAATCAAATGGTCAGCATATAGAAAGACAATGTATGTTGGAAATGCACAGAGATTTGCAGTGAAGATCACACCAGCCAAAGCATCCAAAGCGAAGCTTGGATGGAAAACAAGTAATAAGAAGATTGTCAAAGTCAGTGCAAAAGGAGTTGTCACACCTGTCAAAGCAGGAAAAGCAACGATCACATGTTACGTGAAATCACAAAAATCAAAGAAAGTAACATGCAAAGTCACAGTAAAGAAACAGAAAGTGACAGCGATCACATTTGCAAAAGCAAGCGTAGCCGTACAGAAAGGGAAAAAGGTCAGCAATCCAGCAATCGTAACACCAACTTACGCAGCAAATAAAAAGGTAACATACAAATCTTCCAGCACAAGCGTGGCAACAGTCAGCACAAGTGGAGTTGTAACAGGAAAGAAAGTCGGAACAGCTACGATCACAGCAACAGCAGCCGATGGATCAAAGAAGAAAAACAGTTACAAAGTAACTGTTGTAACACCGATCACAAAAAATAGTGCCAAGTTTATCGCACACCGCGGATTAAGTGCCGAAGCACCGGAAAATACGATCAAAGCCTATGAATTAGCAGGTGGAGCAGGATTCTGGGGAGCAGAAACAGATGTCCGTATGACAAAAGACAAGAAATTCATTCTGCAGCACGACCTGACATTCAAGAGATTATGCGGAGTTGATAAGAAACCAGAAGATATGACATTATCAGAGATTCAGAAACTGACGATCAAATCTGGAAATAAAATTTCAAAATATAAGAATGTAAAATCAGCAACGACAGTTGCAACATTAGAAGATTATTTAACAACATGCAAGAAGTATAACATGGTACCAGTTATCGAGATCAAGATGGAATTCGTAGAATACGGAAATGAAACAACCAATGACTCTCGAATGCAGGCAGTGACAAAGAACAACATGGAAGATCTGTATGCATTAACAAATCAGATCATGGGGAATAAAGAATATATGTTTATTGCCTATGACTTTGAAACAATGGTACAGATGAGAAAAGTCTTAGACGATAACGCAACAACATCCACAAATGTAAAATTACAGCATGTAACAAACAATCCAGATCAGGGAATGATCAATTATTACAAGAAACGTAAGATTGAATTGGATGCAAATTGTGATAAGATTTCACTCTCAGACATCAAGGCATTCAAAGATGGTGGAGTGAATGTAGGACTTTGGACTGTGGACGATACAGAAAGAGTCGCAGATTATATTGCACAGAAAGTGGATTATATTACAACGAATACAAAGTTCTGGTAAGAATAGAAAACACAAGAAAAGAGACAGCAGATGAAGATGTTTGTTGTCTCTTTTTGGGTGTTATGGTTTGTGGTATAATAAAAGGAAAACTGTGTCCATAGTTATAGAAAGAAGGTGTGCCCATGATTTACACATTGATGAATAAGAATAATCCCGTGATCGATTTTGAAGCACAGATGGGGACGATCTTGCGTATAACAGATACATGGAATGAAGAGTATCTTCCAATTGGAACACGAACCAAAACAGGAATTGATGTCAAGATTTTAAATCATTGGTGGCATGGACGATCTATACCGGCAAGCCGCACAGGAATCAAAGAAGCACTTGAGAATATGGGAATTGATTCATCAAAAGAACTTCTGGAGAAAAGCTATGGATTATCATTAAGCGATCAATACTGGATCCGGCCAGATCACTCAAAGATACAATGGAAAGATATCAATTTTTTTGAGAATCCATTTTCAGAAGATGTAGGAAGTGCTTTGTTTGGGGGGCAATTTAGCGGTGATTTTATGTCACCAGATAATACATCTGACGGATGGCTTAGAAAAAAATGGGTGATTCAGAATCAAAGAAGAGTGTTATTGAAAGCAGGGAGTGGAGAGTCACAACAAGAACCATTAAATGAAGTCCTGGCGAATATGATATGTGATAGATTAGATATTAAGAATTACGTAAAGTATCAATGTGGTTATCAAGAAGACCATGCATTTTCCGCTTGTGATAACTTTATAACACCTGATACAGAATTGATCACTGCAAATATGTTTATGAAGATAAAAAAGAAGATCAATCATCATTCATACTATCAACATTATAAGGAATGCTGTCAGGAGATGGGAGTTGATATAACAGAAAGTCTGGACGATATGTTGATTCTGGATCTTATCATCTGTAACAGAGACAGGCATTATAATAACTTTGGGATGATCCGTAATGTAAATACACTGCAGATAGAAAAAGCAGCCCCGATCTTTGACACAGGAACATCAGCATTTGCAGGAATCAGCGAAAACAAGATTAAAACATTGCAACTCAATGAATCAAAACCATTCTGCAAATATCATGAAGAACAGATTGCTTTGATCCAGAATATAGAGCGGTATGAATTCCAAAAGCTGACAGGACTTGAGGAAGAATTTAATGAATTATTACAACGATCACCATTTATCACAATATCAAGAAGAGATAAATTAGTCACATGGCTAGGAGAACGGATCAGAATGCTCTGCGAAAGCAAAATGGACACAGAAAGAGTCTTTCAGATCGTGAAGACAGCAAAAGAATACCAGAGAAGAAAGTAAGATGAAAAGAAAAGTTACAGAAATGTAGTAATTATGTTATATATATGTTAAAATAAAGCATATATGCCAAGGAGACAGGCAGAAAATACAGAGAAAAAGAATCAAAAGGAGAGAAGGGTTATGAGCCAGAAGGAAAGAGTCGATTTGATCGAGGTAGATTTATTGGATATGTGTAAATATATTCTGTCAAAGTGGGTGTTTATTTTGATAGGAATGGTAGTATTCGCTGGAGCTGGATTTGGGTATGCGAAGGTGAAGAGCGTGACAGAGTATAGTTCTAAGATGGAAGTTTATGTTACATTGCCTAAGACTTCCAATAAGGTAAGGTCTAATGATAGTGCGAGTGAGATGGCATATGATTATGTAAAATTAGTAAAAACAGATTTAGTTGTTAACAAGATTGCCAAAGAATCAAAAGTATCCAAGGATGACATTAAAGAGGCAATATCAGCAGAAGTTATAGATGGGACAAGATTAATTGAGATTAAAGTTAATTCAGACAATAAGAAAAAAGTAGAGAAAATTTCAAAAGAAGTTTTACCTGTATTTCAGAACGTAGTGCAAACTACATTGGGAAGAAATAAGCTTGTAGTTGCAAATCAACCATCTAAGATTGAAGCTGAACAAAATGTTAGTGTAAAGAAGTATGCAGTTGTAGGAGCAGTAGGGGGATTTGTAGTAGTAGCAGGTATTTCTTTTATTTTGTATTTAGTAGATTTGACAACAAAGACGAAAGAAAAAAAGAAGTAAGTTAATAGAGGAAAGAAAGGTATGGGAGTAAAACGTTCGCAAATCCAAAATCTGATTATTTATATTGGTGATGTTTTTGGAATTACAATTGGATATTTTTTAATGTCTCATATTAGATTTTATCAAGATATTGACGGAGTATGGGCACAGGATAATAGAGTTATCTATCGATGGCTAATTGCTATTTTTATATTAACGATTGTTTATCTTGCAATTAATCCAAATCAGGAATTTTTTAAGAGAAAGTTTTGGAGGGAGTTTTGGGTAAATGTTAAAACAAATGTGATTACTGCGGCAATGATGGCGATGGTCGCATATCTGATTGATGATGCAAGAGATTATTCAAGATTTATTTATCTTACAACAATGGTGTTTAGTTTTTGTTGGATGCAGGTATCGCATATTGTATATCGCTGGTATATTTTGAAATATAGACCATATAATTCGATAACAAGAAAGATGTTGATTGTTACAACGTCTGATCGAATGGATGAAGTGGTAAGAAGTGTTGTAAAAGAAAAAACATGGAATCTTTGGGTGACTGGAATCATTATTACAGATAAAGATCTTATTGGACAAAAAGTTATGGATATTCCAATTGTGGCAAATAGAAATACGATGTTACAGTATGCAATACGAGAAGTTGTAGATGAAGTATTTATTCTTTTACCAGAAGATGATGAACAGATTCAGAGTTTGGTACAAAGATTTGAAGAAATGGGAATTACGGTAGATTTAAATATTAATCTATACGAACTTGATGTAGAGAGTGGAACAAAATATCTCAATAGAATTGGGAAATATCCAACAGTTACGTTTGCACAGCGAGAAATTCCTTTACATATGATTGCAATAAAACGTTTATTGGATATCCTAGGAGGAATTGTGGGTCTAATGATCACGGCAGTGGTAACGATTATACTTGGACCATTGATTAAACTAGAGTCACCAGGACCTTTGTTTTTCTCACAAAAACGTGTTGGAAGGAATGGACGCATTTTTAAAATTTATAAATTCCGTTCCATGTATGCGGATGCAGAAGAACGAAAAAAGGAATTAATGGATCAAAATGAGATGGATGGATTGATGTTTAAAATGACAGATGATCCAAGAATCACAAAGATTGGAAAATTCATTCGAAAGACAAGCTTGGATGAACTTCCACAGTTTTGGAATGTTCTAAAAGGAGACATGAGTCTTGTAGGAACAAGGCCACCTACAGTGGATGAATTTGAACAATATGAAGGATATCATAAACGCCGACTAAGCATGACACCAGGACTGACTGGGGTGTGGCAAGTGAGTGGACGCAGTGATATTACAGACTTTGAAGAAATTGTTTCGATGGATGTAGAATATATTACGAATTGGTCATTAAAGAGAGATATTGAGATTATATTGAAGACGGTTCAGGTTGTGTTACATAGTGACGGAGCAAGATAATAAATGAGGTAGAAATATGAAGGTATGTTTAGTTGGGTCTAGTGGAGGCCATTTGACACATTTGTATATGTTAAAACCATTCTGGAAGGACAAAGATAGATTCTGGGTAACTTTTGATAAGGAAGATGCGAAAAGTATGTTGAAAGGGGAAAAAGTTTATCCTTGTTATTTTCCTACAAATCGAAATTTGAAGAATCTGATTAAGAATACATTTGTGGCATGGAAAGTATTAAGAAAAGAAAAACCAGATTTAGTAATATCTTCAGGAGCAGCAGTGGCCGTTCCATTTTTCTATATTGCAAAATTAATGGGAAAGAAACTGATTTATATAGAAGTGTTTGATCGAATCGATAAATCAACATTAACAGGAAGACTTATTTACCCAATTGCAGATAAGTTTATTGTTCAATGGGATGAGATGAAAAAAGTTTATCCAAAAGCAATAAATTTAGGAAGTATTTTCTAGGAGGTATTCTTTTGATATTTGTAACAGTAGGAACTCATGAACAGCAGTTCAATCGATTGATTGAAGAAATCGATCGATTAAAAGGAAATGGAACAATTAAAGACGAAGTGATCATGCAGACAGGTTATTGTACATATAAACCCCAATATTGTGAATGGTCAGAACTTCTTCCGTATGAGCAGATGCTAGAAAATGTAGAAAAAGCGGATATTGTGATTACGCATGGTGGGCCATCAAGTTTTATTATGCCTTTGCAGATTGGAAAGATTCCAATTGTGGTGCCACGTCAGAAAAGATATGATGAACACGTAAATAATCATCAAGTAGAGTTTTCAAGTGCAGTAAAAGAACGATATGGAAATATTATTGTTGTGAAGAATATTAAGAACTTGGAGAAAGCAATTTTACATTATGATTCAATTGCAAGAAATATGAGTTCTACAATAAGTAATAATAATGAATATTTTAACAAACAATTAGAAAAATTAGTTGAGGACATTTTTGAAAAATAGGTGCATTGATGAAAATATTAATGATAAATACAGTTCCTTTTCAAAGAAATGGAATTACAACCAATATAATGAACTATTGCATTGAGTTACATAAAATGGGAATGAAAATAGATATTGGGATGAGTGGAAATGTAGATTCAGAGTTAGAAAAAGAATTGAAAAAGAACAATATTAGGACAAAATATTATGGAGATAGAAAGTCAAATCCCATTTTATATATGATAAACGTATACAAAAATATAAGAAAAGAAAAATATGACATAGTGCATGTTCATGGAAATAGTAACACAATGTTTTTTGATTTGTTTCCGGCTAGAATAGCAGGTTGTAAAATTAGAATAGCACATAGTCATAATACAACATGTGAACATATGCGTTTACATAAGATGTTACAAATACCATTTAATATATCATATAATGTTGGTTTTGCCTGTGGATATGAAGCAGGAAGATGGTTGTTTGGAAACAAAAAGTTCCATATAATAAACAATGGGATTGACTTAAAAACTTATGAGTTTAATGCTAAGAAAAGACAGAAATTAAGACAGGAATTGAATCTTACAGATAATGAATTATTATTAGGACATGTTGGTTTATTTAATGAACAGAAGAATCATGAATATTTAATAGGTATTTTAAAAAAATTAAAAAGAGATAAATGTAACTGTAAGATGATATGTGTTGGAGATGGAGAAAATAGACCTAAGATTGAGAAGCTTGCAAAAGAATATCGTTTGGAAAAACAAATTATTTTTACAGGACAAAGAAGTAATGTAGCTGATTATCTACAGGCAATAGATTTATTTTTATTGCCATCACGTTATGAAGGCTTACCATATGTATTAATTGAGGCACAGGCAATGGGGTTGTCATGTATAGTTGCAGATACGGTGGATAAAAAAGTGGATATTACTGGAAATATTCAATTTGAATCATTAGAAAAAATTGAATCTTGGTGTTTTGAGATAGAACAAAAGAGTATGAATATAATAAATAACAATGTAAGAAGGCAATTAAGTGAAAAAGCTCATAATAGCATAAGAAAACAAGGATATGATATTCATACAAATGCACAAGAGATGGCTCGGGAATACAGAAGATTTAAGAAAATAAAAAAGGATATTTGATTATGAAACAATTAATTAGCGTTATTGTACCAGTGTATAATGTTGAAAAATATTTGCAAGATTGCATTGATTCAATTTTAAAGCAAACCTATCAACATATCGAGATTATTTTAGTTAATGATGGATCAAAAGATTCATGTGGAGAAATTTGCAAGTTAAACGCAAGATTAGATAAAAGAATTAAAGTAATTAATAAGAAAAATGGTGGATTGATTTCTGCCTGGAAAAGAGGATTGGAGGAGTCTAGCAAAGACTCAGAATATATAGTATTTGTAGATTCTGATGATTGGATAGGACAAAAACATATAGAAAATATGGCTAATGAGGTTATAAAAACAGGTGCTGATATGGTAACAGTACCAATTTTGCAGGCGTATCCTGATAAATATATAGATACGTCGTCAGATATAGAAGCAAAATATTATAATGAAGTAGAATTAAAGAAGGATATATATCCTATATTATTAAATGCTGGAGATTTTGAAAAAAGAACAATTCCAACATCTAGATGTGGGAAATTAATTCGAAAACAGCTTATTTTAGATAATCTTAAATATGTTGATGATAAAGTTACATATTCAGAAGATTTAAGTATAATTTTTCCAGTTCTTTTGGATATGAAATCAATAAGTGTTTTAAAAGATGATAATTCAGCGTATTTTTATCGGATGAATCCAGACTCTATGTTGCATGCGTATGATAAAAATATGCAAAAAAGTATTCAGTATGTCCATCCTATGTTATTAAAAATATGCAATGAAAAAAATAAGGAAGAATTTGAAATACAAGTATATGCAGATTATTTAGCAGCTATGGTACAAGCATTTAAAAACGAGTTACAAAATGACGAGGGATTAAATGTAGGAAAAGAAAATATTAAAAAAATGTGTAAGAGACAGATGCTTATTCAAGCCATAGATATGGTAGAATGGAAACATTATAGGAAATTAAATGTTTTAATTATCAAAGCTATGTCAGATTATAACTGGTTTTATAGAAATATAGTAACTAATATATTATTTTGTCTTAAAAACTATAAGGTTAAAAAATTAGAAAGAAACAATAGAAAAATTATGAGGGGTAAATGATATGAATGTGGCAATCACTTTAATTTTATATTTAAGTGTAGCATGCATAACGGTGATGTTGTTATATAAAGGAGCAGTTTGCGAAAATAAAAATAGTGAAAGAATGTATTTTATTTTCGCTTTAGTTATCACAGCTCTTTTGGCTGCATTTAGAGGAACTACTGGTAGTGATTCAGCAATGTATAGAATGGCATATGAAAGCGGTGGACAGGATGTTTTTCGTTGGTCTGAATTTGAACCAGGTTTTTTGTTTTTAATTAATGTAATGAGAAGTCTACATCTGCCCTATCAGTCTTTTTTCTTTATTATGCAAGTCATAACATCGGGTTTTATTTTTAAAGCTATTTTATTGGTAAAAGAAGATATTAATATACCAGTAGCAGCATTTATATATATGACAGATTTGTATATGCAATCATTTAATATGATGAGGCAGGCAGTTGCGGTTGCGATAGCTGTATATGTTTTCACTATATATGGAAAAGGTAGACGTTTAGAAAGTTTTATTTTAATAGGGATAGCCAGTTTGTTTCACAAATCAGCAATTATATGTTTTGTAATTATATTTGCAAGGATATTTTTTGAAAATAAATATGCACAGATTGTTATGGGAATGGCTTTTTTGGTAACACTATTTTTGATTTTTAATAGACCAATTTTTGGAAAATTAGTTGAGGTAATAACTGGAAGTGGTTATTATGCTGCGTATATAACAAGAGATGCACAATCAGATGGATCATTGTTAGGGTATTTTCTAAAAAATGGACCGATAATAATAATTAGTTTATTACATTTTCGAGATTATAAGGATTATCCTAAAATGCTGACATATTTTGGATTGATGATATGTGGTTATATTCTATCAGCGTTAGGAGCTATTACAGCAACAGATGTACAACGAATAGGAATTTACTTTACAAGTTTAAATATAGTGTTAGCTGGATACTGCTGCAAAAAAGATATAAATTTAGGAAAATACGTTTTCCCGGCAAATTGGACTCAGATTTTATGTATAGGATATTTCTTAGTATTTTTTCTATATAATATTTTTTATCGAGGATTTTCAGAGTTAGTACCATATCATGGATTAATGTTGTAAAAGGAGAGAATGTATGATACCTAGGGTAATTCATTATTGTTGGTTTGGAGAGAATCAATTACCACCATTGGCAGAAAAATGTATAGCAAGTTGGAAAAAATATTGTCCAGATTACAAAATAATATGTTGGAACGAAAAAAACTACGATATAACAAAGAATACATATGTCAGAGAAGCATATGAAGCTAAAAAGTGGGCATTTGTCAGTGATTATGTGCGTTTAGATGTAATATATAATCATGGAGGAATTTATTTCGATACAGATGTGGAATTATTGAAAAATATAGATGAATTATTGAAAAATGAAACCTGTTTTTTGGGAACAGAAGAACCAGGTATTATTGCTACAGGACTGGGATTTGGAGCCGAAAAAAACGATCACAATATTAAACTTATGTTGGAGGAATATGAGAATTTACATTTTGATTTAGGAAATGGATCTTATGACACTTTAGCATGTCCTGCGAGAAATACATTACCTTTTAAAAAGCTTGGTTTAGAAGAAAATAATGATATTCAGATAATAAATGGAGCAAAAATATATCCTAAAGAATACTTTTGCCCTAAGGATATGAAGACGGGAAGGCTTCAACTTACACAGAATAGTATATGTATTCATCATTTTGATGCATCGTGGGTTGATGAAGAAAATAAAAAGGATATGAAAATGACGCACTTTTGCTATAAACATTTTGGAAGATTCGGACGAGTAGCGGAATTAGTAGGAAGATATGTTTTGCATCCAAATAATTTGATAAAGAAAGTGAAAGGGCAAAATCACAAAAAATTATAAAGGAGGCTAGCTATAGTGAAGTCACTTGCAAAAAATTCTTTTTATAATATAATATATCAAGTATTAAATTTACTTTTTCCACTGGTAACATCAGTATATGTGTCAAGAATCATATTTGAAGATGGTATTGGAAAAGTTGCCTATGCTCAAAATATTACATCATATTTTGTGACGTTAGCACTCTTAGGATTTCCAGCATATGGAGTTAGAGAAATTTCAAAAATACGAAGCGATACGAATAAAAAAAATACAATATTTTCTGAATTGTTTTTTATAAATTTTATTTCCACTATCATATTATCTATAGCGTATGTACTGTTTATCATAATCAATACAAATGCACATGAGAATTTTATATTATATATTTTTACAGGGTTCGTTTTATTTTTTAATATTTTTAATATAGATTGGTTGTATCAAGGTGAAGAAGAATATGGCTATATTACATTGCGTAGCTTTATTGTGAAAATAATATGTTTAATATTACTATTAGGTGGAGTAAAGACAAAAGACGATTATATATTATATGCATTGATAACGAGCCTTGGAACTGTTTGTAATTATGTTTTTAACATTATACATTCTAGAAAATTTGTCAAGTTTGAATTTAAAAATTTAAATTTAAAACAGCACATGAGACCGTTAATTGTTTTAACAGCAGCAGTATTTTTAGGAAGTATATATAATAAAATCGATATTACTATGTTAGGTATGATGTCTACAGATGCGGTAGTCGGATATTATTCTAATGCAAATAAGATTATAGTTATGATTCTTACAGGATGTCAAGCGGTCTCAGCAGCATTTATGCCAAGGTTAAGCTACTTGTATACAAAAGATAAAAAAGCATTAGAAGAATTAATTGAATTTGGATGTAAAATTCTAGTCTTTATTACTATTCCTGCAACTATAGGCGTTTATTTATTAGCACCAAATGCAACTGTTGTTTTGTATGGAGAGTCTTTTGCTCCAGCGGGAATTACATTGCAAGTTTTTACACCGTTGATAATAATTAGAACATTAGGAGATCTTTTATGCTATCAATTATTGATTAGTATTGGGCAGGAGAATAAGAGATTACCGGCATATGTTGTAGCGGCTAGTGCTAATGTAATTTTAAATTATTTATTAATACCACATTGGGGGCAAAATGGTGCGGCAGTTGCATCTGTGATAAGTGAATTTTTAGTTAATGGAATCCAGTTATTAGTCACTATTAAAATTATCAATATACATATAAATCCTAAATACATTTGTTCAGTTCTCTTATCTGCAGGAATCATGGGGGGAGTTATTGAAATAATTTTAAAAAATGTAAAAGGGAATATATTAGAATTAATATTATCGGTAATTGTAGGATCGGTGACATATATTTTGTTTAGTATTTTGTTTAAAAATGAAATGATTATAATGATACAGGAGAAAATACATAATAGAGTAAGATAATAGTCGAGTATAAAATATATTGCGTGTTGAATGAATTAATATTTTATTATTTTATTATTTGAAGAATTTAATTGTAAATTAATTTAGGGGAAAGAGAAGAAAATATGAGAGAAAAAGATTTGAATTATAAGTTGATTGATTTATTAAAATTTGTTTGTGCATTTCTTGTAGTTGGAATACATACGAGACCTTTTCAGTCTTGCAGTGAATTACTTGATAAGTTTTTCTACTATGATATTTCAAATTATGCTGTACCTTTTTTTATGCATGTACAGGTTACTTTTTGATTGTTAGAAGAACTAATATAACAGTACATGAAAAAATAATTGCTAGAATAAAGAAGGTATTGAGATTATATCTTGTGTGGTCTGTTGCATATTTACCATTGACATTATATGGTTGGATAGCAGAGGGAAATTTTGAATTAACATATTTGGTTAGTTGTGTGAGAAATTTTATTTTTGTTGGTGAAAATTTTTATTCATGGACACTATGGTATTTAAATGGGTTAATTTTTGCATTGGTGGTAATTGATATTTTATTAAATAAGTTTTCATTAAAAAAGGTGGTAGGATTTGGAACAGTAATGTATGTCATAGGAATTCTATTGACTATGTTTGAAAACCAATTGGTTATTTTTCCTAAGATAATAGCTGATTTGATTAGTTTGTATTTTAAGTTTTTTGTAACAACAAGAAATGGACTTTTTCAGTCACTTGTGTTTGTTTCTGTTGGAATGTGGATTGCAGAAATAGAGCAGATAGATGGATTGTGGGTAAGTACTCAAAAAAAAGTAATCGTGAGTTTGGTATACATTATTAAAGTGTTTCTGAGTTTAAAAGGAGGACAATACTTATCTCAAATATTTGATCTCCCAATATTTTGTATTTTATTTTCAATCATAATATTGGAATGTAAGAAGATTAATTTAAATGGAAAGTTTTATGAACAATTAAGAAAACTGAGTGAATACATATATTTTATACATATGTACTTTGTAGCATTATGTGCACTAGTATTGTATAGAGATGATTATCATAATTTTAATTCTTTTTTTATTTGCGCGATTGGAGCATTTGTGATTTCGTGGTTGCTTTCAATAGCTAAAGTACGAAAAGATAGAAATAAGTTATTTTCTGGAGAACTTGAGATTGAGGGGAATGAAATGCTTAAATAATAAAAGAGATTTGGAATAAAATAGCAAGAGGTCAATATTTGACGAAATATTGACCTCTTGCTGGAAAGAGCCACATCATAGCATGTACCCAGACAAACAATGGAGTAGTAAATAAAAATTAAAGGAAATTTACTTTCATACACTTCTATGATAGAATCACTAGCGTTAAAGGCTTTGAGTTTTGAGTTACTTTAACGAATATTTGAAAGGAGATTTATATAACATAAAGTGCCATGCACCTTTCTGATACGGAAACAGACAGATTCTTGTCTGATTGAAAGGTTAACGAGGAGGAAAGTGATCGAAAGATTCGGCGGATGCTTTCCCGTAGCTCCGGACTGCGTGATATACTGAGTAAAACCATGAGTGATCATGAAACAGAGGCAGTATACTCCGGACAAAACCGCATATGATGATTTATAAAAAAGAACACCAAAGATTTAACTGGAAGATTTTTATACACAGGACCTTCCTCTTAT
>ENA-OPSD01000319-OPSD01000319.1-human-gut-metagenome-genome-assembly--contig:-NODE-319-length-47096-cov-3.000298_pt1 | contig 47096 bp, 42 predicted proteins | sample MGYA00241453_ERZ501898 | MGnify/ENA primary metagenome ERZ501898 (study PRJEB25962, sample SAMEA2042226) | human gut metagenome | biome: human gut; feature: human-associated habitat; material: faeces... | reverse complement strand
GGCGACGAGAGACGGGCTTTACATTGTCGGCTTTGATGGCCTGCTTTTCGCCAAACGCATCCAAATATTGCCTGGCAGAAAGCTCTCACTCATCAGTGACAACGACGCATACAAACCGATCACAATCGATCTCACGGATGAGTCTTGCTCGTTCCGTGTCATTGGACGAATCGTCTATTCCTGGACGGGCGAAAAACGATAGTCCTCGAAGCAAAAAAAAACCAAGCAAAGGAGAAGCAGATGGCAGCACCCCAGCTGACGCCGATTTTGCAAGTCGCCAAAGACATCCTTACAGACAATCGAAATCGTGCCATGCACGTCTCAGAGATTGCCAAAGAGGCCGTCCAAACCAACCGAAACATGGGTATGCCCGAAGAGGAGTTCGCGGCAAAGATTACCAGCGCACTTGCTCAGAACATAAAGACGAAAAGCCCTTCGTTTATAAAGCCCATCAATCCAAAGACCAAAAAGGCCCGAAAGGGCTACTACAAACTTAAGCGAACGGCTATGGCACCTACCGTAGCCGTTCCTAAATTGAAGTCTCCGCCTGTAAAGCCGGCATTCCTAGGCACTGCTGGCGAACAGGCTGTAGCGAGCGAGCTACTGTTTTGGGGATTCAATGTCGCTAAAGCTGCTATCGACGAGGGAATTGATCTTATCGTTGAAACTCGGCCGAACACGTTCCGCTACGTTCAGGTAAAAACTGCGACACCAAAGGTGGACGGCACGACATTTGAATTCACTATCGACGAGAAATCGTTTACAAACACAGCAAGTCGCAACCCTTGGTATATCTTCGTCATGCGCCAAGACCAGAAGAACACCTATGCCATCCTTCCTTTGAGTCAGCTTGTGTTTCTGCGACAACAAGGCGTAATCAGAGGCACCACAAAGCTTTCCATCCAGATCAGCAGAGACGAACAAGGTCGACAGTACAAGCTTTGCGGCTTTGACATCAATCTCTATATCGGAAATTTCGATTTGCTTGACAATTTGGTGTAAGCCAAGCTCTCAACTGTTGCACTACAAGCCAGCCGCCCTTCGGGGCGGTTTTTTTACACCTAAAACTTTGACGTAAATCAAGTGTTGCTTGAGTTTTTAAAATTTACAGCTCAAGTCGCACTTGATTTTTATTCAAGTCTAACTTAAAGTTCTCTTTACCGATTTTCAAGGTTTACTTGATAAAGAGAGCACCATGATCGACTACCAACCCAACAAAGTCTGCCTCCCGTTGCGGAGCATTCCATCTGAATCAAGCATCTCGTTTGACGTGCGCAACTTCGGACGTCCGGTTGTAGTCATCCGTATCCCGAACTACATAGCCAACGAAATGCTTGATGCGCTTGTCTGGATGACTGACGACGAGATTGAAGCGATCGTTGCGTGGTGGATGCTCAACAAGGATCACCGGGGAACTGTTCACCAGCGCGATTTCTTTCCCGAAGAGAATAGAAAAAATTTGAAGCTTCCTGTCGTGCTTTCTCCATCAGCTGTGCTTCGTGCTGAAGCACATCGTAGTCAAACCTCATGTTCCGATAAGGGTTCCGATTCTCTAAAGGAGTCCTCCGACCTCGTTTCTGAAGCCCTGTCTGAAACAAGAGAACGTCGTAATTGTCGCGGCCACCGCAAGTGACGGAGTGATCCATGGCGTTTCTTAGGTACACGGCCTTTTGAAAACCGACTCGAATAGAGGCGATTGTTGCGCGGTCTTCTGGTTTACCAATCTCATCAAGATCGTGAAGCAAATCAGAAGGGTTTAGTTGATCTCGAAGGTAGTAGCCATGACGAAAACCTTTTTTATGGAACCCAATGATGTCAACGATAGTCGATTCAAACCGGGCGTAAACGATCTGGGTGACTCCGACAAGAAACGCGTATTTGGGCTTGATTGAAAAGTTCACTTTTATAGGCAAAAGCAAATCATCTAACACAAGTTTCCTCCACAGGATGGTTAGAGAAAGTCGGTTTTTTCGAACTTGTTTCCGACGCTCTAATCATCCCACGGAGGCCAGGACAAAGGAATAAGCAAATGCTCACGCCCACGATCGACACTTTCGGCCTCGCACAGTCCGCCAGGGACATGAGATCTGCTGCTGAGATCCAGGCCAAGTTCCGCAACGATGTCGACGAGCTGATCTACAAGAGCCTCGAAAGCGCAAAGGGACGCACACGAATCATCCTCGCGGACTACTTCGCGGACTTCTTGGAGGATGCGTTCGGTGCCACCGATGACGCCGACACGTTGCGCAGCGAAGAGCGCACGGCATACATGGATGCTCTGACCGATGAAGAAGAGAAGGAAGCGGTCCGCCGTCACCCTTGGTAAGGAGAAGAACAAATGACAAATCCCAGCCTCCTCCGAGGTTCCGGCGGCCGAATGATCGCCAAAGGCATCCTCTGCCAGCTCTACTGCCGGCAAGCCAAAACCATCGACATCAGCGTCACGAACCTCGACGGCCTCAAGGTCTGGCTCATGGACATCCCGTTTGCGGACTTCTGCATCGGCATCCAAAACCTCAAGGCCAACACCGAGTGCTCAATCAACACGGTCATGTGCAAGTTCGTTGCCGAGTGGTCAGTCACAGACTGCGGCCTCGTGCTCGCCTACAAGGGTGGAGAGATTAGCTTGTCTTCTGGGCGTGCCGGGGCTCTGGCCTTGGTCGAGTACGCCGAGGGATTCATCGCTGAAGTGAAGGAGCAGCTCCATGAAGAAGCCTGAAGAAAGTTTCGCGCTGCTGTTCGCAGTATTCGGCGGCTTCCTCCTTTTGATCCTGTTCGGCATCGGAGGAATGACCGGCTACTGATAAATCGCAGAAGGTCTGAGCCTCCTTCTTGATGCGCCCAAGCTGCGGACGGGCTCATAACCCAATCCCTCAGCGGTGATTCCCACACCAAGGACGCATCAAAAAGGATGCTCGATAAAGGAGACATCAAGCCGGTTGTGATTCCGGCGGACGCTATGAAGCTCTTTGGCAAGAGTGGAGCCGAGCGCGGCACGGGTCCGTAGTCAACCGAGACACCGTTAGCGGGGGTGCAGCCGCCCCGTCAGGCCAAGCTCCTTTCGCAAGAGAGGAGCCACGTGAGCCTCTTCGACCATTTGCGTGGTGTCACAAAAAAGGTCGAGCGGGTTGACGTGGATGATTCATCTACCACTGTTCGTGAGAGAATACAGTCGACGTCATATGACTAGGAGGCCCTTTCGTCTACCGTAAAGGTAATCGTCTATTTCATAACACTTGATCATTATGCTTTTGGGTTAGCAACTATATTCAATCAAAAATGATCGCCTTGAAATGCCTAACAGTTTATTTCGATTTTTTATTTCAATTCTAGGGTTGGCGCCGATGTCTTTAGCCATTCTAGTAGCCCAACCAAGCTCCCAACCTTCATCTGAAACATCGCTTAGTGCCGTTTCTTTAAATTTTCTATACGCTATAGCGATATGTGCCGTAGCATTAATTATATTGAAACTAACAATCTCTCTTGCAAAAAATCATTTTAACGACATATTTATTGAAGAAAGTCAAATATTATCCATATCACAAAGAAGAAATGGATTACTTCCATATTTTCTATCTTACATAATGCCATTTTTTCTAGGAGAATCCGCAGCTATGTCGTTTTGGATATTCTGCATAGCCACGATTTTGATCGCCTCAGTATTAAGTAGCGGAATATCAAACAACCCTATGTTGTACGCCCTTGGATTTAAATTTTATGACATTCAAATGAGATCCAGAATAAATCTCCTATACATTTCAAAAGAAAGCCCTCAAAGCATAATAACAAATGGAATAAGAGCCTTTCAATTTGAAAGCGACACTTTAATTCAAAGGATATAACAATGAGTACTTTATTCGGAATTTTAAGAACAGACACAGGCGACAGAGAAATTCGACGAATAGACACAAATTCAGAAATGGCTAAATTTGCCGAAAATGAATTTGATAAGCAATATTCGGACTTCTTTTTCTTCGAAAAAGAGCAGCGTAAGAAAACAAAATTTGAACCAACTTGGCCCAAAGCCAATCCGGATGAAGTTCTTTTTATAGAAGACTTTGACGATACAATAGGTTTTTCCGATGCTATTAAAGACCCAACCTCGGTGGATCAATTTCTTCCATCTGAAGAGATGCCAATGCTTCGAGGCGTTTTCTCAACCTTAAAAAGCCATAACAGTCAAATTATATTTCAATTGATAGATTTTAGGCACATTATACTAAGCACTAAGAAATGGTGGATGGTACATAAGCTTTCCGACAAAAATACATTCATCGAGAACGAATTTAACGGGCTCCAATTAGATAACAAAATAACCGCCGTTTACGACAATAGAACTTTATATTTCACAAATTTCACAATGGCGAGTCGCTTGTTTGATTTGAATATATATTTAAAAGAAGCAAACACAGAGACTGTTATTTCTTTTTTTATCACAACCATCGATTGAAACTCCGCCAAATCCTGAAGAATTCGCAAACTCTTTAAGCACTACCCACAAAAAACTAGTAACCTCCGTACTCGCATATGGTTGTTTAAAAAGACTTACACCTCAAGATATTCAACTGCGGGCGATAAATTCAAAATCGAAAGTTGAAATACACCTTTCAGACAATGGAAAAATCATTATTCCAAAAGACCCAGACCAACGTGCCCGAGTATTACGCTTCCTGTCAAACATCATCGTCCCATCTTACCTAGATGACGAAAGCGACTATGAAGCCTTCGCCACACGGCCATTTAAAAACTAGGGCCATACGTTAAATCATTTAAAGCCTCGCACCCGCGAGGCTTTTTCTTTTTCCGGAGCCGACATGAAAGAGGCTTACTTCGACCCGGCACTGCAGAAACACCTTGAGCGCAGGGCGCTGATTCACAAATGGCAGCACCGCCGGAATCTCATCAAAAAGTACCGAGTTCTCATCGCCAGCAGCGCAGCCTCCATCTCAATGGTTGCTGCGCTTTTTGTTTGGAAGATTTTCCCTCTCTTTTAAGGAATCAACATGACATCATCAGAACGCCTTGAATGGCTCAAATCTCGGCAAACCGGCATCGGCGGCAGCGATGTTGCCGCCATCTTGGGACTTAATCGCTACAAGTCTCCGCTTGACGTCTACAACTCCAAAGTCGAAGAGGCTGTCGATGAAGGGGAAAGTCAGGCGGCTTACTGGGGAACTCAGCTCGAAGACATCGTTGCAAAAGAGTTCCAGAAGCGTACCGACATGAAAGTTCAAAAGGTCAATCAGCAACTTTCAAAGCACGGATGGATGCATGCCAACATCGACCGCGCGGTCGTGAATCCTGCTATTTCCGGAAACGTCAGAGTTCAGCCGGAAGGCAAGCAACAGGAAAGCGGACGAATGCTCACCACGGACGCGATCCTCGAATGCAAGACCGCGTCAAGCTTTATCGCTGACCAGTGGGGAGCCAGTCAGGAAGCTGAAATCGTTTCCGGAAAGATTGTTACCGGACACAAGATTCCGATCTACTACGAGACTCAGGTTCAGTGGTACATGGGCGTGACAGGAGCCAGCCGCTGTTACGTCGCAGTTCTGCTCGGCGGTCAGGATTTCCGCATCTACTGCGTGGAACGCGACGACGACGTGATCGAGGCACTGCAGGAACGTTGCAGTGAGTTCTGGTTCAAACATGTCCTGCCTCACACTCCCCCCGCTCCGGCCACCAAAGAAGAAGTCGAGAAGTTGTTCGCGAAAGACAACGGCGACATGGTCGAGGCAAGCAACGAGATTGCCGCCGACATCGGCGAACTACGCAATCTTGATGAACAGATCAAGACCCTACAAAGCGAACAAAAGGCCATCAAAGACCGCGTCTGTGCCGCACTGGGCGAAAAGAGCGGATTCACGATCGCCGGCGAAAAGGCTTGCACGTACAAAGCTCAGCAGAGCACTCGCTTTGACTCGACTCGATTCAAGAAAGAACAACCGTCACTGTACGCAGCCTTCACGAAAACAACCGAAAGCCGCGTTTTCAGACTCAGCGCTTAAACAAATTTGGAGAACACCATGAGCACAACCGACAAACTCAAAGCCGAAATTGGAACCAAGAAAACCGCCGTTGTAACTCCAATGCCAATGAGCGATCTGGCCAACCGTTGCTTCAAAACCATCATGAAGCAAGAAACCATCAAAGCTTTCTCAATGGCGTTGCCAAAGAACGCAAATCCTGAACGATTTGCTCGGATTATCTGGACTGAATGCAGAAAATCGAGGGAGCTTCTTAAGGCTGAACCCGCTAGTTTAATCAGCGCTTGCATGATTGCTGCTCAGCTCAATCTTGAAATCGGATCTCATCTTGGACAAGCCTACCTCGTTCCTTTTGAAGTCAATAAAAAAATCGATGGACAGTGGGTCAAAACTCCACAAGCTCAATTGATCATCGGATACCGAGGATTGATCACTCTGGCTCGGAAGTCGGGAGACATGATCTCGCTCAATGCCTATGCCGTTTATGAAAAAGACGATTTCAGCTACCACCTCGGCTTACACCCTGACATCCATCACATTCCGTCTTCAGATGCTGATCGAGGAAATCTCCTCTACGTCTACGCAGTTGCAAATTTTGTAGGCGGAGGCGTCCAGTTTGAAGTCATGAGCCGCGCCGAAGTTGAGAAAGTGCGTAACGAATCTCAAGGCTATAAATTCGCAAAAAGAAAAGCTGAATCCACAAAACCGACAAAACCTATCAACAGTCCATGGGTTTCTCACTTCGAAGAAATGGCTAAAAAGACGGTGATCAGAAGACTTGCAAAATATCTTCCACTTTCCGTTGAAGCAGCCAGAGCAGTAGCAGCCGATGAGGCCGCAGATCGAGGAGAAACCCCGTGGGATGTCGTTGATGCGAGCTTTGTGGAAACAGGAGGAGAAATTTCACCTGAAGATTTTGATAAAGAAGAACCGATCCCTTCTACAGAGGATTCGACAACGAACCCCAAAACGGCAGACCAACCTCCTTTAGATGAAGCCTGGCTGCGCGCTTACGACACCAGCACCACGGAAGGATCCGAAATATGACGGTACCTTTCGCTACCACCTCAAGTATGCTGATCGTTAGATCTAACACAAGTTTGACGATGAAGACCAACGTGCCCTAAAACGCTCAAACTCAGACAAAAACAATCGCATAAACGAAACCAATCAAACAACTCAATAAATACTATCTATACATTTTATCACTATTCGAAACAATCACTCTTTCATTAAAGTAAATCAAAAGATATCTCTCAATTTCATTCTTCTGCATAGAGCATTTTGGTCCAAGAATTATTTCATCAATACAATTTTCAACAAGTCTGATAAACAATCTTTCTCTCATCATACAATCTGAAAAAATATATTTCAATCTAAATGGATTGCCGACATATTTTCTATTATCTCTCAAAAATTCATCCTTAAAATAATTCATATCAAAAGTCGCTATTAACCTCCACTCTTTTTCAACCTCATAATCGTCACTTTTGACACTCCAACAATCTATCGCTCGTTTTATAAGTTCACCCCCAGACTTGGGAGCCACCCATTCATCCGCCTCACCATCTAATAAATCAGAAAACACATACCTACCATTTTCTGTCTCAAATTTATCTATACAACAATCAGCAGACACATATTTAACCTCTTTAAGACATACCCCAACACTTTCCGGAGGATAAAGCAATCCACTCTTCCCTTTTCCAACATTAAATTTCTCAATTCGTTCGATAACCCGATTTAATTTTTCAACATTAAATCCAATACAACCCCCCCTCCCATCTCTACCGTACGACCTCCACATTGTAAGATTATCTCTAGCCGCTGAAAAACAGGCTATAAATGTCTTTGTTCCGTCAAATATTGATTTAAAATACTTTTCTAGCCCTTCAAGATTTCGACAATTTTTATAAACATTAAAAATTGTCATACTTTCTCCTGGGTCATTCAAATGACGATACGATGTCATCTGAAAATAACTAGTCATTATTGGAGAACCATCGTTTTTTAAACAAATATCACCTATAATTTTTGATAAAGATTCTAACGAACAATAGTGATAGAGAATTTTCGGCTTCACCTTAAAGCTCCATTGAAATAACGATTAGCAGGCACAACAACTTCTCCACCAAAAAAGTGGAAATAAGGTTAAAACCTCATACTAACGCATAACGTGAAGAACATTTGAGAAAAAAAGCGAGATCTGGTATGCATACCAAAAGCACACGCAAGCTCACGTACCATCTTTAGTTCATTTGTCCGAGCGTTTTTTTCACACGCAGTGCCTCGCTCACCACCATGGAAAGTGGTACGAAACTCTGGTTCTTTGCTATGCGTAATCAGTCAATACCCCGCTAACCATGGTAACCAAATTTCATCGCTACCTATAAACACAGCCTCTCTCGAGAGGCTTTTTTTTCTCAACCACTATGGCAAAAAACAAAAAACCTCGCAAGCAATATCACAAGCGCTGGCGCACTCAAAAGCTCATCTGTGATCAGAAAGAAGTCGACGCAATCAAAGAAACCTTCAGCGACGTAGAACTCGCGGTCGAGATGAAGCTCCCCAGAGGCGCGATGACAATGGACGACGTGCAGTGCCTCAGAACGATGATCAACCTCACGACGATTCTGCTCTTTCACGCATACGGAATCGACAGAGAGTATTGCCAGGAGACATACAGAGCAACCTGGTGCCGAATGCAGAACGCTTTCCACTCCTACTACACGCGCGTGATCGACAAGGAAATCTTTACGCCTACTGGCGACGAGCTCAATGCGATTCGTGACGGCATCGAGGTCGCCGGTACCATCCTGCGCTGCGCGCTCGATGCCGACCCCATGCGCGTGGCGGTCTGCTACGGCGTCGTCAAGGAAAAGGCCGACGGCGGCCCCGGACGAATCCAAGTGTCAATGGAACTAATCGAACGACGGATCCACCAGCTTCAGAGAGCGGAACACGGAACGAAAGGAGTTTTTCTGAATGCACGACATTGACCCAAGAGTTAAAAAAATCGCAGACTACTTCGGTTTCGAAGCGCAGACCGAAAAAACGATCGAGGAAGTCGCGGAGCTGACAGTTGCTATCAAGCATATGAAGAAGATCGACGAGAACTGCGCAGACCGCATGCTCAACTTCATCGAAGAGCTTGCCGATGTAAAGATCATGGTCGATCAACTGATCTACCTGACTGAGAAAGATGCAGAGGACTACTTCAATGTCGGAGAAGCGATCGAGTCAAAGATCCAGCGCACGTTGAAAAGAATTCGTAACGAATATGACGTGCCCCCGGATGCGATCACTGCCAGAAACTACGAAAAAAACGATCCCGAGACGTTGAAGCGGCTCGGGATTTTCGATTAAAGGAGACTAAACATGAGAGAACGCAAGAAGAGCGAATTAAACATGCCTCCTCCAGCTCAGTTGATGCTCTCAGACAAAGAAGTTGCAGCCATGCTCGGACTAGGGGTAAGCACAATTTGGAAAAAAACAAACGATCCGTCAAGCGGATTTCCAAAGCCATTCAACATCACAGATCGAGCCCGGCGCTGGAGAAAGTCAGACATCCTCAAATGGGTCAAGGGACTCAATCACGACAAGGCCGCGCAGCCTGCTTAGAAACAAAGACCCCGCCGAAATGGCGGGGGCTCTGTTATTCAATCACAGAAAACTCGTTGCTGTTAAACACTTTCCCCTGCAAAGCATCGGGAACCTTGCCCTCAAGCCGGCAGAGGAGTCTGTAATGTCTCGGAGCGTGGTCATGGCGAGCAACAACGGTTGCGCGCAAAGACTGAGGATCATACTGAAGAAGAGTACCAATATCCTTAGCTAGATAACGCGGCAGGAAACCAATAACCTCTGTCGGCTTGGCAAGCACCATAACCGAATTGATGTCAACAGGATTCTGAATATCCAACCCGAGTCTAAGTTCCTCCCCTTCCTCAAGAGTCAGCACACGATCTGCAGCATTTCTCCCCACATGTGACAAACCGTGGAGAAAAAACACTGTCGAAAAACAACTGTCTTCCTCCACTTTAACTTGCCGAAACACTTGAAAAGAGTCTGTAGCTCTAGCCCCTCCGCTTCTGGACAAAATATCTAAAGGAGATCTTTGATCGACAGGCAACTCCAGCCAGTCAATGAATTCTTTATATTCCTTTCGATTCTTACTAAGCAATCGATTGGCAAAAAGAGGGAATAGGTTTGGAGAAAAATATTTTTTATCCAAAGCCTCCATTCCAGGAAATAAAATGAAGTTAGATGATTTTGTAGCGCCTTCCGTATATGCAAACTCATAGCCCTCATCAACCTGAGAGAGGCGTCCGACTACGAACCACAGTCTGCTTACAGGGTCTTGCCAAGAAAGATAAACAGAATTAGACATTTTCTTTAATTCTTTGTACGTTTTCTTGTACCAATCGAATTGCGAATTCTCTTGCAACTTCGCTAATGCAGCAGGACGGTACGTTAAGAAAAACTTCTTCAATTACTGGACGAGTTAGGCATTCAATTTTTTGAAGACAGGGGGATCTAAAACTCGGTTTCGCAGATAACACCCGCAACAGAGCCTCTATGGTTGTTAATTTTTTGGTCGTGTTCTCATCTCTAAAAGGAGTTTTTGCTCGCTCCGCAAAAGCCCGAACCGCGTATCCCCTATCCTTTGTTGTGAGTCTCTCTTTGCGTTTTTCGTCCGATAGCTCTCGGCCCATGCTGGATGCATGATCATATGTTGGAGCCATTCTTCGAACTTTGTTCCTAGCGTCTTCTAATATTGCCCAATTTTCATGATGTCTGTCTTGATTTCCGACAATAACATCTAACAATAGGTAGTAACAGAAAAGTTCCTGCCCAGAAGGACCAGACCACTGAATATCAGATTTCCTTTCGTAAAAATCAAGGCACCCGAGCACCTCACTAATGGTGTACTTGTCCGACACAGTAGGCTTGTCGCAAGTCGGCACTGCGTAGCCAATATCGTATTTTTCCAACAGCTGATTACCCATGAGCAAGTTGTCGTCATTGGAAACAAAATTTCTTGATATCACGCCCCATTCTCCGGCGCATTGAGCAATCTCATACTCCGCATGAGGAATATCAAGAACTCTACAAATTTCAGCTGCACACTTCTCAGACCAATGTTCACCAGTATTCGCTCTAGAGTACTTAAAGAGTGAACCTTTCTCTCCCCACTTTTCCCCAGTGACCCAAAATTTCTTCTTGGTACCCAGCTGCTCATAGTCAGCCTGATCAGCCATAACCGTCACATCGATAACTTGATAAGTCACTTAACTTCCCCTGTACAAAACTGCCCCCACGCATCAAACACCTCACGCATGTCACCAAGAGCCTGCTCGCGGTCGTAAGCGCACTGATAGCTTTCGTTGCGGTGGTCCAGGCAGCTCTCCCGGAGGTCTCGAGGAAACGCCTTATGGCCGTACCCTCGCGCATCCTTGGCCCACGTGTTGAAGGTCGCACGTGCGCAGCCATGAAGGGTCACAATGCGCGGCTTGCCGGTTCGGTCTTTCTGATCTGGATCCACCCAACCGATGCCATCGATCTTGCGCTGTTTGTCGTGCATGCGTTTGATGAGAGCCCGGACGGCATCACGCGTAAAAGCCGATCTCTTTCCCTTGTTGATGTTCGGAAAGATTAAATGAGATCCGTCAAAACCGACCCTTGGCGTATTCTCAAGCAGCTCTACAGCCTGCGGGCACAACGGGGTCTTACGATCAAACGGGATCTTTTCGCTCTTGACCTTCATGCGCTCCCTGGGGATGACATGGAGCCAATTGCCCTCATCGTCCTTTTGAATCTCGCCCCAAGTCGCCTCACGCGCCGTGGTGTTTCGTGCGGCCGTCAGGATGGCAAAGGCAAGACAGCGTGCCGTCTGACTAACCGGCACCAACTCCATCAGTGCTTTGAAGAACGCCGGCATACGTTTTGGTGGCAACGCCGGCTCATGCCCACCGACAGGACGGTCTAGCGGCAACAAGTCCCCGAGCTTGCCGTCTTTGACGATGCAGGGATTGATCATCGGAGGAATCATTTCCGAGCGCATCGCCCAGTCAATCGCCTGACGAGCATCCGAAAGAATCCTTTCAGGCGTATCGATCATCGTGCGCCACTTTTCTGCCAGAGCGTCGTAAAACATCTGAGCCGTCAGCTGCGTCACAGGGCACACGCGTAACGATTCAGGGATATGGTTGCGAAAGAACCCGTCCCAGATCTCGGTCTTGCTCTTCGATGTCTTGCTCCACTTACCTCGATTTTCATTGAACTCGATCCACTGACGGATCAACTTTTCAAACGTCAAGATGTCGAGCGCTTCACAAAGTTCCTCACGATCGCGTCTAAGGGAATCCCTACGCTCTTTTTCTTCCTTAGCAGGGTCCACCCCTTGCTTAATCTTCTCTTTCCATTCTGCTGCTTTTTTGAAGGCCTCTGCAAGAGACATATCCGGATACTTGCCGAGATTGAAGGTTCTGTTGATTGATCGCTCCCTCAACACGAAATACTTTGCAAGCTCTCCGTTCTTGAGAGGAACTACCTTCACCCATAACCCAGGCACAACACCGCAAGCTGAGGATTTTTGCAGTGTTTTGACTTTCTTTTCAGAGATTGGAGCAACGATTTTCATGGCAAAACCATCTCAAGCCATTGATTTAAAAGTGTTTTCTAAACAGCAAGGATAGTTTTTGGTACCAAAAAATCCGAGAATTAAAAGGTATTTTTCCATTGGTACCAAAAAATACCACCTTCATTGGTACCAAAAATATAGAGCAGCAGACAATATGAGACAAGCGGCAAAAAGACGCTACAAAGCAATCAATCAAACTTAAAGCCCTGTGCAGTAAGGAAGGCGTAGAAGAAGACAATAAAAAAGGAGACGTATTTCTACGTCTCCTCCTGGAATTCTGGTCGGGGCGGCGGGATTCGAACTCGCGACCCCTTGCACCCCATGCAAGTGCGCTACCAGGCTGCGCTACGCCCCGAACGAGTTGCGCATTATGCGGCATTCGAAAAAAATTTTCAAGTTTTCCACCGCATAAGCCGCAAATTTTTCTTTGAGTGTGAGTCGAGAGACGATCTCCTTGCGAATTTGTCTCTTACTTCGTCTTCGTCAAAACAGCCGACAAGTCCTTGAGTTGATTGACGAAATTGGAAACCTTGCCACGCAACAAGGCGTTTTCGGCTTCCAACCGCTCAAAGGCTGCCGCACGTGCACTTTCGTTAGTGGCCGAATACTGCAATGCAGTCGCCAGTTCGCTCTGCTTCGACGCCAATTCACCACGAGCCGCCGTCAGTTCTCCATTGAGCTGGGCCAACTGAGCGCGAGCTACAACAAGAGCTTGGTTAACCTGAGCCAGTTCATCCGTCTTGGCCTGCAGAGCCTGACTCGTCTCCAGAACCTTAGCGACTTCGGCCGACAGCAGCTCTTGAGCGCTTGCCGTCTTCTGACGTTCTTCTGCAAGCTGAGACTGAAGCGACAGAACTTCACCGCGAAGATTCGCAAGCTCGGCAGCCGCTGCGCGATGAATTTCGTCCATCGGCAGGGCACCGGATTCGGTCGCAGTGTGAGCGGTCTCTTCGCTCTTTACGGTTTCAGGAGCAGATTCCTGCACGGGCTCGACGACTTTAGGTGCCGGTGCAACTACCACGGAGGCTACTTCGACCTGTGGTTCGGGCGTTACTTCCTGAACGGACGCAGCCTGTTGCGGTTCAGCCTTCGCTTCTACAGTTGCGGCTTCCTTTGCCTTGCCAGAGTAATCAACCGGGAAAGCCATCTCCTGCTTCAGACGCCCCTTAGCCTGCTCAATGGTCAAGTGTTCGACGTACAGCAGCGTCTTGATGCGATTAATGAGCGAAATATCCGAAGCGTTGTACATATGCTTCGGTTTGGAGTCATCCGCCGTCAACTCCGGAAAATGCAACTCCCAATAGCGCAGGATGTAAGGAGCAAGGCCACACTGGGCAGAAACTTCCTGCAACGAATAAAAACGACCGGACTGATTGTTGTCGCTCATTTGAACTTTCTTTCTTCTAGACGATAAAAAACCGACGAACATCGAAAAATGTGCGTCGGTTTTACGAATTTTTGATCCGAAACCGCACGCGGCGAATTAGCCCGTCAAGTTTAGCGGATCAGAACGATCTTGTTTGCCTAATCAGGCTCCTTCCTGAGACACAGGTCCGGCATAACCGGCCACAGCATCACGCATGAACGGTGCCGGTAAGAACGTCACAACGCGGCGAGCACTAATCTCGTAGGGAGCCCCCGTACGAGGGTTACGACCGGGTCGAGCCTGCTTATCGCGAGTGCTGAATGTACCGAAGTTAGCGAGTTTAATTTCTCGACCTTCAGTAAGCGCCTGTTGCATCTCGTCAAAAATGGACTCTACCACCTCGTTGGCTTCGGTACGAGACAGACCGACATGTTCCTTGAGCATTTCGATGAAATGCATTTTCGTAACCGTCGGCGTCGTCCCTTCCGTGTTTGGGAACATGGCATCAAGCGAGCTGCTGATTGAGCTTTGATTATCCATCTTTCTTATTTTTTTTAAGTTAAATCAAAAGGGTGTCGCATTCTACAGGAAAATTTGCTTCCTGTTATTTGCGTAGCGTTGCACCCAGGTCAGCAAATGCCTGTTCCACAGCAACGAAGGCCGCTTCAGCTTCTTTTTCGCCGATGGCCTCAGAGCCCTGCGTCGAGAGCGTCAGGCGGAACGCCATGCTCTTTTCCGCAGAAGCTTCGGGACGATAGACATCAAAGAGATCAAGCGACTCAATGATCATCGCTTCAGGCTTCGTACGGCGAATGCGAGCAACGGCATCCTGCAACTGAGCACAAGTGACATCGTTGGGCACCGTCACGCTAATGTCGCGGTGAACCGGCTGGAACTTACTCACTGCTCGAGCACTCGGCACATCCAACTCGCACAAGGGCGCAACTTCAAGCTCAAACACCACAGGGGGCTTCGGAAGTTCATAGACACGGCACACCTTCGGATGAAGTTCTCCGACAAACCCGACAGCCTTGCCGTTGACAATCACGCGAGCGCAACGTCCCGGATGCATGGCAGGATGCGTGGCCGCCTCAAACGTAGCCTTGAGCGGAGCGACCAGATTCTCCACGTCGCCCTTGACGTCAAAGAAATCTACCGGACGCTTGGCCTCTGCCCAACAATCTTCGTGTGCATCGCCGTAGACAAGGCCAGCCACATGCAAAGGTTGACGAACACCCTTGACCGTCGTTTCGCTATCACCAACTGTTTCATCCGGGAAGAACACGCGGCCGAGTTCAAAGACGCGAACGTTATCCGCCTTGCGGTTGAGATTAAAGCGCAGAATGTCAACAAGACCGCCCAAAAGTTGCGTGCGCATCACCGAAAGCTGACTTGCGATCGGATTAAGCAAACGAATCGGCTTGTCATTATCTGCAAAGTCTTTTTCCCACTGTTCCTGTACAAAGCTAAAGTTCACGAGTTCCTGATAGCCGAGGCCGGCCAGAGACAGACGAAGCGCGTGGTTGGAACGAGAGCCTTCTGCAGGACTGCGCATGCCGCAACGTGCCAACGGCGGCAAATCTGGAAGTTTTTCGTAGCCGTACAAACGAGCAACTTCTTCCACAAGATCCTCTTCGATTTCGATATCAAAGCGGTAGGCGGGACTTGTCACAACAAAATCGGCACCTTCTCGAGTGAATTCAAAGCCAAGGCGCGTAAAGGCTTCGGCCATGAATTCGTCGGAAATGTCAACACCGACGATCTTGCGGCAACGATCAGGACGCATGCGAACCACGCGAACAGCGGGCAGATTGACGCACTGATCGTCAACAGGACCAACGCGGGTCTCGGGCGTACCGCAAATTTCGAGCACAAGCTTAGTAACGTAATTCATGTGCTCGACATTCGAAGCCCAGTCAACACCACGTTCGAAGCGATAAGCGGCATCGGTCGAGAAATTGAGCTTACGGCAACGGCCCTGGATGGACACCTGCTGCCAGAAGGCGGCTTCGATAAACACATTGACCGTATCATCGCTGATTGAGGTCGGTTCACCGCCCATAATGCCGGCGATGGCCTGCGGACCGGCTTCGTCACACACAACGCCGAAGTATTCGTTCAATTCAGGCATCTGACCGTTGAGCAATTCGAGCTTTTCGCCCTGCTTGGCCCAGCGCACCGTCACGTCGCCCGTAAGCTTGTCGAGATCAAAGAAGTGCGTAGGACGACCCAGCTCCAGCATGACGTAGTTGGAGATATCGACCAAGGCGGAAATGCTGCGTTGACCCGAGCGTTCCAGACGATCCTTCATCCATTGAGGCGTCGGGGCTTTAGCGTTGAGTCCCTTGATGACACGACCGGTGAAGCGGCCACACAGATCAGGAGCTTCGATGTGCACAGGTTTGACGCACTCGCAAGTCGGTTCCACAGCATCGAACTTGGGCATATTGAGAGGCGCACCTGTGATGGCGTGTACATCTCGTGCTACACCGATGATCGAAAGCGCATCGCCGCGGTTGGGCGTGAGCTTGATTTCAAAGCGCTTGTCATCAAGTTTGGCGTATTCGCGAATATCCATGCCGACAGGAGCATCCGCCGGCAGAATCCACAGGCCCTGATGGTCTTCGTTGATGCCGAGTTCGCGGGACGAGCACAGCATGCCGAAACTTTCGACGCCGCGCATCTTAGCCTTCTTGATCTTGAAGTTGCCGGGCAACACGGCGCCAATCAAAGCACAAGGCACTTTGACGCCGGTCTTAACGTTGGGAGCACCACACACAATTTGCAGCAATTCCGGTGCGCCAACGTTGACCTTGCAAACATGCAGATGATCAGAATTTTCGTGATCAACGCAATCGACGACTTCGGCAACCACCACGCCTTCAAAAGCAGGCGCAATCGCCGAGCAATCTTCGACTTCAAGACCGACCATGGTCATGGCTTCGGCCAGCTCGTCGCTCGTCAAATCAGGATTGACGACACTGCGCAGCCATTCTTCGGAAAACAACATTTTTTCTATCTCCTCACCGATTATTTGAACTGGCGCAAGAAGCGCAGATCGCCTTCAAAGAACAGGCGCAAATCGTCAATGCCGTAGCGCAGCATCGTCAGGCGTTCAAGACCGGAACCAAAGGCAAAACCAATGTACTTTTCAGGATCCAGACCGTAGTTGCGAATGACGTTAGGATGCACCTCGCCAGCACCGGAAATTTCAAGCCACTTGCCTTTACGCGGTCCGCTGGTAAAGGCCATATCCACTTCGACACTGGGTTCGGTAAAGGGGAAGTAACTCGGACGGAAGCGGACCTTAAGGTCTTCAGTTTCAAAGAAGCGACGCAGGAAGTCGGTGTAGACGCCCTTCAGGTCTGCAAAGGAAATATTTTCAGCGACCCAAAGACCTTCGACCTGATGGAACATCGGCGAATGCGTGGCGTCGCTATCAACACGATACGTACGTCCCGGTGCAATTACCTTGATCGGAGGCGTGTGGGTCCGGGCATAACGCACCTGCATCGGCGAGGTATGCGGACGCAACGGCAGTTGCATTCCCTTTTCATCGCAACGATCCACATAGAAGGTGTCTTGCATGGAGCGAGCAGGATGGTTCGGTGGATTGTTAAGCGCAGTGAAGCTATACCAGTCGCTTTCGATTTCGGGGCCATCAGCCACATCAAATCCAATGGAAGCAAAAATTTCTTCAATGCGCATCCAGGTACGAATTACAGGATGGATGCCACCGCGGGCAATACGGCGGCCCGGCAGCGTCACGTCAACCGCTTCGGCAGTCAGCTTGGCCTGCATGGCTGCATCGGCAAGCTCTTCGCGGCGAGCATTCAAAAGAGCCTCGATTTGAGCCTTTGCCTTATTGATGGCCGGACCGCGCTCGCGCTTTTGCTCCGGCGTAAGGCCGGCCAGCCCACGCATCAGCGCAGTGATGGCTCCGTTTTTGCCAATGTACTTTGCTTTGGCGTCTTCGAGCGCGGCATTTTGTTGAGCGGCCGCGAAATCGGCACGTGCCGATTCCACGATTTGCACTAAATCATCCATTTCTTCACACCCGGTGGATTTTCAATCAATTGTCTATTCGAATCGGCGCTCGAGCGGTTTCGCACAAGTGTCGACTCATCCGTCTCATGTTCACGAGAACAAGATGACGCAATTTTGGCGAATTTTCGTCTAAAAAAAAGAGGTCCGGCCACTTTTCAGCACCGAACCTCTTTTTTGATCGAACCGCCGCTTCCGGCAACACCGTCAGCAAACGGTTCTACACATGCTCCCTGCTCGGATTAAGCCAGAGCAGCCTTAGCCTGAGCAACGAGGCTGGCGAAACCGGCCTTGTCGAACACAGCCATGTCAGCCAAAACCTTGCGGTCGAGCATCACGCCAGCCTTCTTGAGACCGTTCATGAAGCGGCTGTAGGTCATACCGTTGGAGCGGGTTGCAGCGTTGATACGAGCAATCCACAGACGGCGGAACACGTGCTTCTTGTCGCGGCGGTCACGATAAGCGTACTGACCGGCACGCATCACAGCCTGCTTGGCAACGCGGAAAACGTTGTTGCGACGCAGACGGAAGCCCTTAGCGAGGGCAAGAATCTTCTTGTGACGGGCACGAGCCGTCACGCCACGTTTTACTCGGGGCATCTCTATCCTCTCCTCTTATTAAGCGTAAGGCATCATGCGGTGAATCGACTTGCTGTCAGACTCGTGGATGGTGACCATGCCGCGGAGGTGACGCTTGTTCTTCGTCGAACGATGGGTCAGGATATGACGCTTGGTGGCGTGGGCACGCTTGATGGAACCGCCGGCGCGGACCTTGAAGCGCTTGCTCGCAGCCTTCTTAGTTTTCATCTTCGGCATTTGCCGTATTTCCTCATGATTTGTCGGAACTCCAGGCGCGGGAATCTTTGCTCCCGACTTCTTTTGCCCGCCCCGACTTTTTAAAAAGCCAGAAGCGCAAATTCCCTTGCGCTTCTGGGCGTTAAGAGCGTGCGATTATACACGCATTTTTATTTTTTGCGCTTGGGAGCGAGCACCATGATCATCTGGCGCCCCTCAAGCTTCGGCTGCAGCTCGATCTGGGCTTCTTCAGCGAGTTCATCTCGAATGCGGTGCATGATCTGGGCACCCAAATCCTGATGAGCCATTTCACGGCCGCGATAGCGCAGCGTTACCTTGGCCTTGTCGCCGTCGGCCAAGAAGCGGCGAAGAGCGCGCAGCTTGGTCTGGTAGTCATTTTCGTCAGTGGCAGGGCGGAATTTGACTTCCTTAACCTGAATCACCTTCTGACGAGCCTTCATTTCCTGAGCCTTCTTCTGCTCCTGATAACGGAACTTACCGTAATCCATCAGGCGGCAAACCGGGGGCTGAGCGTTAGGCGCGACCTCTACGAGATCCACGTCGTAATCTTCAGCCATCCGAAGCGCTTCGGCCGTCGAAACAATACCGATCTGGGCGCCGTCAACGCCCGTCAGTCGAACCTCAGGTACCCGAATCTCACGATTGATTCGGTGATTGCGATCTTGTGCTATGGCACGTCTCCCAAAATAGTTTTATTTGATGCGCCTCCACTAGGCATGGCGCATTCTGATCAATGTGTGATCAATCGTCCGTGTTCTTGCGGGACTGATCCTCACTCACCACACGGGCAATAAATTCCTCAATAGGCATGACGCCAAGGTTTTTGCCTCCGCGTGCACGCACGCTGACCGTGCCGGACTGGGCCTCTTTGTCGCCGACAACGGCGATGTAAGGCAGCTTCTGCAAAGTCAGTTCGCGGATTTTATAGTTGATCTTTTGACTGCGCAAATCTTCAACGACACGAATTCCGGCTTCGCGCATCTTTCGCGCAACATCGGCGGCAAATTCGGACTGTGCATCCGTAATAGAAGCCACTGCTACCTGAACCGGAGAGAGCCACACAGGCATAGCTCCGGCGTAGTGTTCGATCAACATACCGATCCAACGCTCGAGCGAACCGAGAATGGCGCGATGCAACATCACAGGCACCTTGCGTGAATTGTCTTCGGCAACATATTCGGCACCCAGACGTCCCGGCATCTGGAAGTCGACCTGAATCGTACCGCACTGCCAGGTTCGACCGAGGCAATCCTTGAGGTGATACTCAATCTTCGGGCCGTAGAAGGCACCTTCACCCGGCAGAATTTCATACGGCAACCCACAGGCATCGAGCGACTCGATCAAAGCGGCTTCGGCTTTGTCCCAAACAGCATCTTCACCGATACGCATTTCCGGACGAGTCGCCACTTTGTAGAGAATGTCTTCAAAACCGAACGTGTGATAGACATCGCGCACGATACGAGTGAAATCCATGCATTCCTTCAGGATCTGATCTTCCGTGCAGAAAATATGACCGTCGTCCTGGGTAAAACCACGCACTCGCATCAAACCGTGCAACGCACCCGATGGCTCATTACGATGGCACTGACCGAATTCGCCGTAGCGGAGCGGAAGATCGCGGTAGCTGCGCAAGCCCGAATTAAAGAGCTGAATGTGCCCCGGACAGTTCATCGGTTTGAGCGCGTAGTAGCGGTTTTCCGATTCGGTTGTAAACATATTGCTGCGGTACTTGGCCCAATGACCGGAGCGCTCCCACAAAGAGCGATCGAGCAGCTGCGGTGCCTTAACTTCCTGATAGCCATTTTCGCGATAAATGCGGCGCATGAACTGTTCAACAACCTGCCACAGCGTCCAACCCTTGGCATGCCAAAAGATCAGACCCGGAGCTTCCTCCTGCAGATGGAAAAGATCGAGTTCCTTGCCCAAACGGCGATGGTCACGCTTTTCGGCCTCGGCGAGCATCGTGAGATAGGCTTCCTGATCTTCTTTCCTTGCCCAGGCAGTACCATAGATGCGCTGCAGCATTTCGTTCTTGCTGTCGCCACGCCAATATGCACCGGCCACCTTCATGAGCTTGAAGACCTTGAGTTTGCCCGTGCTCGGTACGTGAGGTCCGCGGCACAAATCCGTGAAGTCTCCCTGACGGTAAAGAGAAATAATTTCTCCTGCAGGAATTTCGCTGATAATTTCAGCCTTGTAGTGCTCGCCGATGCTCTTGAAATATGCAATGGCTTCATCGCGCGGCAACGTATAGCGCTCGAGCGGAATGTCCTTTTTCACAAGTTCCTTCATTCGAGCTTCGATCTTTTCGAGATCTTCGGGCGTGAAGGCGCGCTCAAACTTGAAGTCGTAGTAAAAGCCATTTTCAATGGCCGGTCCGATCGTCACTTCAGCCGTCGGGTAAAGCTCCTTGACAGCTTGAGCCATCAGGTGCGAAGTAGAGTGACGAATCAGCTCAAGAGCTTCGGGGTCCTTTGCCGTGATGATGGCAACGTTGGCATCCGTCTCAACAATGTGAGACAAATCGACGAGCTTGTTGTCAACCTTGCCGGCAAGAGCAGCCTTGGCAAGGCCGGTACCGATAGATGCAGCAATGTCACCCACAGAGAGCGGTCCTTCGTATTGGCGAACGGAACCGTCGGGCAAAGTGATGGAAAGCATTTCTAATCCCTTTCGTTTTAGCGTTGCGCAAATGGCTTCACGCGCGGCCGAAATAAAAAAAAAGAGTGCTGACTCTGTGAGCCGCACTCTTTTCCTATTCAACACCTTCGCGCGCCCGCAGACTTACTGTTTGCAGGTCTTCGTCGTTCGTACGATCTTAGACGCGCGCATTTGCTAGGTGTCTCCAAAAAATTCTGGTAGGCACAATTGGACTCGAACCAACGACCCCCACCATGTCAAGGTGATGCTCTAACCAACTGAGCTATGTGCCTGAGAGATGCGAACTATACCCGTGCTTTTTCAGGAATGCAAGTCTTTTTCCGAAAATTTTTGAACTTTTTTGCACTAAAGCACATAAGATATTGATTTTACAGAAAAACAATCCTAAGAACAAACCATCAAAAAAAATGCCGTCAGGAAGACAAGTCCGGACGGCACCTTTGTTTATCAGGCTCGACGCACGCTCATCACGCCCTTTAGTTCACGCAATTGAGAGAGTGATCGGCAAAGATCTTCCGACGAACGAATCTCAATCGAGATGCGCATATGGGCGTCCCCCTTGACGTTAACAGTATTCAGCCCTGTGATGTTTTGTTTTTCACGCATGAACACTTCACTGACGTCCTTAAGAAGTCCTTGTCGGTCACGCGCCACAATGTAGATATCGACCGGGTAAACGGCCTCAGCCTGATTGCCCCAGCCGACTTCGATCATGCGTTCCTGATCGTTAGCAACAAGGTTCTTGACATTGGGACAGTCGATGCGATGAATCGTGACACCACGCCCGCGCGTGATAAATCCGATGATTTCGTCGGGAGGAGCCGGATGGCAGCACTTTGCCAACTGCGTCATCAAACTGTCGATGCCAACGACAAGCACATTGGATTTGTGACTCTTTTGTGCCTGAGAGCTTCTGACGAGCACCTCGGGCTGAGGCTCGGGCTCTTCAACTTGGGGCTGAACGGCCTGCTCGAGTGCTTTTAGACTGAACTCTTCCTTTGCAAAAGCTACACACAGATCATCAACCGAGTCATAGCCCAAACGCTTGGCCAGTTCCTCGAGCTTGACGGCAGTCTTGCCCAAACGTGCAAGTTCCCTATCGAGTCGTTCACGCCCAGCCTGCGTCTGTTCCGCCAGTTTTTGTGCATTGAACCACTGTCGCACCTTGGTCCGAGTGCGCGCGCTAACGGCAAAGCCGAGCTCAGGGTTAAGCCAATCACGGGACGGCCCCCCCGTCTTTGCCGCCACAATTTCAACGGTTTGACCAGTCTTAATCTGCGTGTTAAGCGGCACCATCTGGCCGTCGATACGCGCACCGCGGCACCGATGACCGAGTTCAGTATGCACTTGATAGGCAAAATCGATGGGGGTCGCCCCTTTTTGAAGTTCGACTACGCGCCCCTGTGGCGTCAGCGCATAAACATGGTCATCTTCAAGGCCTGGTTCGGCAGGCGGCGCTACATCGCTCTTCCAATCCAGCAACTGACGCAGCCAGGCAACACGCTGCTCTTCGGCTTCGGCTCCCTTGTCCTTGTTCGAATTGCCGGTTTCCTTATAACGCCAATGCGCAGCCACACCAAGTTCGGCAAACTCATGCATCGCGCGTGTACGGATCTGAATTTCCACCGGACGTCCGTGTGGATCGGTCACCACAGTGTGCAGAGACTGGTACCCGTTGGGCTTGGGATTGGCGATGTAGTCGTCGTATTCCTTCGAGAGCACTGTGAAGTTTTCGTGCACCAGCGAAAGCACTTCGTAGCAGTGCTCCACCGTATCAACGATGATGCGCACCGCGCGGATATCAAACAACTGATCGAAACGCAGGTGCTTGCGGACCATCTTTTTGTAGATGGAATAAATGTGTTTCGGACGACCGCTCACTTCGGCTTCAATGCCGTTGGCCTTCAACAACATCTGGATGCGTTCGACACACCCACGCATAAAGGCAAGACGCTGCTCACGCGTTTCGTCGAGCTCTTTGGAAATCTCGTTGTAGATTTCGGGTTCCGTAAAGCGCAAGGACAAATCCTCGAGCTCCCACTTCATTTGCCAGATACCCAAACGATTAGCCAAGGGCGAGTAAAGAGCTAAAGTCTCGCGACCGTACTCATCTGCACCCGGTGCGCGCGACTGCGCGAACCAACGCAGCGTCTGCAAGCGGCTTGCCAGACGCAAAACCACCACTCGCAGATCGTGGCACATGGCCAACAGCATGCGTCGCAGCGCTTCGGACTGATAAACGGCACCGCTTTCGCGGTTATCGGATCGAGCACGCTGACTGACGTGCATCAGCTGCTCAAGATCGCGAACAAGCTGCAAAACGTTCTTCCCAAACGTCTTTTCAATCCAACGGTCTGCGTCGTGGATGCAATCCGTCACGGAAAAGAGGTACGCCGCAACAATCAATTCGTCGTCGTTACGAACGCCTTTCAAAATTTCTGCCATGCCGTCGGCATGGGCCAGTCGGGGTTCCCCGGTATAAAGCTTTTGATCCAGGTAAAGCGGTTCGACCAAGCTGCGGGCCAACTTCCAGTCCACCGGAGCCGCTGCCCCGTCTGCCGCGGGGGTCTTGACCTCGATGTCTTCTTTGTGCTGCATATTTCTCTCTTCTTTTTTGTATTGCATGCTCACGGCCTGCGGTGGCATGCAACAGTCTTTCCGAACTACGTACGGACAAAAAAAATGGTGTCCGCTAAGGCGTTACATTCTAACGCTCGAATAATTTCGTCACGAATGCAGCAATCAATCGAAACAGGCAAATACAGGCTGACGCACTTTTGCAAACGTTAGCCTGTTCGTTTGCGCAGGCAGGCTTCTCAAGTGTTTTCCTGCCTGCACTTGTAGTCCGTCAGCTTTTAGAAAAGCTGTCGGTACTGTAGCGAAACCGAGCCGGACTGCTCCTGATCCGAGGCACGTTCATAAGTGCCCGCCAGAAGCAAAGTCCAAGCGTAGGGTTCCGTTTTCACCTCTTTGTCTCGGCTCCAGAAGTGTGGTTTGACTTCGCAATAGCCGCTACGAGCAAGCTCAATCCCCGCCCGAAGTCGCACAGCAAAACGCTGAGCGCTGTCATAAGACGCCTTGGATAATCCGTTTCCGTCAAACAAGCGACTTCTGATTTCCCAATCGGTCTGACCGACAGAGGTACGCATGGACACACCGAACTGAGGCTTCACGCGCATGAGATCGGCAATGTCAAACTGCCAACCTGCATCGGCCCCTGCTTCCATTGTTCCCCAGACACGATTGTCCGCAGAGGTCTTGAATCCTTCGCCTGCAACCGCACCGTCGCTGTCGTTATCTAAAATCGAGCCGTCGTGCATTTTTGCCGTCGTTACGGACAACTGAGCAAACGGTTCGAACTGCATATTTTCCGTAAGCGACCTGGCCGTCACGCGAGCTACGGCGGTGACGTAGTCAATGTCCACATCTGTTTCCAGACGATGACCGACGGTGCGCTGATCGGCCTCGCCCGAAGCGCGGGAATATGCCAGCCCCAAACGCAAGGTAAAGTCCTCAAAATGTCTTGCGGCTGCCACGGACACCGTCGCGACGGACATATCACCCGAAGTGCGCTCAATCACGCCCTTGCTGTCGGTGTCAATCCCGGCAAAAGACACGGCCAGCGTTGTAATCCAATTGCGAGACATGGCGAAATCGTACCCCAATGCTCCGGTCGTCACGTCCGCCTCAAAACCGAAGTCACCGCTGCCGCCCGAAAAAATCTCATTGGCCTTGATGCGACCGGACTGGCCATGTGCCCACCAATGTCCTTTTCCGTCAAATAGCGTCAGATCGTGTGCCATCACTATCGTGATCGCATCTTGAACTGCTCGTTCTGCCGCCGTGGCAATACCAGAAGTCACAGGCAAGAAGATAGCGCCGTCAACCAAGTTGGCGTAGGCGTCGCGCCCGACGTTTTCTTCAGGCAACGTATCGAAAATAAAGCCGTAGCCGGGACGATGCATCAGGATCCCGTTTTCATTTTCGCGATCGGCCAAATTTTCCACATACCCAACCAAAGCCGAACCTCTCAAACCAGCGAAGTCCTTGCACCACAAGCGGGTGGCAATGTTATCCTTGATTTGCAGGCGGGCCCCTCCGAAAGCATGAACGTTGCTCGGATCAAACTCGCCTATGTCAAAAGCCTGTCCGTTCCAGTTGTAGAGAATTAGCTCGGCCTCAGCTTCGGCCGTAATGCCGCTTTGATCCATCCCGGTAAGTTCGCCCAGACTCACCGGTTCGCGAACGGTGCTTTTAGCGGCATCGTCTTCGAAATGTACGATCCAGCGACCGTCATTGCCGATATGGATGCCATCTGCAGCAACGTTTTCCTCGCTTACCTCTTCGCCGACCACGACAGAAATGCCCTCATCAATCTCGACATTAGCTCCCGTGATCAATGTCGCTCTGGAAAATGAACCGGTATTGACCTCGCTCGTGTTAAGAATATTGAGTATGTTTGCGCGCAAATCCTTGACAGACTCTCCTTGTGCAAGTTCCGTACCCAAAATCAGCGTGGCTTCCCCCTTCAGATTCACGGCTCGCTGTTCACTTTCTGAGGGTGGCGCCCACTCCGGCCTTGCTATTGCTTCAAGCCTCTGAACGATCAGTACTCGATTGTCAGCGAGATATCCCGAACCATCGACCTGATCTCCGACAACCGTCACACTTGCCCCGTCACCCAACTGTAATGTTCCGATGCGAAGGAACGTTTCACTACCCCCTTTGTCTGTTTCTCCGACAATCAAATGCCCTGCCTGGGCCTCAAATCGTCCCAAATCGCCGATGCCGACATAGTGAAACGAATTTTCGGCTTCGCTCCGAATCGTCCCCTCTCTCATGTCCAACCCGCCGACGATGTCATAGCGGGCAGGGTCCCCAAAGCCCAAATACACGGTACCGCTGCCGCGAATCGCCGTTTCAGCCTTGATCTGTGCATCCTGGAACAAGTTCAACGATGCACCCTCACCGAGCAAAATGCCGACGGAATCGGCAGTCTGTCCCAGATCAACAGAAACTTTTAGCCCGGTGCAATCATCGCGTCGACATAAATTGGCTTCAAAACCGGTGCCGTCTGCATCCACGGCAGTTATGCCAATTGATCCGTAGATATCACTTGTGATTTCTAGGGTGTCGTTCCGAATGAACTCCTCGCCCTTTTGAATCCCCGAAGAGTCCGCAACAACCAACGAAGTCAGATCAGCTTGCGGATGAAATTGGCCGCCGAAAGCAACCGGAGAAATTGCCCCTACGGCAAAAAGAATCGCTGTCAATGTCGTGACATTCGAGCGGTTCATGAATCGATACTCCTTTCCGTTAACTAGATTATTAACAAAAAGGCAAAATTCTATTGATTTCTTTTTATATTAGGTGTTTCCCCTTAAAAGTGGGACTGATGCGAAACGAAAAAAAAAGCGACACCTCAACGGATGCCGCTTTTCGTTTCGTTGAAGGCCTCCCAAAGCATCGGGCCGGCCGTTCTATCGATTAGAGGAAAATGATGTCGACGATGAAGAACGTCGGGAAGAGAATACCGACCGACCAAAGCATATAGCCGAAGAAGGAAGGCATCTTGACGCCACGCTCGCGCACAATGCTCACGCTCATCAAGTTGGGAGCATTGCCGATGTAGGTCACCGCGCCCATGAACACAGCGCCCATGGAAACGGCCATCAGTGTATGCGAGTGCGTGGTCATCATCTCAATAGGATCACCTCCTGCCAGGTTGAAGAAGGCCAAATAGGTAGGCGCATTATCGAGGAAGGCCGACAGAGCACCGGTGAGCCAGAAGAACATCACATTATTGAATTCGCCGTTTTCGTCCGTTACAAGAGAGACGAGCGGAGCGAACGCACCTTCGTGACCGGCGCGCAACATTTCGAGTACCGGCACGATGCACAGGAAGATCCCGAAAAATAGCTTGGCAACTTCCTTGATCGGCTCCCAGGAGAACTGATTGGCTTCACGAGCGCTCTTGGAAGTGGTCAAAACAGACAAGATGGCGACGGCGATGAAAATTGCGTCGCGCAACAGACCCTGCCCTGTCAGGTGCACACCCAAAACGTTGATTTCAAAGCTGGACTTCCAGATGCCGCTCATCAACACAGCGCCAACAATGATGGCCAGATAGATCAAGTTAATGCCGCCGTCAATGCCGAAGGACTTCGACTCCACGGCATTGGGATTAAATGACCCTTCGGCCACTTCTTTCTTGAAGAAATAGGTGTCGATCGCCAGATAGATCGTAAGCAAAATGGCAAGCGTCACAAGTAAGGGCAGAATCAGGTGCTGCGCAGTCCAAAAGAACGTCACGCCGCGCAAGAAACCCAGAAACAAAGGAGGATCGCCCAGAGGCGTCAGGCAGCCGCCGATATTGGCCACGATAAAAATGAAGAACACAAAAGTGTGCATCTTGTAGCGACGCCCTTCGTTGGCAGCCAACAACGGACGAATCAGCAACATAGCCGCACCGGTCGTCCCCATGAGGTTAGCAACAAAAGCACCAACGAAGAGAATGCCGGCATTGACGATCGGACGACCGACGAAGCTGCTGCGGATGTGAATACCGCCCGCAACGATAAAAAGTGCGCCGACGAACAGAATAAAGGGAACGTAGTCACCGATCATGGCGTGCGCAACCGAGCCGACTGCCACGTCGGTCGGAAAGGACATAAAGATCGGAATTACGCAGGCCAACCCCCAGGCAACGGCAATCTTGCCGTAGTGGTGGTGCCACAAGTTGGGCGCGATGAGCGGCACAAGGGCAATGGACAAAAGAATGCCCGCAAACGGAATTGCCCATGTAATGGCGAGCTCGGCACCGTTGAGACTAGCTGCCGAAGCCAAGGTCGGCAGAAGCACCGCTGCCGTTGCCAGAAGTATCTTGAGTGCATGCATTGTCTTTGTTTCTCCGTGCACTGAACGTTTCGAAGGCGTGTTCGAAAATGTAAACCACACCTTCAAACACTAATCTTGTTGATTTTAGCTAAAAGTTAGGGATCTGTTTACAAAAATTTCTCCGCTATACGAAGCACGAATCAACGTTGTAGCCTTTAGAAACCGACAGCAGTCCCACTTAAAAAACACCAAATCGGCCAATCGCCCTGAGCAATCGACCGATAGTGCCGGAACGCCGTCAAGAAACTACCGTTTGGAAGAACCGACGGGTGCGCCCGGATCCAGTCCGAACACCTGCCGCAGATAGGCAAGATAGGTTTCGTCCTCGCACATCCCCTTGCCGGGAGTGTCGGAAATTTTTGCCACCGGCTGCCCGTTGGCCCGCACCATTTTCACGACGATATTGAGCGGCGTCGGGCCCAAATCGTTCATCAGGTTTGTGCCGATGCCAAAGCCGACGCGAATGCGATGATTGAAGCGCCGATATAGCGAAATCACCTTCGGCACCGTGAGCGCGTCCGAAAAGATCAGCGTCTTGCTACGCGGATCGCACTTATTGGCAGCATAGTGAAGAATCATGCGCTCTCCCCAACTCTCCGGATCGCCCGAATCATGGCGTGCGCCGTCGAAGAGCTTGCAGAAGAACATGTCGAAGTCGCGCAGGAAAGGTTCTGTGCCATATACGTCGGAGAGTGCAATGCCTAAGTCACCTCGGTATTCCTTGGCCCACATTTCAAACCCGAAGGTCTGACTGTCGCGCAATCGCGGACCGAGGGCCTGACAGGCCTGCAGATATTCATGAGCCATCGTTCCGATCGGAATGAGACCGAACTCCTTGGCATACATGACGTTACTCGTGCCCGCAAAAAATGTCGGACCAAGTTCCTCGCAAAGCACCTTGATGACTTTGCGCTGCCAATCGCGGGAGAAGCGGCGGCGCGTACCGAAGTCGCTGATTTTGAGGTTTCCGTTGTCGGGCTCGTTCTTGATCCAACGGATTTTCTGGCGCAGTCTCGCCATGCCCTCTTCCTCATCAGGTTCAGGAACGGTGTGGCGAAAGTACACCTCGTTGACGATTGCAAGAATCGGAATCTCAAAAAGAATTGTGTGCAACCACGGTCCTTCGATCACGATGTCAATGCCGCAAGGCATTTCGGAACTGACCGCAACGGTTACGTACTTCGACTTAAGATGAAAGAGACTGAGAAAATCCACAAAGTCACTCTTGATGAAGCGAAGGTTGCCGAGGTAATCCAGCTCGTTTTCCTTCATCGTAAGCGTACACAGATGCTCAATTTCCTCTCGAATCTCATCCGCATAGGGACTCAAATCCACCCCTTCGGTTCGGCACCGGAAGCGATATTTCACGTTGGCGTCCGGGAACTGATGCAACACACACTGCATCATCGTGAACTTGTAGAGGTCGGTGTCGAGAAGCGACTCAATAATCACGGTAGTTTGTCCTGACTTCGTTTCTCGTTCAGATTGTCATCAATGAACGAGAAATCTTGTAAACATTGGAAGCAAGTAGCTCTGCATGGTTCGGCGGGAAGGGCTTCGGGTCAACTGCAGATGCGCGCTCGCGCCATCCGGCGTCAGGCTCGAACGGCAGTTCTTGCAACATCTGATCGACTTCCTCGGGCGCGTTGCAGCAGATAACGGCATCGCACCCGGCCTCAAGGGCCTTTTGGGCTCTCTGTGTCAGTGTACCGCTCCCGGCCCCCTTCATCGACAGATCGTCTGAGAAAACGAAGCCTGGAAAGTGAAGCGTATCGCGAAGCAGTCCCTTGAGAATGCGCTTGGAGAAGGTTGCTGGAACTTCGTCGTAAGCCGGATACAAGACGTGCGCCGTCATTACGGACGCCAGACCGATGCCCATCCATGTATAGGGTTTCGCATCAGCGTGTTCAATGCGCGAGACCTCACGATCGTCAACGGGCAGCGCCACGTGGCTGTCGGCTGCCGCGTAGCCATGGCCAGGGAAATGCTTGCCGCAATTGGCCATGCCCGCCATGAGCATACCGTGGCTCAGAGCACGAGCTAGGCGCGTTACAACGCGAGGATCGAGCGCAAAAGAGCGTTCACCAATGATTTGGCTCTGCCCCCAATCCAAGTCAAGCACAGGAGCAAACGTAAAGTCGACACCAGCCGTGCGCAGTTCGGAAGCCATCACAAAACCTGCGGCCGTCAGGGCTCTCGCCGTCGCTTCCGGATCGTCCCTATAGGCGCGGCCGTAGGCGCTCATCGCAGGAATTTCGGTAAAGCCGTTGCGGAAACGCTGTACGCGACCACCCTCGTGATCCACACCGATCAGAACACCCGGCTTGATATCGTGAATTGCCCGGCAAAGCTTTTCGAGTTGAGTCCTATTTTCATAGTTACGGGCAAACAAAATCACCATGCCTACTAGGGGGTGTGCAATGCGCCTTTTTTCGATTTCCGACAGAGTCGTTCCAACAATGTCACAAACAACGGGACCAAGCATGTTTGTTTTCCTTTAAGACTTGTTCTTGTATGCGATCTGTTCGGCGGCGCGCAAACACAAAGCGTTGTAACGACCGACCGTCTCAGTCATGCCATACTCAAGCGCTTCGCTCACCAACGCGTGGCCGATGGAAACTTCTGCAACGCACTCGCAGGCTACAAGCAATTCCTGCAAATTTGTAAGACTGAGATCGTGCCCGGCGTTCACGCCAAGTCCGACCTCCCGAGCAGCGCGAGCCGCCAAGGCATACCTCTTGAGCATCGGGCCGACAGAGGCTGTGCCGCACGCCGCTGCATACGCTTCGGTGTAGAGTTCAATGCGGTCGGCGCCGAGATCCTTAGCAAGCACGATCTGTTCGGGATCAGGATCCATGAAAAGACTGACGCGACAGCCGAGGTCCTTAGCTTCGGCAATCAGTGGACGCAGTTTTTCACCTTGTTCGATGAGATTGAAGCCGTGATCACTCGTCTTCTGTGATTCACTGTCTGGGACAAACGTCACCTGATCGGGATGTACGGCGCGGACATGCTCCATCAAGTTCATGAAGGGGTTACCTTCGATATTGAACTCGCGGCCGGGCCAGTTTTTGAGAAGTTTGGAGAGTGCCGGAACGTCATCGTGTCGGATATGTCGCTCGTCAGGACGCGGATGGACTGTCAGACCGGCAGCGCCGGCTTTCAGAGCTACGGCACCGAAAAGCGTAACAGACGGCGTATTGCCGTCACGGGAATTGCGAATCAGAGCAATCTTATTGAGATTGACGGATAGTTTGGTCAACATAAAAAACTGCAACCGTCATGAGACGGCAGAATCGGTTCATCGCTTTTTTTCTCGGAAATCCGAATCGTCGACATGATGTTGAGCGTCAAATCTGCGACCAAATTTCCAGAGTCTTGCGGGTCTTCAAACCCTTGTCGCCAACATAGTAACCGATTATGCGGCGCAGAACGTCGCGCACCTCACGCAAATCAGCACACGGGGTGATTTTGGCTGCGGCAACGGCCAGAGCTGTGTCACGGGTCACTGCTCTTTCGCCTTCATACAGCTCGTCGACGCAAACGAGTTCCCCCTGTCGAACCGTCCAAATGCCACCCTTGCCGATCTCTTCAACTTTGGATGCCTGACTCCAACCAAGCGAATTGAGCAGCTTGATTTCAAAGCTGCGCAGGGCCACAGACAACTCCCTGCCCTCCTGAAGCGTAAGCTCGCTCAAGACCTGCAGATAATCGTTGTAAAGACAAACCGAGGAGTCACCTCGCACCGTCATGCGCAATATCAGCTCATTGACATAAAAGGCCGACACAAGCCCTTCATGCTCATTGGGCGTCATCGGTCCCATCCAGCGGGCATCGGTGAGGTTTTTGATTTCACCCGCGCCTGAGAAACTCACCACAAGGGGGACAAACGGCATGACAATGCCGCGAAATCGACTCGAAATCCGCTTGGCGCCACGCGCCACTACAGTCACACGACCGTGATGTCGCGTGAGCAATTCGGCAATGACACTCGTCTCTCTCCAGGGCTGGCTGGAGAGGACAAAAGCAGGTTCTGAACGCACGCGTACAACAGGCGCTCTCTCCGATTCCTTGGAAACGGTCCCCGAAGCCATAAGAAAAAATCAGTCGCCGTAGCCGAGAGACTTCAGAATACGAGCATCGTCACTCCAGCCTCGGCGCACTCGCACCCAGACTTCCAGGTGAACGCGCTTACCCAAAAGTTCTGCGATGTCGGCTCGTGCCAGACGGCTGATTTCACGCAACTTAGCCCCCTTTTCACCGATCACGATTGGCTTGTGACTTTCGCGATTGACCCAAAGCGAAGCAACGATTTCGGCTCCGTTGTCAGTTTCGTTCCAGCGTTCAATCATCACGGCCAAACCGTAAGGCAATTCGTCGCCTAGAAGACGGAATGCCTTTTCGCGAATTGTTTCGGCCGCAATAAAGCGCGGCGATTTATCGGTGTAGAGATCAGCATCAAAAAAAGGCGGCGAGACCGGCAAAAGTTTTTTGATCTCCCCCTTGAGATCATCGAGCATCTTGCCTTTTTCCGCACTCACGGGAACGATGGCGGCAAACGGAAACTTTTGCATCGACTCGGCCATAAGCGGCAACAGACGTTCCTTGTCTTTGACAAGGTCAATCTTGTTGAGCACCAAAATGACGTTTTTAGCTTCCCGATCCAAAAGCTTCAACACCAGTTCGTCGTCGCTTTTCCATCCTGCAGCGTCAATCACGAAGAGCACAGCCTCAACATCGGCCAACGCGGTACGAACCGTACGATTCATGTGCTTGAGAAGCTGCGACGTAGACTGAAATCCCGGCGTATCGACAAAGACGATCTGAGCGTCATCGTCAGTTGCCACGCCCAAAACACGATCACGGGTCGTCTGCGGTTTTTTCGAGGTAATCGAAACTTTTTCGCCAACAATCGCATTGATGAGCGTGGATTTACCGACGTTCGGACGACCAACAACCGCGGTATAACCGCAGCGGTAGTCTTCCTGAATCTCTTTTTTATTTCCCATGCCGGCCGCAGCCAACATCGCTTCAAAATCGTTATCGCTCATTGCTTTTTCTTCGAGTAAGGGAATTTCGTCTTCACTTTTTCCAACATACGTCCGGCCGCTTCCTGTTCGGCGGCGCGACGGCTCTTGCCCTCGCCCAGTTCCTCCAATTCAGCCTTGGGAACGGAACAAGCACAGACGAAGTGCTGGCAATGTGCAGCCCCCGTCACCTTGATGATGCGATAAGTTGGTACGGGAAGACGACGAGCCTGAAGAAATTCCTGCAGGAGCGTCTTATGGTCCTTGGCCAGACGCTCACTTGACATCGCTTTGGCAGACAGAATCGGTTCATACAAGCGCAAAATCACTTGCTGAGCCTCTTCAAATCCGCCGTCGAGAAAAACCGCACCGAAAACTGCTTCGCACGCGTCGGCAAGAATCGAAGGACGATCGGCCCCACCGGTTTTGAGTTCACCTTCACCGAGATAGATAAACTGCCCGATTTGAATCTGGGCGGCAATCTCGTCGAGAGCCTTTTCACAAACCAAATTGGAGCGCACACGCGAAAGCACGCCTTCGGTGAAATGACGGTCGCGCAGGAAAAGGGCGTGGCCGATCACACAGTTGAGTACCGAGTCACCCAGAAATTCAAGACGTTCGTTGTGTTCGGCCGCAAAACTGCGGTGCGTAAGCGCGCGCTTCAAAAGCGCCTTGTTTTTAAATTGATACCCGATGCGAGCCTCGAGTTCTTCGGCCGGCAGAAGGACGCGTGTAACCGGAACTGACATAGTTCTTCCCGCCTTATTTGATCGAACCGACTCGGCTCATGTCACTGAAGTTGGCCCAAATAAGAACCGCCTTGCCCACGATCATGTCGTCGGTCACAAAACCCCAATAGCGGCTGTCCTCACTGTTGTCTCGATTGTCACCGAGCACGAAATACTGATTTTCCGGCACCTTGCAGGTAAAGCCATTGCTGAAATAGCGGCAGGCGTTTCCTACACGCGGATAAGGCTGACCGCGCAGTCCTGCCGGGTAACGGTTGTCTACGGCGAGACGATGTTCATGCTCGCCCAATTTTTCCGTCCGTTCCGAAAGCGTCACCATTGAGAATGGATCAACCCAGTCACCCACCAACGTCTGCGGAACACGTTCGCCGTTGATGCGAATTTCCTTGTTGACATACGTCACCGTGTCACCCGGAAGCCCAACAACGCGCTTGATGTAGTCCATCGACTCATCCATTGGGTAGCGGAAAACCATCACGTCACCGCGCTGAGGCGTGCCGACATCGATGATCTTGGTGTTGGCCACCGGCAGACGAACGCCATAGGTGTACTTATTCACCAGAATGAAGTCCCCGATGTAAAGCGTCGGCAACATGGAACCCGAAGGAATGCGGAATGGTTCAAAAAGGAAAGATCGTAGCAGGAACACGATCAGAATCACCGGGAAGAGCCCGGCGGTGTAATCAAGCCACCATGGCATACGCACATCACGTGCGTACATATCGTTGCGCGTTTTAATAACGCCGACCTCTCCTCGGTCAATCGCTTCGCGATTAGCCGCTTCAAATTCACGCGCATTGGCATCGGCCTGAGCCTGGCGACGCGGACGGAAGTAGAACTTCTCGGCAATCCACATCACGCCTGTAAGGACCGTGAGCAGGAACAAAATCAGAGCAAAGTTCATTTTGAAAGCTTTCTAGAGCAATCTGCCTCGTGCTGTTTTCCGACAGGGCAGAAATGATTTGAATTTTGTACAAAAGCCGGTCAACGATGAAATCGCACCGCCGCCGGCCTACCGTTTTACTTGTCGTCAACCTGCAGAATGGCAAGGAAGGCTTCTTGCGGAATTTCCACGCTGCCCACCTGCTTCATGCGCTTCTTGCCGGCTTTCTGCTTTTCGAGCAGCTTCTTCTTACGCGTGATATCGCCACCGTAGCACTTCGCCAACACGTTCTTTCGCAAAGCCTTCACGTTTTCGCGGGCAATGATGTTGGCGCCGATGGCGGCCTGAATGGCCACGTCGTACATCTGGCGCGGAATCAAGCTACGCAAACGGCTGACGATTTCACGACCTCGGAACTGCGCATTCGTGCGGTGAATGATGGTGCTCAGCGCATCCACGCGATCACCGTTGATAAGCATATCGACTTTGACGACATCGCTGGCACGGTATTCCTTAAATTCATAGTCCATCGACGCATAGCCGCGGGTGATCGACTTCATACGGTCAAAGAAGTCAAGCACGATTTCAGCCAACGGCAGCTCATAGGTCAGATGCACCTGGCGGCCGTGGTAAGCCATATTGATCTGCACGCCGCGTTTTTCCTGACAAAGCTTCATCACCGCACCCACGTAATCGTTGGGCACAAAGATCGTCACGGTGTCAATCGGTTCGCGAATTTCGGCAATCTTGTCTACCGGCGGCAACTTGCTCGGGTTTTCCACGCGAATGACTTCACCGTTAGTCATCAGCACCTCATAGACCACGCTCGGCGCCGTCGTGATGAGATCCATGTCGTATTCGCGCTCGAGACGTTCTTGCACGATGTCCATGTGCAGCAGTCCGAGGAAGCCCGCACGGAAACCAAAGCCGAGAGCTTGGGACACTTCGGGTTCAAACTGCAGCGCCGCATCGTTTAGCTGCAACTTCAAAAGCGCTTCGCGCAACGCATCGTATTGGTTGGACTCCACCGGATAGAGCCCGGCAAACACCTGTGGTTTGACTTCCTTAAAACCAGGGAGCGGAGCCTGAGCAGGATTCTGTGCGAGCGTAAACGTATCGCCCACGCGCGCTTCCTTGAGTTCCTTGATACCGGATACAACAAAACCCACTTCGCCGGGCTTAAGACAATCACGCACCTGCGCCTTGGGCGTAAATACGCCCACCTGCTCGACGAGATGAGTGGCTCCGGAAGCCATCAGCATCACCTTGTCCTTAGGACGAATGACACCGTTGACAACGCGTACCAACGTGACAATACCAACATAGTTGTCAAACCAGCTGTCGATGATCAGTGCCTGCAATGGAGCCTTTTCGTCACCGGTGGGTGGCGGCACATCGCGCACGATGCGCTCGAGAATGTCATCGATACCCATGCCGGTCTTGGCGGAACACTCCACCGCATCCGTAGCGTCAATACCGATGACATCTTCGATTTCTTCCTTGGCCGCATCCGGGTTGGCGCTTGCCAAGTCCATCTTGTTGAGTACCGGCACGACTTCAACGCCCAGATCAATGGCCGTGTAGCAGTTGGCTACCGTTTGCGCTTCAACACCCTGCGTGGCATCAACCACCAAAAGGGCACCTTCGCAAGCCGACAAGGAACGACTTACTTCATAAGAAAAGTCAACGTGCCCCGGAGTGTCAATCAGATTAAGCTCATAGATCTGCCCGTCTTTGGCCTTGTACTTAAGACTGGCTGTTTGCGCCTTGATCGTGATACCGCGCTCACGCTCTAGGTCCATGCTGTCGAGCACCTGCTCGCTCATTTCACGGTCGCTCAGACCGCCGCAGCGCTGAATCAGACGATCAGCTAGCGTCGATTTGCCGTGATCAATGTGGGCGATGATGGAAAAATTTCGGATGTTGTCCATTGAAAATTTTTTTTGGAGTTATCGTGAGGTACTGGCCGGTTGATCAAGCATTTCCAAGGACTCGTGAGACGACCCTTTTGCGCGCAAAGCCAAAGGCACACCGTCACACCAAGCCTCGCAACCGACCTTCTGGGAAATGTTGGCGCATTTTATCATGCGGCTTCCTCCGAAAAAGGCGAAAAACCAATGTCAGAAATGCTTGTTACGAAGGGCATTCGGTTTGTTTCTAAAAAGAGTTTCGTGCACCTGCATCTTTGTTTTTGGGTGCCGTTGCGCTAGACTCAGTTTCCTTTTTTCACTTCCATCCTTTATCTTGATCGTGAGCTCCGAAATCCGTCTCGACAATGTCCGCAACGAACTTATCCGCGTCATGAGCGTTCTTGCGCAGTGCACATCGCATCTGCAGTCTCTGCCCTATGAAGCTCGCCTGCGGGAGTTGTGCAATGCCGTGCTCGCCCAGGGCGAAGACGGAGACATCGAAGCTGCGCTTGCCCACTTCAAAGCTGAGGAGCCCGGCGGCTACAGCTACGAAAAGTTGCTTGCCGTTGCAGAAGACTGCGCCGAAGCCGTAGTCGATGAACGCGGCAGCGCCCTTCTTTTGCTGATTCCGGTTATGGCCTGGAGCCGCTACCGCAACTACCACGGCGTTCTCGACGAGGACGTCCTCGAAAAAATTGCCGACAGCGTGCGCTCCAACTTTGCCTCGGACAAAGCCAGTGTAGTCATGGGTTCGCATATGCTTTCGGCCGATCATCTTCCCGAAGCGTTCCGAGACGTGCGCGGTCTTCTCGAACGGATGCGACGTCTCAATCACGGCGAGGTATACAACATCGGGGCCTTAGTGCGTGAAGTACCGCCGCCGGACTTTGCCGACAGCCGCTATATGTTGTGCGTCGTATCGGCTCAAGAAACGGCAGATCTTTTCTGCAACACTCACGTGGGCTTAGTCGACATCGCTCGCAAAATGATGAATTTTTGTATGCAGGTGCACGCTGAGCTCGAATTTACGATGATCGGTTCGGTCTTTGAAGTGCAACCTGTCGGCGGCTTCTACCAAAGTTGGCGCGAATCCGAAACGACAATGCGCACTTGGGGGCTCAAGTCACTTGTCGACTTTGCGGACAGCATGGGATACGATCCCGACAAACTCATAGCCACACTTGGCCTGTTCGTACCCAACGCGCGCGAACAGGACAAAATGAGCGAATTGCGCATCGGCCTGTCTCCAAAGAACCAACGCGACCACGTTATCTGCGGCGTCTCCTGGCCTGTGATCCCCGAAGAGGTTGATGCGTTCTCAGGGACTGCTCGCGACATTCTTGAAAGCAAAGGTCTCTGCAATATCGTAGAACACGAACAAAGCTTCTCTCTTGAATGGTGCGAAGACTGCGGTTCGCCGCTTTACGCCACTCCGGATGGTCTGGTCGTGCATGTGGAACTCTCCGGCGCAGAATCGGTGGGTGAATTCGCACCTACACTTAACTGACTTGTCGGCGTACTCACAAAAAAGCCTGAAGGCGAGGTTCTTCCCGCATTCAGGCTTTTTGTTATCGGCCGACAACAGAGCCGGCCGAGCAAAGATGGCGTTAGGCTTTTTCGACCTTGAAGTCGAAGCCGTTCTCGCCGTAGTCGCACACCACCTTGTCCTTGGGAGCGGCACGACCTTCGAGAAGCAGTCGAGCCACCGGGTTTTCCAGCTTATCCTGCACGGCACGCTTGAGCGGACGGGCACCGTAGACCGGATCGAAGCCGGCCTTCGCGATCGCGTCCAACGCCGCCGGCGTCACCTCAAAGACAATGTCCTGTGCGGCGATGCGTTCGGCAAGTTTGGCCACCTGGATCTTGGCAATTGACTTGATGGCTTCATCATCAAGGGCGTTGAAGACCACGATTTCATCAATTCTGTTGATGAATTCAGGGCGGAAATGTGCCTTAACCTGTTCCATCACAGCATCCTTGATCGCTTCAGGTTGCGCCGTAGCCTGCATTTGCTGAATTTCGCCCGAACCAAGATTGGACGTCATCACAATGACCGTGTTCTTGAAGTCCACCGTCCGGCCCTGGCCATCGGTCATGCGGCCGTCGTCCAGAACCTGCAGCAACACATTGAACACATCAGGGTGCGCTTTTTCGACTTCGTCAAGCAGAATCACGCTATAGGGCTTGCGGCGGACGGCCTCCGTAAGGTAACCGCCTTCCTCGTAGCCTACATATCCCGGTGGCGCACCGATCAAACGGGCCACCGAGTGCTTTTCCATGAATTCGCTCATGTCAATGCGAACCATTGCGTCATCGCTGTCAAAGAGGAAGTTGGCAAGCGCCTTTGTGAGTTCTGTCTTGCCCACGCCTGTCGGGCCAAGAAACAGGAACGAGCCGTAAGGTCGATTCGGATCCGAGAGTCCGGCACGGCTTCTCAGAATCGTGTCGGTCACGCAACGCACAGCCTGATCTTGTCCGACGACGCGCTTAGAGAGTGCTTCGTCCATGTGCAATAGCTTTTGACGTTCGCCCTGCATCATCTTGCTTACCGGAATGCCGGTAGCACGGCTAACCACTTCAGCAATCTCTTCAGCCCCGACGCTCGTGCGAAGCAACTTAGGCTGCGTCTCAAGCGTCTTTTTCTCGGTGCTTTCGGCTTTTTTCAGCTTCTCCTCAAGCTTGGGCAAAACGGCGTATTGCAGCTCGGCAAGACGTTCATAGCGTGCTTCACGACGACATGCTTCCATTTCGCGGCGCACGCGATCAATTTCGTCACGCACATCTTTCTCACCCAACGCCTGACTCTTTTCGGCCTTCCAGATTTCTTCCAAGTCTGAATATTTGCGAGAGAGTTCTTCAATCTCTTTTTCGATGGCATTCAAGCGCTGACGACTGGCGTCGTCGGTTTCCTTTTTCATCGCCTCGCGTTCGATCTTGAGCTGAATCAAACGGCGTTCCAACTTATCGAGCGCTTCGGGCTTGGAGTCGATTTCCATCTTGACGCGGCTGGCTGCCTCGTCAATAAGGTCAATGGCCTTATCAGGCAGGTAACGATCCGTGATGTAACGATGTGAGAGTTCGGCCGCCGCCACAATGGCAGGGTCTGTGATCTCAACACCGTGGTGAGCTTCGTACTTTTCCTGTAAACCACGCAAAATAGCGATTGTGTCCTCTACGCTTGGCTCGTCAACAAGCACTTTCTGGAAACGCCGTTCGAGAGCGGCGTCTTTTTCGACGTACTTGCGATATTCGTCCAAGGTCGTCGCACCGATCACGTGCAGTTCACCGCGGGCCAGGGCAGGCTTAAGCATATTGCCCGCGTCCATTGAGCCCTCGGTCTTGCCCGCCCCCACCATCGTATGCAATTCATCAATGAACAGAATGATGCGACCTTCGGCAGCCGTGATTTCCTTAAGAAGTTTCTTCAGTCTCTCTTCAAATTCACCACGGTACTTGGCGCCCGCAATAAGGCCAGCCATGTCGAGCGACAGGACGGACTTACCCTTGAGTCCATCTGGTACTTCTCCGTTGACGATACGCTGCGCCAATCCTTCAACTACAGCCGTCTTGCCGACACCGGGTTCGCCGATTAGCACCGGGTTATTCTTTGTGCGGCGCTGCAGAATCTGCATCGTGCGGCGAATTTCGTCGTCACGGCCGATCACCGGATCGAGTTTCCCAAGGCGAGCTCGCTCGGTCAGATCCACCGTGTACTTTTTAATGGCATCGCGTCCGCTTTCGCCCTCAGCGTCCGTCACGTTTTCTCCACCGCGCACAGCTTGGATGGCTGCTTCCAAAAGCTTTTTCGTGACACCGGCTCCGGCCAAAATGCGCGAAGCTTCCATATCGGTTCCGGTCAAGGCAAGCAAGAACATTTCCGTGGAAATGAACTGATCGCCTCGCTGCATCGCCTCTTTCTCCGTGAGATTCAAAACGCGAATCAAATCACGGCCGACCTGAACGTCGCCCGAAGTACCGGTGACTTTTGGCAGACGATCTACCGCAGCTTGAGCCTCGTCACGCACACGCTTGGGATTGCCACCCGAGCGCTCAATCAGACTCGAAGCACTGCCTTCCTGATCATTCATGACGGCCAGCAACAGGTGCACCGGCTCGATGTACTGGTTGTCGTGAGCAAGCGCCAGGGACTGAGCTTCACCCAGGGCCTGCTGAAATTTTGTTGTCAGTTTGTCTTGTCTCATCTCAAACACATTCCTTACTTTCGGCCGAGACATCATCATCTCGGCGTTAATGGCTATGTGGGGTTGTTTTTTCCCATTTCAAGAAAAGAGCCGTCGAAAAGGTTTCCGAATTTTTCTCTGTTTGTTGTGTTTTATCTCCGCACCCGTCTTCGGCGGGGCTAAAATGTTTGGCAGTTTTTCCAATTTGTATAAAAAAGCTCGGCCAATCGCGCGTCACTGCGAGGGGCTGTGCGTTCATGAAGAAAGGAAGATGAAGTGACTGTCAGTCGTCGTAATTTAATCGGTACCATGTGTGCCGTCTCTGTTTTCGGTGTTCCTCTGACTTCCTCGGCTCAGACCGGCACCCGTTCCAATCCCATCAAAATCGTTGTTCCCTATCCGCCGGGAGGCCCGTTGGATGTTTCGGCACGCGCCATTGCCGAAGCCGTTCACGACGAGCTTGGCAACGTTATTGTTGACAACCGTCCGGGCGCCGGAGGTAACCGTGGTGTGACTTATCTCGCGCAACAAAAGCCCGACGGCATGACTTTGTGCGTCGGAGCCGTTGCCACACACGCCGTCAACCCGAACCTGTTCAAGAAGCTTCCCTACGATCCGATCAAAGATTTTGAGCCGGTCACGCTCATCGCGCACGTTCCCAATGTGCTTGTCGTCACGCCGGAATTTCAGCAACGTACCGGCATCAAATCCGTCAAAGATTTGATTGCCTACTGCAAGGCCAATCCCGACAAACTCAACTACGCCTCCGGCGGAAACGGTTCGGCAGGACACATGGCAGGCGAACTTCTCAAAGCCAAAGCCGGCATCAAGATGGTGCATGTGCCCTATGCCGGGGCTTCAGCCGCTCAGCTTTCCGTTCTTGCCGGCCAAACCGACCTCATTTTCGACAATCTCTCTTCGGCATCCGCCAATATTCAGGCTGGCAAACTGGTTCCGCTTGCCGTCACCACCACCAAACGCGCAGAAGCACTTCCCAATGTTCCCACCATGGTCGAAGCCGGTGTGGCCGGATTTGACATCTCGACCTGGTACGGTTTGTTTGTGCCTGCCAAGACGCCTCGCGACATTGTCATGCACCTGAACACCGTCATTACCAAGGCGCTTGCGAGCGACGACATGAAGAAACGTCTGGCCCGTCTGGGCGGCGAATCTGCGCCGTGCAAACCCGAAGAGTTTGCCGCTTTGATCAAGACGGAATTGGCAAAATACGCCGAAATCGTCAAAGCCTCCGGAGCACGCGTCGACTAATCAACGGCTCACGGAGCATCCCGGCCGGCGTTTGATTTTCGTCGGTCGGGCCAGTGTGCGCAGGTGCCGTACGTCTTAGAAGAACAAAACGGCGCCTTTCCTCGGTTATTTCAAGCACTTTTATGGTTGTAGGGAATCGCAAAGACTTCTGGTCGGGCATTCTTTTTGCCCTGCTCGGCGTCTTTTTCATCGTATTTGCCCAAGAGCACGAACTCGGTCAAGCATCCCGTATGGGACCAGCCTACTTTCCGACAGTTTTGGGTATTTTGTTGGCAGCTATCGGACTTATCGTCGCTCTTCTCGGTTATTTTCGTAAAGCCCCCATCACGGAAACCGGCGAAGACACCGGCGAGATCATGCCGTTTCGTTGGAATATTCTGTTTTTGATTCTGGGCTCTATTCTGGTCTTTGGGCTAGCCTTGAATACTTTCGGACTAATGCTCTCATTGGCGGCAATGATTTTGATTGCCGGACTTGCATCGCCCGACTTTCGCTTCAAAGAAACACTCGCCATCATCCTTGTAATGGATCTGTTGGCATGGCTTATTTTCGTCTACGGCGTCGGGATGCTTGTGCCCGTCTGGCCCGTCTTCATGTAAGTAGGAGCCGGAAATGGATCTGGGACTCATCTCGAATCTGATGTTGGGCTTTGACACCGCCCTTTCACTTCAGAACATCCTCTACTGCACGATCGGCGTGACCATCGGCACGTTGATCGGAGTGCTGCCCGGCATGGGACCGGTTGCAACGGTAGCCATGCTGCTTCCGGCAACGTACGCTCTGCCGCCAACTTCAGCCTTGATCATGCTCGCCGGCATTTATTACGGTGCTTCCTATGGCGGGTCACCCACCGCTATTCTGGTCAACATACCCGGCGAAGCGTCTGCCGTTGTCACCTGCCTGGACGGACATATGATGGCCAAACGGGGACGCGCAGGTTCTGCGCTTGGCATCGCGGCCCTCGGCAGCTTCTTTGCCGGGTGCGTAGCTACGCTTCTGATTGCCGCTTTTGCGCCCCCTCTGACCGAGCTCGCCTTTCAGTTCGGACCGGCCGAATACTTCAGTTTGATGGTTCTCGGTCTCGTCAGTGCTACGGTACTTGCCACCGGTTCGCTGCTCAAAGCCATCTGCATGGTGTTGCTGGGCTTGCTTTTAGGGTTAATTGGCACAGACGTCAATTCCGGAGCTTTCCGTTTCACCTTCGGTATAGACGAGCTGCAAGACGGCATTGATTTCGTACCATTGAGCATGGGCTTGTTCGGCTTTGCTGAAATCATGCGCAATTTGGAAGGCAATATGAGCAGATCGCTCGTACCGAACAAAGTGAAAAATATCCTTCCGTCCTGGCAAGAAATCAAAGTATCCGTGGGACCTATTGTTCGCGGAACGGCTTTGGGTTCCATTCTGGGTGTACTGCCGGGCGGCGGCGCTCTCCTGAGTTCTTTTGCAAGTTACACAGCCGAAAAGAAACTCGCTGGCGACAAAGCCGATCCTCCGTTCGGCTACGGCAACATCCGCGGCGTTGCCGGTCCCGAATCGGCCAACAACGCTGGAGCCCAAACGTCGTTTGTCCCCATGCTCACTCTTGGCATTCCTTCCAACGCCGTAATGGCCCTGATGATCGGCGCCATGATGATTCACGACATCGTACCCGGTCCTCAGGTCATGCAGTCTGACCCAGGACTTTTTTGGGGATTGATCATTTCCATGTGGATCGGCAATCTGATTCTCGTGGTTCTAAACCTACCGATGATCGGAGTGTGGGTACAGTTGTTGCGAGTGCCCTACCGCTGGCTTTTTCCTGCAATTTTGGTCTTCTGCTGCATCGGCGTGTATTCCATTAACAACAACGTATGGGATGTTTGGATCGCCATCTTCTTCGGTTTCGCGGGTTACGTTTTCGGTAAGCTCGGCTGTGAAACCGCGCCGTTGGTTCTGGGCTTTATTTTGGGTCCGATGATGGAAGAAAATCTTCGCCGCGCTATGCTTTTGTCGCGCGGTGATCCTTCTGTGTTCGTATCCAGTCCGATTTCGTGCGGACTGCTCATCGCTGCTGTCCTAATGGTCTTTTTGGTTGCCGCCCCGGCCTTCAGAAAGACCCGTGAAGTCGCATTTAAAGAAGACTGACAGCACAACCGCTATATCAGACTTGAAGGTCGGGAAAGTTCTTCGCTTTTCCGACCTTTTCTTTTTTAACGAGAGTAAAGGCTAGAATCCGCCTGCGTTCGATTTTTTTATCTTTTACTTTAATGTCTCCGCATTCTGCCTGCGTCTTCGAAATCACCTGCCCCCTACCCCTTGCGAGCGAATCCCTGCCCGATGCTTTTACACAGGCTCCCTGCGCACGCATGAAAGTCGCCAGACAATTCGTGGTGCAAAAGGGCATGATCCGCCAAGGCTTCAAGGGGCGTGCCGGCCTTGGCATTTTCGAAGAAAATGGTCGCACCTGGGGAATGCTGGTGCTGGAGCCAGCTGCGCCGCTTTTGTTTGCGCCTCCCGCTAAGCTGTCAGCCAAACGCCTGTGGCCCGGCATGCAAGAAGAAGATGTTCCCAATATCGAATTGATCAACGGCAAGGGCGAAGCTAAAACTCTCAAGACACGACTGGACGAGATTTTCGAGCCGTTTCCGCAGCGAGACTATTTCAGGGGCGGACGCGAGCAGGCCGAACGTCGTGCGTTGTGGCGCCGTGTTTTGACCGATGCTCTCACGAGTCCCGTTGTGCGTATTGTCCAAGAGCTCAACGTTCGTCACCGCGACGCTCGGCTGACAGACCTCAACGAATGGTGGTGCGGCAAAAGCCCTACGTTTGAATGCCGTTGGGATCAAACGTTCTACGCGCCGCGCTCAGGGGCTCGATTTCTGCTCGAGTGGATGCTGATCGGTCGACCTCATTGCAAAAGCTCTCCAATGCAGACTGAAGAGTCCGCGCCGCGCCCCGTCGTTCTCTACAGCGACGACGACATTTTGGTAATCAACAAACCTGCACGTTTGAGTTCCGTTCCAGGCGTCCGCGAGAAAGTCTGCGCTAAGACCATGCTAGAACGCCAATACGGCGAACTGCATGTCGTGCATCGACTGGACCTAGACACCTCGGGCCTGCTCGTTTTCGCTCGTAACAAGCGATCGCTTGAACATCTCAACAAGTCGTTTCGCGAGCGTGACACGCACAAGATCTACGAAGCACGCCTCGAAGGAGTCATCAGCGAACAGCAAGGCCGCATCAAACTCCCTCTGGCACTCAATTGGCTCGATCGTCCTCGGCAATGCTCTCTCACTGAAGATGGCGGCGGAAAGGCGTCGGCCACAGAATTTGTCGTGATCGGCACGCAGCAGACTGCCGGAGGACCGAAAACTCTCGTGCGCTTGAGCCCTGTCACGGGCCGCACGCACCAGCTGCGTGTGCATTGCGCCAAAGGGCTCGGTTGCCCCATTGACGGCGACCCCTTTTACGGTCATCCGGGACTTGAAGGCGAAACCGATGCCACGCGCCTGTGTCTGCACGCCGCAGAGCTCACCTTCGTACATCCGACTTCCGGCAAACCGGTCACTTTCAAGGCGCCGGCCGATTTTCCGGATTTCTGACAACCAAAAAAGATGTGTTGCGCAAACAGATTCCCGCATCGAAAATTTTTGCTATCCGAGCGCCTGCGCTATGATTAGAAAATCGCCTGTCAGACCGTTTGTCTCGCCAATGGTATAGAATTTTTTATATACCCTTTTCTCCGCAAGCCCCAAAGGAAAACGCAATGTCTGTTGATTCCCGTTTTGCCGCTCCGGCACTCGCCAGTCTCAAGGATTGTGCGCTCGATGATCCGCGCCTTCCGACGCCGCTCTTTGTGATCGACAGCCAGAAGCTCGAGAAGAACCTTCGACGCGCGAAGGACCGAGCGGCAAAGCTCGGCGTGGCCTTCCGCCCTCATCTGAAGACGCATAAATCGATCGGCATTGCGCTGCGCCAAATGACGACGCCGCAAGGTCCGGCCACGGTATCCACGCTCGCCGAAGCCCGTTATTTCGGCGCGAGGGGCGTGACTGACCTCATCTACGCCGTAGGCATTGCGCCGCAAAAGCTCGCCGAGGTCAGCCGTCTGCGCAGTCTCGGCGCCGACATTAAGATCATTCTCGACAGTGCAGAAGCCGCGCGCGCCGTTTCGGCATTCTGCCGCAGGGAAAAAACGACGATTCCCGTGCTCTTGGAGATCGATGTTGATGGTCACCGCTCCGGTATTCGTCCTGACGGTGCAGAGCTTTTCCCGGCTGCGGCGGCGCTCGCTGACGGAGCAGAACTCGTGGGCGTCCTCACCCATGCCGGAGACAGCTACGAATGCAAGTCAACTGCGGAAATTGAAGCTGCCGCGGAAGCCGAACGCGCCGGGATCGTTCTGGCTGCAGAAAGACTGCGCGCTGCCGGCCATATCGTCAAAATTGTCTCCGCGGGTTCTACGCCGACCCTGATGTTTGCCAAAGACGAAACCGGCGTCACGGAGATGCGTGCCGGCGTATGTGCGCTATTTGACCTCTTCATGTCCAATGTCGGCGCATGCACCGTTGACGACATCGCCGGATCCGTCCTAGCTACCGTCATCGGCCGTCAGGTCGATAAGCGCCGCGTCATTTTGGACTGCGGCTTCCTCGCGCTTTCCCGAGACCGCGGCACGGCTCGTC